>Ga0164243_10000143_pt1 | contig 179303 bp, 186 predicted proteins | sample OricompcompostOP_FD_108781 | JGI IMG/M metagenome (GOLD analysis project Ga0164243, IMG submission 108781) | Organic Plus compost microbial communities from Emeryville, California, USA - Original compost - Organic plus compost (OP) | ecosystem: Engineered > Solid waste > Mixed feedstock >...
AGGGCAGATTCCCACGCGTTACGCACCCGTGCGCCACTAGACCCGAAGGTCTCGTTCGACTTGCATGTGTTAGGCATGCCGCCAGCGTTCGTTCTGAGCCAGAATCAAACTCTCAAGTTGATGTCCGACCATTGGCACCCGTGGGAAAACACGAGCAACCAGGGCCGGCTTCAAGGAGCCGTTTCTGCACATCACATATACTGTGGATATGTAACGAGACATATGAAACGGCCTAGGTTTGTCCGATCATCCGAGGCCTTGAACTCCTCGGTGACCGGGGCCGCCGCCCACATGTCCCTTCATCTAAACCGACAATGTCAAAGAGCCGACGCTTCACCTTCCCCGTTTTTATCCGGGGCACCGGAACTACCGATTGGTGAGGCGCCAACGAGGCGAGCCAAGTGGCCGATGCCTCGTCGGTGAACAGCCATATATGGAGCCGTTATAGCACCGTCAACAGCTATTTCGAAAACTTTTTTAGAGCTTTCTTCCGACGATCGCTGGCTGATTTGCCGTGAGCCCCGCCGGTGGAGGGGCATATGGTCGCGTCGCCGATTCGGGTCAAGGCCTCTTTTTTGCCGTCCCGTTTTTTTCCGCCCTAGCGGTCCGGACGCGGGCGTCAGGCGGTGGTGATATAGGCGCGCATCGCCTCCGCTTCCTCCTCGATGCGGTCCATGCGCTGCTTCACCAGGTCGCCGATCGAGACGATCCCGATCAGCCGCCCGTCCTCGACGACGGGAAGGTGGCGAATCCGCCGGCGTGTCATCTGCGACAGTCCGGCAAGGACCGACATGTCCCTGGTCGCGGTGATCGCCGGTGCGGTCATCACCCTCGACACCGGCCAGTCCAGCACCTGCGGCCCTTCGCTGCGCAGGTGATAGATGACGTCGCGTTCCGACATGATCCCGACCACCTGGCCTTGAGCCATGACGGGCATCGCGCCGATTCGCTTTTCCGCCAGCAGGTCGATCGCCTGCGTCACGCTGGCCGTCGACTCGATGCTGACGACGGAGTTGCCCTTCCTTGCGAGAATCGCGCCTACGGTCATTTCGACATCCTCTCGTAGCCGACTCGGACTTGATGATCCCATGAGCGGGGGCCAAAGGGAAGCATGCCCCGTCACGATCCGACTCCGCCCGGTTCCGCGCAGCGCGCGCACGCATGGAGCCGTTACCGCCGCCTGATGATCTGGATGGCGGTCGCGACCGTCGTCGCGGTGCTGCTCGCCTTGCTCTACCTGGCGATTTCGGGCGTGCCCTTCACGGTGCACATGGTCATCGCGACCGTCGCTGGCGTGGGATTTTCGGTGCTGCTCGGCACGGCCCTGATGGGGCTGGTGTTCCTGAGCAATGCCTCCGGCCACGACGAGAGCGCCAGCGGAGGGGACCGCAGCGATGACCGCCGCCCCTAGATCCGATTCGAACCAGGGATCCGATTCGGACCAGCCGATTCTGCGGGTGATGCCGCGCATGAGCGACATCAACGCCAATGGTCACATCTTCGGCGGCTGGGTGCTGTCCCAGATGGACATCGCCGGCGGCATCGTCGCCTCGCGACGGGCGGAGGGTCCGGTCGCCACCGTCGCGATCGAAGCGATGAAGTTCATCGAGCCGATTCTGCTGCACGACCTCATCTCGGTCTATGCGCAGGTCGAGCGGGTGGGCCGCACCTCGATCGCGATTCGGATCGAGGTGCTGGCGAGCCGGGACCGCGGCAAGCAGGAGGTGAAGGTCACCGAGGGCCTGTTCACCTTCGTCGCGCTGGACGACAATCACCGCCCGCGGCCGGTGCCGCCCGCCTAGGCCCCGCCGCGACGGGCCCCGGGGGATCAGAAATCGACCTGGGCACGCGCGCCGATCACGTCGACGCCATAGTCGCGGTCGCCCCCGGGGGTGGGAATTGCGGCATCGTCATAGACCATGCGACCATAATCGAGCAGGAAGCGGACGTGGTCGTGCGGGATCCAGATCAGGGAGGCCTGATAGCCCTTCTGCCGGCCGCCGACGATGCCGGCGTCGATCAGGTCGAGATAGTCATAACGGAGGTTGACCTGGAAAGCGCCGGGGCCGCCCTCCGAAACCGGCCGAAGCACCTTGGTCCGGTCGAACGCGCCGCCCTTGTAGCCGCGGGTCTCGCCAGTAATGAAATAGCCGATTTCGGCATAGCCCCCGAAGAAGGTGGGATCCGAAACGCCCCCGGGACGCTTCGCCTTCAGCCAGTGCGCCTCGCCCGCGGCGTGGAACGGCCCATGGATTGCCGCGAGTTCGAGCCCGTAGCTGGTCTCCTTCTCCACCGGCATGGCCGGGGTTGCGAGGAACCGGACGTCCGTCGAGTGGATCAGCGGACGTTGGCGGTAGCGCGTGGTTGCCCCTATCTCGATCAGATCCTTGCTGTCGCGGAAGTGGGCCGATCCGCCGAAGTGCAACTGGGTGCTGCCCAGCTTCGGCGCATAGACGATGCGGCCGTCGACGCTGAGCGAATTGTTGTCGTCGTCAGCCAGATCGTTGACATTGTCGGTGAACAGGCCGGCATTAACCGTCACATCGCCCATCGCGTAGCTGGCCGACAGGCCCAGCCTGCGCTCGAAGTTGAAGGCATCGGTGAACGCCGCGCGCTCGACGAAGGAGGAGAAACGCGAACTCGTCAGCTCTTCGAGCGACTGGAAGTTGTTGTGCTGCCCGATCGTCAGCCCGGCTTCCGGCGCGAAATCATAGGTCAGGATCGCGTCGGTGATCTCCACCTCATTGTCGGCGAAGTCGAGTTCGAACTTGTAGCCGAATCCCCCGGGGATCGATCCTTCGACTCCGAGCCTGGCCCGCCGGACTTCATTGCTGAAGCCCAGGCCGCGATCGGTGATTCCGTCGGGCCGGCCGACCCAGCCGGCATCGACCTGCAGCCGCCCGCGCGGCTTGAACGACCAGCCTTCGTCCTTGTCCTGCCATTGCGGAGCGCCCTTCCAGCTCGGCGTGGTGCTGCCGAGCTGCGCCTTGAGCGCGTCGAGCTGCTCCTGAAGCGATCGAACCTGCGCTTCGAGGGAGGCGGTCCGTGCGGCATCGTCCTCGGCACTCATCGCATTCGAGGCAGGCGCCGGCGCGGGCTCCTGGGCCAGGGCCGGCGAAATGCCGACAAGGGCGCTGCCGGCAAGAAGAATCGGCAGGAATCTCCTGATGGTCATAAGGTTCGGTCCCCGAAGGAATGAGATGGCGGGCGCCGGCATAAGGCGGCTGCAAGATGGTTCGGTGACGCGCAGGTTACGCTTATGTGACAGCCGGCCTCCTGGTTGAGCGGCACCCGATCGAGCGCGGGCGCCGGCCAGGTGACATCCGCTTCGCGTGCGCACGGGGTGCGGCGAGGCGATCAGCCGCGGGAAATTCGTGCCCCGACCGTCGCCCCCGCACGCTGGATGACCGAGCGGCGGCAACCACGACGGTTCGGTATCGCGTCGGTGACGCCACCATTGCGGGTTCGTGACGCAAGCGCAGCAACGCGCCGCAGAGGACGCCGAACCGTCCGGGCAAAGAAAAAGGGCGGCCTCACGGCCGCCCTTCTTTCCTGGTCATCCGTGCCGGCCGTCAGGCGGCCGGCGCGACTTCCGCTTCGCCATCCTCGGTCGGCCGGGCCCGGCGCGTACGGCGGCGCCGTCCGCTGGGAGCCTCCGGCTCCGCCGAAATCGCCGGAGGAAGCACGTCGACCGAGATGCGCTCTTCGGCTTCGTCATTGGCGCCGGCCGCCGCTTCGGGCTCGGCGGGCTCGCTCCGCTCCTGGGTCTCGGCCCGTTCCGGGCGCCTCCCGCGGCGTTCCCGCCGGTTGCCGGATCCATTGCTATATTCGACGGGCGCCTCGGCCTGCTGTTCGGAATCCTCGCGTTCCTCGCGATCCTCGCCGTCGGTGGCGGCGCGGGCTTCGTCCTGCTCCTCCTCGTCCCCGGCGAAATCATCGCGCTGGCGGCGCTGCTCCTCGAAGCGGGCGCGTCCCTCGTTCAGCACACGGAAATAGTGATCTGCGAACTGGAGATAATATTCGGTCTGGACGCGATCGCCCGCGAGCTGCGCGTCCCGCGCCAGCGCCTTGTACTTCTCATGAAGCTGCGCGGCATTTCCCCGCTGCCGATTGTCCTGGCGGTTGCCCGCGTTTGGCATGTTCGGCGAGCGCTGTCCGCCGCCGCGGCCACGTCTCCGGCCGCCCTGACGATTATTAATCAAACGCTGAGTCCTCGCTTAGTGGTCGTATCAAGCCACTCCATCAGCCGGGCCCTTCCCGGCGATACCATTTGTGCGACACCACAGGCAGGAAGTCGCTTCGCGCAACTTCCTCCACCTCACGCCAGGATCGTCCAAAAGACGCCAGAGCAATCGGGGGTCGCGACGGTAAGCCTAGGGCGCGCTCAATGCTGTGCCTGGCCCCGTCCCTGGCCACCTATGTAACTACTGCATGTTCCAAATCCAAGGGGAAAAGCGCATGACCTGAATCAATGGCGGACGACCAGGCAGCGTACGTGCCCGCCGAGGTCCCTGCGCGAGGAAACCGACAGGCCCGCCGCCTCGAACAGCGCCCCCGCCGATGCTTCCTGGCCGGCGCCGATCTCGAAGCAGGCGATCCCTTCCGGAGCCAGCAGGCGGCCGACCTGGGGCGCAAGCCGACGGTAGGCGTCGAGCCCGTCGGGACCGGCGAACAGTGCCTGATGGGGTTCCCAGTCCGCGACCGTGCGCGGCAGGTCCGCCGCTTCCTCGACATAGGGGGGATTGCACAGGATCAGGTCGAAGGTCCCGGCGAGCGCCTCGCCCCAATCGCCCAGGCGGAACTCCGTCCGGCCCGCGAGGCCCAGACGCTCCGCATTGCGCCTTGCCACCTCCAGCGCATCCGGCGAACGATCGACGCCGACACCGCGCGCCGACGGCCATTGGTCGAGCGCGGCCAGCAGCAGGGCACCGGAGCCGGTCCCCAGGTCGAGCACCGTACGGGGGCCGTCCACGCCGAAATGGGCGAGTGCCGCCTCGACCAGGGTCTCGCTGTCGGGCCGCGGGATCAGGACCGCCGGCCCCACCTCCAGCTCGATCGTCCAGAAGGCACGCCGGCCGAGGATATAGGCGACCGGCTCGCCGGCCTCCCGGCGCGCGATAAGCGGCCCGAACGCCGCCGGCGCCGGCCCGTCGCGATCCGAGAGCAGGAGCCAGTCCCGTTCGATCCCAAGCGCATGGGCCATCAGCAATTCGGCATCGAGGCGCGGCGTGTCGCTGACGGCCGACAGCCGGCGCGCCGCCTCGGCGATCGCGTCCCTGATCCGCAGCGCCACCTGCGGTTCAGCCTGCATGGCGCTGCGCAATCGTCTCGAGCCCCTCGCGGAGCCGTTCCTCCGTGAACCAGCGCCCGCCCAGCATCACGCCCGCGCGGCGCCGGACGTTGGCCACGTCTTCCAGCGGATTGGCGTTGAGGAGGAGCAGGTCCGCGCGCCGGCCGGGCTGGATGGTGCCGAATTCCTCGGCCTTGCCCAGGTAACGGGCGACATTGACGGTTCCCGCAGCCAGCGCCTCATAGGGCGTCAGTCCGGAATCGACCATATATTGGAGCTCGCGCAGGAGCGAGAAACCGGGAACGTTGAACCATTGCGGCGCATCGGACCCCAGCAGCAGCCCGGCGCCCGCCGCGTCCAGCTCCCCGATCACGCGCCGCCGCAGCTTGATCATGCGACGCGCCTTTGCCGCCGTATAATCGGGCGCGCCCTGGATCTCGATGCGAATCCGCTTCCACTCGTCTCGCATGTCCGGAGGCACGTAGCGCATCTCGTCGCGCGCGAGCAGTTCGTCGGTCGACAGGTCGGGATCCATCAGATGGCGCATCAGGCTTTCGGTGGGGACATTCCAGACTCCAGCCTCGCGCGTGCGCCGCGCGACCTGGGCGATGCGCCCTTCGGCCACCCTGTCGACCAGGTCGAAGCCGAAGAAGCCCCCATCCTCCGCGACGCCGTCTCCGCCGACCGCCAGCAACGCGAAATAGCCGTCGAGATGGTCGACCGTCGCCTGCCCCGCCTCCAGCGCCCTGGTCAGCCCGACCGCCGCGGGAACGTGCCCGGCGAAAGGAATGCCCTGTTCGCGCGCAGTCGCCGCGACGGCATCGTAGCGCGCGCGATCGAGGCCCGGGTGGATCTTCAGAATGTCGTAGCCGGCGGCCTTCTGCTCCCGCACCATCCGGCGCGCCGCCTCCGGCGAAGCGACGCTGTTGCCGCTGAAAGACGGGCCGGAAGCGAAGATTCGGGGCGAAATGATCTCGCCCCGCTCGGCCTGCCGACGCAGCTCGAGATGATGCGCGGCGCCGAGCATGCTGCGCACGAGGGTGATGCCGTTGGCGGCGTAGAGGAAGAGGACGTCCTCGGTCCATTGCACCGCCTCGAGATCGGGCGGCACATGGGCGTGCATTTCGGCAAGGCCCGGCATCAGATAGCGCCCGCGCCCTTCGATCGTTTCCACTCCTTCGGGAACCGGCGTTTCGGCGCTGGGCCCGATCGCCGCGATGCGGCCGTCGCGGACGATCACGGTCTGGCCGGGAATCAGCCTCTCGCTGTCCATCGGCACGACGGTCACCTCGGTGATGGCATAGACATTTTGCGCCGCGACCGGACCCGCGAAACAGGCAGCAAGCAACAGGAACGCGCAAAGGATCGCCCGCATCGATGAGCCTCCCGGCATCTAGGACCTTTCCGCCGGCGCCCGCCGGCTTCCCGTCGACCGGCCGGGCCTACACCAATCGCGCCCGGATGCGAAGTTCAGGCCTCGTCGAGGGTTGCGAGGCGTTCAGCCTCGTCCTCGGCGATCAGCGCCGAAATGACCTCGTCGAGCCCCGGCCCTGCCAGGATCTCGTCCAGGCGGTGAAGGGTCAGGTTGATCCGGTGGTCGGTGACCCGACCTTGCGGGAAATTATAGGTTCGGATGCGCTCCGACCGGTCGCCCGATCCGACCATCGACTTGCGCGCGCCGGCACGCGCGCTGGCGAGCCGCTCCCGCTCCATCTCGTAGAGGCGGGTGCGCAGCACCTTGAGCGCCTTGGCCTTGTTCTTGTGCTGCGATTTCTCGTCCTGCTGGATCACCACCAGCCCGGTCGGCAGGTGGGTGATGCGGACCGCGCTGTCGGTGGTGTTGACCGACTGGCCGCCCGGACCGGAAGAACGGTAGACGTCGATCCGCAGGTCCTTGTCGTCGATCTGGACGTCGACCTCCTCCGCCTCCGGCAGCACCGCCACGGTCGCCGCGGAGGTATGGATCCTGCCGCCGCTCTCGGTGGTCGGCACGCGCTGGACGCGATGCACGCCGCTTTCGAACTTCAGCCTGGCGAACACGCCCTGACCGGTGACCGAGGCGATGATTTCCTTGAACCCGCCAAGATCAGACGGACTTGCCGAGATGATCTCGACCTTCCAGCCCTGGGTCTCGGCATAGCGCTGGTACATGCGGAACAGGTCGGCCGCGAACAGGGCGGCCTCATCCCCGCCGGTGCCGGCTCGGATTTCGAGCATGGCGGAACGGGAATCGGCCGCATCACGTGGAAGCAGCTTGACCGCGAGCGCGCGCTCCGCCTCGGGCAGCTGTCTGCGGATCGTCTCGATTTCCTCGACCGCCATTTCGCGGATCTCGGGATCCGACGTCGGATCCTCGATGATTCCGTTCAGCACCTCCAGCTCGGCACGCAGGCGGCGAACCTCATGCGCGGCCTCGGCCACCGGCTCGATCTCCGCATAGTCCTTCGAAAGGCGCACGAATTCCTCGGGCGGCAGGTTGGGTGCCGCCATCGCATTCTGGATTTCGTACCGTCGCCCTTCGATCGCGGCGATCCGCTCGGCGGAGATGGAGGTCATCGTGCGCGCAACACCTCCGTCAATCGCGCCATCGGCACGCTCGTCTGCTCACCGCTCCGCAAATCCTTGACCCCCGCTTCGCCCCGCTCGAGCTCGTCGTCGCCGATGATCACGGCAAAGCGCGCCCCACTCGAATCCGCCTTTGCCATACGCTTCTTCACATTTCCCTTAAGAGCCATGTCGCTTGCGATTCCGGCCCGCCGCAGCGCGGCAAGCACGCCCAGCGCGGCCGCCGCCGCACGATCGCCGAGCGGGACCAGCGCGACGTCGATCCGCATCGGTTCGGGCGCATCGATCAGCATCGCCAGGCGCTCGATCCCCGCCGCCCAGCCGACCGCCGGCGTATAGGGACCCCCGAGCGCGTCGATGAGGCCATCATAGCGTCCGCCGGCAAGCACCGTTCCCTGCGCGCCCAGCCGATCGGTCACGAACTCGAACGCCGTGTGCCGGTAATAATCGAGCCCGCGCACGAGCCGCGCATTGCGGGTCCAGGCGATGCCCGCCGCGTCCAGGCCCTCGGTCACCCGGGCGAAGAAGTCCGACGCCGAGGGGGTGAGGAACGCGTCGATCTCCGGCGCGCTGTCGGCCGCCGGGCGGTCGCGCGGATCCTTGCTGTCGAGAATCCGGAGGGGATTGCGCTCGAGCCGGTTCAGGCTGTCCTCCGACAGTTCGGATCGCCGCGCCTCGAAATGCTCGACCAGCGCCGCGCGCCAGGCGTCGCGCGTCTCCGCATCGCCCAGCGTGTTGAGCTGCAGCGTCACGCCCTCGGTAAGCCCGAGTTCCTTGAGCAGCTGGTCCGCCAGCATCAGCAGCTCGACGTCGGCGGCCGCGGAGTCGGACCCCAAAATCTCCGCATCGAGCTGGTGGAACTGGCGATAGCGTCCCTTCTGCGGCCGTTCGTAGCGGAACACCGGTCCGTGGGTCGCGACCTTCATCGGCGCCAGCTGCTGCCAGCCCTCGGAAATATAGGCACGGCAGATGCCGGCCGTAAACTCGGGACGCAGGGTGATCGAATCCCCGCCGCGATCCTCGAAGCTGTACATTTCCTTGGTGACGACATCGGTCGTCTCGCCCAGCGAACGGGCGAAGACGGATGTCGCCTCGATCACGGGGATCTCGATGCTCTCGAACCCGAACAGCCGACGCACCCGGTCGAAGGTATCGACCACCCGCCGGAACCGGTCGGCCTCCTCGCCCCTGATGTCCTGGGTTCCCCTGATCCTCTGCGGTGCCTTGCTCATGCGCGGCACTTAAGCGGCAATGCTTATCCCGGCAATCGTTGCCGCCCCGCCACGCTCGATGCTGCATTGCGGCAAAAGGTGTGGAAACCGCGCCATTGGGACTGGCACCATGCGCCCCGCCCCTCTAGGTGCCGCACCACCATGAACATCGATCTGATTCCCGTCGGCGACGATCCGCCGCACAGCGTCAACGTCATCATCGAAGTCCCGGTCGGCGGCGAGCCGGTCAAATATGAGTTCGACAAGAAGTCGGGCGCGATCTGGGTGGACCGCATCCTGCACACGCCGATGCGCTATCCGACCAATTACGGCTTCATCCCCCACACCCTGTCGCCGGACGGCGACCCGCTGGACGCGATGGTGGTCGCCCGTTCGCCGTTCATCCCCGGCTCGGTCGTCCGGGTGCGGCCGATCGCGGTGCTGTGGCTCGAAGACGAGTCCGGGGGCGACGAGAAGATTCTGGCCGTGCCCGTCGACACCACCTTCCCTTATTACGAGAAGGTCGCGACCGCCGAGGACCTGCCGACGATCGTCCGCCAGCAGATCGAGCATTTCTTCACCCACTATAAGGATCTGGAACCGGAGAAATGGGTCCGGGTCGGCACCTGGGGCGGCAAGGAAGACGCCCTGCGGGTGATCAGCGAAAGCATCGCGCGCGCGAAAGCGGCCTGACCGGGCGCGGGCGAAAGCGGCCTGGCCGGCCGGGGGGAACGACGGCAGGCCGGACAGCTGCGGGCTGGACAGCACCGCCGCTCCTCGCCAATCCTTCCGTATGACCTTCAAGACACGCGCGGTCGTGCGGACCGCAGCCCTCGCGCTCCTCCTTCTGTCCCCGCCGCTTGCCGCCCAGACCGGGCCGACCGAGCAGCATTCGCTGGCGGAGACGATCCCGCCAGCGCGCGACATCGCCTATCCGGGCACGGTCCTGCTGGACGTGGATGCCACCGACATCGAACGGCGTATCTTCCGGGTCCGGCAGCGCTTTCCGGTCGAGCGCGCCGGTCGGCTGACCCTGCTCTATCCCGAATGGCTGCCGGGCAAGCATCTGGCGGCGGGCGAGATCCGCAAGGTCGCCGGCTTCACCGCGCGGGCCGGCGGGCGCGTGCTGACGTGGCGGCGGGATCCGCGCAACGTCTATGCCTTCCACATCGACGTGCCGGAGGGCGTCGATGCGGTCGACGTGGAGTTCCAGTTCCTGTCCGCGACCGCGCCGAACCAGGGCCGGATCGTAGTGACGCCCGAGCTGGCAAGCATCCAGTGGATCGCGCAGGCGCTCTATCCCGCCGGCTATTTCATCCGGAACATTCCGTTCCAGACCACGCTGAAGCTGCCCCCGGGATGGAAGGCGGCCACCGTCCTCCGGCCGGTGCGCGGCGAGGGCACGTCGACCATCACCTATGAAACGGTGAGCTTCGAGACGCTTGCCGATTCGCCCGCCATCGCCGGCGCGCACGTCCGGCGCGTGTCCCTGCGCGAGGACGTCGGGCTCAGCATCATGGCCGACAGCGCGGCGGAGCTCGAAGCCAGCGAGGAGATGATCGAGGCGCATCGCAAGCTGGTGCGGGAGGCGGCGCGCCTGTTCGGCGCCCACCATTTCGACCGCTACGAATTCCTGCTCACCATCTCCAAGAATCTCGGCGGGATCGGCCTCGAGCATCATCGCAGCTCGGAAAATGGCGTCGACCCCGGCTATTTCACCAACTGGGCCCAGGCGCTGGGCGACCGGAACCTGCTTCCGCACGAATATGTCCACAGCTGGAACGGCAAGTTCCGCCGCGGCGCCGATCTGTGGACGCCGGATTTCCGCGCCCCGATGGAGAACAGCCTGCTGTGGGTCTATGAGGGCCAGACCCAGTTCTGGGGCTATGTGCTTTCGGCCCGATCGGGGATGATCCCGAAGGAGCATGTGCTCGGCGCGCTCGCGAGCATCGCGGCGGCCAATGCGGCTACCGCGGGCCACGCCTGGCGCCCGCTGATCGACACCACCAACGATCCGATCATCGCCAATCGCGCGCCGCAGGCGTGGCGCAGCTGGGAAAGGCGCGAGGATTATTACAATGAAGGGCTGCTGATCTGGACCGACGTCGACCGCATCATCCGCCAGCAGTCGCGCGGACGGCGCTCGATGGATGATTTCGCCCGCGCCTTCTTCGGCATGCAGGATCGCGACTGGGGCGTGCTGACCTATCGGTTCGAGGACGTGGTCTCGACCCTCAACGACGTGCAGCCCTATGACTGGGAAGCCTATCTCCGGCGCCGCGTCGACCGGATCGGCGAAGCGCCGCTGGAAGGCCTCACCGAGGGCGGCTACCGGCTGGTGTTCAAGGAGGAGCCGACCGCCTGGTTCAAGGCGAGCGAGACGAGCGGGAAGCGAACCGACCTCAGCTATTCCGGCGGGCTGGTGGTCGGCGAGGACGGCCGGATCGCCGCCGTGCTGTGGGACACCCCCGCCTTCAATGCCGGCCTGACCGTCGGATCGGAGATATTGGCCGTCAACGACCGGACCTTCAGCCCCGAAGCCCTGAAGGCAGCGATCCGGGAGGCGAAGACCAGCCGCCGGCCCATCCGGCTGCTGGTGAAGAGCGGCGACCTGTACCGGACCACCGAACTCGCCTGGTACGAGGGCCTGCGCTACCCCTGGCTCGAAAAGACCGGGCGGGGTCAGGGAACGCTCGACGCCCTGCTCGCCCCGCGCGGGGATTGAGGCGGGATCGTCCCGGAGGAGGGAAGGGGGCAGGAAAGGGCTTCGACAGGCTCAGCCCGAGCGGCGCGAGGGGAAAGCTGATCGAACGGACCGATCCCGAAGTTGACGAAGTTGACAGTTCACGCGCGCGAGGGCCCGCGTGCGCGCGAAAGGGTGCCTGCCGCCTCGAAGATACTCGTCGGGCGGGCGCGGGTCGTCCTTGCGGACGGATCCACGATGTCAAGGAACCGGGCTGGTCGCGACAGCGGGATGCCCATAGCGGACTTGCCGGAACAAATCAAGAACTTTCCGTTCGGCGTGGGCGCTTCCTGGATGCTGCCCGCTGCCCCGCGGCGACCGCGAGCCGGGCCCAGTGCTGCAGCGCCTCGGCATCGTCATAGACGTCGGCCGGCGCGCGACGATAGTTCATGCGCTCCACCCGCCCGTCCTTGTAGGTGACGGTAAAGCGCTCGCAGCCCGCTTCGTCCCAGATCGCATCGCTCTCGGCATCCGCCTTCAGCCACAATTCCCCTTCGTCGAGGAGGGCGAAGACGATGCCGTCCAGATAGAGCGTCGCGCCGCCCATCATCCGGCGCATCGACACCCGGCCGAGCGGCTCGAGCGCTTCCGCCACCCAGGCGACCAGGCCGTCGTCGACGCTCATGGCGCGGTGAGCCTCAGCCCGGCGATCGAGCCGACCAGCAGCAGCATCAGCAGAATCCGGACCATCCCGGCCGCTTCCCCGAACCAGATGATGCCGACCAGCACCGTGCCCAGGGCCCCGATCCCGGTCCACACCGCATAGGCCGTCCCCATCGGAATGGTGCGCGAGGCCAGTTCCAGCAAGCCCATGCTCATCCCCACCGAGCCCAGGAAGCCGAGCGTCCAGGGGATATTGCGGAACCCGTCGACGAAGCGAAGGCAGGTGGTGAAACCGACCTCGAACAGCCCGCCGATCACCAGCACGAGCCAGGCGAGCGCGGGGGTCACGCCGTCAGCTCCGCCGGCGCCGCCGGCCGCCGGCTCCGGGCCGCGAGCACGCAGCCGCCGATGATCAACCCCGCACCAGCCAATGTCGATACTCCCACCTGTTCGGAGAAGACCAGATAGCCGAACAGCGCCGCCCAGACGAGCGCAGTATATTCCACCGGCGCCAGATGCTGGGCTTCCGCCCGCCGGTACGCCCAGGCGAGCAGCAGCAGCGACCCGCAGGCAAGCGCTGCGGCCGCGGCGAGGCCCGGCCAATGTTCGGCGCCGGGAAGGCCGGCGAACATCGGAGCGAAGGGCGTCAGGCACAAAGTGACGATGACGCTCTGGGAAAAGGCGACTTCCCGCGGGCCGGCGATCAGCGCCTGACGCCGCATCAGGACGATATTGTAGGCATAGAGCATGGCGGAGAAGAGCACCGCCAGCGCGCCCAGAAAGTCACGCTGCCCATCGCCTCCGAGCCGGGCCGACAGGATCACCACGACACCGGCAAGGCCGAGCAGGGAGGCGGCGATCGCGCGGCTGCCGATCCGCTCCCCCAGCAACACGGCCGCGAGAAACAAGGCGATGATCGGCGCCACGAAGGACAAGGCGATCGCTTCCGCCATCGGCATCCGGGCCAGCCCCCAGAAGAAGGCGATGGCCATGACCGTGCTGACCGCGCCGCGGATGAGGTGCACCCTGAGCGCGGCCCGGTCCGGCCATCGCCGCGCCCCGGGAAGGTAGAGCAGGCTCGAGATCAGTATTCCGACGAGATTGCGCCAGAAGACGGCGTTGAATACGCCGAGGGCGATCGTCGCCGCCTTCATCAGCGCGTCCATCGTCGAGAACAGGCCGATGCCGAGCGCCGCGACCGCAAAGGCCATCACGACCGAACTCTGGCGATGCGGTGTCATCCGGAGTGAATAGCTTCGTCAGGCGCGGCCGTCATGGCCGCCGGAGCGGAAGGCGCCCGCCGCCTATTCCGCCGGATGCGCGTGGGCGTGGCCGTGTGCGTGGGCGTCGCGATATTGCGGCCAGGCCTCCAGCGTCACCCGCAGCGCCGAGCGCAGGAACAGGAAGGCGATCACGACCGCGACGGCGATGTCGGGCCAGGGCGACTGGAACAAGGCGACGCCGCCCGCCGCGAGGATGACCCCGCTGTTCGCGATGACGTCGTTGCGCGAGCATTCATAGGTGCTCGACAGGTTCACATTGTCGGCGCGGAACCGCCACAGCAGGCTGAGGCAATAGACGTTGGCCACCAGCGCGATCCCGCCGAAGACCAGCATCAGCATCGAGGAGGGCGGGACGCCGTAGAGTATCTTCATGGCGATCTGGACGAGGACGCCGATGCCGAGGAACAGGATGAAGGCGCCCTTGAACAAGGCGGTGCCGGCGCGCCAGCGCGCGGAGCGATCGAGCGCGTACAGGCTGACCGCATAGACCAGGGCATCGCCCAGCATGTCCATGGAATCCGCCATCAGCGCGGCCGAGCTGGCGATGATCCCGGCGCCGAATTCGACCAGGAACATAAGGCTGTTGATGACGAGAACGATGATCAGGACGCGTCGGATATCCGCGCGCCGCGCGGCCATCGCCAGCGCGTCGCCCTTCTTCTCGCAGCAGCTGCTCATTCGGCGGCGTCCCGCACCGCAGCGTCCGCCGTGGCGGCTTCGATCTCCGCCGCCTTCGCCTCCACCAGCCGGACGATATGGTCGATCATGCCCTCGTCCTGGACGTGATGGTCCGTGACTCCCGAAAGATAGACCATGTGGCGTCCGTTACCGCCGCCGGTGATCCCAATGTCGGTTTCCCGCGCCTCGCCCGGACCGTTGACCACGCAGCCGAGCACCGAGAGAGACAGCGGGGTCGAAATATGCGCGAGCCGTTCCTCGAGCGTCTGGACGGTGCGAATGACGTCGAAGCCCTGGCGCGCGCAGCTGGGGCAGGACACCACCCGGACGCCGCGATGCCGGATGCCCAGCGCCTTCAGTATCTCGAAGCCGACCCGCACTTCCTCTTCCGGCTCGGCCGAAAGCGACACGCGGATGGTGTCGCCGATTCCGAACCAGAGCAGCGAGCCGATGCCGATCGACGACTTGACGGTCCCGCCGATCAGCCCTCCCGCCTCGGTGATGCCGAGGTGGAGCGGACAGTCGACCGCTTCGGCGAGCTGCTGATAGGCGGCGACGGCGAGGAACACGTCCGAGGCCTTCACCGCCACCTTATAGTCGCGGAACCCCTGATCCTCGAGCAGCTTGATATGGTCGAGTGCGCTTTCGACCAGCGCCTCGGGGCAGGGCTCGCCATATTTCTCCAGCAGGTCGCGTTCGAGGCTGCCGGCATTGACGCCGATCCGCATCGCACAGCCATTGGCCCGGGCGGCGCGCACGACTTCAGCGACCCTTTGCTCGGACCCGATATTGCCGGGGTTGATGCGCAGGCAGGCAGCGCCGGCGTCGGCGGCCTCGAGGGCGCGCTTGTAGTGGAAATGGATGTCGGCGACGATCGGCACGCGCGCGGCGCGCACGATCTGCCTGAGCGCCGCGGTCGATTCCTCGTCGGGGCAGGAGACGCGGATGATGTCGGCGCCGGCCTCCTCGCAGCGGCGAATCTGGTCGATGGTCGCCCGCACGTCGGCGGTGACGCTATTCGTCATCGTCTGGACGGTGACCGGCGCGCCCCCGCCCACCGGCACGGTGCCGACCATGATCTGACGCGACGGACGGCGGACGATGTCGCGCCAGGGCCTGATGGACATGAGGGTCATATAGAACGCCGCTGTTACCGAGCCAAGGCAAGCGTCCGAGAGCTACAGCATCGGATCATCCAGTCCGCCTAGCGCAAAGCAGTTGAACGGAGGCTTTATGGCGACATCCGGACCGGCCGCCCGGCCGCCACAAGCGGTGCCCGGCAGACTGAATTCTGCTACCGACGGGCATGGAGGCAGGCTCTATGCGGTGGCTACTTGGTCTGGGAGCGTTGGTGATGGGCACGTCGGCGGCGGCGCAGGATTGGAAGCTGGTGATCCACGGCGGCGCCGGCGTGATCGAACGGTCCCGGCTCGCGCCCGAGCAGGAACAGGAGGTGCGTGCGGCACTCGATCGCGCCTTGCAGGCTGGCGGGGCGGTGCTCGAGCGGGGCGGAACCGCGCTCGACGCGGTCGTGGCCGCGGCGAGGATGCTGGAAGACGATCCCAATTTCAACGCGGGACGCGGAGCGGTGCTGGCCCATGATGGCACCATCGAGCTCGACGCGTCGATCATGGACGGCCGCACGCGTGCGGCCGGCGCGGTAACCGGCGTCACCCGCACCAGGAATCCGATCAGCCTGGCCCGCGCGGTGATGGAACGAAGCGAACATGTGTTCCTCGCCGGCTCCGGCGCAGACCGTTTTTCGATCGAACAGGGGCTGGAGCAGGTCGAGCCCGCCTATTTCGAGACACCCGAGCGCAGGCGCCAGCTCGAGGAGCTGAAGGGGCGACAGCTGTCGGCCTTCGACGTCGACCTCAAATATGGAACGGTCGGCGCGGTCGCCGTCGACCAGCAGGGCCATGTCGCTGCAGCGACCTCGACGGGAGGGCTGACCGGCAAGCGCTGGAACCGGATCGGGGATTCGCCGGTGATCGGCGCCGGCACCTATGCCGACGATCGGGCCTGCGCGGTTTCCGCCACCGGTTCCGGCGAATATTTCATTCGTGCCGCGGCGGCCCACGAGATCTGCGCGCGCATCCGGCTGAAGGGGGAAAGCGCCAGGGCAGCCGCCGATGCGGTGATCGCGGAAATCGAGGCGCTCGGCGGCTCGGGCGGCGTCATCGCGGTGACCCCGAAGGGCGACACCGTCTATTCGTTCAATACACCGGGCATGTACCGGGGCACGGCTTCCGCCGCAGGCCGCACGGTCGCGATCTTCGCCGACGAATGAACAGGGCGCCCCTCCCCCTGCCGCAGGGGGAGGGGCGAGCGATCATTGCGGGATGACCGTCACGGCGCGCCGGTTCTGCGCCCAGGCGCTCTCGTCCGATCCGAGCGCCTCCGGGCGCTCCTTGCCCCAGCTGATCACCGTCATCCGCGACGGATCGATGCCGCGGCTCTGCAGATAGTTCTTGGCGGCATTGGCACGGCGATCGCCGAGCGCGAGGTTATATTCGCGGGTGCCGCGCTCGTCGGCATGGCCTTCGATGGTGAAGCGCACGTTCGGATAGCGCTGCAGCCACTCGGCCTGCGCATCGAGGATCCGCCGGTCCTCGTCGTCGATATTGTACATGTCGGTGTCGAAGAACACCCGGTCCGACGGCACGCTCTGGAGGAAGTCGGCGCGCGAACCCGGCACCACCGCGCCCTCGATCTGGCCCGTGTCGCCGGTCGACGGGGTCTCGGGCGGTGGAGGAAGCTGATCGGGCGCCTTCTTGGCGCAGCCCGCGGCGAGGGCGAGCGCGGCAGCGGTCAGCGCGATCCTCATACGATATGCGTTCATGCCATTCTCCTTCGTATCGTAACAGTTTCAGGGCAGTAACGGTCCCCATGTCGGGTCAGATCCATCGAGCGGGGTCGGGATCCTGCGCAGGTTCCGTCCGGTCAGGTCCACCTGCCAGATGCTGGAGCGCCCGCCCCGGCCCTGGGTGGTGCGGAAGAACTGGATCACACGGCCGTTGGGGGCCCATGTCGGAGCCTCGTCCTGCCAGCTGTTGGTGAGCAGCCGTTCGTTGCTGCCGTCAGGGGACATTACGCCGATGCGGAAGTTGCCGGCGATCTTGGTAAAGGCGATGAGGTCGCCGCGCGGGCTCCATTCCGGAGTCGCGTAGCGACCGCCGCCGAAACTGATGCGCCGCTGGTTCGAACCATCGGCGTTCATCACATAGAGCTGCTGGCTGCCCGAACGATCGCTTTCGAAGACGATGCGCGACCCGTCAGGCGAATAGCTGCCGCCGACATCGATGCCCGGCGAAGTGGTGAGGCGCTGCGGCTGACCGCCGTTCACCGAGATGCGATAGATGTCGGTATTGCCGCCGACCGACATAGAATAGAGGATGTAGCGGCCGTCGGGCGAGAAGCGCGGCGCCCAGGTCTGGTTGGCACTTTCCGTCACCACCCGCTGGCGCCCGGTACCCACGTCATAGATATAGATGCGCGGGCGCTGCCCGATGTAGCTCAGATAGACGATCTGCTTGTAGTCGGGCGAGAAGCGCGGCGTCAGCACGACCGACTGGCCGTTGGTGAGGAAGCGGTGGTTGGCGCCGTCCGAATCCATGATCGCCAGGCGCTTGACGCGCCGGTCCTTCGGCCCAGTCTCGGCGATATAGGCGATGCGGCTGTCGAAGAACGGGCTTTCACCGGTGAGGCGAGCGTAAATGGCGTCGGCGCATTTGTGCGCCGCGCGCCGCCATTCGTTCGGAGTCAGCACGAAGCCCTGGCGCGTCAATTCCTGCCGCAGGGCGACGTCATAGAGGTAGCAGCCGATCGTCAGCCGGCCGTCCGGATTGGCCTGGACGAACCCCTGGACGAGCGCCTGCGCGCCGGTTCCGGGCCAATAGTCGAAGGCCGGAGCCGTCACCTCGGCGTGGCTGATGGATCGCACCGCGCCGGGCCCGAGCGGGCGGAACAGGCCGCTGTTGCGCAGATCGGTGACAATCACCTCGGCGATCTGACGCCCGAGCACGTCGGTGGACCCGGCCTGGGTCGGCGCCCGCTGCGGGGTCGCAAGGCTCGGCACGGCGATCACGAGATCGGCGCTGGTTTCGTCCGTCACGTCCACGCTCAGCTGCGACTGGGCGGGGTAGAAGGCAAAGGCCGCCGCAACGACGGCGAGGAGGGTTTTGATCATGTTCATTGGGAAAGTCTCGCATCGAAGCCGATGGGCCGGAGAAGCTTCCACGCATCATAATATTCGGGCGGAAGCTCGAAGGGTGAGGCGAGCCGCACGGCACGGATTGCCCGTTCCCTGTGAAGCTCGGCCTGCGCCGCATTGCTGGGCGTGACCCCGGTCTGGCGCAGGAATTCGATATCGATGACGGAGCCGTCGCGGGCGAGGCTGATGCTCAGTTCCGTCCTCAGCTTGTCCGCGTCGGCACCGGTGGGAGCGCGCCAGTGGGGCGCGAGCTGGCGCCGGACCGCGGCGGCCAGCGACGCCTGGACTGCGGGCGTGATCGTCGCCGCGGGTGCCTTGGTCGACCGGCTGGGCGCTTCCCGGTCGCTGATCCCGTCCAGGAGGCCGGCGAGACGGCCGCCGGACTTGGTCCGCGGGCGCTCGGCCGGCGCGGGCTTGGGCGCCGGCTTTGCCTTCGGCTGGTCTGCCTTCGGCGCGGGCGGGGACGGCCGCGGCGCCGGTTCGGGAGGCGCCGGGGTCGGTTCCGGCTGATCCGGTTCGATCGGCGCCTTTTCCTCGGCGAGCTTGGGCGCCGGCGCCTCGGTGGAGATTTCCGGCGCGCCGCTTTCCAGTCCGACCTCGTCGACGAGCTGCACTTCGATCGGCTGCCGGGCCGCGGGGATCGGGTTCATTGCGAAATAGCCGGTCGAAAGCAGGCCGAACAGGACCACGTGGCCGGCGACGGCCACGCCCAATCCCGTCCGTTCCGCCCGATCCAGGCTCATTCGGCAGTCTCACCTCCGGTCGTGACGAGTGAAACCTTGTTGAGCCCCGCCCGGTTCAATTCACCCATCACGCGCATGACCCGCCCATAGTCGAGGCTGCGGTCCGCGCGCAGGAAGACGGGCGGGCCGTCGCCTCCCTCCGCGGCCCGGCGCGCCGCGAAGATCGACGGCAGCTGCGCCTCTTCCACCGGCTCTTCGCCGACGAACACGCGGCCGGCAGCGTCGATCGACACTTCGAGTGGCTGCTTCTGCTGGTCCAGCGCAGCGGCATTGGCGTCGGGAAGGTCGACCGGCACGCCGGCGACGAGCAGCGGCGCGGTCACCATGAAGATGATGAGCAGCACCAGCATCACGTCGACCATCGGCGTGACGTTGATCTCGGCCATCGGGGACCTGCGCCCGCGACGGCCACCGCTGTGCATCGGGCCCATCGCCACCGGCCTAGCCCTCCCGGTCCAGCTCGAGGCTGAGCGTCGCGTGGAACTCGTCGGCGAAGCGGCCGAGACGCGCCTCCATGCGATTGATGCCGTGCGCCATGCGATTGTAGGCGATCACCGCCGGAATGGCTGCGAACAGGCCGAGCGCGGTTGCGAACAGGGCCTCGGCAATCCCCGGCGCCACGACGGCAAGGCTGGTATTGTTTGCCCCGGCGATGTCGTTGAAGCTGCGCATGATGCCCCAGACCGTGCCGAACAGGCCGACGAAAGGCGCGACCGAGCCAACGGTGGCAAGGATGTTGAGGCGATCGGCGATGCGGTCCACTTCAGCGGTCACGGCCCCATGCATGGCGCTCGACAGCCGGCTGCGGGTCCCTTCCTTGTCGATCTTGCTGCCCGCGGTCGAGCGGCGCCATTCGGCAACTCCCGCCGCAAAGACGCGGGCGCTAGGCGCCGGATCGTTGGCGCGCGCCTGATAGAAGCGGTCGAAGTCGCTCGCCTTCCAGAAATCCCGCTCGAACTGGTCGTTGGCCCGCGCAAGCTTCCTGATGCGAAGCCAGTGGCCGATGATGATGGCCCAGGTAACGATGCTGGCTATGAGCAGGCCGATCATCACGGCCTTCACGACGATGTCCGCCTGGAGAAACAGCATCAGGGGGGACATGCGCCCGCTTTCCCCAGCGATCAGTGGTTCCACTATCCCTCCTTCTTCAGCCGTTCGAAACTCTCAACCCATGCGCGCGGCTGCCGCTGGGGGCGACCTTCCGGCGTCAGGAACGCCGCCGTGACCAGCGCATCGGCAAGCAGTCGTTCGCCGCGCATGACTCTCTGATGAATGAGGCAGGAGGCGGCGCGCACCTCCCGCACCTCGCTCAGGATGAGCAGGGCGTCGTCCAGACGGGCAGGCGCGCGATAGCGGATCGAGACCTCGGCCACGGCATAGACGCCAAGCCCGCGGGCGAGAGCATCGCGCTGGTCGATTCCGACCACGCGCAGCATGTCGGAGCGGGCGCGTTCCATGAAACGCAGATAGTTGGCGTAATAGACGATACCGGCGGCGTCGGTATCCTCGAAATAGACGCGCAAGGCAAAGCGATGCGTGCCGTCGACGAACGCGCCTTCGTACGGCCTGTCCTGAACGCCATCCTCCACGGACGAGGCAATAGCAGGGCGGCTCCGGCGCGGAAGCATCAAATGCCGAGCCGCTCCAAACGCGCGGCTGGCCGCATGTCAGGCCCGGCTGGCGGCCCAGGAGAAGGGGAGCCGCGGCCGCCATTTCTTCCAGGCCCGCTCGTGGAAGAAGAAGGCGACGGCGTTCACGCAGGGCTCGATGAGCGCGATGCCGCCGGCGATCCTCGCCGAGCCGGTGAGCAGGAAGGCGACCGTGAAACCCACCGTCAGATGGATCGCCAGATAGCTGATCGTCTTGAGGAGGTCCGTGGTCATGACGCTGTATTTGCGAATCGTTCGCAAAAAGACAAGAGCGGATTTTCAATCAGACTGATCGCCCGAAACGCGGTCCGGAAACGGTCCGAACCCCGATCACTTGTCGCCGAACAGCCCCTGCTGGACGCCGGCCGGCGGCGTGATGCCGAGATGGGTCCAGCCGCGCCCGTTGAGGACGCGCCCGCGTGCGGTGCGGGCGATCAGGCCGAGCTGGATCAGATAGGGCTCGATCACTTCCTCGATCGTGTCGCGCGGCTCGGACAGGCCCGCGGCCAGCGTCTCGACGCCGACCGGCCCGCCTCGATAGATGTCGGCGATCATGGTGAGATAGCGGCGGTCCATCGCGTCGAGGCCGATCGCATCCACCTCCATCCGGGTCAGCGCGCGATCGGCGATGCGCGCGTCGACCGTCTCCTGCCCTTCGGCATGGGCGAAATCGCGCACCCGGCGCAGCAGCCGCCCGGCGATGCGCGGCGTGCCGCGCGACCGGCGGGCGATTTCGCCGGCGCCGTCCTCGGTGAGGGCGAGGTTGAGCAGCCGCGACGCCCGGCGCACGACCTGTTCCAGCTCCTCCACCGTATAGAAATTGAGCCGGATCGGGATGCCGAAGCGGTCGCGCAGCGGCGTGGTGATGAGGCCCTGGCGCGTGGTGGCGCCGACGAGGGTGAATCGGGGAAGGTCGATCCGCACCGAGCGCGCCGAAGGCCCCTCGCCGATCATCAGGTCGAGCGCCCGGTCCTCCATCGCAGGATAGAGGATCTCCTCCACCGCCGGATTGAGCCGGTGGATCTCGTCGATGAACAGGACGTCGCCGTCCTCGAGATTGGTCAGCAGCGCCGCGAGATCGCCGGACTTGGCGATCACCGGGCCGGAGGTGGCGCGAAATCCGACCCCGAGCTCGCGCGCGATGATCTGGGCCAGCGTCGTCTTGCCGAGGCCGGGCGGGCCGAAGAACAGGACATGGTCGAGCGCGTCGCCGCGAGCCCGGGCGGCATTGATGAACACCCGGAGATTCTCGCGCGCCGCTTTCTGGCCGACGAATTCGTCGAGCGTCTTCGGGCGCAGCGCGGCGTCGAGATCTTCCGGCCGCCGGTCCGCCGACAGGATGCGATCGGGGTCGGTCATTTCGCTGCGGTCGTCTGCCTCCGTGCCGTTGGTCCGGGTTTCGCAGGAACTGCGCGAGGCCCGTGCCGAACGATGATTTTCCAGTCTCTATGGCAACATCCGCTGCCCGACGGGAAGCTTAATCGCGCCGCCGCGCCCCGGTCGAGAGATTTAGCGCGCCGCCTTCTTCAATGCCGTCCGCACCAACGCATCGAGACTGGCGCCGGCACCGAGATCGTCTTCCGCCTGGGCGACCGCGATGGAGGCCTCGGCCGGCCGGAAGCCGAGATTGACGAGCGCCGAGACCGCATCGGCGGCATGGCTGCCGGCCGGCGTCGCGCCCGGCGCGGATCCGCCGCCGAGCGCGATTCCGCCCGCCTTGTCCTTGAGTTCGTTGACGATGCGCTGGGCGAGCTTGGGGCCCACCCCCTGCGCGCGGCCGACCATCGCCTTGTCCCCGCTCATCACCGCCCGCTGCAGCTCGTCGGCCGACAGCGCCGACAGGATCGCGAGCCCGACCCGCGCGCCCACGCCCTGGACGGACGTGAGCAGGCGGAACCAGTCGCGCTCCTCGGCGGTGGCAAAGCCGATGAGGCGGATGGCGTCGTCGGAGACCTGCATTTCGGTGTGCAGCACCACCTCGCTGCCGATTGCGCCGAGGGCAGCCAGCGTCCGGGTCGACGCAGAGACGAGATAGCCGACGCCGTGCACGTCGATTATCGCATGATCGGCGCCGAAACCGTCGAGAAGGCCGCGAAGCTTGGCGATCAAGCGACATGCTCCCGCAGCGCCGAACGGGTCGCCAGATGATGGGCATGGGTGATGGCGACCGCGAGCGCATCGGCGGCATCGGCGCCGGTGACCTTCACCCCCGGCAGCAGCCGCGCCACCATCGCATGGACCTGCACCTTGTCCGCCCCGCCGGTGCCGACCACCGCCTTCTTCACCAGCCGCGCGGCATATTCGCCGACCGGCAATCCGCCCTGCGCCGCCGTCAGCAGCACGACGCCGCGCGCCTGGCCGAGCTTGAGCGTGGACTGCGGATTGTCGTTGACGAACACTTCCTCCACCGCTGCGGAGGCAGGGCGATGTTCGGCGAGCACGTCTGCAAGCGCCTGATGGAGCACCGCCAGCCGTTCGGCCAGCACCGCCCTGGAATCGGTCCGGATCTGGCCGTTGGCGACATGGCTCAGCCGGTTCCCCTGGGCGGAAATCACCCCCCAGCCGGTGCAGCCGAGGCCCGGATCGAGGCCGATCAGGATCAGGCGAGCTTCTCCATCACCGTTTCCGGCACTTCGTAATTCCCCCAGACGGTCTGGACGTCGTCATCGTCGTCCAGCGCGTCGATCAGCTTCAGGAGCGATTCCGCGGCGGTCTCGTCGACCTCGACCGAGGTCTGCGGACGCCAGGCCAGCTTCACGCCCTCGGGCGCGCCGAGGCTCTTTTCCAGCGCCTTGGCAACCTCGTGGAGAGTCTCCTGGGCAGTCCATATCTCATGACCGTCCTCGGTGGACTCGACATCCTCCGCGCCGGCCTCGATCGCTGCCTCGAGGATCGTGTCGGCATCGCCGGCGGAAGCGGCATAGGTGATGAGGCCGAGCCGGTCGAATCCGTGGCTGACCGAGCCGCTGGCGCCGAGATTGCCGCCATTCTTGGAGAAGATGGTGCGCACGTTGGTGGCGGTGCGGTTGCGATTGTCCGTCAGCGCCTCGACGATCAGCGCGACGCCGCCGGGGCCGAAGCCCTCGTAGCGCAGCTCCTCATAATCCTCACCGCCCATGGCGGCGGCCTTGTTGATCGCCCGCTCGATATTGTCCTTGGGCATCGACTGGGCCCGCGCGGCCATTACAGCGGCGCGGAGGCGCGGGTTCATGTCCGGATCGGGGGTGCCCATTTTCGCCGCGACGGTGATTTCGCGGCTGAGCTTGGAGAAGAGGGCGGAGCGCTTCTTGTCCTGCGCCCCCTTGCGATACATGATGTTCTTGAATTTGCTATGGCCGGCCATGGCCTCGTTTTTCCCTGCCTGTCTGGAATTTCGGGCTTCTGTCTAGGGTCTGTCCTGGCGCTTCGCAATCGCCGCGCTCGAGATCGGCGGGAATGCCGGCCCGCCGCCCGCGCGTCGCGCTTGCACGGCAACCGCCAAACCGGCTTAGGGGGCGGCACCCATCAACGAAAGGAACCACGTCCGTGACCATCCGCCGCATCGAACCCGGTCCCCGCATGAGCCAGGCCGTCATCCACGGCAATGTCGTCCATCTCGCCGGCCAGGTCGGCGCGCCCGGCCAGAGCGTCGCCGAGCAGACCCGCGCCGTGCTCGCCCAGATCGATGCCCTGCTCGCCGAGGCCGGCACCGACAAGTCGAAGCTGCTGACCGCCACCATCTGGCTGGCGGACATGGCCACCTTCGGGGAGATGAACGCGGTGTGGGACGCCTGGATCGACCCGGCCAATCCCCCCGCCCGGGCGACCGGCGAGGTCAGGCTCGCCGCGCCCGAATATAAGGTGGAGATCATCGTCACCGCTGCGCGGGACTGATCCCCGAACTCAGGCCAGGCCGAGCGCTGCCTTGTAGGTTTCGAGGAGCGCCTCGGCTTCCTGGCGGACGTGACTCTCCATCTTCCGCAGCCGGATCACCGCCCGGATCGTCTTGGTGTCGTAGCCGCGCGACTTGGCCTCGGCATAGACGTCCTTGACGTCGTCGGCGATCGCCTTCTTCTCCTCTTCCAGCCGCTCGATACGCTCGATCAGCAACCGCAATTCGTCCGCCGCGACGGTACCTTCCGCCATGTCTGCTCCCGCTCGTTTTCGTGAAATGAGCGCCGCTCTTAGGGTCAGGGCCGATTATCCGCAATGGCCGGGTTGAACTGAAGGACAGAGCGGCTATTGCGCCCAAAGGGCGCAGACCCGCAGGGAGATCCCATGGCCAGTCAGTTCGTGCCTCGAAGCCGGAAGGTCCGCATTCTCGCGACGCTCGGGCCGTCCAGCAACACGCACGAAATGATCCGGAAGCTGTCCGAGGCCGGCGCCGATGCCTTCCGCATCAACATGAGCCACGGCACCCATGCCGAGCACAAGCGCGTCATCGACATCATCCGCGGGCTGGAGAAGGAAACCGGCCGGCCGACGACGATTCTCGCCGACCTGCAGGGGCCGAAGCTGCGGATCGGGAAGTTCAAGGACAATAGCGTCACGCTCGAGAAGGGGCAGACCTTCGTCTTCGACCGCGACGAAACGCCGGGCGACGGGACGCGCGTCAACCTGCCGCACCGCGAGATCTTCGAGGGCGTCGACCTCGGCACGCGGCTGCTGGTGGACGACGGCAAGCTGGTGTTCCGGGTCAACGACATCAGCGGGGAGCGGATGGAGACCACCGTCGAGGTCGGCGGCCCCATCTCCAACAACAAGGGCCTCAACGTCCCCGATGTCGTGCTGCCGCTCGCGCCGCTCACCGCCAAGGACCGCAACGACCTCGCCTTCGCGCTCGAGGAGCAGGTCGACTGGATCGCGCTCAGCTTCGTGCAGCGGCCGGAGGACGTCGCCGAGGCGCGGCGGCTGATCGCCGGCCGTGCCGCCCTGCTCGCCAAGATCGAGAAGCCGGCGGCCATCGAGCGGCTCGACGCCATATTGGAGCTTTCGGATGCGGTGATGGTTGCGCGCGGCGACCTCGGCGTCGAATTGCCGCCGGAGGATGTGCCGCCGCTGCAGAAGCGAATCGTCGAAACGGCGCGGCGGATGGGTCGCCCGGTGGTCGTCGCCACCCAGATGCTCGAATCGATGGTGACGCTGCCGACCCCGACCCGCGCCGAGGTCTCCGACGTCGCCACCGCCGTCTATGACGGCGCCGATGTCATCATGCTGTCGGCGGAAAGCGCCTCCGGCCGCTTTCCGTGCGAGGCGGTGTCGTTCATGAACCGGATCGCGATCAGCGTGGAGGCGGACCCGAGCCACGCCGCCCGCGTCCATTTCACCGAGACGCTGCCGGATCCGACCACCGCGGACGCGATCGCCCAGTCGGCGGAATCGATGGTGCGCACGGTGAGCGCTGCGGCGATCGTCTGCTTCACCACTTCGGGTTCGACCGCCCGCCGCGTCTCGCGCGAGCGGCCCTCGGTCCCGCTGCTGGTGCTGACCCCGTCGCTCAAGACGGCCCGTCGCCTGGGCCTGCTGTGGGGCGCCCATGCCGTGCGCACCCGGGACGTTTCGAGCTTCGAGGAGATGGTGGCGAAATCGAAGCGGATGGCGCTGCGCCACGGCGTCGCCAAGGGCGGCGACCGCATCATCCTGATGGCGGGCGTGCCGTTCGGGACGCCGGGATCGACCAACGTCATCCATATCGTCCGGCTGATCGGGGACGAGCTCAGCAGCTACCGCCGCAAGAAGGACGATTGAGGCGCGCCTTCAGGCGGGGTCGAGCAGCGCCGGAACCTGGTCGAGGATCTCGCGCGCGAGAAATCCGAGGCTTCCGACGGTGCGGCCGAGGCGCCTGCCCGCTTCGCCGTGGAGCCACACGCCCCAGAGCGCGGCGACCAGCGGATCGGCGCCGCGCGCCGCCAGGCCGCCGACGATGCCGGCCAGCACGTCGCCCGACCCGGAGGTAGCGAGCCCGATGCCGCCGCCATGGAAGCGGAAGGCAGTCCCGTCCGGCGCCACGACATGGCTCCATTCGCCCTTGATCACGGCGACCGCCCCGAACGCCCGGGCAGCCTCCCGCGCCGCCTCGAGCGGATCGCCGGCTACCGCTTCGCGATCCCGATCGAGGAGCCGGGCCATTTCCCCCGCATGTGGAAGCAGGATCGCGCCGCCCGGCCATTGCCGCACCTGATCGGCGAGTGGCGGGAGCACCCCGAGCGCTGCCGCGTCGAATATGATCGGATAGGCGCCTCCACCGGCAAGCACGGCGCCGATCAGGTCGGACAGCGCCTCGCCATGCTGCATGCCCGGGCCGATGGTGAGCGAATCGACGCCCCTGCACCGCGCCACCAGCGCCTCGACCGCGCCCGGATCGATGCAGCCTTCCTCCCCTTCGGAGAAGGCGATCACCCGCGCTTCGGGGATCGCCACCCCCAGCGACAAAGCGATGCTCTCCGACGTCGCGATCCGCAGCTTGCCGGCACCGGCCCGCAACGCGCCGATCCCCGCAAGCAGGGCGGCACCGGCAAGCTCGCGGCTCCCGGCGATGAACAGGGCCAGCCCGCGCTCCTCCTTGTCGGCGTCGCTCGGATGGTCGGGCAGGGGAAAATCCCGCAGGAGGTCGGCGTCGAGCCGGCGCGGTTCGCTCATCGAGGCGCCGCCTCGCCAGAGGCGCCCTCTCCTCCGCGCAACAATGTTTCGGGCCGCCGCTGCCGCATGGCCGGAACAATGTGCAAGCGGGACGAAAGTTCAGAGCAGGGCTTCGGCGACCAGCCGGCCCCGCAGATCCTCGGCGGTGGTGAAGAGATGGGCGTGCATGCCGACGGCTTCGGCGGCGCGGACGTTGATGTCGCGGTCGTCGATGAACAGCGCGTCGCCCGGCCGCAGGCCGAACCGATCGAGCGCGAGATAATAGATGGCCGGATCCGGCTTCAGCAGCTTCACTTCGCCCGACACGACGATTTCGCGGAATTGATCGAAGAACGCCCGCTCCCGCGCGTGGAACGGCTTCCAGAATTCGGCCGAGAAATTGGTGATGGCAAAGAGCGGGACATCGAGGGCCGCCAGTTCGGCCACGATCTCGTGGACGCCCGGCACGGGCCCGGTGATGGTCTCGCCGAATCCCTCCGCCCAGCCGGCGATCAGCGCGGCATAGGCCGGGAATCTCTCGCTGAGCTCGGCAGCGGCTTCCGCATGCGGACGGCCGGCGTCGAGCTGGTGGTGCCAGCCGTAGAAATCGGCGTCCTCGATGAAGCGCATCCGCTCTTCATCGTCGGCGATCTGATTGACGAGAAAGCTCTCGGGATCCCAGCCGTAGAGGACGTTGCCGACGTCGAAGACGACCGCTCGTACCCGAGGCCCGGAAGCGGCTCCGGCTGGTTCGGACACAGCCGCGCCGGCCGAGTTCAGCCCTGGCGCGCCTTGAACCGGCGATTCGTCTTGTTGATGACGTAGGTCCGGCCCCGGCGACGGATCACGCGGCAGTCGCGATGACGCGACTTGAGGGACTTCAAAGAGTTGCGGATCTTCATGGCCGGAACGCCTGCCTGTTCTTTCAAACTGGTGCTGGAAAATTGAGGCGCCCACCTAGGGGCAGGCCGCCTCCAAGTCAAGCATGTGCGGGGATGCCGCCCGCCCCGCCCGAATCCTTCACTCGGCCGCGCGGCTTAAGCCGCCGCTCTCGGCCGGCCGTGCAACCTTGGGGGCATCGGGCGCGAACAGATTGCCGAAATAGTCGTCCCGATACCACAGGGGCCGTTGGTCGGCGTTTGCGAGCGTGCGGGCGATGAGGAAGTTGAGGCGCGCGAATCGCGCCGCCGCCTCCCAGTGGATCGGCTGGTCGATCTCGTCGCCGGGGCCATGATAATTGCCGGTCAGGAATTCGCGCCACTTGTCGCCGCCGCCGTTGCCGAAACCAGTTTCGAGCATGATCGCGGGCACCCCGCGCCGGACGAAGCTGTAATGGTCCGAGCGCACGAAGATGCTTTCCTCCGGCATCGGATCGGGACCGACGCCCAGGCCCATCGACCGGGCCGCCTCCTCCACTGCGCTGGCGAGGCTCGAATGCTCCGCGCCGAAGGCAACGACGTCGGTGAAATCGTAGAGGAGGATCGGCATGTCGAGGTTTACCGCCGCGGCGATGCTGCCGATCGGCACGGTCGGATTATGCGCGAAATAGTCGGAGCCGAGCAGGCCCTTTTCCTCGGCCGTCACGGCGAGGAACAGGATCGACCGCCGCGGCCGCTCGCCGGAAATGGAAAAGGCCCGGGCGGCTTCGATCAGAGTGGCGATGCCCGCGGCATTGTCGAGCGCGCCGTTCATGATCCGGTCCTCGCCCGGCCCGGCATCGCGCATGCCGATATGATCGAGGTGGCCGAGGATGACGATATATTCGTCCCGCAGGACCGGGTCGCTTCCGGGCAGCAGGCCGATCACATTCTGGCTGATGGTCTCGGTCCAGACGCTGGAGCGGCGCAGCTGAAGCCTGGATTCAAGCGGGAAGCCGCGCGGTCGCGCCTTCGGATCCGCCGCTTCGGCACGGACGGCGGCATAGTCCCGGGGAGCGCCCTGGAACAGGGCCGCCGCGGCCTTGCTGCTGAGCCGGGCGGTGAAGCGGACGCCGGGCGACTCGTCGCGCACGCGCCCGTCCGGTCCGACCCAACCCATCGACGGTCCCCCCGAACGGCGGACCCGCAGGTCCCAGGAGGACGCCTTTTCGGACAGGTCGGTGTCGACCGTGACCATGCCGACTGCGCCGTGGCGGGCTGCCATGGCCAGCTTTTCGTTGGAGAGATGGGCTGCGATCTCGCTGGGCAGATCGGGAGGCATGCCTGAAAGGACCGCGACGATCTTCCCGCGGACGTCGAGGCCGCGATAGTCGTCGAGACCCTGGTCGGGTGCGTCCAGCCCGTAGCCGACGAAAACCACCGGCGCGGAGATATTCTGCTCCCGTTCCATCACGCTGGGCACGACCAGCACTTCGGTGCCATTCTTCCAGGTGCGGCTGCCGGCCCGGGTGGTGATGGTGAGGCTCGGCGCGGACGTTCCGAGCGTCGCCGTCCGCAGCGGGACCGACTGGAACCAGCTTCCGTCCTTGCCGCCCGGCTCGAGCCCGAGCCCTTCGAACTGGGAGGCGACATAGGCAGCAGCGATCGCATGGCCCCGCGACCCACTCTCGCGCCCTTCGAGCAGGTCGCTGGCCAGGAAGGACACGTGGGAGCGGAACCGCTCTGCCGAGAAGAGCGGCGGCGCCTCCGCGGCCGGCTGCGCGGAAACGGCAACGGCAGCGGAAAGGAGAAGGACCGGCGCCAGCAGGCGTACGATCCCGAACGACGTCAGGAAAGTGGGCATGGACGGGGAATAAGGGCGCAGTGCCCGGCCCGCAAGGTTCGCCGCCCCCCGCTCCTAGCGACGCGACTCCGACAGCTTGCGTTCCCACGCGAGCGCATCGGCGACGATGGTATCGAGATCGGCACGCCTCGGGCGCCATGGGAGGGTATCGAGGATGCGGCTGTTGTCGGCCACCAGCGCGTCGGGATCCCCCGGCCTGCGGCCCTCAAGGCGGCGCTCGATCTTCATGTTGGTGACCCGGTCGACGCTGTCCAGCACCTCGAGGACCGAAAAGCCCCGGCCATAGCCGCAGTTGAGGATATAGCTCTGGTCGGGCGTGGCGATCAGCTTCTCGAGCGCGTCGACATGGGCCGCCGCAAGGTCGCTCACATGGATATAGTCGCGGATGCCGGTGCCGTCCGGCGTGTCGTAGTCGGTGCCGAAGACCGAGACGTGGCCGCGCTTGCCGGTCGCTGCCTCCACCGCGACCTTGATGAGGTGGGTCGCCCCGGCGGTCGACTGGCCGGACCGCCCCTGCGGGTCGGCGCCCGCCACGTTGAAGTAGCGCAGGGCGCAATAGTTGAGCGGATGGGCGAAGGCGACGTCGGCCAGCATCCGCTCGGTCATCAGCTTGGACCAGCCATAGGGGTTGATCGGCTGGGTGCGGGCCTCTTCGCGGATCGGCACTTGCTCCGGAATGCCGTAGGTCGCTGCCGTCGACGAGAAGAGAAAATGCTTCACCCCGCCGCGCACGGCGCTTTCGATCAGCGAGCGGCTCTTTACCGTATTGTTCTCATAATATTTGAGCGGGTTCTCCACCGACTCCGGTACCACGATCGATCCGGCGAAATGGATGATCGCCCCGATTCCATGGTCCCGGATCAGCTTCGCGATCAGTTCCTGATCGGCAATGTCCCCCTCGGCGAAGACCGCCGCATCGGGGATCGCCCAGCGAAATCCGGTGCTGAGATTGTCGATGACGACCACCGGCCATCCCGAATCGAGCAGCGCAAGCACGGCGTGGCTGCCGATGTAGCCGGCGCCTCCGGTCACCAGAACAGCAGGTTTCGACTCCGTCATCGGCAGCGATCTCCAGGCTTTTCCAGGCAACGAAAACAGGGCAGGATCATTTCGGTTGCCACGCCACAGCCCTTAGCGACGAGGCACTGCAATGAAAGTGGTTTTCCTTAAAGCCTGCCTTCTGGCAATCGCGGTGGCGCTTGCGGGCTGCGCGAGCGAGACGGCGAGGCGGGGCGTGGAAGTGACCCGTTTCCATCTCGGCGGGCCGATCGCCCGCGGCCAGATCGCGGTCGAACCGATCGATCCGGCAGCGGAAAACAGCATCGAGTTCCGCAACTATGCGCATGCGGTCGAGCGCCAGCTCAGCCGGCTCGGCTGGGCGGTGGTGCAGACCAGGGGCCAATCCGAACAGGTCGCGCTGATCGACGTTCGGCAGGGGCGCTTCGCCGAAGGCCCGGCGCGCGGCCCGGTTTCGGTCGGCGTCGGCGGCGGGACCGGCAGCTGGAGCAGCGGAGTCGGGGTCGGCGTCGGCTTCAACCTCGGTGGCGGCCGGCGCGAACGGATCGGGACTTTGCTCGACATCCGGATCAAGCGCCGGTCGGACGGCACCATCTTCTGGGAGGGCCGCGGCACCGCCGAAGCACGGCCCGGGACGCCGGAAGCCCAGCCGGTCGTGGCGGTCGAACGGCTCGCCGAAGCGCTGTTTCGGGACTTCCCCGGGGAGTCGGGTCACACTATCAGGGTCGAATGACCCTCTCCATCTCGAGCGCCTTCGACGGCGGAAACATCCATGTGGTCGCCATTCATGACAAGGGTGCCGACCTCGAGATCGTCAAGGACTATCAGTCCGATTTCTACCAGTGGTTCCATTTCCGGCTGACCGGCGCCGCCGGCAAGGCGGTCGAGCTGCGGATCACCAATTGCGCCGGCTCCGCCTATCCGAACGGATGGTCCGGATATCGCGCCTGCATGTCCTACGACCGGGAGGATTGGGTCCGCGCCGAGACGGACTATGCCGACGGCGTCCTGACGATCCGCGCCACGCCCAGCCTGGACAGCGTCTGGTTCGCCTATTTCGCCCCCTATACGATGGAGCGGCATCACGATCTGGTCGCCTCTGCCGTGGCCCATCCCGCGGTGCGCTACCGCTCCCTGGGCAAGACCCTGGACGGCCAGGACATCGACTATCTCGGCATCGGCGAGGGCAAGGTCCAGGTCTGGCTCTATGCGCGCCAGCATCCCGGGGAAACCATGGCGGAATGGTGGATGGAGGGTGCGATCGACAAGCTGCTCGACGGTGCCGATCCCGTCTCGAGCCGGCTGCGCGAGAAGGCGACCTTCCATATCATCCCCAACATGAATCCCGACGGTTCCCGGCGCGGCCACCTGCGGACCAATGCCGCCGGCGTGAACCTCAATCGCGAATGGCACAATCCCAGCCTCGAGCGCAGCCCGGAGGTGTTCCACGTGCTGGAGGAAATGCGCCGGACCGGCGTCGATTTCGCGATCGACGTGCACGGCGACGAAGCGATTCCGGCCAATTTCCTCGCCGGCTTCGAGGGTATCCCGTCGCTGAAGCCGGAGCAGAGCGCGCTGTTCGCGCGCTACAGCGACGCGCTGCTCAAGCTCTCGCCGGATTTCCAGACGGCCAAGGGCTATGAAATCGCCCGGCCCGGCCAGGCCAATCTTTCCATGTCGACCGCCCAGCTCGCCGAACAGTTCGGCGCGGTGTCGATGACGCTGGAAATGCCGTTCAAGGATAATGACGACCGGCCCGATCCCGTCTACGGCTGGTCGGCCGAACGCAGCAGCCTGCTCGGGCGGAGCTGCCTCGACGCCCTTCATCTCATCATCGACGAACTCGAGACCTATCGCTGATGCCAACCCTCGTCCTGCTTCGCCACGGCCAGTCGGCCTGGAACCTCGAAAACCGTTTCACCGGCTGGTGGGACGTCAGCCTCACGCCCGCCGGCGAGGAAGAAGCCCGCCAGGCGGGCGAACTGCTCGGCGCGCGCGGGTTCGATTTCGACATCTGCTTCACCAGTCTGCAGACCCGGGCGATCAAGACGCTCAACATCGCGCTGGAAGCGATGGGCCGCCTGTGGCTGCCGGTGGAGAAGCACTGGCAGTTGAACGAGCGCCACTATGGCGGCCTCACCGGGCTCAACAAGGCCGAGATGGCGGCCAAGGTCGGCGAGGAGCAGGTGAAGATCTGGCGCCGGTCCTTCGACATCCCGCCGCCGGCGATGGAATCCGACAGCCCGTTCGACCTGACCAACGACCGCCGCTACGCCGGCATCCCGGTTCCGCGGACCGAGAGTTTGAAGGACACGATCGCGCGCGTGCTGCCTTATTGGGATCAGCGGATCGCGCCGGCGCTGAAATCGGGGGAACGGGTGCTGATCTCCGCCCACGGAAACTCGCTGCGCGCACTGGTCAAGCATCTGTCGAACATTCCCGACGACGAGATCCCGAGCCTGGAGATCCCGACCGGCCAGCCGATCATCTATCAGCTCGACGACGCGCTCAACGCCACCGACCGCTATTATCTGAAGGATCGCGTCTAGATCCCCGTCGGGATCAGCCGTCCGTCTTCGCCCGGGAGAGATTCTGGCCTGCGCGGCGCAGGACGTCCCTGGTCGTGTCTCCCGGAAGGATCATCGCAACGCCGATCTTGGCGGCGATGGTGATGCGGGCGGCGCCGAGGTCCAGCGGGTTCTGGGCAATGCAAAGCTCCAGCCGCTCGGCAGTTTCGATGGCGCTGTCGTGGTCCAGGCGATCGAGGATCAGCCCGAATTCGTCGCCGCGCATGCGGCCCAGGACATCGGTGCTGCGGATAAGCCGGGAAAGCAGGCGGGCGACATGGGCAAGCGCCGCATCTCCGGCCATGCGGCCATGGTCTTCGTTGATCGTCTTCAGCCCGTTGACGTCGATGTGGAGCAGCGCCGCCGGTTCCCCGTGGCGCGCGCACAGGCCGACCACCCGGTCGAGTTCGGCCAGGAAGCGTTGCCGGTTCGGAAGTCCGGTGCGGGGATCCCTCTCGGTGCCTTGCTCCAGCTCGTCGAGCCGACTGCGCATGTCGGCGAGCGAGGCGCGCAGCAGCGCATTCTCGTCCGCGAGCGCATCGAGCCGCGCCTGCGCGCCCTGCTCTTCCGCCTTGATTCGTGCCTCGTCCACCTGCGCCTCCGGGGACGGAGAATAGCCGCGAGATGGTTAAGAAAAGCGAAAATGGCGCCGGACGGACGGCAGCGGCGCCGCACCCCCGGATTCGGGACCGCCTCGCCGATTGCCACTCCGCGATGGGCCCGATAAGAGCTGCTGCTTCGCCGGGCAGAGCAGAGCGGTAATGGCAGACGAAGCGCCTTCAGTCGGAATCATCATGGGGAGCCGTTCCGACTGGGAGACGATGCGATATGCATCGGAAATCCTCGATGAACTCGGCATCCCGCATGAAACGAAGGTCGTATCGGCGCACCGGACGCCGGAGCGGCTGTACGACTACGCCCGCGGTGCTGCCGGGCGCGGGCTGAAGCTGATCATCGCCGGCGCTGGCGGGGCGGCCCATCTACCCGGGATGACGGCGTCGCTGACACGCCTGCCGGTGCTCGGAGTGCCAGTCGAATCGAAGAGCCTCTCCGGAATGGACAGCCTGCTGTCGATCGTCCAGATGCCCGCCGGCATCCCGGTCGGCACCATGGCCATCGGCAAGGCCGGGGCGACCAATGCCGCGCTGCTCGGAGCCGCCATGCTCGCCGTCGGTGATGCCGCCCTCGCCGACCGGCTCGAGGCGTGGCGTCGGCGCCAGACCGACAGCGTAGCCGAAACGCCTGAATGAGCATTCCTCCCGGTTCCACGATCGGCATCGTCGGCGGCGGCCAGCTCGGCCGCATGCTTGCGATGGCGGCCGCCCAGCTCGGCTACAAATGCCATATCTACGCACCCGAGGAGGCTCCGCCGGCCGCCGAGGTTGCAGCCCGCGTTACCCGCGGGCGCTATGACGACGAGGAAGCGCTTGCCCGCTTCGGCCAGAGCGTGGACGTCGCCACCTATGAGTTCGAGAATATCGCCGCAGGGCCGCTGGCCGCACTGGCGGCCGAAGCGCCGCTTCACCCGCCCCCGAGGGCGCTGGAGATCGGCCAGGACCGGCTGATCGAGAAAAAGTTCGTCGAGAGCCTCGGCGGGCGGGCGGCCCCTTTTGCCGCGATCGACAGCCTGGAGTCCCTCGAGCAGGCGTTGAAGGGCGTCGGCACGCCGGCGATCCTCAAGACACGCCGCCTGGGCTATGACGGCAAGGGCCAGGTCCGGATCATGGACCCGGCCGAAGCCGCGCAAGCCTGGGAAAGCGTGCGCGGAGCGCCATCGATCCTGGAGGGCTGGATCGAATTCGAGGCGGAATTTTCCATCCTGCTGTGCCGCTCGGCATCGGGCGAGACCGTGGCCTGGGATCCGCCCGAGAACGTGCACGAACAGGGAATCTTGCGCACCTCGTCGGCGCCGGCAGGAGTGCGGGTGCGGGAGCGCGCCGAAGCGGCGACCGTCCTCGCGCGGCGCATCGCCGACCGGCTCGACTATGTCGGCGTCCTCGCCCTGGAATTCTTCGCGGCGGCCGACGGGCCGGTGTTCAACGAAATGGCGCCCCGGGTCCATAACAGCGGCCACTGGACGATCGAAGGAGCGCTCACCTCGCAGTTCGAGAATCACATCCGCGCCATCTGCGGCCTGCCGCTCGGCGTCACGGACCTGACCGCGCCGCGCGTGACCATGCACAATCTGATCGGCCATGACGTCGACCGGTGGGAGTCGCTGCTCGCCGACCGGGCGGCCCACCTCCACCTCTACGGCAAGGGGGAGGTGCGCCCCGGCCGCAAGATGGGCCACGTCACCTATCTGCAGGCAGATCCCGACTGACGCGCCGACCCGCGATCCCTCGCCGCGCGAGGGACCGGATCATTGCAGCGTCATCACCTCCACCGGCATGCCCAGCTTCTCGAGCTGCGGGCGCACCTTGGCCGCATCGCCGACGACCACCCAGACCAGGGTCTCCGGCTTTATCACCGCGCGCGCGGCCTGATCGAGCTGGGCGGCGGTCATCGCCCGATAGCGGCTGGCCAGGGTTTCCTGGTAATTGTCAGGCCGCCGGTAGAGCGCATTGGCCTGGATCGCGCTCAGCACGTCGCCGGAGGTCTCATAGCTTCCCGGCAGCTCGCGGATGCTGCCGTTGACGGTCCGACTCAATTCCTCCGGAGTCACGCCCTTGCTGGTGAGGAAGGTCTCCATCTGCTCCCGCAGCGCGCGGATCGAATCCGCCGTCCGGTCCGCCTGGACCGGCGCGTAGATCAGATAAGGCACTTCATTCTCGACGCGGTTGACGAAGCCCTGCACGCCATAGGCCCAGCCCTTGGTTTCGCGCAGGTCCATGTTCATCCGGGAAAGGAAGTCCCCGCCCAGCACGTCATTGGCTGCCAGCAGCGTCGTCAGCTCGTCGGTGCCCTTCACCGGCATCACCGTGCCGGCCAGGATCAGGGATTGCGGGGACTGCGGCCGATCGATCAGCACGATCCGCGGCCTGGGCGCGGGTATGCTGGCCTGGGCAAAGCTCTTCACGCCCTTCGGAACGGCGGGCGGCGTCCAGCTCCCGAACCGGGATTCGAGCTCCGGCAGGATGTCCGCCAGCGTGGTGTCGCCGACGACGAAGATCCGGGCATTGTCCGGGCGGATCCAGGCGGCATGGGCGGCGACCACGTCTTCGCGCGTCACGCCCTTGATGTCGTCGGCAAGGCCCGATCCGGTAAACGGCACGCCATAGGGATGCTGCGCCCCGTAGAGCAGCGGCGGAAGCGCCCTGAACGCGATGCCGAGCGGTTCGGTCTGTTCAGCCGCGATCTGGGTCAGACGCTGCGCGCGCAGCCGCTCGATTTCCCGGGCATCGAAGCTCGGCGACTTGAGGATCTCCGCCATCAGGTCGAGCGACGCGCCGAGATTGGGCTTCACCGCCGAAAGGGTCGCGGTGGTGCGGTCGATCGAGGCGCCGATCGAGATCTTGGCCCCGAGCCGTTCCTTCGCCTCCGCGATCTCGCGCGAATTCCTGGTGGCCGTCCCCTCGTCCATCAGCGAAGCCATGAAGCTCTGCAGGCCCAGCTTGCCGGGCGTGTCGGACGCATAGCCGGCGTCGAACTGCATCGACACGAGCACGACCGGAACAACGCTCCTGCGCGCAAAGCTGACCTTGATGCCGTTGCTCAGCGTCGCATGCTCGACGTCCGGGAAATCGAGGTCGGCGATCTGCCCGACGGGCGGCAGCTGGGACCGGTCGACGCCGGCGAAGCTGCGCGGCTTGGGTGCCAGCGGCTGTTCGCTCTCGGTCGGCTGTCGGTAATAGCGCGGCCGCAGGCTGCCCGCGCTGACCGCGGCTTCCTGATAGGCGTCCCGCTCCCCGGGTACGACCGAAAGGGCATAGACCGGCCGCGTCAGCCATTTCTGCAGCGCCGCGCGGACGCTTTCCGGCGTGACCTGGGTGTAGGCGATCAGCTGCTTCTTATAATGTTCGGGATCGTTGGCGTAGAGCGCGCCTTCCGCCAGCGCGGTCGCCTTGCCGCTGAAGCCGCCGACCTGCTCCAGCCCGCGGACTCGATCCGAAACCCGCGTCATCACCACCCGCTCGACCTCGTCAGCGGTGGGGCCGTTCTGGACCAGATCGGCGATGATCTCGTCGAGCCGCCTGCCGACCAGGGCCGGGTCGACGCCCGGCTTCACGTCGGCGGTCACTTCGAACAGCCCGATGCGATGGAATTCCTGTACCGAGCCGGTGACGGCGACGGCGATCTGCTCGTCGCGCACCAAAGCATTGTCGAGCCGCGAGCTCGCCAGCCCGCCGAGGATCTCGGCCGCGACGCTTAGGTCGACGGTCTCCCGCTCGAGCAGGCCCGGCACGACCCAGTTGCGATAGATACGGGTGGTCGCCACCCGATCCTTCATTTCCTGGCTGACCGGCGCCGGCAGACTCGGAACGTCGGCCTCGGCCGGCCGGTTCTCCGGTCCCCGCGGAATGTCGCCGAAATATTTCTCGACGAGCGGCCGCGCGGTCGCGGCGTCAATGTCTCCCGCGAGCACCAGCACCGCATTGTTGGGGCCATATTTGTCGCGGAACCAGGTCTTCACGTCCTCGAGGCTGGCGGAATCGAGGTCGGCCATCGAACCGATGGTCGAATGGCGATAGGGATGCCCGTCCGGAAACAAGGCCTCGAGCTGCGCATATTCGACCAGGCCGTAGGGCTGGTTGTCGCCCTGGCGCTTCTCGTTCTGGACGACGCCGCGCTGGTTATCCAGTTTCTCCTGGGTGACCGCGCCGAGCAGGTGCCCCATGCGGTCGCTTTCGAGGAACAGGGCGACTTCCAGCGCCGCGGTCGGCACCGTCTCGAAATAATTGGTGCGATCGAACCAGGTGGTGCCGTTGACGTCTGTCGCGCCGATATTCTTCAGCGGCTCGAAGAAATCGCCGGGCGCGTTCTCCGACCCGTTGAACATGAGATGTTCAAACAGATGCGCGAAGCCGGTCTTGCCGTGCGGCTCGTCCTTGGAGCCGACATTGTACCAGATGGACACCGCGACAACGGGCGCCTTGCGATCGGTGTGGACGAGGACGCGCAGTCCGTTGTCGAGCGTGAATTCCTCATAGGGAATGTCGACCGCCTGGACGAGCGAGGCCAAAGCGGCCGCTTCGGGCTTCGCAGTTTCGGCGGCGGTGGCGGGAGCAGCACCCCCGGTCGCGGCGTTCATGCATCCCGTAAGCACAAGGGACATGGCAGCCGCGATCGGCAGAAGAAGACGACGCATGGGCAAAATTCCCTTGAGCGTGAAAAAATTTGAGCGCCAACATAGCGGGGAGCAACCTCGGTGCAATATAGCAACTCCTTTTTTTCGCGGCAGAAATCGGCGAAAAACGGCGCTCGGAAACGGACAGCGGCCGGCCCTTGTGTTGCAGAATGGCAACACTACATCCACGCAAGAACTGAGCAGGGGATGTTATGAATCTCGAGAAATTCACCGACCGGGCCCGAGGCTTCCTGCAATCGGCGCAGACGGTAGCCATACGCATGAACCATCAGCGGATTGCTCCCGAGCATCTGCTGAAGGCCTTGCTGGAAGACGATCAGGGCATGGCCTCCGGGCTGATTGCCCGGGCCGGGGGCAGCGCCGACGCCGCCGTGCGCGCGGTCGACCAGGCGCTGGCCAAGATCCCCGCCGTGTCGGGGAGCGGCGCCAGCTCGCCGCCCGGCCTGGATGCGGAAACGCTGCGGGTGCTCGACCAGGCAGAGCAGATCGCCCAGAAGGCGGGCGACAGCTATGTCACCGTCGAGCGCATGCTGCTGGCGCTGGTGCTCTCCGCCACTACGGCCGGCAAGGCGCTGGCCGAGGCCGGGGTCAAGGCCGAGGCGCTGAATGCGGCGATCAACGAGCTGCGGGGTGGGCGTACCGCCGATACGGCCTCGGCCGAGGATCGCTATGACGCGCTGAAGAAGTTCGCGCGCGACCTCACCGACGCGGCGCGCGAAGGCAAGCTCGATCCGGTCATCGGCCGCGACGAGGAGATCCGCCGCACCGTGCAGATCCTCGCCCGCCGCACCAAGAACAATCCGGTGCTGATCGGCGATCCCGGCGTCGGCAAGACCGCGATCGTCGAGGGCCTCGCCCTGCGCATCGCCAACGGCGACGTGCCCGACAGCCTCAAGGACCGGCGGCTGCTCGCCCTGGACATGGGCGCGCTGATCGCGGGCGCGAAATATCGCGGCGAGTTCGAGGAGCGGCTGAAGGGCGTGCTCGACGAGGTGCGCCAGGCCGAAGGCGACATCATCCTGTTCATCGACGAGATGCACACGCTGATCGGCGCCGGCAAAGCCGAGGGGGCGATGGACGCCGGCAACCTGCTGAAGCCGGCGCTCGCGCGCGGCGAGCTGCACTGCATCGGCGCCACCACGCTCGACGAATATCGCAAATATGTGGAGAAGGACGCCGCCCTGCAGCGGCGCTTCCAGCCGGTGTTCGTCGGCGAGCCGACGGTCGAGGACACGATCTCGATCCTGCGCGGGCTCAAGGAAAAATATGAGCTGCACCACGGGGTGCGGATCACCGACGGCGCACTCGTGTCCGCCGCGACGCTGTCCAACCGGTACATCACCGACCGATTCCTCCCCGACAAGGCGATCGACCTGATGGACGAGGCGGCTTCGCGCCTGCGGATGGAAGTGGAATCCAAGCCTGAGGAGATCGAGACGCTCGACCGGCGGATCATCCAGCTCAAGATCGAGCGCGAGGCGCTGAAGAAGGAGAGCGACCAGGCCTCGAAGGATCGGCTGGCGGCACTCGAGGAAGAGCTCGCCAATCTCGAGCAGCAATCGGCCGAGCTGACCCAGCGCTGGCAGGCCGAGAAGGAGAAGATCCAGAGCGAGGGCAAGCTGAAGGAACAGCTCGACCAGGCGCGGCTGGAACTGGAGCAGGCCCAGCGTTCGGGCGACCTCGCCCGCGCCGGCGAGCTGGCCTACGGGCGCCTTCCCCAGCTCGAGAAACAGCTGGCCGAAGCGCAGGCCGCCAGCAGCAGCGCGATGCTGCGCGAGGAGGTCACCCCCGAGGACATCGCCTCGGTCGTGTCGCGCTGGACGGGTATCCCGGTCGACAAGATGCTCGAGGGCGAGCGCGAGAAACTGCTCCACATGGAGGAGGAACTGGGCAAGCGCGTGATCGGCCAGCAGCAGGCGGTCGCCGCCGTGTCGCGCGCCATCCGCCGTTCACGCGCCGGCCTGCAGGATCCGAACCGGCCGATGGGTTCGTTCCTGTTCCTGGGCCCGACCGGTGTCGGCAAGACCGAGCTCACCAAGGCGCTGGCCGAATTCCTGTTCGACGATCCGCAGGCGATGGTCCGCATCGACATGTCGGAATTCATGGAGAAGCACAGCGTCGCGCGCCTGATCGGCGCGCCGCCGGGCTATGTCGGCTATGAGGAAGGCGGCGTGCTGACCGAGGCCGTTCGGCGCCGGCCCTATCAGGTCGTGCTGTTCGACGAGGTCGAGAAGGCGCACAATGACGTGTTCAACGTGCTGCTCCAGGTCCTCGACGACGGCCGGCTGACCGACGGCCAGGGCCATACGGTCGACTTCGCCAACACCATCATCATCCTGACGTCGAACCTCGGCAGTCAGTATCTGTCGGGCCTGGCGGACGGACAGAAGGTGGAGGATGTGGAGCCGCAGGTCATGGAGATCGTCCGCGGCCATTTCCGGCCGGAGTTCCTCAACCGGCTGGACGAGATCATCCTGTTCCACCGGTTGAGCCAGGAGCATATGGGTCCGATCGTCGACATCCAGGTCGGCCGGGTCCAGAAGCTGCTCGCCGACCGCAAGATCCGGCTCGAACTCACCGACGCGGCCCGGGCATGGCTCGGCCGGGTGGGCTACGATCCCGTCTATGGTGCCCGCCCGCTGAAGCGTGCAGTGCAGAAATATCTGCAGGACCCGCTCGCCGAGGCGCTGCTGCGCGGCGATATCCCGGACGGGTCGACGGTGCGGGTCGACGAAGGCGATGGGGCGCTGAACCTCAGGGTCGCCGACGCGGACACGCATGATGAGACGGGTCCGGACGTCGTCCCGGAAGCCGCGAAGTAAGCGTCCCGAGAGACGATCATGTCCTGCCGGAACCGGTGGCCGCGGGTCGCGCCGCCGGTTCCGGGAAGGCGTGGGTCTTCAGGGCTTTTCGGCCCAGTAGCGCAGCAGATTGGCCTGGACGAGCTGGAGCCTGGCGTAATTGTCCGGCTCCATCTTCAGCCCCTCGAGGGCGGCGATCTCATTGAGTTCGAAGAGCATGTTGCGGCGGAACGGGTCCGGGATCCTGCTCTGGATGAAGGTGATCGCCACCAGCCGCTCGCCCTTCGTCACCTCCTCGACCTGGTGGTAGGTGTCGGACGGATAGACGATCGCCTCGCCCGGCCGCAGCTTGAACCGCAGAAGGGCATCGCCGAGCTGAACTATCAGCGCGCCGCCCTCATAGGCTTCGGGTTCGTTGAGAAAGATGGTGCAGCTGAGATCGCTGCGGATGACCAGATTGCCGAGGTTGATGAACGCGGCATCGGCGTGGGCGCCATAATACATTCCCGGCCGATATTTCGCGAGAACGGGCGGGGCGATCTTCTCCGGGAAGGCGAATTCGCGAAACTCGGGGCTGCGCGCGAACGCGCCCAGCAACAGCTTGGCACTGGCCTGGCTCGCCGCCGGTTCGTGCAGCTGCAGATTGTTCTTTGCCTTGCTGTGCGGATTGGAGGTCCGGCCGTCGACGAACGGAGCGGACGCCGCGAGCCTCCGGCATTCCTCGACCTCTCCGTCCGTGAGGAGCGGCAGAACACGGTACATTTCAATCCTCCCGTTCAGCGCGCTGCAGCGACCGGCTCAGCAGAGGCGATGCCGCCGCCGCTCGATACAGGCCCGCGACCGCCTGGTCGATATCCGGCGCGTGATGGCTCGTCGCTTCCGCCAGAAGCTCGGCCCTGAGAGCCGGGCTGTAGTCATATTCCAGCGCCTTGGAATAGCGATGCATGAGCGGTCCCCGCGCGATCGCCTCCGCCCGCCCGGAATCGAGCTGCACGGCGAAGTGGCGGGCGCAGGCGCCAAGCGCTCCGGCCATGTCGCGCAGCATCCGATCGAAATCGGCCCAAAGGATGCGGCGGTCGGGCATTGCCGCGGCAGCCGCCTCCAGCGAGGTCATTTCGCACGCCCATGCCGCGGCGGCCCGGTGCGCGTCGCTGCGGTCGAATCCATCGAGGACGATCCCGCGCGACTTCAGGCGAGCAGCCCGCGACTGTTCCAGAATCCGCAGCTCCTTCGTCGAATTCTCGCCGGCGAGGATGCTGGCGACATAATTGCGCGGCGTCGCGAACAGGAACAGCGCCGAAGAGCCGGGAGCCACCAGCAGGGGCGCAAGCTCGGAAACGAAACTGGTCGCCTTGATCTGCGCCATCTGCCCGGGCGCGAAGACCCGCGCCATCAGTCGCCTCAATCCCGCGGCCAGTTCCGGGACCCGGGCCGCATCCGTCATCGCAAGGTCCCGAAGCGAGCGGGGTTCCCGGATCGCCAGCACCGGGTCGGCCTCCCCGAGGAGGCGCGAGACCAGGGTGGACCCGACATGGCCGATGTGAAAGATCCACTGCGCGTCGTCGGGCAGCCGCTCGGCCACCCTCAACAGGTCATTGAGCGCGCAGATCCGGCTTTCCGGCGCCTGCTGGAGCATCCGGTCGTCGAGGAAACTGGCGGCGCGATAGCCGTCCCGATCGAGGCGGATCAGCCGGACGAGGCGGCTCTTCGGATCGACCGCCTGGACCAGCCAGCCGGCATCGTCGGCGAAGCCTTCCGGAATGGGATGTGTCGTCATAGCCGGCGTCTGCCACCGCCGACGCCTCCGCAGGGGGAAGGGCCGGCGCTCAGCGTTCGGTCGAATGCACGGCGAGGATTACTGGCAACCGTCGCAGCTTCCGCGGGCGGTCTGCGCCCGGTCGATCTCGATTCGCTCCAGCCGCTTCTTCTCGGCCCATTCGGCCCGCGTCATGCAGACCTTCTGCTTCGCCAGGCGGCTGCCCACGACTTCGGTCCGTTCGCACACCACTTCGTTCGGATCCCGCTTCTTGGCCGAAGACGAGGATTTCGCATGCGCCGGAACGACGACCATCATGGCCGCGCTCGCGCAGAGAGCGAGATACTTGCCAAACATCGTACTTCCTTTCGACACCATCAGCAGAAGCCAAGTGGCTTCCGCAAACGAATATTCAGTGCGGCGGAGCAACATCGAATGCAACCGTCATCCGCTCTCCGTCACGGAACGGAAGCGTTCCATGCCACATCATCGACGGGAACAGGACCAGGGTTGCCGCTTTCGGAACGACGCGGCGGACCGGTTCGACCTTCACGCCCAGTTCCGCCTGCGGCTGGCCCAGCACCAGCGTCCCTTCGTCTCCGGACAGGCCTGGCGGCACCGAGACGTAGAAAGCGGAACTGATCCATCCCTGCGGATGGACATGATGGCTGTGGCTGCCGGCGTCCACCAGCCGGACCGACCAGCTTCCCGCGAAGCGGATGCGGCGGTCGCGCCGATGGCGCAGCATCGGATGCCGAGGGTCGATCGGCGGCAGCGACGCCCGATAGGCATCGACCGCCCGCTCGATCGCCCGCCGCAGCGCGCGGATCTCGGGATCGAGCCGCGACAGCAGCGGCCCGTCCGTCTGCGTCCCGCCGCGCACCGACTGGTCGAGGAACCGTCCAGACCGCGCATGAAGCGCCCGAAGCACGACGCGCAGGCGTTCCAGCGAAGGCAAGGCGTCGGACAGGTCATGAACCTGCACGAGCCGATCGTCGCCTTCGAGCCAGGCCCAGCGGGGATCCGCAACCTTGCGCCAGACGATCGATGCATAGGGCCAGAAGACATGCGCATCGTCGCCGCCCATCCAGCGATCGGCCAGGGGAGCGAGGCGGTCCCAGCTCTCGAGGCGGATCAGGTGACGGGCGAGGCGGATCGCATGGCCGATGTCCGCGGGATTCCCGAGCTGCGCAAAGGCGCGCTCCGCCTCGTCATTCTCACCCGAGTCCGAAAGGGCTGCGGCCCGGGCCAGCGCGAAGGCACTGCGATCCCCGGTCGCGCCGATCGCGCGGTCCGCGCGGGCACGCGCTTCGGCATGCCGTTCGGCCGAGACCAGGATGTGGATGGCCGCCTGCCACAGCCCCGCCTGATCCGGATGCACCGCCAGGGCCCGGTCGACGGTCGCCGTGGCTTCGCCCGGCCGTCCGATCATCGACGACAATTGGGCCCATTGGATATGGCCCTGGGACCAGAGCGGATTCCTGTCCAGGATGGCGGCAAGATCCGCGGCGGCCGCCTCCCCGTCGCCCATCGCATAGCGTGCGGCGATGTGGCCGAGGATGACGTCGGCCGAGGCGCCGAGCCGCAGCGCGCGCGCGAACAGGGCCCGTGCATCCAGCCCGGCCTCCAGCGCGACGCGTGCGTGACCATGGGCGATCGAAGCGTCGCCGGGATCGCGCTGGCCCGCCGCCTCGAACGCCTCCAGCGCCCGGTCATGTTCGTCGAGTGCGCGGTGCAGCAGGGCCGTCCATTGCCAGAGCCGGGCATTGCGGAGCCGCTCAGCCGCAGGCGCGACGATGCGCAGCGCCGCGTCTTCCTCCCCTTCCTGCAACGCCAGCCTTGCCAGCTCGCCAAGCGCCTCGGGATCGGACGTCTGGGGCCGCATGGTCGCCAGGACCGATGCGAAGGTCACAACCCGCCTCCGCCGCCCTCCGGAACGCCGATGAGCGCAGCAACGGCTTCGCGTTCCGCCTCGGTGAGATCGGGAGCCCAGACGTCGAGGATCAGGACGACGCGCAGCTGGTCGGTCGGATTGAGCGCCTCATGCTCGATCGTGTCGTCGAACACGAAGGCCTGCCCCGGCTGCCAGTAGCGCGTCTCGGCACCGACCCTGAACCAGCAGCCTTCGGGAACGATCAGCGGCAGGTGGCAGACCAGCCGCGCGTTGCTGATGCCGACATGCGGCGGGATTTCGGTGTGCGGCGCGAGCAGCGAGAACATGGCATTGGGCGCCGCACCGGGGATTTTGGGCTGGGGCAGCCGCGCCAGAAGCTCCATGGTCGCCGGGCAATGCACCGCATTGGCGTCGACCACCCGTCCCTTTTCCAGGAGGTGGATGGCGGTCCAGTCCGGGTTGTGGTTGAGCGGCCGCCACTGGTCCATCGGGATGTGGTCCTCATACTGGACGTAGGGGACCAGCTCCGCCCGTTCGGCGTGCATCACCTGCTGGAATTCGGCGGTGATCGCGGCCGTGGCGGCTTCCAGCTCGTCCAGCCAGGGAAAGAGCCGGCGCGGATGGAACTCCCGTTCGGGAAGCGACGGGAAATGATAGTGAGTCGGCTCACTGTGGTAGGGCCTGGTGATGCGCAGGACATTGGTGCGGAAGCGGTCGATCCGCTGCCGCTCGTCCGGATCCGCCCGGCTTTCGGCCGCGGCCATTTGCCGCTTGAGCTGCGCCTCCCGCTCGGACTGCCACTGGGCGTAACGCTCCTCCGCCTGGGCGATGACGGGTTGCAGCTCCGGCGGCGTCGCGTCGGGCTTCTGGGCAAGGGCATGCCCCCAGGACTCGCCGGCCTCCGGACTGCCGAGGCGCTGGAGCAGGCTCGCGCGCAGCAGCAGGGCGGTGAAATCCCGCGGCGAGATGGCCAGCACCCGGTGCGTCGCATGCAGAGCGCCCTGGAGATCCCCCAGGTTGCGCTTCAGCGCCGCGATCTTCATCCACAGGATCATGTCCTGCGGCTGGAGCGCCGCTGCCTGTTCGAACAGCGCGACCGCCCTTCGCAAGTCACCCGCAGCGACCGCCCGTTCAGCCTGATTCGCGAGGTCGCTGGGGTTCATTCGGTCACCCTCTGGAGGAGCCGTCCGGATCAAGCGCGTCGGACGCGGTCAAGGGGCCGTATCCGAACCGTTCCGCCCAGGGGGAGAGGATCGGGAAGATCGGCTCGAGATGCTTTCGATAGCCATGCCAGCGGCCGACCGACCGCTGGTAGATGGGCTCGGTCACCTGCGCATAGCTGGCGGTCGTGATGACGCCCCGTCTGGCGGCCGTCTTGGTATGATCCAGCATCTCCTGGCGCCAACTCAACCCAAGCTCGTCCGAGAGGCGTCGAAGCTCGGTTTCGGGATCCTCGACCAGCCGTTCGTAGACGATCCTGTGCACCTGGACGGGCAGGAGCGCGCAGGATTTCTCCCACATGCTGAACGTCAGGTCGTAATATTCGGCGGCCGTATCGAGGCGCAGGAAGTTCGCCATCGCCGAATTGAGCCGGAAGTTGCTGGAGAAACAGCTGAACAGGACGTCGGCGGGGTGGCGGAGCGCGAGGATGAAGCGCGCGCCGGGGAACAGGCGGTGAATGGTGGGGACGCGATTGAGCAGCAGGGGTGACTTGTCGACCAGCACCGCCCCGCGTTCGACGTCCGCATATTCGCCGGCGATCTCGAAATAGCGGCGCTGCGCCTGGCGCAGCTGGTCCGCGTCGAGCTCGGCCATCTTCTCGAAGCCGCCGAACTCGCGCTCGACCCGATAGACGACCGGGCGTTCCTCCATGACCTCGACATCCGGATGCCCCATCAGGAGCGTGTCGAGCAAGGTGGTTCCGGAGCGCGGGAAGCCGACCAGGAATATCGGTGCCGGACGTTCGGCCTCGAGGGCCGGCGTCTTCCATGTGGCGAGCCATTGCGGGCCGAGCGTCTCGAGCTGGGCGCGCAGACTCGTCCGCGCCGCCGCCGCGCGTTCGATCGGCCGCGACGGATCCTCCGCATGCGCCCGGTTCATCCGGTCGAAGGCTGCGAACGCCGCATCATGGTCGCCGCCAGCATCCAGCATCTGGCCGAGGAGATGCGCCCGCCGCGGCGCCTCGAACTCGCTGGGATTGTTCTCGAGTTCGGCAATGCCCTCCGCATGCCTGCCGGCGCGGCGGCAGGCGAAGGCCTTGATCAGCGCCAGATGTCCCGGTTCGATCTGCTGGCGCCCCGCTTCCTCGGCGAGGTCCGGAAGCGCGGCGGGACGGCTGTGTTCGTAGACGATGGACAGGCCGACAAAGGCCTCGGCATTGGCGGGATCATGTTCGAGCGCGGTTCGGAATGCGGCTTCGGCGGCATCCATTTCGAGCATCATCACGAGCTGGCGCGCGCGTGCGAGATGGAGCTCGACATTGGCGGGATCCCGTTCGAGCGCCCGGTCGAGCACCGCGATGAGTTCCTCGTCCTCCCGCCCCTGGAGCTTCAGCACGTCATGCAGTTCGGTGAGCGACTGTGCGTCGGCCGGAAACGCGTCCGCGGTCCTCCGAAGCAGAGCTTCGGCTTCCGCGAAATTGCCCGCGCGCCTGAGCAGGCGCGCCAGGTTGATGCGGGTGAGAAGGGATTGCGGATTGAGCGCGGCGGCGCGCTGCAGCGCCTGGATGCCACCTTCGGTATCCCCGGCGACGCCCTTGGCATTCCCCAGGTTGTTCCAGCTCTCCCAATCGTCCGGCGCAGCCTTCACGACATGCTCGTAGGCTTCGATCGCCGCTGCCGTGTTTCCCGCATTCTGGGCGACGAATCCCCGGATTCGCGCGAGCTGCTGGGTGGGATCGGAGAAAGCGAGCGGCGCGGAGGCCACGGCCAGCGCCTGATCCAGCCGGTTGTCGGCGGCCAGCGCGGACGCATAATTGCCGGCGATGCGGACGTCGACGGGCCGCGCCTTGTGGGCTGCTTCGAGGTGCCGGATGGCACCGGCCAGATCGCCGACCTGACCGCGCAGCATGCCGAGGAGGGCATTGAGGGCGCCGATGTCTCCGCCTCGCGCCAGACCGCCTTCGGCCAGACGGATCGCCCCCCGAAGGTCGCCCATCTGTGCTGCCTGGAGGGCCTGGCGGATCACTGCCGCCGTCGCTTCGTCTATGACTGGAGCTGTCGCCACGCTGCTAGTTTGAACCGTTCTTCCGGACCCATGCAATGATCCCGGAGAAAAAAGGGCGGCGAGCCGATGACTCGCCGCCCGATTTCATTTGCAGGCACGTCGGACTTAGAAGTCCAGCGTCGCTCCCAGGTACACATAGCGTCCCAGGGTGTCCCACATGCCGGGATAGGTGTTCCCGTTGCAGGGGCCGGCCGGGCAGGAACCCTGCGACGACGTGACCAGCGGCGGGTCGTTGTCGAACAGGTTGTTCACGCCGAGACGGAAGTTGTAATTGTCGCGGAACGCCCAGGTCACCGCCAGGTCGAAATAATGCTGGGCCTTCATGATCCCGCCGAGCTGCGGGATGGCACCCGTGAGCGCTTCGTCGTTGCTGTGATGCTCATGCTTGACCTTGCCGACCAGGCGCCACTGCAGCGAGACACCGATTCCGTTGTCCATCTGCAGGGTGGTCCGCAGCTTGTGCCGCCACTTCGGCAGCGGAGACAGCGATGCGACGGTGCCGCCGGAGCAGACCGTGCCGTAATAGCCGGCGCAGTCATACTGCGGAGCAATGCCGTTGTCGGTGAGATATTCGTCGAGATAGGTTCCGATGAAGCTCGCCGACAGCGTGCCGATATTGCCCAGCTGGTGGCTGTAGCTCGCGCTGAAGTCGAAGCCGCTGGTCTCGATGCCGCCGACGTTGGTCGGCGTGTCGATCACGAAGCCATCCGACGACAGCCAGAGCGAACCGGCCGGGTTGCGGTTGATCAGCGCACAGGACGGAGCCGGATTGGCCAGGTCGGTCGTGTTGGCGACGCAGTCGGCAAGGATCGTGTCCGCACCGAAGCCCTGGATCGCGTCTTTGACCTTGATGTTCCAATAGTCGATGGTGACCGCGAGCCTCGGCAGGAACCGCGGCTGCAGCACCACGCCGACCGTCTTGGTCGTCGCCTTTTCCGGATTGAGGTCCGGATTGCCGCCGAGAAGGCCGTTATACTGCTCGGCCGGGTTGAGCGGCGTGCTCTGACCGACCGACAGGCCCTGAGCGATACAGCCGAGTTCATTGGCCTGGATCGTATGTCCGGCGCAGGGATCGGTGCTGCCGTCCAGGCCGACGAACTGGGGAGCGAACAGCTCCTGGATGTTCGGAGCGCGGACGGCCCGGTTGTACGAACCGCGCAGGCGGATGTCGCGGATCGGCGCGAATTCGAGCCCGACCTTGTAGGTGTCGGTGTTGTATTTGCGGTCCGCGTCCGGATTGGTGGGCGTGTGCGTCTCGTACCAGGACTTACGATAGCCGGCGGTCAGCGTCAGATCGTAGAAGACGCTGTCGTTGACGATCGGGATCTGCGCTTCGGCGAACAGTTCCTTCACGTCGAACTCGCCGTCCACCGGAAGCGTCGGCGCACCCTGGCCGGTCAGGTCACCCGCCTGGAACAGCGAGTCCGGATTCAGGGTCAGCTTCTCCTTGCGATATTCCGCACCGAAGTTGACACCGATTCCGTCCGACGCCCAGGGCATCTGGATGCCATATTCGCCGAGCAGGCCGGTGAAGTTGATGTTGGCGACCGTTTCCTCGGTCTTGCCTTCGATAACGCCGAAGACGTTGAGGTAGTTGATCGATTCGGCCGACGGCGTGCCGAAGATGTCATAGGGCACGCAGTTCGGATCGCTGGCGTCGAGGGCCGACCGGCAGACGGCCTGCCCCAGGGTCGGGGAACCGGCCCGCGTGTCGGTGACGACGTCCAGGGCCTTCGCCAGGCGGGAGGCCGAGAATTCGTTGCGATAGACCTGCGTGTAGTTGGTGCGGCCGTACTGATAATAAGCGTCGTAGGACCAGGCTTCCCCGAGATCGCCCTTGGTGCCGATCACGCCGCGGAAGCTGGTGTGCGTCAGCTCGTTGATGCGGGGACCGCCTTCGACGTTGCGGCGAAGCAGGTTGAAATAGGCGCGGTTGTAGGGATTGCCGGTCGTCGGATCGATGAAGTCGATCGGCGCCGCACCCGGATTCGGATTGAACACCGCACCCGAGGCAACCGGGAAGTTGCCGATGAAGCCCGTGATCAGGTTCTCGGGACGGCAGACCGTGGCAACCGCTTCCGCCGACATGAGCGGATTGTCGCAGTTAATCGTGAAGGTGTTGCCGAAGGCGCCGGACGGGGCGATCTGCGCCTTCGTCCGATCGTCCATGAACATGAACTCGAGATACGGCTTGATCTGCGGCATGATCTCGTAGTTGGCGAAGGCGCCGCCCACGTACCGCTCGTCCGGCCGCTGGAAGTGATTGTACGGGTTGAAGTTGAAGAGTGTCAGGCCCGGAGTGACGGTCCGGTTGGGCCCGAAGGTGTAGAAGGTCGAGGTCACGCCGGTTTCACCGCCGAAATCCTCGAAGATCAGGACGTTGCCTTCGCCTGAGGTGGCCGAGCCCGAACAGGTCGGGTCGCCCGAGCCACCGAGGGCGCAGACGCTGAAATCGCGCCGGTCCTGGGTAATCGAATTGACCTTGCGATAGCCGAAATAGGCCATGGCATGACCGCGGCCGTCATCGAAGGCCGCACCGATCGTCGCAGTGACGTCGATGGTCCCGCCGTCGGTGTCGCTGCCGGTCGGATATTCATAGCCGGTCAGCCCGGCGTTGATCTGATCGTTGAGAGCGTCGCGAATCCGGCGGCCGCCGGTGATGCTCGGGTTCTGGTTGTTGTGATGGTAGAAGCTGTACTGGCCGTCGAGGCGGATGCCTTCGAATTCGGTATCCATCACGAAGTTGACGACGCCCGCGACGGCGTCGGCGCCGTAGGTGGACGAAGCGCCGCCCGTCAGCACTTCAGCGCGCTTGATGAGGGACGACGGGATCATGTTGAGGTCGGCGGCTTGCGTCGTGCTGTTGGGGTCGCCCGGAGCAAGGCGACGGCCGTTGATGAGCACGAGAGTGCGCTTCGAACCGAGGTAGCGAAGGTCGACTTCGGCGGTGCCGGTCGCGCCGTTCGCGACGCCGGAGGCCTGCGACGAGCCCACCGACGGAAGGCTGTTCAGCATGTCTTCGATGCGGGTCGTACCGCTCAGCCGGACGTCCTGCGTCGACACGACGGTAACGGGAGCCACGGACTCCAGGTTGGGCTGCGGAATACGCGACCCGGTGATGATGATTTCCTCGCCACCGGCAGCCGTTTCCGGCTGCTGCGCAAGTATCGGGCTCGTCGCTTCGACGGGCCCGCTTGGTTGATTGGCGTCGGCGTCCTGGGCGAAGGCCGGAGTCGCGAGCGAAATGCCCCCGATGATCAGAGCCGACGAGAGCGCGGTGCCCCCCTTGAGCGCAGCGCGTTTGATATTGGCGTGAGTCACAGTGATTCCCTCTTCAGTAGCGCACCGGCAACACGGGCTGGCACGACTGTTCCCTGACCAGTCTGGCGGTTATTCCGCTTCTGGCATGGGCCGCCAAATTCCCGGATGAGCCCGACTTGTAAAGCTATCGTTCAGGTTCGGGCAGCGTTTCATTTTTGCTGTAGCATAAATGCAACATGTTGTTCTATTGTGGTATTTCGCTGTAACACCAAGAACACAGGGTCAATTTTTCAGGCAACGCCGGGGTATTTCCGGACCGTGTCCGACGATTGCGCCTTTGCCTCACCCGAGCCATAGATTGTCCATTCCAGGGAGACATCATGCACAGGCTTTCCATCGCCGCACTGGTTCTGATCACGGCCCCAGCCCTGGCGGCCGAAGCCCCGCAGGAACCCCCGAAGCTCTACACCGACCTCGTGCGATGCCGTGCCATGCCTGACGGCGAGGCCCGCCTCGCCTGCTTCGACGCGGCCACCGCCCAGCTCGAACAGGCGATGCAGAATCGCGACATCGTGATGATGGACCGGCAACAGATCCGATCGACGAGACGGACCCTTTTCGGCCTGCAGCTGCCCGATATCGAGCTGTTCGGCGGAGGGGATGACGACGAGGCGAAGCAGCTCGAAACCAGGCTGGCGAGCGTCGGCAGGAACGGCGACGGACGCTGGCTGCTGGTGCTCGAGGACGGCGCCCGGTGGCAGCAGATCGACGACCGCCTGGTCGCGGTCGCGCCCGGGCCGGGCGATCCGGTCGTGATCCGCAGGGCGAGCATGGGCACATACATGATGCGCATCCGCGGCCAGCCCGGAATCCGGGTGAAGCGGATCAGCTAGGGCCCGGCTCCGGCAGCATCAGCTCCAGCGGGTCGACACGTGCATCGCCCCATTTGACGCTCCAATGCAGGTGCGGCCCGGTGGCGCGCCCGGTCGCGCCCGCCGTTCCGATCCTTTCTCCCTGCCTGACATGCTGGCCTGCGCGTACGGCGGTGGTGGCGAGGTGGAGGAAGGCGCTGTTGAGCCCGAGCCCATGGTCGATGATGACCAGATTGCCTTCCAGGCTGAACATCGGCGGCCCTGCCAGAACCACGACCCCGTCCGCCGGCGCCACCACCTCCGCACCCCAGCCACCGGCGATGTCCAGTCCGGTGTGAAAGGATGCGGGCTCCCCGTTGTACACGCGCTGCGATCCGAACACGCCGCTGATCCGGCCCCGCGACGGCAGGGTGAAGAACTGGCGCCATCCCTGGGCGTCGGTCATCTGGCCGCGTGCGGCCTGGATTCGCGCCAGCTCGACGGCCCGCCGCCGGAGGAAGGCCTCGCTCGGCTGTCCGGTGCGGCGATCCAGGGCGATATGCTCGATCCGCCACTTGCGCGACGCGATCTCCAGCTCGCGCTCCACCGGCGGTCCTTCGGCGAGCTCGGCGACCAGAACCGCCTTGCCGGGATGATCCCTGTCGAAGCCGAGGATGAAGCTGCGGTCCGTGCCGAGCGGCACGCGCTTGCCGTCGAACGTGAGGCCGATCGTCCGGGGCGGAGCGACTCCGCGGACGATCCCACCCTGGCGAAAGCTGCCGGCCAGCAGGAACTGGCGCGGCTCCCCATGGGCGGCTTCATTCATCGGCGGAGGCGGAGTCTGGGCCGTGCAGACCGCCCAAGCCACGCCGGCGATCAGCAGGCGCGCCAGTCTTGCCGTCACCCCCGCCTTTCCGCCTGGAGCGATGCCTCGGCCGAGACATAGGCCTCCTGCCGCTCGACGCTCCAGTAGCGCAGGGCCTCGAGCGGGATCCGGGTGCCGGTGACGGCGCAGACGACGTGGTCGCCCGAAGCCAGCACCCGAAAGGTCCCGGGAAGATAGTGGAGCCGGGCAGGCCCGCGCGTATTGGACATCAGCATTCTGGTCATCCGCTCAAAGCAGCTTGGGCTGTTCACCCTTTGAATAGGTGTCGCGGCGCGTGCGCTCAACCCCGCCGGTCACCTGGGCATCGACCCGGCCGTCGCCGAACACCAGGCGCAGCTTGCCCGCCGCCCGCGCCGCCGTGGAGGAGACGAGCACATGGCCCGTCCGGTCCTCGACCCGCACATAGCCCTTCTCCAGCGGCCTGTTCGGATGGGCCTGGGCGGCAATGCGCCACAGTGCCTCGAGCGTCCGCCGCCCCTCTTCGATGCGGCGCAGGACGAGCTGCGGATCGAGCCTGACAGCGGCGAGGCGCTCGCGGCTCCGGCGCTGCTGCGTGTGGAGCAGCGACGGCCGCAGGGCGCCGGCCGCATGACCGAGCTCCGCCCGGGCGTGGCTCAGGCAGGATGCGAGCGCGCGCGGCAGGCGATCGCCGAGTTCGTCGAGCCGCTGGCGCTGCGGTGCGAGCAGCAGGTCGGGAGCCGGATAGTGGCGCAGGCAGACCTGAAGCTGCTCGGAGGCCCGCTGATGCACACGCACCGCGCAGCGGGCGGCACGATCGCCGAACTCGCGCACCTGGCCAAGCAGTTCGCTGCGCACCGGGACCGCGATTTCCGCCGCCGCCGTCGGCGTCGGCGCCCGCAGGTCCGCGGCGAAATCGCAGAGCGAGGTGTCCGTCTCGTGGCCCACGGCCGAGATGATCGGGATCCGGCACTCGGCGACCGCGCGCACGACCTCCTCTTCGTTGAAGGCCCAGAGATCCTCGATCGACCCGCCGCCACGGGCGACGATCACCAGGTCCGGACGCGGCACCGGCCCGCCCGGCCCCATCGCATCGAAACCACGCACCGCGGCGGCGACCTGGGCGGCAGCGCCCTCGCCCTGCACCTGGACGGGCCACAGGATCACATGGGTCGGGCAGCGGTCTTCCAGCCGGTGCAGGATGTCACGGATGACGGCGCCGGTCGGCGAGGTAACCACGCCGATCACACGCGGCAGAAACGGGAGAGGCTTCTTGCGTTCGGCGTCGAACAGCCCTTCGGCGGCCAGCGCCCGGCGGCGCTTGTCGAGCAGCGCCATCAACGCGCCCTGGCCGGCAAGTTCGAGCCGCTCGATGACGATCTGGTAGCGCGAACGGCCCGGGAAGGTCGTCAGCCGGCCGGTCGCGATCACTTCCACGCCGTCTTCCGGCCTGAAGCGCAGGCCCGCCGCCGTTCCCTTCCAGATCACGCCGTCGAGCACCGCATTCTCGTCCTTGAGGCACAGATAGCAATGGCCGGATGCCGCGCGCTTCCAGCCCGAGATCTCGCCGCGCACGCGCACATGGCCGAAGGCGTCCTCGACGGTGCGCTTCAGCGCGACGGACAGTTCGGAGACGGTGAGCGCAGGCGCGTTGTCGCCTGTCGCTTCCGTTGCTAACAGCCCCTGATCTGTCGGAGGAAAATCGTTCATGAATGTCCTGCTTATTGGCTCGGGCGGCCGCGAGCATGCGCTTGCATGGAAGCTTGCGCAATCGCCGATGCTGGACAGGCTGTTCGCGGCGCCCGGCAACCCCGGCATATCGGAGCATGCCACCTGCGTCGACCTCGCGCCGTCGGATCATGACGCCGTCATCGCATTCTGCAGGCGCGAGAATATCGGCCTGGTCGTGGTCGGGCCCGAGGGGCCGCTGGTCGACGGTCTCGGCGATTCCCTCCGCGATGCGGCCATCCCCGTGTTCGGCCCCGGCAAGGCCGCGGCGCAACTCGAAGGATCCAAGGGTTTCACCAAGGATCTGTGCGCGCGCCATGGCATTCCGACGGCGGGCTATCTGCGCGCCCGGGTCAAAGAGGCGGCGGTCGCAGCACTCGATCGCTTCGGCCTGCCGGTGGTGATCAAGGCGGACGGGCTGGCCGCCGGCAAGGGCGTGATCATTGCCGAGACCCGCGACGAAGCGACCGCCGCGATCGAATCCATGTTCGGCGGCGGCTTCGGATCGGCCGGCGCCGAAGTCGTGATCGAGGAATTCCTGACGGGGGAGGAAGCGAGCTTCTTCGCGCTCACCGACGGCCGCACCGTCGTCCCCTTCGGATCCGCCCAGGACCACAAGCGCGTGGGGGACGGCGATACCGGCCCCAATACCGGCGGCATGGGCGCCTACAGCCCCGCATCCATCCTCGATGCCGGGCTCGAGGCCCGGGTGATGCGCGAGATCGTGGAACCGACGGTGCGCGCAATGGCCGAAGCGGGGACGCCGTTCAGCGGAATCCTCTATGCCGGCCTGATGCTGACGCCCGCCGGTCCGTCGCTGATCGAATATAATGTCCGCTTCGGCGACCCCGAATGCCAGGTGCTGATGATGCGCCTGGACAGCGATCTCCTGGAACTGATGGTCGCGACGGCAGAGGAACGGCTGGGCGAGGTCGCTCCGCCGCGCTTTTCGGCCGACCCCGCACTCACCCTGGTGCTCGCCGCCAGGGGGTATCCGGGAACACCGGAGAAGGGCGGGCACATAGGCGGCCTCGACGCCGCATCGGCGCATGGCGCCCAGGTCTTCCATGCCGGCACCGCGGTCCGGGACGGTGCGCTGACCGCCAATGGCGGGCGGGTGCTTGCGGTCACCGCACGCGGCGCGTCCGTCGCCGAGGCCGGACGCATTGCCTATGAGGCTGCGGCAGCCATCGATTTTCCCTCCGGCTTCTACCGCCGCGACATCGGATGGCGCGAAATCGAACGGGAGCGCGCGGCATCCGGTTGACCCCCGGCTTCCAAGGGGCCGATATCCGGACAGTGAACGACACATCGGGAGAGGGTCGCAATGTCGCCTGCATTGAAATTCCTGATCGGGCTGGCCGCCGTTCTCGCCCAAGTCTGGATCTCCCTGGGCCCCCTCGGCAACGGGGCGCGGTTCATCGATGCCGCCGAACGGCGGGCCAGACAGGTGGTCGCGGAGACGGAAGTGCCGGGGATCACGGTCGCCCTCGATCGCAGCCCGCTCCGGCGGGTCGCCACGCTGCAGGGGCCCGCGGACGCATTCCAGCGGCGCGGCCAGGGCAGCCTCAAGGGAATCACCCAGCGCGTCGAGGAGGTGCAGGGCATAGCCGCCGTGCAATGGGCCGACGAACCGCCGACACGGCGCTTCGTCCTGCCGCTCGTCGTGGAGAGCATGATCCCGGCCCTGATCGCCTATCTTCTCGGTCTCGCGCTCGGCTGGCGCCTGTGGCGCAGGCGCGAAACCGGACGTTATTCATGAGGAAAGCAGCTCGATGATGGACATAATCAACCTCAATACGGTGGCGATCGTCATCGCCCTCCTGATCGGCATCACCGTCGCCTGGTGGATCTTCCGGCGTCCGGCGGCGCGAAAGCCGGACAGCGCCGCATCCGCGCGCACGGCCCATGAGGGCGGGACGGTCATCGACGAAGGCGCCGCGGCAACGGCCGACGTGCTCGGTCAGGTGCTTGGGGCGGAAGTCCATGCCGAGCTTCCCGGCGCGAGCGGGCCGCCCGACAATCTGCGGATGCTGAAGGGCGTCGGGCCCAAGCTGGCGCAGAAGCTCAACGAGCTGGGGATCACCCGCTTCGATCAGCTTGCGTCGCTCAACAACGCCCAGATCGCCGCGCTCGACGTGAAGATGGAGCCGTTCAGGGGTCGCATCGTCCGGGACCGGCTGGTCGAACAGGCCGGCTTCCTCGCCCGCGGCGACATCGAAGGGTTCGAGAAGACGTTCGGAAATCTCGGAAGCGGAGCCGGCACCACCACTGGCGGCTGAGCCAGGCCTAGACTTCCTCCTTGGACTTGCCGGTCCAGGCGAGAAGCTTGTCGATCTTCCGGCCGTCCATGTCGACGACCTCGAAGGTCCAGCCGCCGAACCCGAACCGTTCGCCGACATCGGGCAGGTGCTTCAGCACCGACAGGGCGAAGCCCGCCGCGGTCGAATAATCGCGTTCCTCGGGCAGGTTGACGGCCAGCATCTCCGCCATCGCATCGGCGGAGACGGAGCCCGACACCAGCCAGCTTCCGTCCTCGCGTTCGACGAACGGGGGTTCGTCGTCCTTGCCGAGATCGGAGACGAAGGTCCCGGCAAGCGCCCGCAATATGTCGTTGGGCGTGAGCAACCCGTCGAAATGGCCATATTCGTCATGGACGAAGGCCATGGGCACGTCCGAATTGCGCAGCACCGCGAGCGCGTCCATCGCGTCCATCTGATCGGGAACGATCGGGGCCGGGAGCATCAGTTCGCGCAGGTTCAGCGGGCGCCCCTCGATCTGGGCAGCGGTGAGGTCGCGCAGCTGCACGACTCCGATCAATTTGTCGACCGACCCTTCCGCGACCGGAAACCGGCTGTGCGGCGTCTCGAGGATGAACTGGCGGATTTCCTCGAGCCCCGCCTCCACGTCGATCCAGTCGACGTCGGTGCGGGGCGTCATCACCTCGCGCGTGGGGCGATCGGCCAGCCGGACCACGCCCGAGATGATCGCCCGCTCGCTCTCCTCGATGACGCCGGCATGATGGGCTTCGGCGACCACGAGGTGCAGTTCCTCCGCCGTCACCTTCTGATTCGCTTCCCGCTTGAGCCCGAGCAGCCGGAAGATGAGGCTGCTGGACCGATCGAGCAGCCACACGAGCGGCGCGGTCGCGCGGGCGAGCCACAGCATCGGCTGCGCCATGATCGCCGCGATCGGCTCCGGTGCCCGGAGGGCGAACTGCTTGGGCACGAGTTCGCCGATGATCAGCGATGCATAAGTGGTGAGCACGATCACCAGGGCGAATCCGAGCGTCTCGGCGGTTTCCGCCCCGAACCCGAGCAGCGCAAGGCGCTCCGCCGCCGGTCCGCCGAGGCTGGCGCCGGAATAGGCGCCGGCGAGGATGCCCACGAGGGTGATGCCGATCTGGACCGTCGAAAGGAACCGCCCGGGATCCGCCGCCAGGTCCAGCGCCGTCTGGGCGCCGCGCCGGCCCGCCTTGGCCATCGCCTTCAGCCGGGCCTCGCGTGCCGACACGATGGCGAGTTCGGACATGGCGAAGACGCCGTTGATGGCGACGAGGAACAGGATCACCACCACGTCGAACCACGGAAAGGGCGTAAGGGAGGATGCGGGCGGCATGGCTGCTGGGTTCCTTTAGGACCCAAAGCGCCGCCCCCGCAAGCTCGCCTCTCGGACCGGCAGCGACACGCCTTCCGGGCCGGGCCTCATCGGAACATCGGCCGCAAGACGGGTGTTGGTCGTCCGTTCAAGAGGAGGAACCCGTCATGTATGCGTCCCGAATGAGCCTTCGCGCCGGCGTTGCGGCAATCCTGCTTGCCGGCTCCACCGCCTGTGTTACCGATCCCGATACGGGAGAGCGCCGCCTGTCGCGGACCGCGATCGGAGCCGGCGTGGGGCTGGTCGGCGGCTATCTCGCCGGAGACCTGATCGGCGGCCGGCGCGACCGCACGGAGAAGATCCTCGGCGCGGGCATCGGGGCCGTCGCCGGGGGCGCGATCGGCGCCTATATGGACCGGCAGGAACGGGAATTGCGCGACCGGACCGCCGGAACCGGTGTGGATGTCGAGCGCGTGGGCGACGAGATCCTGCTGCGGATGCCCGCCGGGATCACCTTCCCGATCAACAGCTACGAAATCCAGCCCCAGTTCCGGCCGACGCTGGACGAAGTGGCACGGACACTTGCTGACTATCCGTCCACCTACATCGACATCTACGGCCACACCGATCCGAGCGGCGGCGACGCGATCAATATTCCGTTGTCCCGGAACCGGGCCCAGTCGGTCGCCGACTATCTGGCGACGCGGGGCGTGGCCCCGGCGCGCATGGCCACCCGCGGCTTCGGATCGAGCCAGCCCATCGCCGACAATTCGACCGAGTCGGGGCGTGCCGCGAACCGGCGGGTGGAGATCCGGGTCGTCCCGATCACCGATACCGGCGCCTGATCAGGACCTGCGCTCGCGGAAGAAGCCGCGCAGCAGCTCTGCCGACTGCTCCTCGCCGATGCCGGAATAGATTTCCGGCGCATGATGGCAGGTGGGCTGGCCGAACAGCCGGGGGCCGTGCAGCACCGCTCCCGCCTTTGGGTCCGCCGCGCCGAAATAGAGGCGGGCGATACGTGCAAGGGAGATGGCGCCCGCGCACATTGCGCAGGGCTCCAGCGTCACCCACAAGTCGCACCCATCGAGCCGCGACGTGCCGAGCCTGTCGGCAGCCGCGCGAAGGGCGACGATTTCGGCGTGAGCCGTCGGGTCCCGCCCGTCGCGCATCCGGTTGCGCCCGACCGCGACAATCTCGCTCGCCCGCGTCACCACCGCCCCGACCGGCACTTCGCACGCCTCGGCCGCCTCTCTCGCCTGTTCGAGGGCCAGGCGCATCGGATCGGGCAGGGGAAAGGCCATGACGGCCGCCATAGCCTCCGGCGGCCGTTCAGGCTATTGCGCCGGGCCGGCGCTCCTGCGCGCCTTCAGCACGACGGCGATCGTGAAGATCACTCCGGGAACGAACCCGAGGCAGGTGAGCATGACGCCGATCCAGAAGTTGCGGCTCAGGCCCTCACTCAGGAATATGGCGAGAGGGGGCAGCAGGAGGGCGGCAATGATCAGTCCGGCCGACATCCCGCTGCCCCTCCCGGTGCCTTATTGCTCGCCGTTGTCCCTGACCCCGACGACCGGCACCTGGACCGTCTCTTCCTCGGTCTCGACCTTCGGAACCTCGATCTGGGTGTCCTTGGTGCCGACCACGACCTGCTTCGAATCCACGTCAACCTCCGGCAGCGAGCCGCCCTGGGCGCTGACATCCACGTCGGGAAGCGACCCTTCCTTGACGTCGGCGCTCCAGAATCCGGTTGCAAACAGCACGATGACGATAACGACGACAATGACCAGAACGGCCAGAAGCTTGCGCACGATGATGATCCTCTCCAGCGAGCCGTCCTGCGACTCCGACGATCAACGAAGAGGGCGCTTGCAGGTTGCAGCGCCGGAACGTTACGGCGCTTGGCTGCGGGGCCGAACCCCGCGCCCGAGGTTGACGAAGTGCCCGGTTGCCGCTATCGGCGCCGACTTTCCGGGGACGCTTCCCCAATCCAGGAAGAGATGAAATGTCGCGCATTTGCGAGCTGACCGGCAAGGGCCGGCTGGTGGGCCACAATGTCTCCCACGCCAACAACAAGACCAAGCGGACCTATCTGCCGAACCTGCAGAATGTCACGCTGATGTCGGAGGCGCTCGGTCGCAGCGTTCGCCTGCGCGTTTCGACCAACGGGTTGCGTTCGGTCGAACATGTCGGCGGCCTGGACAACTGGCTTGCGAAGACGTCGGACGAGAAGCTCAGCCTCAAGGCCCGTCGCCTGAAGCGCGAGATCGCCAAGAAGGCCGCCGCCGAGGCCTGACGTCGCTGCGCCGGCGACTCATTCGTCGACCGCAAACTTCAGCAACAAGGTCCGCTGCAGCGGATTGAAATTGTCGTCGGAGGCGATCCAGAGGATCGTCCGACCTTTTTCGCGCGTGATGCTGATCGCCTCGAGATTGTCGACGGCGGCGGGGGCGCGAAATTCCGCGATCACCCGCCCTTCGATCAGCGCACCGTCCTCGATCGCCGGAAGTGGCGCGAGGACCAGCTTGGCGGAGAGGCCTTCCCACAGCGCGAATCGCCGGGTGAGGACGAGGATATGATCCCCGGACAGCCAGGCCGCATCCGTCACCCGATAGCCAGTCGGCGGACGAAAGCCGAGGCGGCGGGCGGGGGTGGATCGGAGTGCGGGGTCGCCCTCGAACGCCACCACCGGGCTGGTGCCGTCCGCTTCCCGCACCGACTCGGCAAAAACCAGGAAGCGGCCGTCGGGAAGGCGCACGATCCCCTCGCTCCCGCTATTGTTCGGCCATTCCACCATGGCCGGGGGACGAGCATGCGCATCGCTGCGCCAGTCGTTCGTGCTGTAGCGCCATATGGCGTCGCGCCGCTCGAAGGCGATCCAGGCCCGATCTCCCGCGATCGTCATGGCTTCCGAATCCCGGTCCTGCTTGATGTCGGGCGATCCGGGACCGTCGGGCAGGGGATCGATGGTGCCGGTCACCGTGCCGGATCCGTTCGGCACGGGAAAGCGAATGACCAGGCCGGAATCGCTGACCGCGATCACATTGCCGTTCTCGACATGGATGGCCGAAATGCCGCCGAAGCGCATGTTGTCGCTCGCCAGCGACCAGCCGGCGGCATAGGTGAGCACGCCAAGACGCCGGCGCTCCGGATCGTCTTCGAACAGGGGAATCGGGGTGGCGGTGATCACCGCCGTGCGAGCTGCCGGGGCCGGCCTGAACAGGCCCGGCGGCGCATTGGTGGCGAGCAGCAGGCCCGCAGCAATCACGATGGCTGCTAGCGACATGCGCTGGCGCAGGGAACGATTGCCGGTCAAGGTCGGGCAGCGCCTGGAGCGCTGCAAAAAAAGAAGGGGGGCGGGAACAGGGGCCCGCCGGCCTTATTTGATCTTGGCTTCCTTGAACTCGACGTGCTTGCGCGCGATCGGGTCATATTTGCGGAAGCTCATCTTCTCCGTGATGTTTCGCGGATTCTTCTTCGTCACATAATAGAAGCCGGTGTCGGCCGAGCTGACGAGCTTGATCTTGACGGTTGTTGGCTTGGCCATGACAGCCCTCGAATTCCGATGTGGTGGCGAAAATGAAATAAGCGGCGTCGCCGCCGCTCCTGTCGGCCGGTGCCTGTGCCTTCTTCGCTGCGCTCTGTCAAGGCTGCCGGCATGTGCAGGAATGCCACACCGGCGCCTGCTTCCGGGGGCGAGCCACGGGGCTTAATCGCTCTGTAACGATGCCGGCCCATGCTCCTCGTGTCGGGCGGGAGCCGTAGGATGCGGTCGGAGCAGGACGGAATGTTGCTGGTACGGGCGGAGCTGTGCGAACGGCTGGCCGGCCTGCAGTCCTTCGCCGCGCGGCTCGACTATCGCGACTTTGCCCATTCGATCAGCTCACTTCGAACCACGGCGGCGACCTATGGGCTGGAGCCGGTCGTCCGGCTCACCCAGGCGCTCGAGCGGACGCTGGCCGAAGAGAAGGCCCGTCCGGGCCCCGGCCGCGCGACGGCGCTCTATTCGCTCTATCTGGACCGACTGCGCGATGCGATCGGCTGCAGACGCACGGACGACGCGGTCAGCGAGGCGATGATCGCATCCGTTTCGATCCGCCTCGACGCCTGACGCCTTCGGTGGAATCCTTCCTTACCGCCTTCGTCGCGGCCGCCCTTTGCGAGGTGGGGGACACGTCGCAGGCGAGCGGGGCCGCGCTCGCGCGGGATCACCGGCGTCCAGGAACCATAGTCGCCGGTGCCGCGGCGGCCGCGGTGGCGAGCAGCGCCCTGGGCGTCGTGGGCGGCGTCCTGGTCCGGGAGCTTGTCACCCTGCGGGCCAGCGCCCTGCTCCTGGCCATCGCCCTGCTCTACGCGGCCGCCGGCCATCTGCTCGGCGTGCAGCGAACCCGGGAAGCGACCGGCGAACAGCCTCTCCCCGCGACCAGGCTGCCACTTCTCGCCAGGAGCTTCCTGCTCTTCCTGTCCGCCCGGATCGGCGGCGGGACCCAGTTCCTGACCCTGGCGCTGACCGCTTATTACGGAATGCCGGTGCTGGTCGCTTCCGGCGCGTCGGCAGGGATGGTGGCGGGCATCGTCCCCTTCCTGCTGCTGGCCGCTGCGCCCGCGGAGGTGATGCCGCTGCGGGCGGTCCGTTATGCGATCGGCGGGCTCTTCCTCATCCTCGGCTTCATCCTCGTCGCGAACGCCCTGCGCCTCAGCTGAAGCGGCACGCCCTTTGATCCCCGGCCGACATGGAATAGGATGGCTGCAGGGAGGATCGGTCATGCACCTTCGCACTCTCCTGCTTGCGGCCTGCCTGTGGCCGGCCGTTGCCGCGGCCCAGGACGTCAGGACCACATCGCCCGGCGCGACACCACCGAAAGCGACCGTTGCCGACATCGGCTGGATGGCCGGCCACTGGGAAGGCGAAGGTCTCGGCGGCCAGAGCATCGAATCCATTTCCCCGCCCGTCGCCGGCCAGATGGCGGGACATTTCCAGCAGGTGAAGGACGGCAAGCTCCAGTTCTACGAACTCTACCAGTTCGCACCCGCGGGCGATTCGCTCATCCTGCGAATCAAGCATTTCAATGCGGATCTCAGCGGCTGGGAGGAGAAGGACAGGAGCGCCGAATTTCCGCTGGTCGCCCTGGAAAAGAATGCCGCCTATTTCGACGGCCTGACGATGCGCCTGACCGGTGAGGACCAGTTGGAAACCATCGTCAGGACGGAATCCCGCGACGGTACCATCTCCGACGAGCGATTCCGGTTCCGGCGGGTGCGGCACTAATCCGAACCGCCGGTCGTTCCGGCCCCAATGCGCGATTTTTCCCAGCTGCTGGACGGCCTCGTCTACACCCGGTCGCGCAACGCCAAGCTCAAGCTGATCGGCGATTATCTGAAGCGGACGCCCGATCCCGATCGCGGCTATGCGATGGCTGCCCTGACCGGGGAGCTCAGCCTCCCGGCCGTGAAGGCGTCGACGATCCGCGCGATCGCCGAGGAACGGATCGATCCGACACTCTTCTACATGAGCTGGGACTATGTCGGCGATCTCGCCGAGACCGTCGCGCTGCTCTGGCCGAAGGCCGTCGACCAGCCCGCCGATATCGACGACGGCACGTTGCGCATTTCGACGATGGTGGAGCGGCTTGCAGGCCTGGGGCGGTCCGACGCGCCGCAGGCGCTCGCCCGGATGCTCGACCATCTGGACGCGAGCGGTCGCTATGCCCTCCTGAAGCTGGCTACGGGCGAGCTGCGCATGGGCGTTTCCGCCCGACTGGCCAAACGCGCATTGGCCGGCGCCTTCGATCTCGACGCCGATTCGGTGGAGGAAGTGTGGCACGGGCTGACGCCGCCCTATCTGCCGCTGTTCAGGTGGGCCGAAGGGCTGGGCGACCGGCCGACGCACGAGGATATCCCCATCTTCCGGCCGTTCATGCTGGCCCAGGCGCTCGAGGGGCAGACACTGTCGCTGGACGATTATGCCGCCGAATGGAAATGGGACGGCATCCGCGTCCAGATCGTGCGCGTCGGCGAGCAGACCCGGCTGTTCAGCCGCGCCGGCGACGATATCAGCCGCAGCTTCCCCGAGATCGCCGGCAGCTTCGGCGTCGAGGGCGTCGCCGACGGCGAATTGCTGGTGAAGGGCCAGGCCCAGGGGGCCGAGGAGCATGGCGGCGGCGCGGCGAGCTTCAACGCCCTGCAGCAGAGGCTCGGGCGCAAGATCGTCTCGCAGAAGATGCTCGGCGACTATCCCGCCTTCGTCCGCCTCTACGATCTGTTGATGCTGGAGGGGGAGGACCTGCGGCCGCTGCCCTGGTACCGGCGGCGCGCTCGGCTCGAGGCGCTCGTGCCCCGGCTGGATCCGGACCGCTTCGATCTGTCCGCCCTTATACCGGCCGCGAGCTTCGAGGAACTGGAACGGATCCGCGCCGGCGCCCGCGACGCCGCGATCGAAGGCGTGATGCTGAAGCGGCGCGACAGCCCCTATGTCGCGGGTCGGCGTGCCGGGCTCTGGTACAAGTGGAAGCGCGATCCGCTGACCGCGGACTGCGTGCTGATGTATGCGGCGCGCGGCAGCGGCAAGCGGTCCAGCTATTACTCCGACTTCACCTTCGGCTGCTGGACCGAATCGGACGAACTGCTGCCGGTGGGCAAGGCCTATTTCGGCTTCACCGACGATGAGCTGATGTGGCTCGATCGATTCGTGCGCACCCATACCCTCCAGCGCTTCGGGCCGGTACGGGAGGTCGAGAAGAGCCTGGTGCTCGAAGTCGCCTTCGATTCGATCCATGCCAGCCGCCGCCACAAGTCGGGCCTTGCCATGCGCTTTCCGCGCATCTCGCGCATCCGCACCGACAAGCCGGCCGCCGAAGCGGACCGACTCGAAGATCTTCGCCGACTGGTGACCTGAGGCCCCAGCACGCGGGGAAGCGACCGGCGATCATGCGATCGCCGGATCCCTTCCCGTCGGTGCCCGGAAGATTACTGGATCGGGTGGAGGTTCACCGCGGCGGTCTTGCCGCGCCGGTCCACTTCCAGCTCGAATTCGAGGCGGTCGCCTTCGTTGAGGCTGACCATGCCCGCGCGCTCGACCGCGGAGATGTGGACGAAGGCGTCAGGCTGTCCGTCGTCCCGGCTGATGAAGCCGAAGCCCTTCATTGCATTGAAGAACTTGACGGTACCGCTCGCCTTCTCCCCGGTGAGCTGCCGCTGCGGCCCGCGATCCTGCGAGCGCTCCGGCACCGGAAGCGGATCACCATCGATCTTGAGATCGGTGGCGGACACCCGGCCGCCGCGATCGACGAGGGTGAATTCGAGCGGCTGGCCTTCCGCAAGACCGGTAAGGCCCGCCTGCTCCACCGCCGAAATATGGACGAACACGTCCTCGCCGCCGTCATCGCGGACGATGAAGCCGAAGCCCTTCTGGGAATTGAAGAACTTGACCACGCCCTTGCCCTGGCCGACGACCTGGGGAGGCATTCCGCCGCGAGGCCCGCCGAAGCCGCCTCCACCACCGCCGCCGCCGCGGTAGCCACCGCCACCGCCGCCGCCGCCGAAGCGGTCGCCGCCGCCATAGCGGTCACCGCCGCCATATCCGCCGCCGAAACGGTCGCCGCCGCCGAAGCCGCGATCTCCGTATCCGCCGCTGTAGTTGTCCTCTCCGAACCCGTCGCGCTTGTCTCTACCGCGCCCACCGCGATCGCCCCGACGTCCTCTATCAAAACCCATGCGTTAATAGACTTTCAAGTGCCCCTAATCCCGTCAGAACCACCGCGCTGGGCTAAACGCGCAAACGGCCTCGGCGCGAAAAAATGGCGCACCGTCGAATCCTATAGCGCAAAAGATTGGATTTCGCGAGAGCTTTCGCTCGTGCCATTCGGTCGCGCGTCGAGCCGTAGCATTTTTGTCGACGAGTCCACCATCGGGGCGGGCGGAGCGAGGGGGGCAATGGGATTCATTGTGGCCGACGAGCGACACCGAGGTGCGCCAGAATGCGCCCGCCCTTCGGAAGATCACGACCGTTGCGGAGAGTGAGTACGGGCCCTAATGCGGCGGGAATGACAGTTCATTTCCATGAAGAAGACCTGCCGGAAGGTGTGCTTGCACCCGGCCCGGTTGCCGTCGACACCGAAGCCATGGGACTCATTCCGTCCCGTGACCGTCTGTGCGTGGTCCAGATTTCGGACGGGCGGGGCGACGAGCATCTCGTCCGCTTTGCGGCAGGAAGCGATTTCGCAGCCCCCAATCTGAAGCGGGTGCTCACCGATCCCGAACGGCTCAAGCTCTATCATTTCGCCCGATTCGACCTCGCCGCCATCCAGGCCTATCTCGGCGTGACGGCCGCTCCGGTCTATTGCACCAAGACGGCCTCGAGGCTGGTCCGCACCTATACCGACCGCCACGGCCTCAAGGACCTGGTGCGCGAACTGCTCGGCGTCGAGATCTCCAAGCAGCAGCAGACCTCGGACTGGGGAGCCCCGGAACTCAGCGACGCGCAGAAGGACTATGCCGCCTCCGACGTGCGCTACCTGCACGCGCTCAAGGAGAAGCTGGACGAACGACTCCGGCGGGAGGGGCGCGTCGCGCTCGCCCAGGCCTGCTTCGATTTCCTGCCCCACCGCGCGCAGCTCGATCTGGCCGGCTGGCCGGAGGTCGACATCTTCGCACATGTCTGAACTCGCGGTTCGCGAGCGTCTGCGCCGGCAGGGCTGGGCCGCACCCGGCGGACTGCACGACTTCGCGATCCGTATGCTCAAGATCGGACTCCCAATCCTGATCGGCGTGCTGATGGCCTATATGGCGATGGCCCCGCTCGCCCGGTCGGGCGACATCAGCTTCATCCTCGACAAGAATCGCGTGGAAGTGGCCAAGGAACGGATGCGGATCCAGGCCGCCCAGTATCGCGGCGAGGACAATCGCGGGCGTCCCTTCGTCATTGCCGCCCAATCCGCCGTCCAGTCCACCTCCACCGACCCGACCGTGGACATCCGCGGCATGGCGGCGAAAATCCTGCTCGACGACGGGCCGGCGACCCTGCGCGCCCTCGCCGGCCGCTACAATCTCGAGACCGAGACGGTCGACGTGATCGGTCCGATCCTGTTCACAGGGCCGGAGAATTTCCGGCTGGAGACCCGCGATGTCGCCGTCGACCTCAACGCGCGCACGCTCGCAAGCCGGGGGCCGGTCGACGGCACGATGCGCCTCGGCCGCTTCTCGGCGGACCGGATCGAAGCCGATCTCGGCGACCGTACCGTGACGCTGACCGGCAATGCCCGCTTGCACATTGTCCAGAGCGGCCGCAGATGAACGGCATGACGCCTTCCTCCCGCGCCCGTGCGCTCGCACTTGCGATCGCGGCCGCCCTCTGCGCCGCCCCCGCCCTCGGACAGGTGTCCGCGCTGCGCGGGCACAACAGCAATGCGCCGGTCGACGTGGCGGCGGACCGGATCGAAGTCCAGGACCGCGCCGACCGCGCCGTCTTCTCGGGCAACGTGGTCGTGCGCCAGGCCGAGATGACGCTCACCGCCGCCCGGCTCACCGTCGCCTATGCGGATCAGGGCGGCATCCAGATCCAGCGCCTCGACGCGAGCGGCGGGGTCACCGTCCGCAGTCCCTCGGAAACCGCACGCGGCAATTTCGCCATCTACGATCTCAACCGCCGGACCATCACCATGCTGGGCGACGTGACGCTCACCCGCGGGGAATCGCATGTCCGCGGCGCTCGCCTCGTGCTCGACCTCGAGAGCGGCCGCGCGGTCATGGACGGCGGCGCCGCCGGCGGCGCTCCCGGGACCAGCACCAGCGGCGGCCGCGTCACCGGAACCTTCACGGTTCCCCAGCGCGGCGACTGACCGGCCGGGCCGGCACCGGCCGCGATCGGCGTCTGCGGAAAATACCACAGCTGGCCGGCATTTTGGTCGCCGCTGCCGCGTAGCCCCTCGACGCGCCCCGCGCGCTCATGCATGAGGCGCGTCGATTTCATGCAGGAACCTTGCCAATCGGGCCCAACGCTCCGAACTAGGGATCAGGCGACACGGAAAGGCCGATGAACGAACGCAGCCTTATCGAGCGCGAGGAGGCGCAGGACGCCGCCGTCGGCCATCTGGCGCGCGGGCTGTCGGTCATCTCGATCGCCAAATCCTACGATCGCAAGGTCGTGCTGAAGGACGTCTCGCTCGGAGTCGAGCGGGGCGAGGTGGTCGGCCTCCTCGGGCCGAACGGCGCCGGCAAGACGACCTGCTTCTACTCGATCATGGGACTGGTGAAGCCGGACAGCGGGCGCATCCTGCTGGAGGGCCAGGATATCACCGGCCTGCCCATGTACCGGCGCGCGATCCTGGGACTCGGCTATCTGCCGCAGGAGACGTCGATCTTCCGCGGACTCACCGTGTCGCAGAACATCATGGCGGTGCTCGAGCTGGCCGAGCCCAATGCCGAGGGGCGCCAGCAGAGGCTGGAACAGCTATTGTCGGAATTCCATATCGAGCGCCTGCGCGACGTGCCGGCCATGGCGCTGTCGGGAGGCGAACGACGGCGGTGCGAGATCGCCCGCGCCCTCGCAGCCAACCCGACGATCATGCTGCTCGACGAGCCGTTCGCCGGCATCGACCCGATTTCGATCTCCGATATCCGCGGCCTCGTGCTCGAACTGAAGAAGCGGGACATCGGCGTCCTCATCACCGACCATAATGTGCGCGAGACGCTCGATATCGTCGACCGCGCCTGCATCATCTACGACGGCCAGGTATTGTTCGCCGGGAGCCCGCAGGACCTTGTCGCCGACGAGAAGGTCCGCCGGCTCTACCTCGGTGAGAGCTTCGAGCTGTAACGGGCATGGCGCTGGGTCCTCGCCTCGACCTTCGTCAGACCCAATCGCTGGTGATGACGCCGCAGCTCCAGCAGGCGATCCGGCTGCTGGCGCTGTCCAACCTGGAGGTCGAAAGCTTCATTGCCGAGGAGCTGGAGCGCAATCCCCTGCTCGAGGCCGCGCGTGAGGACGCCGCGCCAGGCGAGGAGGCGCCGCCTTTCGAGGCCTTGGACGAGGATTTCCAGGGCGACGACCAGCTGGAGGTGGAACCGACGACGGTCGACGAACTGGTCATCATCGGTGACGGACGGGAAGACGCACCGCTCGACGTGGATTTCAACAGCGAGGATTTCCACCAGGACAGCCCGGCCGACAGCATCCTCGGCCTCGACGGCGCGCTGGGGATGGAGGGCCTCGGCGGAGGCGGGAGCGAGCCGCCCGACTGCGACGGATTCGCGAGTGGCAGCCTTTCGCTGCACGAACATCTGCTCGCGCAGGCGGGCACCGCCTGCTCGGGGACGGCGCTGCTCGTCGCGACCCGGATCATCGAGCAGATCGACGAGACCGGCTATTTCCTCGGCGCGCCGGCCGAGCTCGCCCAGCAGCTCGGCGTTCCCCTCGCCGAGGTCGAGAGCGCGCTGGCGACGGTTCAGACCTTCGATCCACCGGGCGTCGGAGCCCGGTCGCTGGCCGAATGCCTCGCGCTGCAGGCGATCGATGCGAATCGCTACGACCCGGCGATGCAGCGGCTGATCTCGAACCTGGATTATCTGGCCAAGGGCAACCTGGCGGCGCTGAGGCGGATCTGCGGCGTCGACGACGAGGATCTGCGGGACATGATCCGCGAGCTGCGGTCCTACGACCCCAAGCCCGGCTGCCGCTTCCAGCGCCCGGACGGCGCCGAGGCGATCGTGCCCGACGTGTTCGTCGACCGGCGCAGCGGCGGCTGGGTGGTCGAGCTCAACAGCGCAACGCTCCCGCGTCTGCTGATCAACCGCAGCTATTATGCCGAGCTCAACGGCGGCGCGCAGGACCGGCAATCCAGGGCATGGTTGTCGGAATGCCTCGCCAGCGCCAACTGGCTGATGAAGGCGCTCGACCAGCGGGCACGCACGATCGTCAAGGTGGCGACCGAGATCGTGAAGCAGCAGGAAGCCTTCTTCCGGGAGGGCGTGGCGCATCTTCGCCCGCTCACCCTGCGCGCAGTGGCCGAAGCGATCGGCATGCACGAATCCACGGTGAGCCGGGTCACATCGAACAAATATCTCGCCTGCGACCGCGGCCTGTATGAACTCAAATATTTCTTCACCAGCGGCATCCAGAGCGCCGACGGCGGCGACGCCGTGTCGGCCGAAGCGGTCAAGAGCCATATACGGGCGCTGATCGCCGCCGAGGAACCGAAGGCGATCCTGTCCGACGACCAGTTGGTCGAGATGCTGCGCGCCAAGGGCTTCGACATCGCCCGCCGGACGGTCGCCAAATATCGCGAGGCGATTGGAATCGGCTCGTCGGTGCAGCGCCGCCGCCAGAAGGCGATCGGCTCCCAGGCCGCCTGAACGCTTGACGGACGGGGCCCGCGCCCTGCATCCCGGCGCGATGCACGCCCCCGCCCGGCAGCATCGGATCAGGTCGATCATCGGCGGGTCCACCGGCAATCTGGTCGAATGGTACGACTGGTACGTCTATTCGGCCTTCACCCTCTATTTCGCCCCGGTCTTCTTCCCGGAGGGCGACCGGACCGCACAGCTGCTCAATGCGGCGGCCGTGTTCGCCGTCGGCTTCCTGATGCGGCCGATAGGCGCCTGGCTGATGGGCATCTATGCCGACCGCAAGGGGCGCAAGGCGGGGCTCACCCTGTCGATCTCGCTGATGTGCGGGGGTTCGCTCCTCATCACGCTGATCCCGCCTTATGCGGTGATCGGCACCTGGGCCCCGGCGCTATTGGTGTTCGCCCGCATGCTCCAGGGGCTCAGCCTCGGCGGGGAATATGGCGCCAGCGCCACCTACCTCAGCGAAATGGCCGGCAAGGCGCGGCGCGGCTTCTTCTCCAGCTTCCAATATGTGACCCTGATCGCCGGGCAGCTGATCGCACTCGCCGTTCTGCTGGTCCTCCAGGGGCTGATGTCGGAGGAGGCGCTGGAAGGCTGGGGCTGGCGCATCCCCTTCGCGATCGGCGGCGCGCTCGCCTTGTTCGTATTCCGGCTCCGCCGCCGGCTGGCCGAGACCGAAAGCTTCACCAACGCCCGTGCGGCGAACGCACCCGGATCGGGCGCCCTCGCCCTGTTCCGGTACCATCCGCGCCAGGCGCTGCTGGTGATGGCCCTCACCGCCGGCGGCACGCTCGCTTTCTATGCCTACAGCATCTACATGCAGAAGTTCCTGGTGAACACGTCCGGCTTCAGCCGCCAGACGGCGACCCAGATCACCGCGGCGGCACTGCTCCTGTTCATGCTCCTGCAGCCGATGGCCGGCGCCCTGTCGGACAGGATCGGACGCAAGCCGCTGATGGTCGGCTTCGGCGCGCTCGGCCTCTTCCTCACCTGGCCGATCTTCACCACGCTCGAAGGCGTCGACAATCCATTCACCGCCTTCCTGCTCGTGCTCGGCGCGCTGGTGATCGTCACCGGCTACACGTCGATCAACGCGGTGGTGAAGGCCGAGCTGTTCCCCGCCCATATTCGCGCGCTCGGGGTCGCCTTCCCCTACGCGCTCGCCAACACCATCTTCGGCGGCACCGCCGAATATGTCGCGCTCTGGTTCAAGGATCAGGGAATGGAGCGGGGTTTCTACATCTATGTCGCGGGAATGATCGGCCTGTCGCTGATCGTCTATCTGCGGATGCGCGACACCCAGCGCCACAGCCAGATCCTCGAGGATTGACAGCCGCCCGGCCGAGGGCCAGCCATTGGATGACACAATCAACAAAGGAGAGGACAATGGCACGGGTGGTTCGCATCCACGAGCTCGGCGGGCCCGAGGTCCTGAAGATCGAGGAGACGGAGGTCGGCCCGCCCGGAGAGGGCGAGGTCCGGGTGAAGATCGGGGCGATCGGCCTCAACCGATCGGAAGCCATGTTCCGCGCCGGTCGCTATCCGATCCCGCCGCAGACGCCGACCCTGATCGGCTACGAAGCCGCCGGCACCGTCCTGGAAACCGGCCCGGGCGTGACCGGCTGGAATCCCGGCGACATGGTGTCGATCCTGCCCAATTTCCGACTCGGCACCTATGGCGTCTGGGGTGAGGAAGCGATCGTCCCGGCCACCAGCCTGATCACCGCGCCGCCCGGCCTCTCCCCGGCCGAAGCCGCCTCGGTCTGGATGCAATATTTCACTGCGCTCGCGATCGTCGAAGGCGCGCAGGTGACGATCGACGATTTCGTGGTGATCCGCGCCGCATCCAGCAGCGTCGGCCTCGCCGCGATCCAGATCGCCAACTGGGCCGGCGCGGTCTCGATCGCCGCTACCCGGACCAGCGCCAAGCGCGACGCGCTGATCGCCCATGGCGCCCAGCATGTCGTGGCCACCGAGGAAGTGGATTATGTGCCGGAGATCATGCGCATCACCGGCGGCAAGGGCGCGCGGATCGTGTTCGATCCGGTCGGCGGGCCGTTCGTCGAGACGCTGGCCGAAGGCATGTGCGAGCGCGGGATCCTGTTCGTCTACGGTGGGCTGTCCGAACAGCCGACGCCCTATCCCCACTGGCAATCGGCCTATCGCGGCCTCAGCATCCGCGGCTGGATCGCCTCGGAGATCTGGAACCAGCCGCAGCGGTTCGAGCGACACAAGGCGATCATCCTCCAGGGCCTGGCCCGCGGAAAGCTGAAGCCGGTGATCGACCGGATCTTCCCGTTCGACGAGATTGCCGAGGCCAACCGCTACCTGGAATCCAACCAGCAGGTCGGCAAGGTGGTAGTGACCCTATAGGCTCGGGCCGGAGCGGCGGAACAGCGGGAGACGGCGATGCTCGACGTGCTGGTGGTCGGAGGCGGTCCGAGCGGCTTCGTCACTGCGCTCGGCCTCGCCCAGTCGGGCGTGCGCGTCCAACTCATCGAGGCGGAGCCGCGGATCATCGATTCCCCGCGCGCCGCCGTCTATCACTGGTCGGTGCTGGACGGCCTCGAACGGCTTGGCATCCGCGAGGAAGCGGAGGCCATCGGTTTCCCCAAACAGGAATATGGCTATCTGATCCGCCGCACCGGCGAGCGGATCGCGTTCGACATCAAGGTCCTCGAGGGACGCACCGCCTTTCCCTACAACATCCATCTCGGCCAGGACCGGCTCGCCGACATCGCCAGGCGCCGGCTCGAAGGCTTCGGCAACGCCAGCATCCGGTTCGATGCGCGGCTGGTCGCGCTGTCGCAGGATGCGGACGGCGTCACCGCCCAGGTCGAAGGAAAGGCGGGGCGGGAGGAGATGCGCGCCCGCTGGCTGATCGGCGCCGACGGCGCGGGCAGCACGGTGCGGCGGCTGGCCGGCCTCGGCTTCGACGGAATCACCTGGCCCGAACGGTTCGTCGCGACCAACGTCCATCTGGATTTCGAAGCGCTCGGCTATCCGCTCACCACCCTCGTCGTCGACGACCGCCATGGGGCGGTGATCGTGAAGATCGCGCGCGACGGGCTGTGGCGCTGGACCTATATGGAGGACGGCAGCTTGCCCCAGGACAGCTTCATGAACCGGCTGCCCGGGGCTTATTCGGCCAATATTCCGCCGGGTACGGACTATCGGGTCGACCGCGCCACCCCCTATCGCATGCATCAGAGGACTGCGGACCGCTATCGGATCGGCCGTATCCTGCTGGTCGGCGATGCGGCCCATGTCACCAACCCGACCGGCGGCTACGGCCTGACCTCCGGCCTGTTCGATTCCTATGCCCTCCATCCCGCGCTCGCCGCCGTCATCCTCGAAGGCGCCGACGACGAAGTGCTGGACCGCTACAGCGAGGTCCGGCGCACCATCTTCCTGACCCGCACCTCGCCCCAGGCGACGCGCAACAAGCGGCTGGTCTTCCACGCCAACGGAGGCGGGACCGAGCTCGACGAAGCCGTCGCCATGCTGCGGCGGGTCGCCGGCGACCCCGACTTCCGGCTGCAATGGCTGGGCTTCACCAAGAGCCTGGAATCGCCGCCGCTGCTGGAAACCGGAGCCGCCGCCTCGGCATGACCCTGACACCCGAACCATGACGCGATCCTTCCGCCCGCAGGACCTGCACGCCGCCAGCCCCGGCACGCTCGAGCTCGCCGCCCAGGGCTTCTTCTGGGTCGGGGGCGAACCGTTCGAGGCTCCGGGCGGCACCGCGCTGCGCGGCCAGATGTATGTCGAATACTGGATTCCGAAGGACCTCCGGCATCCGCTGCCGATCGTGATGATCCATGGCGGCGGCGGCCAGGGCACAGACCTGCTCCAGACCGCGGATGGGCGCGAGGGCTGGGCCCGCTGGTTCGTGCGGCGGGGCCATTCGGTCTATGTCGTCGACCGGCCCGGCCATGGGCGATCTCCCTATCATCCCGACGCGCTCGGTCCGATGAGCGCGTTGCCCGCCGCAGCCTTTCTCGAGCGTATGTTCACCCGGCCCGAACTCCATCCGGATTCCTATCCGCAGGCGAGATTGCACGACAAATGGCCGGGGCCGGGCACATTCGGCGATCCCGCCTTCGATGCCTTCCTGGCCGGCACCGGCCCGGCGCAAGCGGACATGGAGCGCAGCCACCGCGACGTGCAGAGGGCCGGCGCCGCCCTCATCGACGCGATCGGCCCCGCGATCCTGCTCACCCATTCCGCCGGCGGCCCGGCGGGCTGGCTGATCGCCGACGTGCGGCCGGACCTGGTGAAGGGGATCATCGCGGTCGAGCCGTTCGGCCCACCGTTCGCCCAGGGCATCGGCGGCCGCCTGGCCTGGGGACTCACCGCCGCGCCGCTCACCTTCGATCCGCCGGCGGCCTCGCCCGACGAGATCGTGCCGGCGGAACGGCCGGGTGGACGCGCGGACCGCGCCACCTGCCTGGTGCAGCGCGAACCGGCCCGGCGCCTCCCGAACCTGACGGGCTTTCCGATCGTGGTGGTGACCGCCGAAGCCTCGTGGATGGCGTTCGACAATCACGGCACGGTGGACTTCCTCGCCCAGGCGGGCGCCGACGTCCAGCATCTGCGGCTGGAGGACCATGGCATCCGGGGCAACGGCCATGCGATGATGTTCGAGACGAACAGCGATGCGATCGCCGCGCTGCTGGAGCGGTGGATCGCGGACAAGGGCCTCGCCTGAACCCGCGCCTGCCGTCACACCATCTGTTCGGTGCGCCCGCGCAGGTCGACTCCGGCCGCGAGAGTCGGATCGGCATCGGCCCAGCGCGAGCCTTCCCGCAGCGGATCGCCGATCACCTTGAAGGGAAAGGACAGCATGCCGAGGGCGACAGTCTCGTCCTCGACGATCCGCTGCACCTCGGCAATGTCGCGGCGGCGCTGTTCCGGATCCCGTTCCTCCAGCATCTGCTTGTTGCGGCTCGCTGCCGGGGATGTCACCTCCCAGAAGATCCGCCGCCGCTCCTCCGAATAACGATCGAGGATGCCCTCATCCGCCTCGCCCCGGATCACCGCGCCGAGCAGGTCGCTGAGGATCATCGCGGTCCAGAAGCCGGTGGTGAGCCCGAGCCCGCCGCAGGGATTGGTGGCGTGCGCGGCATCGCCCGCCAGCATCACGCGGCCGACCCGCAGACGAGTCGCGCAGCGCTGGTGCAGGGTATAGGGGCTGGCCGCCTTCAGGTCATAGGCCATGCCTTCGGGAATGAAGGCGGCGTGGCGGCCGGGCAGCCGCTCGGGGAAGCCGTCCCGCGGCACCGACCCGTCCTCCATATAGGTGAGCCGCCACAGCCCCTGTCTGTCGAGCAGCGCGATCACCGCGCAATTGACGGGATCGCAGACGAAATTGCCGTGCTGGTAGCCGAGGGATTCGAAGTCGCAATAGACGTTGGTGGCAATGAAGCGGTTGGGCCAGCTGAAGCCGGCGAATTCGAGGCCGAGCAAGTGGCGCACCGCGCTGCGCGCGCCGTCCGCCCCGACCATCCAGCGCGCGGTGAGCGTCCGGGGGCCATCCGCCGTCTCGACCAGCGCCTCCACCCGGTCCGTCTTCTGCTCGAGCCCGGCCAGCCGGTGACCGAACAGGACGCTCACCCCGGCGCGCCGGGCATGGTCCATGACGATGCGGGACAGCACGTCCTGGCCGCAATGGAGCTGATAGTCGTAGGTGAAGCGGGCGAGGCTCGTCATCGGAATGGTGACGTGAAAGCCGAATTCCGGGACGTGATAGCCGAATCTGGTGCCCTTCACGCTGGCGGCAGCGACATCGTCCAGCAGGCCCAGTTCGCGCAGGGCGATGAGGCTGGAGGCGAAATAGACGGCGGCCCTGGGAGAATCGTTGAGATCGTCGGCCGCCTCGACGACCCTGACCGACGCACCCGCCTGCGCGAGACCGAGCGCGGTGAGCAGGCCGACCGGACCGGCCCCCACCACCAGCACGTCCGTGGATTCCATAAGGCTCCTCTCGTCGCGGCGGCCGTTGCCGTCCGCTCCGATTTGCAGCAGATGCCGGGCGCGCTGTCGAGCCGGATTCCCGCCCCCCTGCGGCAGGAACGCTTCGCCCCGGCGCAATCCCAATTCGCAGCTTGCCAAGCAGGTCCCGAATGCGCAGCCTAGGCTTTCCGGAAAGCGAGGATCCGGCGCGTTGGACAGCGAAACTTTCGACTATGTGGTGGTCGGTGGCGGCACCGCAGGTGCGGCCCTGGCGGCTCGGCTCTCGGAGCCTCCCGGACGCACGGTCTGTCTGATCGAGGCGGGCGGCAAGGACAGCCATCCCTTCATCCACATTCCCGCCGCGGTGGCGGCGGCGATCAACACCAGGAAGATCAACTGGCGGTTCGAGACCGTGCCGCAGCCCGGGATGAACGGTCGCCGGATCCCCGTGCCGCGCGGGCGCGTGCTGGGCGGCTGCGGCGCGATCAACGGCATGGTCTATTTCCGCGGCCATCCCACCGACTATGACGATTGGGCGGACCAGGGCGCAACCGGCTGGAGCTATGCCGAAGTGCTGCCCTATTTCACCCGGTCGGAGAATAACGAGGACTATCCGGCCTCGGTGTTCCACGGGAGGGGCGGCCCCCTCAACGTCAAGCTGATCGAACGGCCCAATGCGCTCAACCTGTCCTTCATGGAAGCGCTGGGTTCGATGCAGTTCCGCGAATGCCCGGACTTCAACGGGCCCGATCCGGAGGGTTACGGCTTCCGCCAGGGCATGATCCGGGCCGGCCGCCGCGAATCCACCGTGCGCGGCATGCTGCTTCCCGCGATGCGGCGCGGCCAGGTGAAGGTGCTGACCGACGCCTATGCGACCAGGGTCCTGCTCGATGGCCGGCGCGCTACCGGAATCCGGCTCGCCGGCGGGCGGACGGTCGGGGCGCGGGCGGAAGTCGTGCTCTGCTGCGGAACCGTGCAGACCCCGCAGCTGCTGATGCTGTCCGGAATCGGCCCCGGCGATCATCTGAAGGAGATGGGGATCGAGGTCACCCTCGATCAGCCCGGCGTCGGCAGCAACTATCACGACCATGTCGCCTCGCCGGTGCATGTCGAGTCCGACGTGCCGGTCTCCTACGGCCTTTCCTGGCGCGCGCTTCCCCGGGGCATCTACAACCTCCTTGAATATGTCGTCGCGCGCAAAGGGCCGCTCGCCGGCAATGTGTTCGAGTCCGTCGCCTTCCTGCGCACCTCCCCCGAACTCGCCAGGCCCGACGTGCAGTTCGTGTTCCAGCCGGCCAGGCGGCTCACCACCAGGATCCCCTTCCCGATCGGCCACGGCTATGCGATCAGTCCTGTCGCGCTCTATCCGAAGAGCCGGGGCACCGTCCGCCTGGCCGGCCCCGATCCCGCCAGCCCGCCGCTGATCGATCCGAAGCTGCTGACGGCGCCGGGCGACATCGATCCGCTGGTCCGGGCGCTCAAGATCGCCCGCCAGGCGCTCGCCTCGCCGGCCTTCGCCCGGTACGAGGGGCGGGAAGTGGCGCCGGGCCCCGAGGTCCAGGACGACGCCGAGCTCGACGATTACATCCGCTCCACCGGATACACCGTCCACCATCCGGTCGGCACCTGCCGCATGGGCAGCGACGACAGGGCGGTGGTCGACCCCATGCTCCGGTTCAACGGGATCGAGGGCCTGCGCGTCGCCGACGCCTCGGTCTTTCCGTCGATCATCGGCGGCAACACCAATGCGCCGGTCGTGATGGTCGCCGAGAGGGCGGCGGACTTCATATTGGGCAAGCCGCCGCTGCCGGCCGCGCAGCTGCCCCCGGAAAGCGTGGCCAGGAAAGCGGCCTGAGGAAAGGGAGAGAGATGGCCATCGAGCATATGCGGACGTGGCAGATCGGCGATGTCGCAGTCACGCGCATCGTCGAGATGTGGCAGTTCGAAGATCATATCAACATGACGATCGCCGATGCCGAGCCGGAGGAAGTGATCGCCTTGCCCTGGCTTCACCCGCATTATGCGACCCCGGACGGCCGGCAGAGGATGAACTTCCAGGGGTTCGTGGTGACGACGCCGACTCGCAAGCTGATGGTCGACACCTGCATCGGGGCAAGGCGCCAGCGCGCCTTCGACGTCTTCTCCGACCTTCCGGAAGGCTTCCTCGAGGATCTCGCCTCGCTCGGCATCCGGCCGGAGGACATCGACACGGTGATGTGCACCCATCTGCACCACGACCATGTCGGCTGGAACACCCACAAGCGCGACGGCAAATGGGTCCCGACCTTCACCAACGCCCGCTACCTGTTCGGCCGCAAGGAATTCGAGGCGTGGCAGGAGATGCGCCATCACGACGAGCATGACCAGCGTCACATGGAGGACAGCGTCGACCCGATCGTCGAGGCGGGCCTGCACGAGCTGGTCGAGGCCGACCATGTGATCTGCGAGGACGAGCATGCGAAGATCTGGCTGGAGCCGAGCCACGGGCACACGCCCGGCCATGTCCATGTCCGCATCTCGTCCGGGGGCGAGGAGGCGGTGATCACCGGCGACCTCATGCACCATCCAATCCAGTGCGCGATGCCGCACAGGACAGCCACCTTCGACATGGACAAGGAAGCCGGGCGCCAGACCCGGGTCGGCTTCGTCGAACGCTATTCGGACACGCCGGTGATGGTGATCGGCGCCCATTTCGCCGATCCCACCGCCGGCTGGATCCGCACCCATGGCGGCGCCCGCCGCTTCGAGGGCATCGGACTGGACATGCCGTCATGAGCAAGCCGATCCCCGACTATCCGATCGACATCTTCACCCATGAGGCGGTGCGCGACGCCCGCAACGTCGACGATGCGCTGCGCGAGTTCGCGCCGGTCGTCCGGCTTTCCGACGGCGTGATGATGCTGGGCCGCCACGAGCATGTCGCCGCCGGGCTGATGGACTGGAAGACCTTTTCCTCCACCTCGCGGCCCTGGCACGATCCCAATTCGCTGCGGCCGGAAATCCTGCTGACCGACGATCCGCCCAAGCATACGCGCGTCCGCGCGATCATCGGCGGCGCCCTGTCCCCGCGCGCGCTCGAAAAGGCGAAGCCGATCTTCGAGGCCGAGGCCGAGCGGATGGTGAACGACCTGCGCGAGCGCGAGGGCGAGGCGATCGACGCGGTCGGCGAGATAACCCAGCGCTTCGTCTACCAGGTGCTGCCCGACGTGCTCGGTCTCCCTGACGAGGGGCGCGAGCATATGCACGGCTTCAGCCAGATGGTGTGGGCGACCATGGGCCCGCCCAATGCGCTGTACGAGGAGGCGATGACGGAGAATTTCGAGCCGGTGATCGCCTGGCTCGAGCGCACCTGCGAGCGCGACGCGCTGGACCCGGAAGGCGTCGGCGCCGAGATCTACCGCGGCGTCGACAAGGGCCAGGTGACCGAGGCCGAAGCCAAGTTGCTGCTCCAGACCGTCCTCTCGGCCGGCGCCGACACGACCTACATCACCATGGCCAATGCGCTGCGGGCCTGGGCGCTGTTCCCGGATCAATATGCGCGGCTGCGGGCGGAGCCGAAGCTGGTACGCAATGCTTTCGAGGAAAGCCTGCGCTGGGATGCGCCGTCGCGCATGGCCGGGCGAATCACGACGCGCGACGTCGAGATCGGCGAGCATGTGATCCCCGCGGGGACGCGGTGCGGGCTGATGTTCGCTGCGGCCAACCGGGATCCGCGCTTCTGGGACGAGCCCGAATCCTATCGGGTCGACCGCGACCTCAAGCACAGCCTCGGCTTCGGCTACGGCGTCCACGCCTGCGTCGGCCGCACGCTCGCGCAGATCGAAGCCAATGCGCTGCTCGGCGCGATCGTACGCAACGTCGAAAGCATCGAGATCGCGGGGGATTACGAACCGTGGATGACGACGGTCGGGCACGGTCCGATGCGCCAGCCGATCCGACTGAAGTTTGCTTGACACGCCCGGCCTTCCGATGATTGCGGCGGTTCGCCGCCGGAGCGACGGAGAGCGGCTTCGAGCGGCCCGGCACGAGCGAAGGCACATGACGTCATGACCGTGACCCGCATCCAGGCGATCCGTTACGCGCGGCACGAGCGCAAGGCGGCGGAGAATTTCATCACCGGCGACGATCATGCGACCGACATGCCGCTCGATTACTACGTCTGGGCGATCCACCGCACCCAAGGACCACCGATCCTCGTCGACACCGGATTTGGGGCGGAGGCGGCGCGGAAACGGGGGCGCACCCTGATCCGGCCGGTCGAGCAAGGCCTGCGGGAAGCGGGCGTCGAGCCGGCCGCGATCGAGGACGTGATCATCACCCACATGCATTATGACCACGCAGGAAGCCTCTCCCTGTTCCCGCGGGCGAGGTTTCACCTGCAGGATGCGGAGATGGCCTTCTGCACCGGACGGGCGATGGCCCATGCCGCAGTGCGCGCGCCCTTCGACGTCGAGCCCGTCACCGACATGGTCCGCCACCTGTTCGCCGACCGGGTCGCCTTCCACGACGGGACCGACACCATCGCCCCCGGCATCCGGGTGCATCATGCCGGCGGGCACACGGCCGGTCTGCAGATCGTCGAGGTCGAGACCGAACGTGGCGCCGTGGTGCTCGCATCCGACGCCGCCCATCTCTATGCGAATTTCGTGCGGCGGATTCCCTTTCCGATCCTGGTCGACGTTCCCGCCTATCTGGACACGCTCGAACGCCTGGACCGGATCGCGCCGTCACGCCGCCATATCGTTCCGGGACACGATCCGCTGGTCCTGTCGTTGTTCCCGCCCGAACAGGGATGCGCCGACGTGGCGCGCGTGGACCTGGCGCCCCTGAACTGGCCGGAGTCGTTGGGATGAAGATTGGGTTTATCGGCCTTGGACGCATGGGTGCGGGCATGGCCTCACGGCTGCTTGCGGGCGGGCATTCGCTCGTGGTGCACGATATTTCGGAACTGGCGGTCGCCACCCTGGTCGGCCAGGGGGCGGAAAGCGCGGATTCGCCGAAGGATGTCGGCGACAACGCCGACGTCGTTTTCACCAGCCTGCCGAGCCCGGGCATCGTCGAATCGACCCTGATCGGCGACGGCGGCGTGATCGAGGACGGCCGCGTGAAGATCGTCGTCGATCTTTCCACCTCCGGCCCACGGACGGCGATCAAGCTGGCCGAAGCCTTCGGCAGGCGCGGCATCGCCTGTTTCGACGCGCCCGTATCCGGCGGCGTCCAGGGCGCGCGCGAAGGCAGATTGTCGCTGATGGTGTCCGGGCCCGCCGATGCCTATGAGACGGTGCGGCCGCTGCTCGAACGGCTCGGCAAGCCCTTCTACCTCGGCGAGACGCCCGGCGCCGGCCAGACGATGAAGCTGGTCAACAATCTGCTCGGCGCCGTGGCGATCGCAGTGACCGCCGAAGGCATGTCCATGGGCATCAAGGCCGGGCTCGATCCCGAGCGGATGATCGAGGTGCTCAACCAGTCCAGCGGCCGCAATGCGGCCACCCAGGACAAATGGCCCAAGGCGGTGCTGCCCCGGACCTTCGACTTCGGCTTCGCCACCGGCCTCAGCCTCAAGGACACGAGGCTGTGCATCGAGGAGGCGAAGGCGCTCGGCGTGCCGCTGCCGATAGGCGATGTCCTCCTCAAGCTGCTGGAGCGGACGGCGGCCACCTACGGCCCGGATTCCGACTTCACCGCCATGGCCAAGATCGCCGAGGCCGATGCCGGCCTCGATCCCGAACGGCCGGCCTGAGTCCGTCCGCCACAGGGCGCAGAAGCGTTCGCAGGACCGATCCGGCCTGTGGAGTGCGGAACACAGCCGATAGCGAAACGCTGTCTCATTGTGGGGAACAGTTGCCAAGCTCCAACTCCTTGTCCTAGTTTCGGTTCACACGACCGGAATTCAAATTCGGCATGCCGACCTGCGACGGACCATAGGGGAGAGAGCCGATGGGTGCGCTCGAGGAGCTGAGCACCGCTAGCGTGGCGGCGCGCGACCGACTGCCGTTCTGGAACGCGATCGCCGAACGGATGGTCGCCCCGATCCGGGTGGAGCCGCTCGAGCCCGCGACCTTCCAGGCCCGGATTTACCGCAAGCGCTTTCGCGACTTCGAACTGCTGTCCCCCTGCTCCATGCCCGCCCGTATCGTCAGCAGCGCCGACCACAGCCAGGCCGGGGTGCTCAACATCCAGGTCCAGCATGTCGGCCGCAGCACCAATCATACGGCGGGGCGGACCTGCCAGCTCGAGGAAGGCGATTTCCTCCTCTACGACCCATCCCAGCCGCTGTGGCTGAGCTTCGAAGAACCGACCCAGGCGGTCGTGCTGCGGCTTCCTCTGGCCACCGTGGAGGAACGGCTGCCGCACCTGCGGCGCATGGCCGGCGTCAAGATGGATGGGCGCTCCGGCCCTGGCGCCATCTTCTCCTCCTTCGTGCGCGGCGCCTGGAGCCAGCTCGAATCGGGCGATGCCAGCACCTGGACCGACGGCCTCAGCGACGTGATCTGGCCCTTGCTCGACATGACCTTCGGCCGACCGGCCGATCCGGAGGAGAGCCGCCGCGAGGAACGACGCCGCGCCGTCTTCGCCGCGATCGACAAGGACCTGTGCGATCCCGATCTCGACACTCGTCGGATCGCCGCCCGCATCGGAGTCAGTCCGCGCTACGTGCAGATGCTGTTCGCGGAAATGGGAACCACCCCGACCGCCTTCATCCAGAGCCGCCGGCTGGAGCTTGCCGCCCGGCGGCTGGAGCGGGAGGGCATGGGCGCCACCATCACCGAAGTGGCCTTCGACGCCGGGTTCAACGACCTCAGCTCCTTCTGCCGAGCGTTCCGGCGCAAGTTCGAAGTGTCGGCGAGCGATTATCGCGCCGGCCGGCGGCGCAAGCTCGACAGCTGAGCGTTCGACAGCCGGGGGAGACGGCCCTGGCGGGCCGCCGGTCAGACGTCGTTGCGGATCGTCGCCAGCGCGCCGCCGTCCACCGACCAGGCGGCGCCGTTGACGAAGCTGGCCTGGTTGGACAGCAGGAAGGAGACGACCTTGCCGACCTCCTCGGGCTGGGCGATGCGATTGAGCGTCGCGACCTTGCCGAGCGTATCCAGCCCTTCCTGGACGGTCGGGAACATCTGTTCGAGCATGCCGCGCAGCAGCGGGGTTTCGATCACGCCGGGCATCACGCAATTGACTCGGACGCCCTTCGGGCCGGTTTCGCTGGCTGCGGTCCGGGTGAGGCCGACGACGCCGTGCTTGCTGGCATTATAGGCGCAGGCGCCGGCAAGACCCCGCTCGCTGGCGATGGAGGCTGTGTTGACGACCGCGCCACGGCCCTGTTCGACCATCACCGGCAGGACGAAACGCAGGCCGAGGAACATGCTGCGCAGATTGGTCGCGATGATCCGGTCGAATTCAGCGACGTCATATTCCCAGGTCGGCGCAAGCTTTCCTTCCACGCCGGCATTGTTGAAGAAGCCGTCGATCCGGCCGAACTTGTCCAACGCGGCCTGGACGTAGCGCTGGACCGATTCCTCCTGGCTGCAGTCGGCACAGATGGTCTCGACCTCGACGCCGCGGTCCGCGAGTTCCTGCCCGCATTTGTCGAGCCGGTCCCCCGCGACGTCGACCAGCAGGACATTGGCGCCTTCGCCGGCAAGCACCTTGGCGGTCGCGAACCCGATGGCACCCGCGCCGCCGGTGACAATGATCGTCTTTCCCAGATGGAGACTCATGGCTTGGATCCCTTCGACTTGCGGAATGGCAGGGTGAGGAGGAACAGGATGAGCTTGGGCGTCAGCAGCTTCAGGGCGGCCCGCGCTTCCTCCGGGCGGAGGCGCGCGCTCATCGGCATGGTGCCGAACACCTTGCCCTTGAGCACGAGATCGTCGCCGTCGCGCTCGATCGCAGTGACCTGCATCAACTCCGATCGATCGGCGGAATAGATCTTCACGACAGGCGCACCTTGTCGAAATCGACGCCGAGATCGTCGAGCAGCACCTGCGCCGTCGCGCGGCCGGCGCCGAACACGCCGCCGCCCGGATGCTGGAACGGACCGACCAGATAGAGGCGATCGACTCCCGGCACGCGATATTGCCCGAGCTCCGGCGTCGGCCGGTGAGCGCCGGACTGGTAGGTGGTGGTGGCGATGCCGTGGAGGTCGCCGCGCAGGAAGCTGGGCGAGGTGCGCTCCATGTCGACGGGGCTGTCGACATGATGATCGAGCATCACCGCCCGGATGTTCGGCAGGAATTCGGCCATGCGGGCGATCATCCGCTCGGCATAGGCGAATTTGGTGTCGTCCCAGGCGGCGCCGTCGGACCGCCGATAGGGCACATAGTCCCAGGCGTGCAGCGTCGCCTTGCCTTCCGGCACGCGCGAGGGATCGAAGGTGGACAGCGAACCGAAGCCGATCAGCGGCGTCCGCACGAATCCGCCGTAGCGCAGATCGTCAAACGCACGCCGCAGCGTCTCGTAGCTGTCGGGCATCAGCTCGGTCATCACCGCCCGAACCCCGCTGCCGTCCCTGAACCGGAGCGGCGCATCGAGTGCGGCATGGACGGTGATGCAGCCCGCCTCGCTGATCTGCGTCCGCTTCGCCGCCCTTGCCACGCCTTCCGGGACGGCCGGCACGATCTCCGGCAGCAGATGCGGGTGGATCGCCCCGATCACCGCGTCGCCGGCCATGATGCGGCTGCCGTCGTCGAGCACCACGCCAGTGGCACGGCCGCCCTCGGCCAGTACTTCGCGCACCTCGGCATTGGCCCGCACCGCGCCCCCATGGTCCTCGATGCAGGCGATCAGCGCATTGGTGAGGCTGCCGCTGCCGCCGACGGCGACGCCGAAGCCATAGGCCTCGAGAAAGCCGAGGAAGACATAGACGCCGATCCCGGTCGCCTTCTCGTCGGGCGACACCAGATTCTCGCCGGCGACCCGGGCGAAATGCATGCGCACCCGATCGTCCTCGAACAATTCGCACAGCACGTCGTGGCTGCTCATCTGCATGATACGCCAGATCTCACGACCTTCCGGGCTCTGGTCGAGCATGGCGTTGGAGGCACCGACCGGCATCGGCGGCGTGTAGAGCGTCGCCTGGATCATCGGCAGCCAGGCGGCCGCCTGGCGCGACATGGCGCGGAAGGATTCGGCGTCCTTGGCAGAGAATTTCGCAATCTCCTGCGCCGATTTCTCGGAATCGCGATGGAGGGCGAGAGTCGCCCCGTCTTCCCAGACCGACATCATCGGGACGTCCGGGAACAGGTAGCGCAGGCCGTAGCGCGACTTCAGGCCGAGCTCGTCGTTCACGAGCATCGGATTGCCCTGGATGAAGATGTGGGACATCGAATGCTGGTCGTGGCGGAAGCCGGGCCGCGTCAGCTCGCGCGTCACCACGCCGCCGCCGAACCAGTCGTTGCGCTCCAGCACCAGCACCTTCTTGCCGGCCAACGCACAATAAGCCGCGGCAACCAGGCCGTTGTGGCCGGAGCCGATGGCGATGATGTCATAATCGGTCATGGCGAGTCCTTGGCAGAAGCAGGTGGGGGCGCAGAGTCAGAGCATGGCCGAGACGACGATGTCGCTCAGCTTCTGGAAGCGCTCGATGTTCGCGGCCTGGGTCATCACGCCGGCGGTGAGGCAGGCGAAGCTGACGTCGCGTTCCGGATCGATCCAGTAGAGCGAGCTGCCGGCGCCGTAATTGCCGAAGGTCTCGGGCGAGGTGAGCGTGCCCATCTGGTTGTGGACGATCCTGGTGCCGCGCAGGCTGAAGCCGAGGCCGATATAGGCGGGCGGCGCCTCCCAGCCGGAACGGACGGCGACGGCGCGATAGAGTTCGTTGGGCATGTCGCCGGTCCAGTTGCGGCGCGCCATGGCGATGGTCGTGGGGGACAGGATGCGCGCCCCGTCCAGTTCGCCGCCCCGGCGCAGCATTTCGGCGAAGCGCCACAGGTCGTTGACGCTGGAGGCGCAGCCGACGTGCGGCGCCTCGACATCCTCCTGCTCGAACAGGGCATGGTCGCCGGGAAGCGTGCGGCTGAGATGCTTGATCGGCACGGTCCCGCGCATGTCGGGCTTGACGTGCCGTTCGCGCAGATCCGGGCGCAGGCCCATCGACGTGTCCTTCATCCCGAGCGGCTCGAACAGATCCTCGCGCAGGATGTCGCGGAAGCGCCGGCCCTTGGGGTCGGTGCGCCGCAGCGCCTCGCCCATCAGCACATGGTTGGCCAGCGGCGAATAATCGCAGCGCAGGCCCGGCTCGATCGCCCCATGGACGTTGGCGCAGACCGCCTCGACCAGTTCGTCCAGCCGATCGAGATACATGTCCGGCCGCGGCATCCACACGCCGGGCATGCCGGTGGTGTGGGTCAGCAGGTGGAAGAAGGTGGCCCGGTCGCGCGGCGCGCCGGCGAATTCGGGGATGATGTCGACCACCCGGGTGGTGAGCGCGAACCGGCCCATTTCGATCGCGCGCAGCACCAGGACGTTGGTGAAGGCCTTGGTGGTCGAGAAGATCGAATAGACATTGTCCGGACGCAGCGGCTTCTTGCCTTCCGCATCCTCGGCGCCGACCACTTCGTCGAACACCACCTCATCGTGCCGCCCGACCTTGAGATGCGCGCCATAATAGAGGCCCCTGGCGACATCCTCCTGGATCACCGCCTTCAGATGATCGAGCCTTTCCTGCCAGACTTTGGTCATGGTCTTCCTGTCTTTCCGTCGTCCCGAGTGGGCGTGAGGTGCCGGATCATGTTTCCTCCCCTGCAGTTGCAGGGGAGGGGGACCATGCGAGGCATGGCGGAGGGACTTCTTTCGATCCAAGGCCCCCCTTCCACCACCCTACGGATGGTCCCCCTCCCGCGGGAACTCCGGGGAAGGAGATTTTTCATGGCCCCGTCACCCCGCGGCGATGATGCCGCCGTCGACGGCGAGCATCGCCCCGTTGATGAAGCCGGCGCCGGGGGAAAGCAGGAAGCCGACCGCATTGGCCACGTCCTCGGTGGCGCCGAGGCGGCGGAGCGGAATCGACTTCTTGCGGCGCTCATATTCCTCGTCCGACACGAAGCCGGCGGTGGCCGGCGTCGGCACCGATCCCGGCGCGATCGCATTGACCCGGATTCCGCGCGGCCCGAGTTCCCCGGCGAGCACCTTGGTCAGCGTCGCCACCGCGCCCTTGATCGCGCTATAGGCGCCCGTGTTGGGGCGGCCGCGATAGGCGACAGGGGAGGAATAGTTGATCACCGTGCCGGGCCGGCTTTCGTCGCGATAGGCGAGAAAGGCCTGGGTGCCCCAGAAGACCGACTTCAACCCGCCCGAGATCATCCGGTCGAGCGTTTCCTCGGTGATCGCCTCGATCGGTTCGTAGACCAGCACCGAGGCATTGTTGATGACGCCGGTGAGCCCGCCGGTGCGCGCGGCGAAGTCCTTGCCGATGTCCATGAAAACCTGGCGCTTGCCGAGATCGCCCCCATAGGCCTCGGCGACGCCACCGGCCTCGCGGATCGCGGCGGCGACCTTCTGCGCCGAAGTTTCGTCGATGTCGCAGACGGCGATCGCCGCGCCGTGCGCGCCGAGGTGGAGCGCCACCGCCTCGCCGAGGCCGCGCCCGGCCCCCGAGATCAGGATCGCCTGGCCGGAAACGTCGACGGTCAAGATCCGGTCATCCCGAACAGCCGCGCGACATAATGGCTGTCCATATATTCGTGCAGCCTGTCTAACTTGCCGTTCTTCCAGCGGAACACCCAGGCATAGCTGTTGTCATAGACCTTGCCGTCGCTGGTCTCGCCATGGCTGGTCGATTCCACCGCCACCGTGTCGCCGTCCGAGATGAGGGCGCTCACCTTCACCTTGGGATCGCCGGGCCTGAACATGCCGCGGACCGGACCGAGGAATTCATCGATGATCGCGTCGCCGCGATATTCGCCGGCGCCCGGGATGTCCCGCACCATCGGCTGCCACACCGAATCCGGCGTCAGGAACGGCCGCAGCCGGTCGAGATCGCCGCTGCTCAGCGCCTCGAAGAAATCGAGCACCAGCTGCTCGCTGGCATTCTTTGCCTGGACCATCCGCCTTACCTCTCCCTTGCCGCGTCGGGCCGCGGGCCGACGGTCGGAATCTCTCCGCCGCTCCGCAGCGCCATGCCTCCCTTGCGGGACTTGATCCGCCACCCTTCTTCCGTGCGCACGAAACTGTCATCGAACCAGCCGACGAAGATCCCCGGCTCGGCGAGCGCCGGCCGCGGCTGATCCACGTCGGGCGTGGACAGATAGGTGACGTAGCTGCGCCCGTGCGCCTCCGTCTCCGAATCGACGTGGATCAGGATGTTGGTCATCAGATGCCGGCCGAGCCGCTTCGGCCGGTCCCGGAACATCGCCCGGATCGTCTCCCGCCCGTAATAGGGATTGTCGGGGTCGATCGGCCGCGCGAAGCTGCAATCCTCGACGAAGCAGTCGGCGACGCCGTCATGGTCCCAGTCGTCGTTCGCCTCCGCGAACGCCAGCACCAGCCGCCGGCATTCACCCTCGATGATCAGGCGCGTGAGATCGTCCATGGCAGCTCCTCTCCTCCCGCGCTCCGGCGGCTCCTCGAACGTCAGTTGCCCTCGCTCTCCAGCTCGGCGAAGGCCTCGTTGGCGATGCGGAAGCTGTCCACCGCCGCCGGGACGCCGCCGTAGATGGCGACCTGCAGCAGCACTTCGCTGATCTCCTCCTTGCTCATCCCGTTCTTCAGCGCACCCTTCACATGCACCTTCAGCTCGTGCGGGCGGTTGAGCACGCTGATCATCGCAAGGTTGATCATGCTGCGGTCGCGGCGGGGCAGGCCCTCGCGGCCCCAAACGGCGCCCCAGCAATATTCGGTGACGAGATCCTGGAGCGGCTTGTTGAAGGAATCGGCGCGGGCGAGCGCGCGGTTCACATAGTCCTCACCCAGCACGTCCTTCCTGATCGCGAGGCCCTTGTCATAGGTCGGCTTGTCCATCCCGCTTCTCCATTCCGTGATTGTCCCGGGCCCCGGGCGCTCAGGCCGGCCGGGTCATCTCAAGGTCTGTCGCTATCCCTGCACGATGGCAAGCTGCTTGGACGCGGGCGAACAGCAGTTGATGGCACGCGAAGGGGGCGGGCCGGCCCGGCGGGGATGGGGTGGACCGGGTCCGACGGACGGAGTGAAGGTCAGGGAGTCGGTGCGATCAGGGATGCAGCCGGTCGTAGCGCGCCTGCAGTTCCTCGCGGCTTTCGCAGCGGTCGGGATCGTCGATGATACAGTCGACCGGACAGACCGTTCGGCACTGGGGCTCATCCTCGGCGCCGACGCATTCGGTGCAGAGGTCGGGATCGATCACATAAGCGGGCGATCCTTCGCTGATCGCCTCATTCGGGCACATGGCCACGCAGACATCGCAAGAGATGCAATCGGCCGCAATCAACAACGCCACGCCACGTCTCCTCTATCGGGATGCGCGCCGGTCAGGCCCGCGGCCGGTCCAGCGGCTCCGGCGACGCATCGGCCCTGCCCACCCGGCACAGGAGGGCGCGAAGCTGATAGGTGCCCATCGCCGGATCATAAGGGGGCGTGTTGTCGGTCAGCAGGTTCGCGTTGGACCGCCACACGCCATATTCGGGGCCTTCCTCCTCCGGAAACCACCAGGCATGCTCGGCATTGATCACCCGCGGGTCGATGGCGGTGGTGACCCTGGCCTGCTGCTTCATCTTGCCCCGCCGGGTTTCGATCCACATCCATTCGCCGTCCTCGATCCCATAGCGCGCGGCGGTTTCCGGATGGATCAGCGCCTGCGGATCGCGGCGCGCCTTGCGCAGACGCGGCAGCTGGCGATGTTCCGAGTTGAAGTAGAAGGGGATGCGCCCGCCGGTGGTGAGCACGAGCGGGAAATCCTTCGCCACATCGGGCGCGCTGATCGGGCTTTCGGGCGGCTCCTCATAATAAGGCAGCGGCGCATAGCCCATCGCCTCGAGCCGGGTCGAATAGAGTTCGATCTTGCCGGTGGGCGTGCGGAAGCCGCCATCCTCATATTTGCGATATCTGATCGGGATGTTGACGAAGCCGACCTTGGTCAGCTCCTCGAACGTCATGCCGAGGCCCTCGAGCTGGGAATCGAGCACGTCGCGCACCGATTCGGTGCAGCAGTCGAGCTTCATCCGCCGCGCCAGCTCGACGAAGATCTCCTCGTCCGCCTTGCATTCGTGGACACGGACGGACTTCTGCTGGCCGAGCACGACATTGGCGGCGATGGTCGGCAGGCCCGCGATCTGGTCGAGCTCGGGCCAGGAGGCCGCCGGCAGCACGATGTCGGCCAGCTCCGCCGTCGGAGTCATGAACAGGTCCGCATTGACGATGAAGTCGAGCTTCATCAGCGATTCGTAGACCAGCTTGCTGTTGGCATAGGTGGTCAGCGCATTGCTCCCGAACATCAGAAAGGCCTTGACCGGATAGGGCTTGCCTTCCCGCATCGCCTGCAGGAGCGTCGGGATATGGGCGGCGGGCAGATCGGCGCCCTCGCCGGACAGCAGCTTGAACCGGTCCGCGCCGAGCCGCTTCGCATTGGCCTCCGGCGTCAGATTCTCGATCAGGCTGGGGAAGCGGCCGATCCCGTGCATGCCGAACACCCAGCCGCCGGGCACTTCGATATTGTTGGTCAGCACCGGCAGCATCGACAGGGCGCGGATGGTCTGGATGCACTTGGGCGTATGTTCGATCGCGCATCCCCATTCGAGCAGCGCGGGCTTCACCCGGGCGAACAGGCGCGCCGCCTGGCGGATCCTGTCGGCCGGCACCCAGGTGATCGGTTCGGCCCATTCCGGCGTGTAGCGCGCGACATGGGCCCGCAGTTCGGCGAAGCCATGGGTCCATTGGGTGACGAACGGCTCGTCATAGAGCTTCTCGCCGATGATCACGTTGAGCATGGCGAGGCCCAGCGCATCGTCGGCGCCGGGGCGGACCTGGAGCCAGATGTCGGCGCGCTTCGCCAGTTCGGTCTCGCGCGGGTCGACGACGATGATGTGGTCGGCCGCCGCCAGCGAATCGCGGACGTTGAACCGGGTCTCCCCGTCCGGGCCGCTATTATAGGGGTTGTGGCCCCAGTACATGATGCATTTCGCCGGCGTCGGTCCGGTGAAGTCGCACACCGGATAGTCGCCCATGGTGAGGATGCAGGTGTTGACGCGCGGGTGGAAGCATTGGGCGAAACCCGGCTCGCACCAGTTGGGCGTGCCAAGCGCATGGCCGAAGCGCGACACCCAGCGGATGTGGTGGCGGCCGGTGCCGGTGCCGAGCGCGATCGCCTCCGGCCCATGTGTGTCGCGAATCGCCAGCAGGCGCTCCGAAATCTCGTCCAGCGCCTCGTCCCAGCTGATCCGGTCCCATTCGCACGATCCGCGCGGGCCCCGGCGGCGCATCGGATATTTCAGCCGGTCGGGATGGTAGACGAGTTCCCGGCTGTTGGCGCCGATCGGACACAGCCGGCCCTTGTTGAGCGGGGATTCGGGATCTCCCTCGACCCTGATCAGCACCCCGTCGCGGACATGGAGCAGGGTCCCGCAGCCGCCGTGGCAGGAGCGACAGACGCTCTTGAGGATCTGGGTGCCGGACGCGCCTTGCGCGGAATCGGCCTCGGCCACCCGCGCTTCGGCGTCTGCAGTGATGTAATCGACACTCATCCGCTGTCTCCCGTCGGGCCGCGGACGCACCGCGGCTTGTCCGGCCGGCAGAACCGCCGACACGGGAGCCAAAGCTACATCAACGGCTGTTTCCCGGCCGTTGTTAACTTTTCCCGTTTCGATCGATTTTCGAGAACGCCGCGAGTCACCCGGCGCCATTCGCGGCGGCGCCGATCCGGTCCCGTGACTCGAATCGCCCGTTCGATGAAATCGATCAAGGCCACCGCAATCTGCATCAGAAGGGAGAACGCACCCCGGATATAGTCGCGGTCGGACGGCAGTGCGGACACCGCAGCTTACCCACTGCCGTCCGCCCAGTCCGCGACGGAGGACCAGATGGCTTTGGGTGAGGTGAAATTCTCGGTGCTGCTGTTCGGCCTGGCGCAGGCGCTGCGGGTGCAGGCCGCCCGCTTCCCCGCCTTCGCCGCGCGGCTGAAGGAGAAGAATTTTACTGCCCAGATGAAGGTGGCTGACAATAGCATCGGGCGCCATTTCACCTTCCGCAACGGCAAGGTCATCTCCCGCAAGGGCATCCACCCCGATCCCGACATGTGCATGTGGTTCGCCAGCGCGGAGCTCGGCGCCAGGTTGCTGATGCCGCCGATCGACCAGCTCGACCAGATCGAGGCGATCAAGAATTTCCAGCTCGGGATGGACGGTCCCGACGAGCTGACCCTTTGGTTTACCCAGACCCTGATGATCATGATGCAGCAGGGCCTGGAATATGGGACGCGAATGCCCGACGGGACCACCCGCTACGTCTCCCATACCAACGGCGGGCCGATGTTCGTCCACGTGAAGGACGGCAAGGTCATCCGCATCACCCCGATCGAATTCACCGAGGAGGATGCGCCCTCCTGGACCATCGAGGCCCGCGGCAGGCGCTTCACGCCGCCGCGCAAGACGACGCTGGCGCCCCATTCGATGTGCCACAAGTCGACCCTCTATTCGCCCGACCGCCTGCTCTATCCGATGAAGCGGGTCGACTTCGATCCGAACGGCGAGCGCAACTGCCAGAACCGCGGCATTTCCGGATATGAGCGGATCAGCTGGGACGAGGCGCTCGACATCGTCGCCGGCGAGATCAAGCGGGTGAAGCGCGAACATGGCCAGGGTGCGATCATGGGCACCCACGGATCCCACCATACCTGGGGGAACATCGGCTATTACATCAGCTCCGCCTTCAAGTTCTTCAATACCATCAGCTACACCAAGGTCGTCCACAACCCCGACAGCTGGGAAGGCTGGTACTGGGGGGCGATGCACCATTTCGGCTACAGCATGCGGCTGGGCCAGACCGAGACCTACAGTTGCGTCGAGGACCTGCTGAAGGAAGCCGAAATGGTGGTCTTCTGGTCGGCCGACCCGGAGACGACCAGCGGCTCCTATGCCGCCTTCGAAGGAACGACGCGGCGGCAGTGGCTGAAGGACCTCGGCATCGAGGTCGTCCACATCGATCCCTATTACAACAACAGCGCGGCGCTGCTCGGCGGCAAGTGGCTGGCGCCCAGGCCCGGGACCGACGCCGCGCTCGCCTTCGCCATCGCCTATGTCTGGCTGACCGAGGACCTCTACGACAAGGAATTCGTCGCCAAGCGCACCATCGGCTTCGACAAATGGGCCGATTACGTCCTCGGCAAGGAGGACGGCGTTCCGAAGACCCCCGAATGGCAGGAAGGCGAAACTGGAATCCCCGCGCGCGAGGCGCGCGCGCTCGCCCGTCAGTGGGGCCGGAAGAAGACCTATCTCGGCGCCGGCGGCTGGGGCAACGGCCATGGCGGCGCCTGCCGGTCCGCGACCGGAATCCAGTGGGCCCGCACGCTGGCCTGCCTGATGGGCATGCAGGGCATGGGACGGCCGGGCGTCAATTACGGCCACCTGCAATGGGGCACGCCGATCGACATCAAATTCTTCTTCCCCGGCTATGCCGACGGCGGCCTGTCGGGCGACCTCGATTCCACCGGGATCGCGATCAGCCTGTACCAGCGCATGCCGCAGCTGCCGACCTACAATCCCTCGACCCAGAAGGTGCCGCGGCTGCAGATTCCGGAAGCGATCCTGGAGGGCAAGGCCGAGGGCTATCCCTGGGACGGCAAGACGCTCGAGGGGCAGTTCCGCAAGTTCAGCTATCCCGCCCCGGGCCATTCGCCGATCAAGATGATGTACAAGATCGGCGGTGCGTCGCTCGGGACGATGAACGACAGCAACCGCTACGTGAAGGCGTATCGGACCGACAAGCTGGAGTTCGTCGTCAACCAGTCGATCTGGTTCGAGGGCGAAGCGAAGTTCGCCGATATCATCCTGCCGGCCTGCACCCAGTTCGAGCGGTGGGACATCAGCGAGTTCGGCGGCACCGGCGGCTATGCGCTGCACGGCCAGACGCAGATGAACCATCGCGTCATCCTGCTCCAGCACAAGTGCATCGAGCCGCTGGGCGAATCCCGGTCGGACTTCCAGATCTTCCTCGATATCCTGAAGCGGCTCGGCCACAGCGCCTATTTCTCGGAAGGGCAGACCGAGCTCGACTGGGTCAAGCGCATGTTCGACGCGTCGGACCTGCCCAGGCACATCTCCTGGAAGAAATTCCTGAAGAAGGGCTATTTCGTCGTGCCGCCGCTCGACGAGAAGCACCGCGATCCGGTGGCGCTGCGCTGGTTCTACGAGGGACGCAAGAAGGACGTTCCCGAACCGCACCCGCTGCCCGGCGATTACAGCCAGGCCTATCTGGAAGGGCTGCAGACCCAGTCCGGCAAGTTCGAGTTCGAGTGCAACAGCCTGAAGCGCTTCGATCCGGACGATCCCGAGCGGCCGCCGATCGTCAAATATATGCGCTCCTGGGAAGGGCCGGGCACCGAGCTCCATGAAAGCTATCCGCTCCAGCTCATCTCGCCCCATTCGCGTTTCAGCTACCACACGCTGAGCGACGGCAAGCGGAGCGCGGTCAACGACATCAAGGAACATCGCGTCCTCGTCGACGGCTATTATTACTGGGTCATCCGCATCAATGCGGAGGATGCGCGCGGGCGCGGCATTGGCGAACACGACCTGGTGCGCGTCTATAACGACCGCGGCGCGGTGATCTGCGCGGCCCATGTCACCAACCGGCTGCCGCCCGGGACCGTCCACGCCTATGAATCCTCGGCGGTTTACGACCCGCTCGGCGAGCCGGGCTATTCCGCCGATCGCGGCGGCTGCGTCAACCAGCTGACGCCCAAGCGCTCGATCGCCAGGAAGGTGACCGGCACCGCCGCCAATTCCTGCCTCGTCGAGGTGGAACTGTGGGACGGAACCGCCGACCTGCGCTCCGCCGCACGCAAGCCCGCCAGGGCCGGTCGGCCGGCCCTCGTCCCGGCGGAATGAGGAGCGGGCCGGTGAAGAAATGGAACCTCGTCATCGACGTCGCCAAATGCTTCAACTGCAACAATTGCGCGCTGGCGGCGCACGACGAATATCACGGCAACGAACATCCGGGCGTGGCCGCGGAAATGCCGCGGCAGGGCCATCGCTGGATCGACGTCATCCAGCGCGAACGCGGCCATTATCCGATGATCGACGTCGTCTCGATGCCGGTGACCTGCAACCATTGCGACGATGCGCCCTGCATCAAGGCGGCACGCGACGGCGCGGTGACGAAGCGCCCTGACGGGATCGTGATCATCGATCCGGTGAAGGCGCGCGGACAGCGCCAGATCGTCGACGCCTGCCCCTATGGCGCGGTATGGTGGAACGAGGAGAAGGAACTGCCCCAGGCCTGGCCGTTCGATGCCCATCTGCTCGATTCCGGCTGGACCAAGACGCGCGCCTCCCAGGCCTGTCCCACCGAAGCGATCCGCACCGTCCACGTCTCCGATGCCGAGATGCGCCGGATGGCCGAAGAGGAAGGGCTGGAAATCCTCCATCCCGAATTCGGGACGCGGCCCCGCGTCTATTACAGGAACCTCGACCTGTTCACCAAGGCCTTCGCCGGCGGCTCGCTGGTGGGCGAGATCGAAGGGGTGGTCGAATGCATCGCCGGCGCCAAGGTGGCGCTGAGCCGCGACGGACGCCAGATCGGCCAGACCCTGTCGGACACCTTCGGGGATTTCCGCTTCGACGGGCTGCCGCAGCATAGCGGCCCCTATCAGATCGACATCGACGCCCCAGGCTTCGCGCTCCGGTCGATCGAAGTGTCGCTAGGCGCCAGCATCTATCTTGGCCTCATCAACCTGGGCGCCGCGCATGCGGCGGCCGCCTGAGCGGACGGGGAACGGGATGCGCGACGCCCATCGCCTCGGCTGGATCGGGACGGGCCGCATGGGAACGGCCATGGCGCAGCGGCTGATCGCCCGCGGCTGCCCGATCGCAGTCTACAACCGCACCCGGGCCAAGGCCGAATCGCTCGCCGACAAAGGCGCGCAGATCGTCGAATCCCCCGCCGAGCTCGCCCAGTGCGACATCGTCTTCACCAATCTTTCCGGGTCAGACGCTTTCGCAGAGATGGTCCTTGGGGCCAATGGAGTCCTGACCAGGCCCGAAAAGTCACCTCGCCTCCTTATCGACTTTTCGACCATCTCTGCGGAAACCTCCGCCACCGTTCGCGCGGAAGCCAGGAAGCGCGGCATGCTGACCCTCGACGCCCCGGTCAGCGGCAACGCCAAGGTGGTCGCGGCGGGAAAGCTGAGCATCGTCGCCTCGGGCGACCGCGAAGCTTTTGCGATGGCGCTGCCCTATCTGGAGATGATCGGGCGGAGCGTGACCTATGCCGGCGAAGGCGAGATCGCCCGGATCGTGAAGATCTGCCACAACGTCTTCCTCGGCGTCGTGGCGCAGTCGCTGGCCGAGATCACCGTCCTTGCCGAAAAGGGCGGCGTCCCGCGCCACGCCTTCCTCGATTTCATCAACAACAGCGTGATGGGATCGGCGTTCACGCGCTACAAGACGCCGGCCTACGTCAATCTCGACTTTGCGCCCACCTTCACCCCGCTGCTGCTGCGCAAGGACCTCGACCTGGGGCTTGCGGCTGCGCGCGCGCTCGACGTGCCGATGCCGCTCGCCGCGCAGGTGCGCGAGATCGTCCAGGGCATGATCGGGCGCGGGTTCGTCGCCTGCGATTTCGCCGCGCTGCTGGAGATCGAGGGCCAGGCCGCCGGCATGAAGCTTCAACCGGAAAACGTCCAGGTAAGCGACGGACTCTAGCGCGAAACCGGGAAATCAACGGAGGTAATCATGGCTTATATCTTTCACGAAAAGGACCTTCCGAAACTGGTTTCGGTAGTCCCGGGGCGCGAGCGGGTTTTTTTCGTCAACAAGGAGCTGACGGAAACCGACGACCTCTTGTGCGGCATCATGCACTATAAGGAGCATGCCGCCTCGCCCTATCACTTCCATGAGAATTGCGAGCATTTCTATTTCATCATGACCGGCCACGGAACGGTCGAAACGCCCGAGGGCACGACGCCGGTCGGCCCCGGGACGATGGTGTTCATCCCGGCCGAGGAGAAGCACCGGCTGCGGGCCTCCGAAGAGCCGCTGTTCTACTTCGAATTCCAGGCGCCCAACCGCTTCAAGACCACCATCCTCGACGGCACCGCCGACGACCTCCTGTGGGAACGCGTCGACGGCCGGGTGTGGGTCCAGAGCTGAGAGGAGAATCCGATGCCGACCACCTTCATCGACACCAACCGGATCGCGCCGGTGGCGCTTACCGACAGCCAGGGCAGATATGCGGAGATCCTCAACCGCGATCTGTGCGACGCCCACAATGTCGTCGGCAGCCTCCGCTGGCTGGAATCGGGCGAGCGCATCACCGCGAGCTGCGACGCCGACACGCATCAGGTCGTCTATCTGATGGACGGCAGCGGCGTCATCCGCCTCAACGGCAGCGACTATGAAGTGGGCAAGGGTGCGGGCGTCTACCTCGGCCCAGGCGAGTCCGCCCAGCTTTCCCAGACCGGCACCGCCCCGCTGAAGCTGTTCCACCTGGTGGTGCCGAAACCGAAGGATTGATCCGGACCCGCGTGCCGGCGGCGCGGCCGCGGCGGCATGCCCTAGGGCGCGGGCCCCGACCGAAGGAGAGTGCGAGTGTCACGATCTTCGAGGAGGACAGAATGAAGTACAATCGTCCGCACGCGACCGCGTCCTGGGGCACGATGGCCAAGGACTGGGAGAAGGGCGTCGATTACGACCGCCTGATCCGGGAGCGCTTCCAGCGGGCCCAGAACGCCGTCAGGGCGGAGGGGCTGGGCGCCGTGCTGTGCTTCAACGTCGACAATGTCCGCTACATCACCGGCACCCATATCGGCGAATGGGTGCGCGACAAGTTCGACCGCTACGCGCTCTGCCCTGCCGACGGAGACGCCTTCCTGTGGGATCCGGCGCCGCCCGCCAAGCGCATCAGCTCCCCCTGGATCGCCGACCGGGTCGCCGCGCCGATCAGCAACATGCAGGGCGCGATCCCGCCGAGCGTCGGCGCCCAGACCGCCTTCGCCAGGCAGATCAAGGCGGCGCTCGAACATTATGGCATCGCCGACAAGCCGCTGGGCATCGACCTGCTCGAGCTGCCGATGCTGCGGGCGCTGGAAGCCGAGGGGATCGAGGTGGTCGACGGCCAGCAGGCGATGCTCGACGCCCGCGAGATCAAGACCGCCGACGAGATCGAGCTGCTGAAGGTCGCCGCCGCGATGGTGGACGCCACTTATTACGACATCTGCAAGGCGATCCGCCCCGGCGTGCGCGAAAGCGAGCTGGTGGCCCTCGCCCACGAACGGCTGTTCAGGCTGGGATCGGAGCGGGTCGAATGCGTCAATTCGGTCGCCGGCCCACGCGGCACGCCGCATTCGCACACCTTTTCCGACCGCATCATCCAGCCGGGCGACATGGTCTATCTGGACATCATGCATTCGTTCAACGGCTACCGCACCTGCTACTATCGCACCTTCGTCTGCGGCGAGCCCAACAAGCACCAGATCGAAGCCTATGAAATGGCGTCCAAATGGATCAGCGCCTCGATCGACGCGATCCGGCCGGGCGTGACGGTGGAGGAAGTCGCCTCGGTGTGGCCCGCCGCCGACGAGTTCGGCTATGATGACGAGGAGGAGGCCTTCCTGCTCCAGTACGGCCACGGCATCGGCCTGTCGCTGTGGGAGCGGCCGATCATCAGCCGCCGCTTCGCCGGACAGAAGGAAAGCACCGTCCTCAAGGAAGGCATGGTGTTCGCGGTCGAGACCTGGAAGGGGGCGGCCGACGGATCGGGCGCCGCCCGCATCGAAGAGGAAGTGGTGGTCACCAAGGATGGCTGCGAAGTCATCACCAACTTCCCTTCGGACCGGCTGATCTCCTGCGGCCTGCCAGGCTGCGACGTCTTCTGAGACCGGGCCGATGACCAGCGCGATGAAGCTCAACGACCAGGGGCTGCTCCGGCACCAGGCCTATGTCGATGGCGCGTGGCGCGACGCCTATAACGGTGCGGTCATCGAGGTGTGCAATCCGTCCACCGGCGCGCGCATCGGCACGGTTCCGCGCATGGGCATCGAGGAAACGCACGAGGCGGTGCAGGCCGCCGAGGCGGCCTGGCCCGCCTGGCGCGCGCTGAACGCGGGAGACCGCGCGCACCTGCTTCGCCGCTGGCACGCACTGATCCTCGACAATCTCGAAGACCTGGCCGCGATCATGACCGCGGAACAGGGCAAGCCCCTGGCGGAATCGCGCGCCGAAGTGCGCTACGGCGCCGGCTTCGTCCAGTGGTTCGCCGAGGAAGCGCGGCGGATCTACGGCGACGTCGTCCCCGCCCCGGCCGCCGACCGGCGGATCGTTGTCGTCAAGGAGCCGGTGGGGGTCGTGGCGGCGATCACGCCCTGGAACTTCCCCCATGCGATGATCACCCGCAAGGCGGCGCCCGCACTGGCGGCCGGCTGCCCCTTCGTGCTGAAGCCGGCGAGCCAGACGCCCTTTTCCGCGCTCGCGCTGGCGGTGCTGGCGGAGCGGGCGGGGCTCCCGCGCGGCCTGTTCAACGTCGTCACCGGCGCGGCCGAAGCGATCGCGGGGGAGATGACCGCCAATCCGGCCGTCCGCAAACTGAGCTTCACCGGATCGACCGAGACCGGCCGGCAGCTGATGCGGCAATGTGCGGACGGGGTGAAGCGGCTGTCGCTCGAACTGGGCGGCAACGCGCCCTTCATCGTCTTCGACGACGCCGACATCGATCTCGCCGTCGCCGGGGCAATGGTCTCCAAATTCCGCAACAGCGGACAGACCTGCGTCTGCGTCAACCGCATCCTCGTCCAGGACGGAATCCACGACGCCTTCGTCGAACGGCTGACGCGGGCGGTGAAGACACTGAAGGTCAGCGACGGCTTCGAGGTGGGCGCCCAGCAGGGGCCGCTGATCGACGAGGCCGCGGTCCGCAAGGTCGAGGAACAGATTGCCGACGCCGTTTCGAAGGGGGGAAAGCTGGCCGTCGGCGGCCGCCGCCATTCGCGCGGCGGCACTTTCTTCCAGCCCACGGTGGTGACCGGGGCCAGGCCCGGCATGGCGCTGGCCCGGGAGGAGATCTTCGGGCCGGTCGCGCCGCTGTTCCGCTTCCGCACCGAAGCCGAGGCGATCAAGATGGCCAACGACACCGAATATGGCCTCGCCTCCTACCTCTACACCCGCGACCTGGCGCGCGCCTGGCGGGTGGCCGAAGCGCTGGAGTTCGGGATGGTCGGGATCAACGAAAGCCTGATTTCCACCGAAGTCGCGCCGTTCGGCGGGATCAAGCAATCGGGACTCGGCCGCGAAGGCTCGAAATATGGGATCGAGGAATATCTCGAGACCAAATATCTCTGCATGGGCGGGATCGCTCCCGCCCTGGCGGCCTAGAGGACGGGCGATGGCACGGATCAGACCCCTCGCCTTCGAGGCGCCCTGGCAGGAGGTGCGATCGACTCCCAAGGACTGGGACGAGGCCGGGCGCGGCGAGTTGCTGCGCATGCTGTGGCAGCTCCACCTCATCCGCGCGTTCGAGGAGGCCCTGCTCGACCTCGACCGCCAGGGGCTGGTGCACGGTCCGCCGCACACCAGCATCGGCCAGGAAGGCGGCGCAGTCGGCTCGATCGCGCTGCTCGGCCCCGGCGACCTGGTGACCGGGTCCCACCGCGGCCATCACCAGTTCCTGGCCAAGGGCTTCGGCTATCTCGACCGTGACGGCTTTGACCCGCTCGCCGGGCCGCTGCCCGACGCGATCATGCACTTCCTGCACAGCTCGCTGGCCGAGATCCTGGGGCTCCACCCCGGCTTCGGCCACGGGCGCGGCGGATCGATGCACTTGCGCTGGATCGAGGCAGGCGCGATGGGCACCAACGCCATCGTCGGCGGCGGCGTGCCGCTGGCGACCGGCATGGCCTGGGCGAAGCGGCACGCGAACCAGGGCGAGGTCGTCTTCGCCTATCTCGGCGACGGGGCGGCGAACATCGGGGCGGTGCCAGAATCGATGAACATGGCGGCGCTGTGGCAGCTGCCGATCTGCTTCTTCGTCGAGAACAACCATTATGCGGTGTCGACGACGCTCGCCGAATCCACGCGCGAACCGCGGCTGTCTTCGCGCGGCCCCGCCTTCGGCATACCCGCCTTCCGCGTCGACGGCATGGACCCGGTCGCCGTCCGGCTGGCGACCGCGCTGGTGCTCGAACGGATGCGCGGTGGTGGTGGCCCGACGCTGATCGAGGCCGAGGTCTACCGCTATTTCCACCATAGCGGCCCGCTGACGGGAAGCGCCTTCGGCTATCGCGACAAGGAAGAAGAGGCCGCCTGGCGGCAGCGCGATCCCATCGCCCGGCTGGCGGCCGAGATGGTGAAGAGGAACTGGATCACCGCTGCCGAGGATCAGGCGATCCGCACCCGCATGGTCGAAGCGATGGCAGAAGTGGTCGGCCGGCTGACCGAAGCGGAGGGCGACGGCCGCCGCATCGTCCCCAGCCTTTGGCCCGACCCGGCGATCCGCGACCATGGGCTGCGCGGCGACCTGTCCGAATTCGCCGGCGCCCGCTTCGAGGAGCTGGAGAGCGCGAGCGGACCCGTCGGCGAAATCAGGTTCATCGACGCGGTCGCCGGCGTGATGGACCGGCGGATGGGCGAGGACGATCGCATCGTCCTCATCGGCGAGGACATTCACAAGCTGAGGGGCGGCACCAACGGCGCCACCCGCGGGCTCGCCCAGCGCTTCCCCGACCGGGTGGTGGCCACGCCTATTTCCGAGGAAGGGTTCGTCGGCGTCGGCGGCGGCATCGCCCTGGAAGGCAGTTGCCGGCCGGTGATCGAGCTGATGTACGCCGACTTCTCGCTCGTCGCCGCCGACCAATTGTTCAACCAGATCGGCAAGGCGCGCCACATGTATGGCGACGACAGGCCGGTGCCTCTGGTCCTGCGCACCAAATGCGCGATCGGTACCGGTTACGGATCGCAGCATTCGATGGATCCGGCCGGGCTCTACGCCAACTGGCCGGGCTGGCGCATCGTCGCCCCATCGACCCCCTTCGACTATGTCGGGCTGATGAACAGCGCGCTGCGCTGCGAGGACCCGGTGCTGGTGATCGAGCATGTGGCGCTCTATCGCAGCAGCGGGCCGGGGCCGCTGGAGGATCTCGACTATCTGATCCCGCTCGGAAAGGCGAAGGTGGTCCGGCCGGGAAGCCGCCTCACCGTCCTCACCTATCTCGCCATGGTCCCGCTCGCCGTCCAGGTGGCGGAGGAGTTCGGGCTCGACGTCGAAGTCGTCGACCTGCGCTCGCTCGACCGCGCCGGGCTCGACTGGGAGACGATCGGCGCGAGCGTGCGCAAGACCAACAATGTGGTGGTGCTGGAGCAGGGGCCGCTGACCGCCTCCTACGGCGCAATGGTGACCGACGAGATCCAGCGGCGCCTGTTCGACTGGCTGGACGCGCCGGTGGGCCGGATCGTCGGCGGCGAAGCCTCCCCGGTGGTGTCGAAGGTGCTGGAACGGGCCGCCTTCGTCGGGCCGGAGGAGATCCGCGCCGGCTTCATCCAGGCGCTGGCCGAGACAGGCCTGCGGCTGGCGGCGGCATAGGAGGCGCCGGATGGCATCCCCCTCCTCCCCGGTCGGCCTCCCGGGCCTTCGCGGCACCGATCATATCGGCTTCACCGTTCCCGACCTCGACCAGGCGGTCGACTTCTTCGTCTCGGTGATCGGCTGCGAGCCCTTCTATCAACTGGGTCCGTTCCGCGACGACGATGGGGACTGGATGGAGACCCACCTCAACGTCCATCCCCGCACGGTGATGCGACGGCTCCGCTTCCTGCGCTGCCGCAACGGATCGAATTTCGAGCTGTTCGAATATGAGGCTCCGGACCAGAAAGACGAGCCGCCCCGCAACAGCGACGTCGGCGGCCACCATATCGCCTTCTATGTCGACGACATGGATGCCGCGATCGCCTATCTGAAGGCGAAGGGCGTGCGCATCCTCGGCACGCCGACGGTGCGCACCAGCGGGCCGAGCGCCGGCCAGAGCTGGGTCTATTTCCTCACGCCCTGGGGCATGCAGCTCGAGCTCGTCAGCTACCCCGACGGCAAGGGCTATGAGCGCGAGACGGACGCGCGGCTGTGGCATCCCGGCGGGCCCGATCCGCGAGGACCGGAGGGACGGGCATGACGGCCGTCGACCTCCTTTTCCCGGCCCGGCCCCGCCGGACGATCGCCAGCCCGCTGGCGCGGCGCATCGCCGGCCGCGCGCAGCTCGACCTCGGCGCCATTCGCGGGTCGGGGCCGCGCGGCCGGATCGTCAGGGCCGACGTCGAGCGCAGCCTCGCCGCCGTCCCGGTCCGCGTGCCGGCCGCAGCGATCCCGATCGTCCCCCATCTCCACCTGACCGCGGACTGCCGGATCGATGCGCTGCTCGAGATACGCGCGGCGCTCAACCAGCGCTGCGACGGGCACAAATATGCGATGACCGACTTCCTCGTCCGCGCCGCGGCCCGCGCGCTCGCCGACGTGCCGGAGGCGAACGTGGTGCTCGACGGGGGGACGGCTCGCCCCAGCGCCGACATCGACGTGGCGGTCGCTGCGGCGACGGCATCCGGCCCGGTCGCGCTGCTGCTGAGACGAGCCGACCGCATGGGTCTCGCCCAGCTTTCGATCCAGCGCAAGGCGATGGCGGCGCGGGCGCGCGAAGGGCGGCTGGAGCCGGGCGAGAGCGACGGCGGCAGCCTCATCGTCTGGAACCTCGGCATGCGCGGAATCCACAGCTTCGCCGCGCTTCCCGATCCGCCGCGCGCGGCGATGCTCGCGGTCGGCGACGGCGAGCTGCGGCCGGTGGTGCGCAATGGCGTGGTGACGATCGGAACGGTGCTGACCTGCACCCTTTCCGCCGATCCGCGCGCGATCGACGGGCGGGTCGCGGGCGCCCTGCTCGGAGTCATCCGGGACCTGCTCGAAGATCCCCTGCTGATGCTGGTCTAGGAGAAGCCGGAGTGCCGAACAGGGACGGACAATCGCTCACCATCGCCTTCGTCGGAAGCGGCGGCTCCGGCGTGATGACGGCGGGCAAGATGCTGCTCGACGCAGCGGCGCGGTACGGCTGGTACGGCTACAACGCCCGTTCCTCCGGCCCGCAGATCCGCGGCGGCGAGGCGGCGGCCTTCGTGCGTCTGGCGGTCGACCCGGTCGAAACACCAGGCGACGTGGTCGATGTCATCCTCGCCTTCGACTGGCAGAATGTCGAACGCTTCGCCGCCGAGCTTCCGCTGGCGCCGGAAAGCATCATCGTCACCGATCCCGCCCAGGGCGAGGTGCCGGCGGCGCTGGCGGCCAGCGGCGCGCGGATCCTCTCCCTCCCGATCAAGGAGATCGCCGCGTCCCAGCCGGGCTGGCGCGCCAATATGGTCGGCCTCGGCGCTGCGGCGGCGGCCGCCGGCCTCCCGTCCGAAGCGCTCGGCGCCGTGCTCGGCGGCGTGATCGGCAGGAAGGGCGAAGCGGCGATCCAGGCCTCGATGGCGGCGATCGAGGCGGGCGCCCGCGCCGCCGGCGAGTGGGGACTCGGCCTCGAGCTTCCGGCCCCGCGAACCAGCGGGGCGGCGCGCTGGAACCTGTCGGGCAACGAAGCCGCGGCGTTCGGCGCGCTTCGCGGCGGCGTCCGCTTCTGCGCAGCCTATCCGATCACCCCGGCGACCGAACTACTCGAATGGCTCGCGCCCCGCATCGCCCGCACCGGCGGCCTGCTGATCCAGGCGGAGGACGAGATCGCGTCGATCAACATGTGTATCGGCGCTTCCTTCGGCGGCGTGCCGTCGATCACCGCCACCGCCGGCCCCGGCCTGTCGCTGATGGTCGAAACGCTCGGCCTCGCCGTCTCCTCCGAAACGCCGCTGGTGGTGGTCGACGTGATGCGCGCCGGCCCTTCGACCGGCATCCCGACCAAGTCGGAGCAGTCGGACCTCAACATAGCGGTCTATGGCCTGCACGGCGATGCCCCGCATCTCGTCGTCGCGCCGACCTCGATCGTCGACTGCGTCTTCACCACCCAATGGGCAGTCCATCTCGCGGAAGCGATCCAGACCCCCTGCATCGTCCTGTCCGACCAGGCTCTGGGCCAGGCGCGGGCGATCTGCGACCGGCCGGACGATGCGCCGTTCCGGGCCGAACGGCTGCTCGCCGACGGCTGCGGCGACGGGCCCTACCAACGCTACGCCGATACGCCGAGCGGCATTTCGCCGGCCGCCGTCCCGGGCATGGCAGGCGGCGAGCATACCGCCGAAGGGCTCGAACATGGCGCACGCGGCCTGCCCTCCGCCCAGGCTTCCGACCATCAGGTCCAGCTCGACAAGAGGCTGCGCAAGCTGACCGATTATGACTTCGGCGACGCCTGGGCCGAGATAGAGGGAGAGGGGGACCTGGCGGTGCTGACCTGGGGATCGATCACCGGCCCGGCACGCGAGGCGATCGCCCGGCTGGAGGCCGAAGGCGGGAAAGCCCGGCTGATCGCGCTGCGGCTGCTGTCGCCGATCCAGCCCGCCCGGCTGGCGCAGGCCCTCACAGGAGTCCGGCGGCTGATGGTTCTGGAACAGAGCCACGGCGCCCAGTTCCACAAATATCTGCGCGCGCATGTCGACCTGCCCGACGAAGTGACCGTGTTCCACCGGCCCGGCCCGCTGCCGATCCGCACCCATGAGGTGCACGAACGGCTGCGCGCCCTGGCCTGACGCAGGAGGTCTTCGAATTGGACATGCAAGGCATGAGGGAAGCACGCGCCTGCACGCCCCAGGATTACAAGTCGGACGTGAAGCCGGTCTGGTGCCCGGGCTGCGGCGACTTTTCGGTGCTGGCGGCGGTGACCCGCGCCTTCGCGTCCATGGGGCTGGAAACGCACCGCACTGCGCTGATCTCCGGCATCGGCTGCTCGTCGCGGATCCCGGCCTATACCTCGACCTATGGCTTCCACGGCGTCCACGGCCGCGCGCTCGCCGCCGCGTCCGGCCTCAAGCTGGCGCGGCCCGATCTCACGGTGGTGGCGTTCGGCGGCGATGGCGACGGCTTCTCGATCGGCGGCAACCACTTCCTTCACGCCTGCCGGCGCAACGTGGACCTCACTTATGTGATCATGGACAACCAGGTCTACGGAATGACCAAGGGCCAGGCCTCGCCGACCACCGAGCCGGACTGGTGCGAGAGCAAGCTGACGCCGGCCGGACCCGGCGTGACCCCGATCCAGCCGGTGCCGCTGTCGATCGCCTGCGGTGCCAATTTCGTCGCCCGCGGCTTCAGCGGGGATCCGAACATGATCGCCAGGCTCATCGTCGATGCGATACGCCATCCCGGCTTTTCGGTCGTGCAGGTGCTGAGTCCCTGCGTGACCTTTCGGCCCGAACAGAAGGACTGGAAAGGCGCTGTCCACCCTTATGGCCGCGAGCCGGCCGACAATCCGATGCTGGCGATGCACGCTGCGCTGGAGGACGACGGCTTCGGGGTCGGCATCTTCTATGCCGGCAACCGGCCGCCCTTCGCCCCGCAGGCGGAAGCGACCGCGAGCGTCGAGCAGCTCGAAGCGGAGTTCGCACCGTGACGGCGACCCGGATCAGACGCTGCGCCGCCGACCTCGGCCTGTTCCTGGCCCATGCCGTCGAGCTCGAGGCGGAGGCGGCCGCGCGCTACGACGAACTGGCCGACAGCCTGGAGGCGCACAACAATCCGGAGGTCGCCCGGCTGTTCCGGGAGCTGGCCGGCCATGGGCGCAGCCATCGGGACCAAGTCGCCGGCATCGCCGCCGCCCACGGCCCGCTGCCCAAGGTCGCTCCCTGGGACTTCGACTGGGGCGGCGCGGCCGAATCGCCCGAAGCGCCGACCTTCGAAGACGTCCATTATCTGATGACCCCGCATCATGCGCTGGCCCTGGCGCTCCGCTGCGAGACCCGGGCCCGGGACTATTATGCCGCCGTCGCCGAAGAGACCGATCAGCCCGGGATTGCGCGCCTCGCGCGCAGCTTCGCCGAAGAGGAGGAAAGCCATGTCGCGCTGGTCCGCCAGTGGCTCGACCGCTTCCCGCCGCCGCCGCCGGGATGGGACGAGGATCCGGACCCGCCCAATTACAACGAATAGACGGGCCGGACGGGCGCCTGGTCAGCTCGCAGTGACGCGGGACTTGTCCGCCGTGCGGCGCAGTTCCTGCAGGAAGGCGAGGCACAAGGGCGAGAGCTCGTGATGGCGGCGGGAAAACACCATCACGTCCCAGGACGGCATCGGCGAGCCCATGAACAGAGGCGTGATCGCCATGCGCCGCCGGCGGTCTGCGAACAATTGGGTGGGGACCATGGTGACGAGATTGCTGTTCTCCACCAGCGCCACGGTGGCGGAGAAGGAGGTGCATTCAATCGTGTTCTCCGGCGGGCTCAGCCCATGCTCGGTGAAGGTGCGGGCGAACACGTCCCGCCCGGTCAGCCTGCGATTGTAGATCACCCAGGATTCATCGACGAGATCGGCGAGCACCAGCTTGCCGCGCATCGTCAGCGGATGGTCGCCTCGCACCGCCGGGGTCAGATTGTCCTGGATCAGCAGTTCCGACTGCAGATCCTCGTCCGACGGCGGCTCGGGCGCCAGGGCGACGGCGAAATCGAGCTCGCCCATCCGGATCGCCGGCAGGAAATCGGGATAGCCGCCCTCCTCGATATGGAACTTCACATTGGGGCGGGTACGGCGGAAACTGACGACGGCCCGCGGCAGGATCCCGACCGCGACCGTCGGCGAGGCGCTCACCCGGATCTCGCCGGACGTCCCCTCGCGGATGGTTTCGACGTCGTTGCGGGCCTGCCGCAGCTCCGCCATGATCGCCTTGGCGCGCGCCACCAGCATCCGCCCGGCGGCCGTGGGGGTGAGCCCGTGCGTGCCGCGCAGGAACAGCTCGACCTGGAGCGAACCCTCGAGCAGCTGGATGCTCTTGGTCACCGAGGATTGCGACAGGTTGAGATCGCGCGCCGCCTGGCGCACCGTTCCGGCTTCGGCCACGGCGAGCAGACAGCGCAGCTGGCTGATCTTCATGTGAACCCGCTTTGCTATGGTCCGTCCGCGCTCCCTGCTGGCTGTCGAGGGCGCAAGCTTACAGCGGTATCGGCTGGACGGGCTTGACCTGCATCATGCGCCCTTGGACAGGGGCGGCCGACCTGGCGTCAGCCGATCACCGAATAGAGGGCGTCGATCAGGCGCCGCGCGCGCGGGCCGTTGGTGCCGACCGCGTGCATCTTGTTGCAGGCATAGGAAAAGCCGAGCTTCGCATCGGGATCGCCGAAGCCGATCGATCCGCCGAGGCCATGGTGGCCGAAGGCGCGCGGATTCGGCCCCATATAGACCGCGACCGGCGTGTTGAGCAGCACGCCCAGCGCCTGGTGATAGGGGCGTTCCTGCAGCAGCTCGGTCTGGTTGTGCTGTTCGGTTATCATCGCCTCGAGCCCCTGGCGCGAGAGCAGCGTCACGCCCTCCAGCCCCTCGTCGCGGACCGCAGCGCCGTAGATGCGGGCCACGCCGCGCGCATTGCCGTGGCCGTTGCCGCTGGCGATCTCCGCCTCGCGCCATTCGCGCGAATTCATCGTGTCGTACCAGTTCTTCTTCGGGTTCTGGAGAAAGGCGAGCCCGCGCAGCGAATCCGGCGCCTCCGCCTCCTTGGCGGCGAACAGGCGCGCCTCCATGTTCGGCATCACTTCGGCGACCTCGGCCTGCTCGGCCTCGCTCATGTTCCCGATATGATATTCGGCGTGGAGGGGGCCGGCGACTTCCTTGCGCAGGAACGGCCCGACCGTCATTCCGCAGACGCGCCGCATGATCTCGCCGAGCAGGAAGCCCTGGTTGTGGACATGATAGGCGGCCTGGGTGCCCGGCTCCCACAGCGGCTCCTGCACCTCGAGCGCCTTCACATAGGCCTCCCGATCGAACATCGCGCCGGGCCACAATTTGTCGGTGGTGAGCACCGGGATCGCCGCGCGATGATCGAGGATCCAGCGGACCGGGATCTTCTCCTTCCCGGCCTGGCCGAACTCCGGCCAGTAACGGGCGACCGGGGCGTCGACGTCGATCAGGCCGCGATCGACCAGCATGTTGAAGCAGATGCCGGTGATGCCCTTGGCCACAGACATCATGCAGACGGTGGTCCCGCGTTCCCACGCCTGCGAGCGGTCGCCGCGCTTCCAGCCGCCCCATAGATCGACGACGGTGCGGCCGTCGAGCACGACCGAGGTCGCGGCGCCGATCTCATCTTCTTCCCGAAAATTCTCCAGGAAGGCGTCGAGCATCGGCCGGAAGCGCGGATCGATGCGTCCGCTTATCGGGAAGGTGGCGCCGCGCGCCTCGACGGTCTCGCGGACCTCGACCAATCCATCGTCCTGAGCTTCGACCTGCATGGGGCACCGTTCCTCCGCCCGAGGGGCGCGGCCGACCGGCGGCCGCATTCCCAAGGGTTTGGCGCTATCGCCCGCGCGGGGCAAGGCGCTTGGACGCGGGCGAACTGCGGTTGATGCGGCGCGAAGACCGCATCCGGTCCTTCAGGCGAGAGATCAGTTCGGCTTGCCGAGCGCCTCGTCGACCGCTTCGGACACCCGGCGCCCGTCGATTTCGAAACCTTCGGCCGTGAGCGCCTGGGACAGCGCGGACAGGCAGAAGCGGACGTGCCAGGGCGACGCGGTCTCCCCCATCAGGCCGATACGCCAGATCCTGCCCTTGAGGTCGCCGAGCCCGCCGCCGATCTCCAGGTTCCAGTCGCGAAGCAGGCGGTTGCGGATGCGGGCATCGTCGATCCCCTCCGGGATGAGCACGGCATTGAGCTGCGGCAGCCGGTCGGCTTCCGGCACCAGATAGGAGAGACCGGCCGCTCCCATGCCCGCGGCAAGCGCGCGATGCATCTTCGCATGGCGGGCGATGGCATTGTCGAGCCCTTCCTCGAGCACGGTCACCAGTGCCTCATGAAAACCGTAAAGCGCGTTGATCGGCGCGGTATGATGATAGCTGCGGCCGCCCTCGCCGCCCCAGTAGCTCATCAGCAGGCCGAAATCGAACAGCCAGCTGTTCGCCGGAGTCTTGCGGGCCGCGATCGCGTCGGCGGCGCGCTTGCTGATCGCGATCGGGGACAGCCCGGCCGGCGCGGACAGGCACTTCTGCGATCCCGCATAGAGGATGTCGGCTCCCCAGGCAGCTCCAGCGACTTCGATCCCGCCCAGCGAGGTGACGCAGTCGACGATGGTCATCGCACCATGCTCATTGGCCGCCTTGCACAGGGCGCCGGCATCGCTGCGGACGCCGGTGGAGGTCTCCGCATGCACGAAGGCCAGCACCTTGGTCTGCTCCCGCTTCAACTCGTCGGTGACCCGGGCGACATCGACCGGCTTGCCCCAGGCATCCTCGACCACCACGACCCGGCCGCCGGCGCGGCGGGCCATCTCCGCCATGCGTCCCCCGAACACGCCGTTGATGCAGACGACGACGCGGTCGCCGGGCTCGACCAGGTTCATGATCGCCGCCTCCATGCCGGACGTTCCGGGCGCCGGAAGCGGCACGCAGGCGTGGTCGGGCGTCCCGAAGAACAGCTTCAGCGCGCCCTTGATCTCCTCCATCAACTCCAGGAAGGCGGGATCGAGATGCCCGATCGGCGGCAGCGCCTGAGCGGCGAGCACGCGCTGCGGCACCTCGGTCGGCCCCGGACCCATGAGGATGCGACGCGGAGGCTGGAAGCTTTTCATCAGGCAGACCCTTGTGAATGCAGTTGAGATGTAAACGTCGAGGCGCGCCCCCTCTTGCGGAGCAGGCGCGGGTGCGCAAGGGCACGGGTTCCGCCTTCCGTCTTGCACGAAAGCGAAGCCCCGATGCGCCAGGCGCGGGACCGCCCTAGGCGGGTTGACTTGGTCAACTCAAGGGGTCTGTGCACATCGGAGCGGTCGACCGGGCCTGCCAGTCCCGGCACCGGCGCCTCTCCTTGCCTGCAAACCGGTCCCGCTCAGTGCGAGCGGTGCCTCGCCGCAAGCTCCTGGCGACGTTCTCCCACGGAATCCGGTTCGCCCGGATCGGGCCCGTAGACGCGGTCGAGATAATAGCCTGCAAGCAGATAATGCGCCCGCACGGCATCCGGATGGTCGGATTCCTGGGCGAGCTCGAGTTCGCGCTCGGCCCGGGCGAGATAGTAATCCTGATCGTCCTTGTTCATGGCTTCCAACCTAGCACCCGGCGCCCCCGCCCAGTACTCCTCTGGATCAGTTTTCGGGCCGTCCGGACGGCATTCATCCCTTCCGGGCCTCCGTCCGCCGATTTGCGCGCCATGGACGGCCGATCCGGCGCTGTTCCCTGACCCGAAACAGGGCCAGGCACGCGGCATGCACGGTGACTGCCGGGGGCCTTCAGGACCAGCGGAATGCTGCACTGCAGCAGGTTGCATTTCCTGCACTTGCTGGGATTTTCTTCGCACTAGCAACATGCAAAAGATGCACTATATCGCAGTGCAGCAAAGGAGTTCGACACATGGCCACAGCTGCACTTTCCGTGTCCCAGCCGCGCGCCACGTTGGAGGGCGTGCTGGACTTCATCGCCCGTTATCTGGGTGGGGGCTATCTGCTGGATGACCTGGACGCCGAGGAGTCGGCCTGGGCATTTTTCGCAATGACCGCAGCCCAGCCGCTCTGACGGACGGCTGCAGGGCATGAAGAAGGCCATCCGCGCTTGCGCGGGTGGCCTTCTTCTTTGCAGTCGTCGGAACCGGGCGGTCGGTCACGAAGGCGCCCTGGCCATGCCGGCCGCGCCTGCCACCGCCGGAAAACCACGCATTCTTTACCATTGGATCCTAGGCGGGGTGCATGCTGCATCAGGCACGCGACCAATGGAAACGGGCGGAACCGACCAGTGCCGCGACATGGGGACTCTGCCCCGCCGAGGGCGTCGAAGTCGAACTCCGCACGGTCCGCACCCTTGCCCCCGGCCTGCGCCACGAATGGGACGAACTGGCGCAGGAGGCGTCCGAACCCAATTGCTTCACCCAATCCTGGTTCGTCGCCCCGTCGCTGACCCACCTCGCACCCGCAGGTGGCGTGCGGCTGCTGCTCGCCCGACGGCACGACCTGCTGATCGGCGCAGGACTGTTCGCCGTAGCTCCGCGCTACGGACGCGCGCCGGTCCGGCATGTCGAAAACTGGCGCCACCCCAACAGCTTCCTCGGCACCCCGCTGGTCCGCCGCGGCGAGGAGGCGGCCTTCTGGCAGGCAGCGCTGGCCGGGCTTGATCGCGCACCCTGGGCATCGGGATTTCTCCACGTCACGGGGCTGGTCGAGGACGGACCGGTTCATCGCGGCCTGATCGCAGCGGCGTCCGGGTTGGGCCGCGGTTGCCCGGTGGTACACCGCAAGCGACGGCCGCTGCTGCAGACCGACCTTTCGCCGCAGGCCTATTTCGAGCGCAATGTCGGCGGAAAGCGACGCAGCGAGTTCCGGCGGCTGCGCAAGCGGCTGGCGGAGCTTGGGCCGGTCGAAGTGCGGTCCCTCGAAGCTGCCGACGATGTCGGGCCCTGGTGCGAGGAATTCCTCGCCCTCGAAGCCAGCGGATGGAAGGGGGAACGCGGCTCCGCGCTCGCGAGCTCCCCCGATACCGCCGCCTTCTTTCGCGCCGTGATCCAGGGCGCATTCGCCGCCGGGCGGCTCTCCTTCCTGCGGCTCGACGTCGGTGGCCAGGCGGTGGCAATGATGTCCAGCCTGCTCGATCCCCCCGGAGCCTTCGGGTTCAAGGCGGCGATCGACGAAGGTTTCGCGCGTTTTTCGCCGGGCGTGCTCCTGCAGATCGACAATCTCCGGATTCTCGAGAGAAGCGACATCAGCTGGACGGACAGCTGCGCGACCGAGAATCATCCCGTGTCCAGCCTGTGGTCGGAATGGCGACCGCTGGTTCGCGTGAGCGTCCGCCTCGACGGCCTCACGCGCCGCTTCTGCTACGGCGGAGTACGCCTGCTTGAGGAAGGGGCGCGGCTCGCATCGCGACACGTGGGAGCGCGGGGATGAGCGCAGCAGCGTTCGACCAACGGGCACTGGATGCCTTCGCCGAGGCCTATCCCGAACAGCCGGCCCGGCTGACCCACAATCTGGTCGGGCACGCCATGTTCGAGCTGGACGCCCTGGCGTCGCTTGCAGGACGCATGCGGCCCGGCACCGCTCTATGTTTCGAGGGGAAGGTGCCGGTCGGGGTCGGGCAGACCGACGTTCCCGCGACCGGCCGCACGCCGCAGGAGACGATTGCCGCGATCGAGCGATGCGGGTCCTGGATGGTGCTGAAGTTCATCGAGCAGGATCCCGCCTATCGCGCGCTGCTCGACGATCTGCTGGGCGAGCTGGAAGCGTTGGTCCGGCCGGTTACCGGCCCGATGCTGCAGAGGGAAGCCTTCGTCTTCGTCTCCTCGCCCGGCGCCGTGACTCCGTTCCATTTCGATCCCGAGCACAACATCCTGATGCAGCTGCGCGGCGAGAAGGTGATGACCCTCTTCCCGGTCGCGGACGAAAGCCTGGTGCCGGGCACCGCCCACGAAGCCTTCCACCGCCACGGCCGCAACAATCTCGAATGGGACGAAGGCTTCGCCGCCCGGGGCCTTCCGTTCCGGCTCGCCCCGGGCGACGCCCTCCATGTGCCGGTCAAGGCGCCGCACTGGGTCCAGAACAGGGATGCGCCCTCGGTCTCCCTGTCGATCACCTGGCGGTCCGGATGGAGCCTGCGCGAGGGCTATGCCCATGGCATGAACCGCCTGCTGCGCCGGATCGGCCTCAGTCCGCGCGCACCGCGCCGTTTCCCGGCGGAAAATCATGCCAAGGCGCTGGCCTATCGCGCGATCGAGAAGGCGCGCAGGGCCGGAAGGATCGGCGCCTGATTCCGGGCGGCCCCTTGCCATCGCCCTCGTCCTGCCCGAAAGCGCAGTCTGCATTACAGAGCGAGGCGGTCATGAAGCTTTACACGTCGGTCGGTCCCAATCCCCATGTCGTGCGCATGTTCGTTGCCGAAAAAGGCATGGATATCGACCGTGTCCCCATCGACCTGCCCGGCGGAGAAAACCGGCGCGAGCCGTTCCTGTCCCTCAATCCGTCGGGGACCTCGCCGATCCTCGCCCTTCCGAGCGGGCAGGTGATCTGCGAGATCCTGCCGATCTTCGAATATCTCGAGGAGGTGCATCCCGAGCCGGTGCTGATCGGCCGCACGCCGGAGGAAAGGGCCGAAACACGCATGTGGTCGCGCCGCATCGACCTGGGCCTGGCCGAGCCGATGACCAACGCCTTCCGATCCTGCGAGGCGCGGGGGCTGTTCGAGAATCGCCGCCCCATCCTGTCCAGCGAAGCGGGGGAGGAGCTCAAGGCAATGGCGCGGCAGTATCTGCTCTGGCTCGACGGCCAGTGGCAGGGACGCCAGTTCGTCTGCGGCGACCGCTTCACCCTCGCCGACGTCATGCTCTTCGCCTTTCTCGACTTCGGCGAGCATGTCGGACAGCCGATCCCGCAGGAAGCCGCCTGGGTGCGCGACTGGTACGGACGGGTGAAGGCGCGGCCAAGCACCACCGCCGAATAGGGCTGTCGCAAGGCCCGGGCCGAGAAGGGGCTCTCCGGCAAGGCCATCAACTGCTATAGAGACGGGGGTCTGGCTGGAGATGGCCGATGCCCCGTTCGTTGCCGCTGCTTCCATGCCTGAGTGCGCCCGGCATCGCCGCGATCGGCATCACCGATGCCCCGGCCCAGCCGACCCTGTCGACACTGTCGAGCAGCGACCGCGCGGCGGCCTTCGGCGCCGCCGGCTTTTCGCGATGCGGCGGCCAGTGGCGAAGCGATTGCGACGATCCCGACGGCGCTACCTACATGCCCGGCACGATCGAAACGGTGGGCGACCTCAACGGTGACGGCGAGCCCGAAGTCGTCATCACCGAAGGAAGCAGCTTCTGCTACGGCATGGCGGGAACCGGCTTCGCGCTCGTCAGCCGGCAGGACGGCGCCTGGAAGCTCATGGCCAAGGGTCGCGGGACCCCGACGTTCCTCGAGAGTCGCGGCGAGGCAGACTGGCCCGACGTCCAGATCGGCGGCCACGGTTCATGCCTCCCGGTGTGGCGATGGGATGGCCAGAGCTACGCTGGCCATCGTCACCAATATCGGGGCAAGCCCTGCCGCCGCTGACGGACGGTGGATGAATGCCGCATTCTTCGTCTATCGGAGAGCCGATGAGGCCTTCTGATGTATAGCGAGACTGCGGCCGGAGCCCTTTCGATCCGGCAGCTTCACGATCGGATCTACCAAGGCGAAATCGTCCGCTTCCGTCCGTTCGGCGGGATGGAGCGCATCGTCGCGCTGACCCGGCAGTTTCTGGAGGGGCGCTTCGGCCCCTGGCCGGTGCCCGAGATCCACCGTCACCTTGCGCCGGGCGAGCTCGGCGAGCGCGTCGAAGCGGCACAGCGCGACTACAGCCGCTCGGAGGAGGTGAAGCGCGCGTGGCGGGACATGTTCGAAGCGGTCGGCTTCGACCCCGAGGCGGTCGCGCGCGACCGGCTGATGCTCCGTTTCCAGCTCCATCGGGACCCCGGCGCGCCCGCGCCCAGCGGCCGCGGCACCGCGACCGTGGGTTTCCACCGCGATACCTGGGGCACCAATCTCTACGCGCAGGTGAACTGGTGGGCCCCCGTTTATCCGATCACCGCCGGGCGCACCTTCGCTTTCTACCCCGAACTGTGGGACCGCCCGATCGCCAACAGCAGCGCCGATTTCGACATGGCGGAAGTGATGCGGCTGGTGCGCGAGAAGGCGCCGACCAGGCCGGGGCAGATCGTTCCGCGCCCCCTCGAGACCTTCGATCCCGAAAGCTCGCGTCCGGTGGTGATCGACTGCGGGGAGATCATCGCCTTTTCCAGCCAGCATGCGCATGCCGGCGTGCCCAACCACAGCGGGCTGACGCGCATATCGCTGGAAACCAGGACCCTGCTGATCGAGGATCACCTGGAGGGCCGGGGTGCACCCAATGTCGACGGCTGGGCCCACTGGACGAGCCCGGGCCTGTTCCGAAGGCTGAGCGATGGCACGCCCCTCGCCGACCTGCTGGGAATTGAGCGGCTGGTTCCGTTCGACGGCCCCTGGCCGCCCGACGCGGGAGCGGAGGCTCCCGCTCCCTGATCCAGGGCCTGCCGATAGAGCGGCACGCCGCCTCGATCACACGTCCAGATTGGCGACGCTCAGCGCATTTTCCTGGATGAAGTCGCGGCGCGGTTCGACGACATCGCCCATGAGGCGGGTGAAGATCTCGTCGGCGACGTCTGCCTGGGCGACTTCGACCTGGAGCAGCGACCGATTGTTCGGATCCAGCGTGGTTTCCCACAATTGCTCGGCATTCATCTCGCCCAGCCCCTTGTAGCGCTGGATGGCGAGGCCCTTGCGCCCTGCCGCGAGGATGCCGTCGAGCAATTCGCTGGGACGCCGGACCAGCACGCCGCGCGCGTCGGGCGCACGGTCCGGGGTCGGCACCTCGTCCAACTCGGCGCCGGGCGTCCCTTCCTCGGGCGCCGCGGCCTCGCTGGCTTCGGCCGCGGCGGCGGCCCGCTGCGAGACCAGGCGCGACGACCTGGCGTAGGTAGGAGCCTGCTCGGACGCGAGCTGGTGGAGCTTGCGGGCCTCGGCGCTGACGATGAACTTGTGGTCGATCACATGATGATCGGTCACCCCGCGCCACAGGCGGCGGAGGATAAAGTCGCCCTCGGGGTTCACCTCGGCCGACCAGGCGGCTTCCTCATCGCCCGCCTGCAGCCAGGCGGCGACCCGCGCCGCGGCCTCCCCGCGCTGGTCGCTGCGCAGATCGGGGCTGAGGGCGCCCGTCAGCGCCAGCGCTTCGATCAGCGCGGGATCGTAGCGCCGGGGTACATATTTCATCAGCGTCCGCATGCGCCGGGCGTGCTCGGCCAGAGTGCGAAGATCGTCGCCGGCGCGCGGACCTTCGGCCGTTTCCAGCACCATCGATCCGATGCCGGAATCGACCAGATAATCGTCGAGCTTGGCATCGTCCTTGAGATAGACTTCCGACCGGCCCTTGGTCACTTTGTAGAGCGGCGGCTGGGCGATGTAGAGATGACCGCGCTCGATGATCTCCGGCATCTGCCGATAGAAGAAGGTCAGCAGCAGCGTCCGGATATGCGCGCCGTCCACGTCGGCGTCGGTCATGATGACGATCTTGTGGTAGCGCAGTTTGTCGATGTTGAAGTCGTCCCGGCCGATGCTGGTGCCCATCGCCTGGACCAGCGTTCCGACTTCCTTGGACGAAAGCATGCGGTCGAAGCGCGCGCGCTCGACATTCAGGATCTTGCCGCGCAGCGGGAGGATCGCCTGGGTGTGGCGATTTCGTCCCTGCTTGGCGGAGCCGCCGGCGCTGTCACCCTCCACCAGGAACAGTTCGCTCTTGGCCGGATCGCGCTCCTGGCAGTCGGCAAGCTTGCCGGGCAGCGACGCGATATCGAGCGCGCCCTTTCGCCGGGTGAGTTCGCGCGCCTTGCGCGCCGCTTCGCGCGCGGCCGCCGCGTCGATGATCTTCTGCACGATCACCCGCGCATGCGCGGGATTCTCCTCCAGCCATTCGGCCAGTTTGTCGGCCATCAGGCTTTCGAGCGGCTGGCGCACTTCGGAGGAGACCAGTTTGTCCTTGGTCTGCGAGCTGAACTTGGGATCCGGCAGCTTCACCGATACGATTGCGGTCAGGCCCTCGCGCATGTCGTCGCCGGTGAGGTTGACCTTCTCCTTCTTCAGCGCTCCGGATTTCTCGGCATAATTGTTGAGGGTCCGCGTCAGCGCCGCCCGGAATGCGGCCAGATGGGTGCCGCCGTCACGCTGCGGGATGTTGTTGGTGAAGCAGAGGACCTGCTCGTAATAGCTGTCGTTCCATTCCAGGGCGACGTCGATGCCGATGTCGTCGCGCTGGCCATGAATGGCGATCGGCTCCGGTATCAGCGCCGTCTTGGTGCGATCGAGCCAGCGGACGAAGGCGGCGATGCCCCCTTCATAATAGAGATCGACGACCTTCTCCTCGGCGTGGCGCGCGTCGGTGAGCACCAGACGGACGCCGGAGTTCAGGAAGGCGAGTTCGCGGAAGCGATGTTCCAGCGTGTCGAAATCGAAATCGACGATCTTGAAGGTGGTCGGCGACGGCAGGAAGGTCACTCGCGTTCCGCGCTTGCCCTCCGGGGCCGGGCCGCGCACGGCTAGGGGCGCTTCGGGATTCCCGTTCCGGAAGCGCATCCAATGTTCCTTGCCCTCGCGCCAGATGGTGAGTTCCAGCCATTCGGACAGCGCATTGACCACCGACACGCCGACGCCGTGCAGCCCGCCCGAGACCTTGTAGGCATTGTCGTCGGAGACGTTCTCGAACTTCCCGCCGGCATGGAGCTGGGTCATGATGACCTCGGCGGCGGACACCCCTTCCTCCTTGTGAATGCCGGTCGGGATGCCGCGGCCATTGTCCTCGACCGACACCGATCCGTCCGGATTCAGGGTGATGCTGACCAGGTCGCAGTGACCTGCGAGCGCCTCGTCGATCGCATTGTCGGAAACCTCGAACACCATATGGTGCAGGCCCGAACCGTCGTCGGTGTCGCCGATATACATTCCGGGCCGTTTGCGGACCGCATCGAGCCCTTTCAGAACCTTGATGGATTCTGCGCCGTAAGTGTCTTCGCCAGGGGATGTTGCCATGCCCATCATATAGCGACGGCACTCCGGGAACCCAAGGAAATAAGCGGGATTCGGGTCGATTTCGAGACGTTCGGCGCGCCTTTCGTGGCGTCAGGCGCGCCGCACCTGCCCGTCTGCGACCTCAAGCCAGGTCGCCTCGCCCGGGACGGCATCGAAAAGCGCGCGCTCCGTGCCTGTCATCCAGACCTGAGCTTCGCGTGCCGACAGCCGTTCGAACAAGGCGGAGCGGCGGCGCGCGTCGAGATGGGCGGCCACTTCGTCGAGCAGCAGCACCGGCGGGCGACCCGCCCGATCGGCCACCAGCTCGGCCTGGGCGAGGACGATCGACAGCAGCAGCGCCTTCTGCTCGCCGGTGGAGCATTGCGCCGCCTCCTGCCCTCGCGCGACGTGAACGACCCCCAGATCCGTCCGGTGCGGCCCCGCCAGCGTCCGGCCGACCGCCGCATCACCGGCCCGGCCCGCCCGCAGGGCCGCACGAAGAGACGCCTCGACATCGCCGGGATCCGGACGCCAGCGCTCGAGCCGCAGCGCCGCGCGCGCGAACGGGCCTTCCGCCTGCCGGGCGAGCGCCTCCGACAGGGCGGCCACTGTCCGTTCGCGGGCCTCCGCAACCTGCGCACCATGCTCCGCCATCCCGGCTTCGAGTGCGTCGAGCCATAAGGGATCCGCCCGCTCGGGCTCCACGAGCAGCTTGTTGCGCGCGCGCATCGCCGCCTCGTAGCGTGCCGAGTGGCTGGCATGGCCAGGCTCAAGAGCAAGCACCAGCCGGTCGAGGAAGCGCCGTCGACCGCTCGCCGGCTCGAGGAACAGCCGGTCCATGGCCGGCGTGAGCCACAGGAGGGACAGCCATTCGGACAGCGAGGTCGCCGACGCGGTGGCGCCGTTGATCCGCACCTGCCGCCGCTCAGGCGCCCCCGCACTGGTGCCGGTGCCGATGTCCACCTCACCGTCCCCGCCTAGCCGCGCCGCAACCGCAAAGCCGCCCGCGCCTTCGCGCCGCGCCATGTCCGAGAGGACGGCGCCGCGAAGCCCCCGCCCAGGCGACAGCAGCGACAGGGCTTCCAGCACATTGGTCTTGCCGGCGCCATTCTCGCCGGTCAGCACCACGAGGCCGGGACCAGGTGTCACCAAAGCCTCGGAATAGGATCGGAAATCGGTGAGCGCGAGGCGGGTGACATGCATCACGGCACCCCTAGCGTGCCGGGGGCACGGGCGGCAACGCGGGCCGATCTATGGTAACCAGCGATTCACGCCCGCCCTCTACCACGGTGTCGTTTTCAGGATTGCCTGCGATGCCGGAGCTGCCGACCACCTTCGAGGCCAGATTGGCCGCCTATGCCTTGAGCGCCGAGGAGTTGCGCGAACGCGCGCGCATCTGCCGGCGGGACGGGGAACTCGAACGCGACCTGCGCTACGTCTGGGAGCGCGCCAGCGGCTCGATCGTGGAGGCTCTGACCGAATATTGGAGCGAACGCGCCGACGGGAGCCGGGCGAGCGAACGGGAACGCAGGGCGATCGCCGAACATGCGCGCCGCTACTGGGGCGAGAGCCTGACACTCGCCTTCGACGAGAAACGGATCCTGGCCGTGGCGGCGGCCGGCTGCCGCGCCATCGAACGGCGCGAGTTTCGGTCCTGTCCGCTCGGCAACGGCTCGGAAGCGTCGGTGATTCCGGCCCTGATCGCCAAGTTGCAGGACCAGAATGTGGCCGTCTTCGATCGCATCGCGAAGGACTTCGCCGACGACCCGGCCTTCCTGGGCCTGTGCGTCCGCTCGATCGGCCGGCTGTCCGGCGCCGAGAACGAGGCGATCCTGGCGCAGTGGTACAAGATCAGGGGACATGAGCTGGCCGACGCCCGGCGCGCCGACGGCCAGGCCTTTCGCGAGGAAGTGGCCCAGCTTCTCGACGTGGCGATGAAGGATTCGGCGGCGCTGCGGACCCGGACCAGCGCCACCTCCGCCGACGCGCAGGACATGCTGGAGAAGACCTCGGAAGTGGCGGCGGCGGCCGAGCAGTCCGCGCTGGCGATGCGGGAGGCCGCGCAGATGTCGGGCGAGCTCATACGGGCGATCGAAGGCGCACGGGCGGAGATCGAGACCGCCGCCGACATCGCCACGCGCGCGGCATCCGAATCCGCAGACGCGGTCGCGCTCAGCCAGACGCTGTCGGACCATGCGGAAGCTATCGAATCCATCATCGGCCTGATCCGCAACATCGCGGGCCAGACCAACCTGCTCGCACTCAATGCGACGATCGAGGCGGCCAGGGCCGGCGATTACGGACGCGGGTTCGCGGTCGTCGCGCAGGAGGTCAAGAATCTCGCCGGGCAGACGGCCCATGCGACGGACGACATCGCCCGGAAGATCGCCGCGATCCAGGCAGCGACCCGCGCCTCCGTCGCCGCCAACGGATCGATCCGCGACACCGTGGATCATGTCCACGCCTCGGCGCAGCGCATCCGCGATTCGATCGACGTCCAGTGCCAGACCGTCACGCGCATCACCGCGGCCATCGACGAGACGGCAATGGCGGCCGGCCAGATGGTCGGCAACATTTCCTCGATCCGCCAGGAGGTGCAGGAAGCGGCCGTCGACATCCATGCGCTCGACGCCGGCTTTCACGCCGTGGACGAGACGCTCACCACTCTCGACCGCGTCGCCACCGAATTCGTCGGCAAGGTGGCGGCCTGACCCCCTGCGCTTGCGCTCGCCTATTTCCCTGCGGCTTCCCGGCTCTCGATCGCCTTTTCGATCGCGGCCATGAGGATCAGCGACAGGCGCGATTCCCACGTCTGGTCGTCGGCGGTGAGATAGGCCCGGCTCACTTCCATTGCCGCCTCCTGGGCGCGGCGCAGCCCGCCCTGCGAGAGGCGATCCGCTTCTTCCACCTCCGCCTGCGCTTCGGCCGACAGGTCGGCGAGCGCCTGCTCGCGCGCCCTGATACCGACGGCCGCGAGCGTGTCGACCGACGGAGCCCCCCGCTCGGCCGCGTCCGCCGCAATCGCCGTCAGATCGAGCTGGGCATAGGTGCCGCGCACCAGGGCGACGCCGGCCTCGGTGGCCAGGAAGGCCCGTACCGCTCCGATGTCCGAGGGGGCCAGTTGCGCCGAAAGGGACCCGGCCAGCGCATCGACGATCTCTCTGTGCTGCCCGGACGCAAGCACCGCCACCTCCGGCTCGATCGCTTCGCCCACCTCGGCGTTCAGCCCGGGATATTGCTGTTCGAACAGGATCGCATCCTGGCTCGTCCTTGCCGCATCGGCATAGATTCGCCGGACGATCTCGACCTGCTCGGAGACGAACAGGTCGTGGGGCACCAGCAGTTCGGCGACACGACGCGCATCGTCGGGCGGGACGGTGGCAGAGCCATGCTGGAATCCCGCGAGGAACAAGCCGGCGACGGCCAGCCACAGGCAGGTGAAAGGGACGAGGGCGTGGCCGGCCACCGGCACGCCCGCCGCCACGTCACACCCGCATCGGCATCAGCACATAGAGTGCCGCAGCCTTGTCATTCTCCCGCAGCAGGGTCGGGGCCGCTGCATCGGCCAGATGAACCTCGACCGTCTCGCCGTCGATCTGGCCGAGGATGTCGAGCAGGTAGCGGGCGTTGAACCCGATCTCGAACCCGTCGGCACCATATTCCGCCGGAACGTCCTCGGCCGCGGTGCCGTTTTCCGGGCTGGTGACCGAAAGCGTCACCTTGTCCCGATCGAGCGCCATCTTGACCGCCCGCGTCTTTTCGCTGGCGATCGTCGCCACGCGGTCGACGCCTTCCTCGAAGCTGCGCGGATCCAGCTTCAGCAGCTTGTCGTTGGCGGTGGGAATGACCCGGCTGTAGTCGGGGAAGGTGCCGTCGATCAGCTTGGAGGTCAGGATCGCGGTGCCGAGACCGAAGCGGATCTTCGATTCGGACAGCGAAACCTGGACGGTGCCGTCGACCTCGTCGAGCAGCTTGCGCAGCTCGCCGACGCATTTCCGCGGCACGATGACGCCCGGCATGCCCTCCGCACCGGCGGGGCGCGGCACGGTGACACGCGCCAGGCGATGGCCGTCGGTGGCGGCGGCCTTCAGGACGGGCTGCGCCTCATCGGATACGTGCAGGTAGATACCGTTCAGATAGTAACGCGTTTCCTCCGTCGAGATGGCGAAGCGCGTCTTATCGATGATCTGGCGGAGCGTCGCCGCCGGCAGTTCGAAGCGGGTGGGAAGCTCGCCCTCGGCGATCACCGGGAAATCGTCCCGCGGCAGGGTGGCGAGATTGAAACGGGCGCGGCCGGCATTGACCTGCATCTTCCCTTCGGCAGCGGTCAGTTCCACCTGGCTGCCTTCGGGAAGCTTGCGGACGATGTCGAACAGGGTGTGCGCCGAAACGGTGGTGGCCCCGGGCTGGCTGACCTGCGCCTCGACGGTCTCGTTGATCTGGAGATCGAGATCGGTGGCCATGAGCCGGAGGGTGCCGTCCTCCTGGGCCTCGATGAGCACGTTGGAGAGGATCGGAATGGTGTTCCTCCGCTCCACCACGGACTGGACATGGCCCAGACTCTTGAGGAGCGTCGCCCGTTCGATCGTCGCCTTCATCGATACCCTCTTGCCGCCCGCTGAAATTCGGTTCGTCGGTTATAGCGAGAGTTGGCGCGTCGGCTAGTGGGATTACCGCGAAAAAAGGAGGGCCGGGATATCCCCCGGCCCTCGCATTGCAGACGGGCGTCCGCTCAGAAGCGGAAACCGAATCCCGCCACGGTCTGGTGGCGCGATACGCCATCCTCATAGTTGGAGTAGCGATATTCGGCCTTGAGAAAGGCGTTGGGCCAGATCGCATGTTCGAGGCCGGCGCCCACCCGGATGCCGTCCAGGTTGCGACCATTCTCGAAATTGGCGACGCCGCTCGCTCCGTCGTCATAGTCGTAGCCGAAGCGGGCATTGGTGTAGCCGGCCTTGCCGTAGATCAGGGTGTTCTGGCCGAGCACGCCGCCGACGCGGCCGCCGACATAGAGGTCGCGCTTGGCCTTGAAGCACAGCTCGTCTCCGGCCGCGAAGACGTTGGAGCCACATTCCTTGGTCGAAGCGTCGGCCACCTCGGCCTCCGCACCGACGACGGCGCCGCCCATCTGGAAATCATAGCCGACGCCGACGCCATAAGCGACGCCGTCTTCACGCCCTGCGTCCTCGACCTTCGACCGATCCCAGCCGATGAGACCTTCGATCCGGGCGCCGGTGAACGGCGCCGCATCCTGCGCGAACGCGGGGGTCGCGACGGTGCCTGCCAACAGGGCAGCAAAGATCATCCTACGCATAACATACTCCATTCAACTGATTGGAAATGCCCCGTGCTACGGGACCGGAACGACACATAGGAAGCGCCGTCGGGGCTTGCATGAACCTCACATAAACGAGGTTTTTCGTTGCAAATCTGCCACAGACGGGGGATCGACACGCCATGCGGCGGGCCCTGATCCTCATACTCCTGATCGGTGTCGCGGCGTCGGCGCACGCGCAGCAACGCGCCCTCGCCATCGCCGGCCAATGGGGCGCGTTCGCCCGCGAGGACGGCGCGTCCTGCTACGCGATCGCGCAGCCATATCGAAGCCGTGCACGGGACGAAAAGCCCTTCGCCTCCGTGGGCTGGTGGCCGAAACGCAACCTGGGCGGACAGGTCCATTTCCGCCTGAGCCGACCCAAGCGCGACGGTTCGGCGGTACTGCTGCGGATCGACGGCCGGACCTTCCAGTTGCGCGGCGGGGGCCGGGACGCCTGGGCACCGGACGCGCGTGCGGATGCGGCCATCGTCGCGGCGATGCGCGGCGGGATCGAGATGCGCGTCGAGACGCGGGCGGCGAACGGCACCAGGATCCGGGATGTCTACCAGCTGCGCGGGGCGGCGACCGCGCTGGACGCGGCAGCAGTCGCCTGCTCCCGCTGATCACCGCACCGCGGCGCGGAAATCCTTCCAACTTCCGCCACTTCACCCTACATGGGCGCGATGAACGCAGCCATGCCAGTTCCGGGCCATGTCGATCCCGTGCCGGTGCCGCGCGCCGCGCCGGCGGCCGCCGACGGGCGCACCGATCTGATCGGGCTTTCCCGCGAGACGATCCGCGCCACGCTGGAGGAGGCGGGGCTGGACGCGCGCCAGGCCAGGCTCCGGGCCAAGCAGCTCTGGCACCAGATCTACAATCGCGGTGCGACGGATTTCGAGGCGATGAGCGATATCGCCAAGCCGCAACGGGCCTGGTTCGCCGAGCGGTTCACCATCGGCCGCCCGCAGGTGGTCGAGCATCTGGTGTCGACCGACGGCACCCGCAAATGGCTGCTGCGCACCGCCGACGGCAATGATTTCGAGATGGTGTTCATACCCGATGCCGATCGGGGCACCCTGTGCGTGTCGAGCCAGGTGGGCTGCACCCTCAACTGCCGCTTCTGCCACACCGGAACGATGCGGCTCGTGCGCAATCTCACCGCCGGCGAGATCGTCGGGCAGGTGATGCTGGCCCGCGATACGCTCGGCGAATGGCCGTCCCAGCCGGAAGGGCGGCTCCTGTCCAACATCGTGATGATGGGGATGGGCGAGCCGCTGTACAATTTCGACAATGTACGCGACGCGCTGAGGATCGTGATGGACGGGGACGGAATCGGCCTGTCCCGCCGCCGCATCACCCTGTCCACCTCGGGCGTGGTGCCGATGATGGCGCGCGCCGGCGAGGAGATCGGCGTCAACCTCGCCGTGTCGCTGCATGCGGTGACCAAGGAGATTCGCGACGAGATCGTCCCGCTCAACCGCAAATATGGGATCGAGGAGCTGCTGGAGGCCTGCGCTGCCTATCCGGGGGCGAACAATGCGCGGCGCATCACCTTCGAATATGTGATGCTGAAGGACAGGAACGACAGCGATGCCGACGCGCGCGAGCTGGTGCGCCTGATCCGCAAGTACCGGCTGCCCGCCAAGGTGAACCTGATCCCCTTCAATCCCTGGCCCGGCGCGCCCTACGAATGTTCCTCGGAAGAGCGGGTCCAGCGCTTCTCCGACATCGTCTTCGAGGCGGGGATCAGCGCCCCGATCCGGAGGCCGCGCGGCCGCGACATCATGGCCGCCTGCGGCCAGCTCAAGTCCGCGGCGGAAAAGAAGAGCCGCGCCGAGCGGGACCGTGAGGCCGCGGCGGCCTGATTTCCGGTCCAGACGCCTCTCAAACACGGCAGCTCCCCGCGCCTAACCCCTTTTCGGCTTGCTATTTTCGCGCGCCGCATCAATCGGGGCGCCGATGCTCCAGAGGCGTGCTTCCGACAGGCTGACGGGCGACATCGTCGCATCGCCGCCGCGCGCCTTCTGGGAACACCCAGTCTTTCTTGGCCTGTTGCTGTTTGCGGTCGCGATTCCGCTGCTGGGACCGCCGGTTCCGCCGCTTACCGACCTGCCGGGCCACATGGGGCGCTATCATGTCCAGCTCAACCTCGCCCATTCGCCCGAGCTGCGCCAATATTACGGCTTCGACTGGGCGGTGATCGGCAATCTCGGAGTCGACCTGCTCATCGTTCCGATGGCCAGGCTGTTCGGGCTGGAGCTCGGCACCAAGCTGATCGTCCTGGCCATACCCGTGCTGACGGCGGCCGGCTTCCTCCTGGTCGCGCGCGAGGTGCACGGCCGCATCCCGCCCACCGCTCTGTTCGCGCTGCCGCTGACCTACAGCTATCCGTTCCAGTTCGGCTTCGTGAACTTCGCTTTGTCGGTCGCCCTGTGCTTCCTCGCGCTGGCGCTGTGGATCCGGCTGGGCCGGAACGGCCGCTTCCGGCTGCGCGCCCTGCTGTTCGTGCCGATCGGGTGCCTGGTCTGGCTGTGCCACATCTACGGCTGGGGCATGCTCGGCGTGCTGGCCTTCGGCGCCGAAGCCGCCGCGCAGCGCGACCGCGGCAGGGGATGGTTCATGGCGCTGCTGCGCGGCGCCCTCGGCACCTATCCGCTGTTGCCGCCCGTGCTGCTGATGCTGACCTGGCGCAGCGGCGACGTCGAGGGCGTCACCGCCGACTGGTTCAACTGGGAATTCAAGGGCCTCTGGCTGATCGGCATCCTCCACGAGCGCTGGGCGACATGGGACAAGGCGGTCGCCCTGTTCCTGATGCTGCTGCCCCTGTGGTTCCTGCTGCGGTTTCGGCCGCGCTTCGCCACCGCCCTGCTCATCCCGTTCCTGATCTTCGCCGCCTTGTTCGTCCTGCTGCCGCGCATCCTGCTGGGATCGGCCTATGCCGACATGCGGCTGGCGCCCTTCGCCGTCGCCGTCGGCATTCTCGGCATCGCCCCGCAGGGCACATGGCTGGGTCGCCACGGACGGGCGCTGGCCGCGGTCGCGCTGCTGCTGTTCGCTGCCCGGACTGCAGTGACCACCACGGTGTTCTCGGACATATCGGACAGCTGGAAGCGCCAGCTCGCGGCCATCGAGCATATCGACCATGGCAAGCGCGTGCTGGTGCTCATCAGCCTGCCCTGTTTCCGCGAGTGGCGCAGCGACCGGATGGAGCATATCGGCAGCCTGGCCGTGGTCCGGCGCAGCAGCTTCGTCAACGGGCAGTGGGCGATGGCCGGAGCACAGCTGATGACCATCCGCTACCGGAACGGCCAGCCGTTCGTCGGCGATCCGTCGCAAATGCTGCGGCCGCGCCAATGCTATACGATGCGCGACCAGCTGAACCTGGCACTGCAGGAGCATGACGCGTTCGATTACCTGTGGCTCGCCAACATGCCGCCCGGCAAATGGCCGTCGCACCCGCAGTGGCAGCGGCTGTGGAGCGGACCGACGACGATCCTCTACCGCAGCCTGACCGCCAGGCCGGTGGGACCGGTCGTCAACTGAACACCCAGTTGCGGTTCAGGGCGAAAGTCACCAGCGGAGTCACGAACAGCATCGGCACCACCGGCCACCAGGTCGGCCCCGCGAGCAGCCCGGTGAGCACCCAGACGAACAGGCTGTTGAGGCCGAGGCTGACCAGCGACACGGCGAGGAAGCGAAGCGTGCGGCGAAGCGGGTTGTCGCGGCTGCCATGCCCGCGGAAGCTCCAGCGGCTGTGGAGGATGTAGCCGCTTCCCATCGCGATCAGATAGCCGAGGAAATTGGCCAGGAGGGGGTGCACGCCGAAGAAGGTGGCGGGGACCCAGTAGCCGGCCGCGCCGAGCAGGGTGACGAACCCGCCCGTGAAGGCGAAGCGGACCAGCTGGCCGAATATGGTCGCACCCTCACTCATCTTTTCTTCTGGCCGCCTGCTTGCCCTATCCCCGTGCGCGACTAGGGTGCGGCCCTAATGCGCCGTCGGGGGATTGCAAAGGGCGAAGGAGGGGCAGTGCTGGTGCGTACCGAATTCCTGCTCGACCATGTTGCGAGGCGCTGGCGTCTGTGGGTGGCCCTGCTGTGGCTTGCGGCCGCCACCTTCATGCTGTTCGAGCGGCTCGGCGGGATTCGCTGGTTCGCGCTGGGAGACACCGACGACAATCTGCGCATGATGCAGGTGCGCGCCCTGATCGAGGGCCAGGACTGGTTCGACCTGCGCCAGTACCGGCTGAACCCGCCGTTCGGCGCCGACATCCACTGGTCGCGGCTGGTCGACCTGCCGATCGCCGGAATCAAGCTCGCCCTCGCGCCCATGCTGGGCGGACCCATGGCCGAACGGGTGGCGGTCACGCTTGCGCCGATGTTGCCGATGGCGATCGCCATGGTGGCCGTCGCGCTGGTTGCCCGTCGCCTGATCGGCCCGCTGGCCTACCCGCTGGCCATCGCCATGCTGCTGTGCGGCCAGTCGACGCGACTGATGTGGGCGCCGCTCCGCATCGACCATCACGGCTGGCAGCTTGCGGCCCTGAGCCTGGCCATGGCCGCGCTGGCGGATCCCCGGCGGGCGCGGGGTGGTGTCCTGCTCGGCCTCACGACGGCGCTGTCGCTGTCGATCGGACTGGAGATGCTCATCTATTGCGCTGCCGCCGGGGCGATCGTGGTCCTGATGTGGCTGCGCGATCCGGATGAGGGCCGGCGGCTCGCCGCTTATGGCGCGAGCCTCGCTGGCGGATCGGCGCTCGGCTACCTGCTGTTCGCCTCTCAGGCCAACCGGGCGCCCGTCTGCGACGCGCTGTCGCCGGTCTGGCTGTCGGCCGTCAGCGCGGCCGGCGCCCTGTGCCTGCTGCTGGCACTGACCGGCCCCCGTTCCGCTCTCATGCGAGCCGGCATGGCGGCCCTTGGCGGACTCGCCATTGCGGCGGCGCTCGCCTGGATGTGGCCGCACTGTCTCGGCAAGCTCGAAGGGGTCTCTCCCGAAGCCCAGGAGATGTGGCTCGATCGCGTTCGGGAGGCGAGGCCGATCTACACCCATGACCTGAAGGTCGTCCTCGCCGTGCTGATCATGCCGCTGATCGGGCTCGTCGGCTATGCCCTTGCGCTCTGGAAGAACCGGTCGGATCCCGCGCGGCTCGTGGCCTGGGCGGCGCTCGGCCTGCTCGGCCTGCTGTCCGTCCTCCTCCTGTTCTGGCAGACCCGCGCCGGGCCGGCCGCGCAGCTTCTCTCGGTTCCCGGCGTCACCGCCCTTGGGTGGACGCTGATCGGCTGGTTCCAGCGGCAGGAGAAGATGCTGGTGCGCGTGCTCGGCACCGTCGCCGTCTTCACGCTGGTCTCCGGCGTCGGCATCCAGCTGGCGTCGCTGCTGATCCCCGACAGGGAGGAACAGAGCCCGCGGCGCCAGGCGATCGGAAAGGCGAACCGAACCTGCCCGACCTTGCCGGCGCTTCGCCCGGTCGGCCTGCAGCCCAGGGGCTATGTCCTCACCTTCGTCGATCTCGGGCCGCGGCTCATCACCGTCACCCATCATGATGCTGTCGCCGGACCCTATCATCGTAACGACGACGACATCGTCGACGTGATGAAGGCCTTTCGGGGCACGCCCGAAGCCGCGCACGCGATCATCGAGCGGCGGGGGATCGATTATGTGCTGATCTGCCCGGACATGTCGGAATCCACCGTCTATCAGGTCAAGGCGCCCGACGGCTTCTACATGCAGCTCGTGAGGGGCAATGTCCCCGAGTGGCTGTCGCCGGTCCCGCTGCCCTCCTACTCCCCCTATCGGATGTGGCGCGTGGTCAGGCCTGGACGTTGAAGCTGACGCCGATCCCGTCGATCACGAACTGCGCGGCCAGCGCCGCCAGGATAACGCCCAGGATCCGGGTGATCATCGCCTCGACCTTGTGCCCCAGGAAGCGCATCAGAGGCCCGGCGGCGAGCAACGCGACGAGCAGCACGGTCAGCGCCGCGGCCAAAGCGGCGAACATCGCGATCGACTCGCCGGGACCGTCGCTGCGCGCCGCCAGCAGCATGACCGACGCGATCGATCCGGGCCCGGCGATCATCGGAATCGCCATAGGAAAGACCGAAATATCCTCGATCTCCGGAGTGGCGTTGATCTCCTGGGCGCGGGTTTCGCGCCGCGCCGTCCGCTTCTCGAACACCATTTCCAGCGCGATCAGGAACAGCATGATTCCTCCCGCAATGCGGAAGGCGGCAAGGGTGATGCCCAGGGCGTCGAGCAGCTGTTCGCCGAAAAGGGCGAAAAAGACCAGGATGGCCGCCGCGATCAGCACCGAGCGGATCGCCATCTTGCGCCGGAAGCCGGGCGGCCCGCCGGCGGTGAGACTGGCGAAGATGGGAGCGCAGCCGGGCGGATCGATGACGACGAAGAAGGTGACGAAGGCGGAGACGAATATCTCCGTCACAGGCCCGGCACCCCTGTGATCTCGAGCAGGACCAGCCGCAGCCGGGCACCGTCCCAGCTCAGCACTTCCAGCACATGCGCGCCTTCCGGCGCTCCGTCGATCGTGCGCACGCGCCAGCGCAGGCTGCCGTCGTCCGACATGCCCGCGGCAACGGGAGCGCCTCCGGCGATCGCGGCCGCCGGGAGCCTGTCCCCCGGCATGCGATCGTCGAGCTGAACCAGCAGCCCGGGGGCCGGCACCCCTTCGGGGACATCGGCCTCTTGCCTCGGCAGGTTGCGGCAGACCGGCAGGTCTTCCCTGGGGTCGTCCCCGGCCGCGACCGCGGACGGCGTGGTCCGGCCGTGGTCCAGCAGCCACTTCCAGCTCCCGTCCTCCTGCCGGCGCCAGACCGTCGTGAAGGTGCCGGTGCTGGTCCCGCCCTCACGGAGCCAGGGGCCGGTGTTGACGGCGAGGGTCCCGTCGCAGGACCGCCAGCTCCGCCCCGGCCACCACATGACCGGCTGCCGCGGCTCCGCGCGGTCCTTCAGCCATTGCTGCGCATTGACGACACCGGGAGCGAACATGATTGCCTCCGGGGCCGCAAAGGCGCGGAATGACGCCCATTGCCCTTCCGTCTGCGCCATGCGCGCGAACGAACGCTCCGCATCAAGCGCGCCGGAAGCGGATACCGCCAGCGCGAGGAGCGCCGCCGCGATCATAGATCCCCGGGCGGCTCCAGGCCCGCGCGGACATGCGCGGCCACGATCGTGTTCCTGAGCAGCACCGCGATCGTCATCGGCCCGACGCCCCCGGGCACCGGGGTGATCGCGCCCGCGACCTTGGACGCATCGGCAAAATCGACGTCGCCGACGATGCGCGACTTGCCGCCTTCGCCCGCGATCCGGTTGATGCCGACGTCGATCACCACCGCGCCGGGCTTCAGCCAGTCGCTCTTGACCATCTCGGGCCGGCCGACGGCGGCGACGACGATATCGCCGCGGCGCACGACCTCCGGAAGGTTGCGGGTCCGGCTGTGGCAGACGGTGACCGTGCAGCTTTCCCGAAGCAGCAGCTGCGCCATCGGCTTGCCGACGATGTTGGAGCGGCCGATCACCACGGCCTCGAGCCCCGAGAGATCGCCGAGCCGGTCCTTGAGCAGCATCAGCGAGCCGAGCGGCGTGCAGGGCACCAGCGCCTCCTCGCCGACCGCCAGCTTGCCGGCATTGGTGACATGAAAGCCGTCCACGTCCTTGGCGGGATCGATGGCGGCAAGCACCGCCTTCTCGTCGATCTGCCGGGGAAGCGGGAGCTGGACGAGGATGCCGTCGACGGAATCGTCCACATTGAGCCGGGCGACGAGCGCCAGCAGTTCGTCCTGGCTCGTTGTCTCCGGCAGGCGATGCTCGAAGCTCTCCATCCCGGCGGCCAGGGTCGCCTTGTGCTTGGAGCTCACATAGATGCTGCTGGCCGGGTCTTCCCCCACCAGCACGACGGCCAGGCCGGCCTTGCGCCCCGCCTTGCCGGCGAATGTCTGCGCGCCGGCGGCGACACGTGCCCTCAGTCCCTCGGCGAAAGCCTTTCCGTCGATAATCTCAGCAGTCATGAACGAAACACCTCAATAGATCAGGTCGAGCGCGAGCCCGCGCAGCAACATGCGGATCGCCTGAATCAGCAGCAGGACGACAAGAGGTGAGAAGTCGATACCGCCGAAGTCCGGGAGCACCCGCCGAATGGGCCGGTAGAGCGGCTCCGTTATCCTGTCCAGCGCGGTCAGGAAGGTTCGGACGAAATCATTGTAGGTGTTGATGACGTTGAAGGCGACCAACCAGCTGAGGATCGCCTGGATGATGATGATCCAGGTCAGGACCTGCAGCAGAAGATCGATGACGTCGAAGACCGATTTGAGCAGCATAAACTCTCCCCGCGGGCAGCAAGGCATGTAAGGGACAGGCGCCGGAGGGGCAATGGCGCTTCGCCCCGGCGAGGGACGAGCGGCCGGTGGCGGGCCGGGAAATGCTCAGCGCGTCGGCACGGGCTCCGGGCCGGAATAATCGTAGAAGCCCCGGCCCGTCTTGCGGCCGAGCCAGCCGGCGTCGACATATTTGACCAGCAGCGGCGCGGGGCGGAACTTGGGATCCCCGGTCCCCTGAAACAGCACGCGGCAGATCTCCAGGCAGGTGTCCAGGCCGATGAAATCGGCGAGGGTCAGCGGCCCCATCGGATGATTGAGGCCCAAGGTCACCGCCGTATCGATGTCACGGATCGTCGCGACGCCTTCACCCAGCGCGAAAATCGCCTCGTTGAGGAACGGCATCAGCACGCGATTGACGATGAAGCCAGGGGCGTCATTGGCGTGGACGACCACTTTGCCCAGCTTTTCGGCAAAGGCTTCGACCGCCGCCACCGTCGCGTCCGAGGTGGCCAGGCCGCGGATGAGCTCGATCAGCCCCATCACCGGAACCGGGTTGAAGAAATGGACCCCGACGAAACGGGCGGGATCCGGAGCGGCCTGGGCCAGCCGCGTGATCGGAATGGAGGAGGTGTTGCTGGCCAGGACCGCATCGGCGCCGAGCATCTTGCCGACATTCTGGAAGATCGTGCGCTTAACCTCCTCGCGCTCCGTCGCCGCCTCGACCACGAGCTGCGCGGCCGCCATCGGCGCAAGGTCGCCGACCGGTTCGATCCGGTCGAGGATCCCGGACCGGGCGCCGTCATCCATCTTGCCGCGCTCGACCAGCCGTCCCAGCGCCCTGGCGATTCCCGCCTTGCCCTTCTCGGCGGCGGCGAGGTCCACGTCCGAAAGCAGCACCCGGAAGCCCGCCGCCGCGGACACCTGGGCGATGCCGCTGCCCATCTGCCCCGCCCCGATCACACCGACGCAATCCATGCCGCATTCCCTTCTCGTTTCGGATGCTTCGCCGCACTATCCCTTGATGCAGAGCCGCGCTAGCGTCGTCTGATGACGCTTTCGCTGCTTGCCGCCGCCGCGACTTTGGCGGCCCCCGGAGAACTCAAGCTCTTTCAGGACTGGATCGTCGGCTGCGACAATGGTCGTGCCTGCCATGCGACCTCCCTGCTGGCCGAGGACGACGACTGGGATCGGCCGGTGAAGATGGCGATCATGCGCGGGCCGGAGCCGGATGCGGTTCCCGAGGTCGTCATATTCGGCACCGAGGGCGCGGCCGCCGCAATCGCGGCAGACGGAAAACGGCTGGCCGCAAAGATCGTGCGGGGTGAAAGCGACGACGAGGTCGACCCCGGGAGCAGCAGGGAAGTCGTCGCCGCGCTGCGGCGGGCCCGATCGGTCACGATCCTCGACCGGCAGGGCAAGGAGATCGGCCGCGTCTCGCCGGCCGGGGTCAGCGCCGCCTTGCTCTACATGGACGATGCGCAGAAACGGGTGGGAACCGTCACCGCCCTCATCCGGCACGGGCCAAAGCCGGCCTCGGCCGTGCCGCCGCCTCCGCCGCTGCCGACGGTGCGCTCGGCGGTCCGTCCCGCGCCGAATCCGGTCCGGGTCTCCGACGATGAGATCGCGACCCTGCGCGCGGAACATGATTGCGACGACCGGCAGGATTGGACCGACCGCGACTCCCAGGAACCCCTCGACCCCGATCACAGCCTGATCCTCGTCGGATGCTGGATGGGCGCCTATAACAGCAGCGAAATCCCGCTGATCGCCACCCGGAGCGGTAACGGCGTGCGGATCGAGATTGCGAAGTTCGACGTCGACTTTCACCAGGACGGCCAGGTGCCGATGCTGGTGAATGCCGGATGGGCACCGAACGAAGGCCTGCTGACCAGCTTCGCCAAGGGGCGCGGGATCGGCGACTGCGGGGAAGGCAGCGATTATGCCTGGGACGGCGAGCGCTTCCGCCTGGTGCAGCGGATCGAGATGGGCGAGTGCCGCGGATCGACGGACTATATCACGACCTGGCGGGCGCGGCTGGTGAAGCCGTGATCCTTCAAGGAGAGCGGCTGGAGTCCGGCTGCGGTGCGGGGACGAACTAGCGGGTCGCGCCGGGCTCCCACAAGACGTCGCCGCCTTCGCGCTGGGCCTGGCTCCTGGCGAGGACGAACAGATGGTCCGACAGCCGGTTCAGATAGGCGAGCGCCTGCGGATTGAGCGCCGCGTCCAGGCCCAGCCGGACCGCGCTCCGCTCCGCGCGGCGGACGATCGTGCGTGCGAGGTGGAGATGGGCCGCGGCCGCACTGCCGCCGGGCAGGATGAAGCTTCTCAGCGGCGCGAGGCCGGCGTTCATCGCGTCGATCTCCCGCTCGAGCCGGGCGACCTGGTCGGCGCTGATCCGCAACGCCCCCTCCATCTCCCCCGGCGTGGCGAGATCGGCGCCGAGATCGAACAATTCGTTCTGGATGCGTCCGAGCATCCGGCGCGGCCCGTCGTCCTGCACGTGGAGCAGCGCGACCCCGATCATGCTGTTGGCCTCGTCGACGTCGCCGATCGCGGCCAGCCTCGGATGATGCTTGTCGATGCGCGACCCGTCGACGAGCCCGGTCTGCCCCCCGTCACCCGTACGGGTGTAGATTTTCGTCAGCTTGACCAGGGCCTCAGTTTCCTCCGCCGCGCGCGAGCAGCAGGAACAGGATGATGAGTATGATCGCCACCGCCTGCAGCATCACCCGCTTGCGCATCAGCGCCTGGGAGCGCGCACCCGTGACGTCCTTCCCCTGCGCCATGCCGACGACGCCTTTGATCAGGACGTAAAGGGTGGCGAGCGCCACCAGGACGATGAGGATGAAGAGAAAGGTGGACATCGGGCCTATCTAGGCCTCGGCGGCCAGGAATCCAGCGGGCAATTTCCCCTGGCGCAGATTCTCCGCCAGTTCCCTCGCGTCCACGCCCTTCGCGCGCAGGTCGGCGAGCGTCGGTGCGCCGTGACGCTTGGCGAGCCTGCGACCGGCCGCGTCGGTCAGCAGCGGATGGTGATGATAATGCGGGGCCGGCAGCCCGAGCAGGGCCTGGAGCAAGCGATGGACGTGGGTCGACGCGCGCAGGTCGACGCCGCGCACGACGTCGGTCACGCCCTGGGCGGCATCGTCGATGGTGACGGCGAGATGATAACTGGCGGGCGCGTCCTTGCGCGCCAGCACGACGTCGCCGAACAGCTCCGGCTGCGCAGCCACCGGCTCGCCATGGTCCGACCAGGACAGCGGACCCGCCAGCGCGACGGCGCGCGCCATGTCCAGCCGCAAGGCGTGCGGCTCGCGCCCCATCCGTGCCGTCCTTTCCGCCTCGGTAAGCCGCCGGCAGGTTCCCGGATAACGGGGACCGTCCGGGCCGCTATGCGGGGCCACGGCACTGGCGGCGATCTCCGCCGCGATTTCCGAGCGCGTGCAGAAGCAGGGATAGACCAGGCCGGCCGCCCGCAGCTCCTCCAGGGCCTCGGCATAGATGGCGAGGCGGCTCGACTGGTGCAGGACCTCGCCGTCCCAGTGGAGGCCGAGCCAGGCGATATCTTCCTGGATCCCCTCGACAAATTCGGGACGGGACCGACCCGGATCGATATCCTCGATCCGCAGCAGGAACCGCCCGCCGCGGCTCCGCGCGAAATCATGGGCGAGCAGCGCCGACCAGGCATGGCCCAGGTGCAGCCTTCCGGTCGGGCTGGGCGCGAAGCGGCTCGTCACTCTTTTTGTTTCCACCGACTCTTGACCGCGAGTCCCGACTGGTGTTGTCATGAGGGCGTCACGCTTGGCAGCAATAAGCGGGACCGGACCGGAGAAGAAGGCGCGACGCCGCAATTCTCCCACGTTCTGAGTGCGACAGGCCGGGGGCTGGCGTTTCCGAACGGCTTCTCCACCAGACGGGAGGCCTTTGTCGGTTCATGTATCACCCTGACCTCATCCGCCATCCGGACAGCTGCCCCGCACTCGTCCTCAACGCCGATTATACGCCGCTGAGCTATTATCCGCTCAGCCTGTGGCCGTGGCAGACCGCGGTCAAGGCAGTGTTCCTCGAGCGCGTCGACATCGTCGCCAGCTACGCACGCGAAGTGCACAGCCCGACCCGCACGATGCAGATCCCCTCGGTCATCGCGCTGCGCCAATATGTAAAGCCGTCGGAATATCCCGCCTTCACGCGGTTCAACCTGTTCCTGCGGGACAGGTTCTCCTGCCAATATTGCGGCGATCCCAGGGACCTGACCTTCGACCACGTCATCCCTCGCGCTCGCGGTGGGCGGACGACCTGGGAGAATGTCACAACCGCCTGCGCCCCCTGCAACCTGCGCAAGGGCGGGCGCACGCCGGCCGAGGCGCACATGAATCTGAACCGGCGGCCGATCCGGCCGACCAGCTGGCAGCTGCAGGAACATGGACGCAGCTTCCCGCCCAATTATCTCCACGAGACCTGGCGGGACTATCTCTACTGGGACGTCGAACTGGACGCCTGATCCGCAGGCCGCAGGAGCATTTCCCGGACGGCACGCCAGTCGACCAGCTTGAAGTTCTGGGAAAGCCCCTCATTCTCGTCGTCCTGCACGACCACGAGGCCTTCCGGATAGCAGCCGATCGGCCCGCTCCAGGCATCGAGCCCGTCTGTGCCGGTCACCGCGTCGATCCCATCCGCCGCCCCCACGCGGAACCGCCCCACATAAACGGGGTCCGCCGCCGTCACGTCCCAGACGGCAAAGGCGCTGTCGCCCTGGCTCGAGACGAGGAGATAGGTGCGCTCGCCGTCCCGGATCAGAGTGACCCCCTCGACATCGGCCACCAGACGTCCGCTGGAGTCCACCGCCTGCACGAGGCTGCGCTGGTCGCCGCCGTCGATCGCGAGCCGGTAGCGCCACACGCCTCTGGCTTCCTCGCCGATATAGAGGGCACCGGTGCGGTCGTCGATCACGCAGCCTTCGGACTGGGAGCCCACGGCGAACCGCCGCACCTCGGTGCCGACGCCTTCGCCTGCACCGGTATCAATCCGATACTGGCGGACTGATCCGTCCTTCCCGATCAGCACGGCATGGAGCTCCTCGCCCAGGCGGCCCAGGCAGAAGCCATAGGGCTCCCCAACGTCCGATCGAACGAATCCCCAGGGGCGCACGGCATTGGCAGGATCGGTCGAAGCCGGATCGAAGCGGTAGAGAGCGATCCCCATCCGGCCGCGATCGCTTGCGCCGATCACCACCTGCGGCCTGCCGTCGACCAGGATGTCGCCGCGCAGGTCTACGTTGTTGAGCAGGCCGTCCGGCAGGAACTGCAGTTCCGTCCCATCCAGTCCGTAGATGTAGAGCCCCGCCTTCTTGTCGGTTCCGGCGATGAATCCCGGAACCCGCGTGCCCCCGACCAGCACCTCCTGGCCGCGAGACGCGCCCCAGATGGCGGGATCGTCGGCGGCGTCGGCATTGACGGTCGCCACGGCGACGGTCTCGGCGCTGGCCGGCACGGTCACCGTCGCCACGGCATCGGCCGGAACCCGCTGCCCGCCCGCCGTGGAGCAGGCGGCAAGCGCCGCCGCCAGCAGCGTCACCGAAACGACATTTTTCTGCAAAATCGCGTTCATCCGTCCCCCCTAAGGCACCCGAGAGGCGGAGGCCTAGCCTGCCTTTTGGACAATCCTGTTACAGACTTTCTTGGGGGAAATAATGAAATCACGATCTGCGGCGCTGCTCGGATGCGCGCTCGCGTCCCTCGCCACGGCTACCGCGGCGCAGGAGCCGGTGACGCTGGACGGCGCGACCGCGGAGGCCGGCGGCGCTTCGCTCGCCATGGCGCCGGTGGAGGCCCAGGAGATTCTGGTCACCGGCATCATCGCCTTTCGCAACCGCACCGAAGATCCCAATCCGGTCCTGTCCTACGACCTGGAATATTTCCAGCGGTTCGAGCCGGTGTCGGTGGGGGAGATGCTGAAGCGGGTGCCGGGCGTCACCTTCACTTCCGACGTCCTCGAATATGACGCAGTCCAGATGCGCGGCCTCCCCGCCGGCTTCACCCAGATCCTGATCAACGGACGCCGCGCTCCGGGCGGGGAGGCCGATCGCAGCTTTTTCGTCGACCGCATCCCGGCCGAACTGGTCGAGCGGATCGAGATCGTCCGGGCGCCGCGGGCGGACCAGCCGAGCGACGGCGTCGCCGGGACGCTCAACGTCGTCACCAAGGAAAGCGCGGCGTTCGACGGCGGATTCGCCAAGCTTGGCGCCTTGATCAACGAGGACGGCGGTGTCCGTCCGTCCGCCGCCCTCGCCTATGCCGACCGGATCGGCGAGGCGACCTCCTGGTGGGCGGCGCTCAACTATCAGGAGCGGCGCAATCCGAAGGACAAGGTTTCGCTGCGCTTCACGGACGTCCCGACTGTCGGCGGGATCGACGATCCGGTCTTCGACAATAGGGAACTGCAGGAGGACACGCGGGACGGCAGCGACCTTTCGGGAAGCGCCGAGATCACCACGCGCATCGGCGCCGACGGACACCTGCGTCTCGGCGGCTTCTTCGTCGACACCGATCGCGAGGAAGACGAGACCTCGCTGACGCACGAGGGCCCGGAGTTGGAGTTCGACGACGTCGAGCTCCAGCATGAGGACATCCGCCAGCAGACCTATGCCCTCACCGGCGACGCCGCCTTTCCGCTGGGTTTCGCGGAGCTCGGCCTCGCCGCCGGCTGGTCCGGCTATCGCGAGAATACCGACGTCAGCGTCTCCGAAGGATCGGAAGCCGACCTCAGCGACGTCGAGTTGGTCGAAACCGAAATGCTGGTCATCGAGGACGACGAGTTCACCGGCACGGTGAGCCTCGCCTTCGGGAACGACTCGCCGCTGCGGTTCAAGGCCGGGATCGACCTGCTCGACAAGAACCGCGAGGGCAGCAATCTCGTCCTCGACGTCGAGGATGAGGAGGAGGAAGAGAATCCGGCCGCGAACTTCCGCATCCGGGAACGGCGCTACGATCCCTATCTTCGCCTCACCTGGGCGCCGACCGAGCAGCTGACGATCGACGCCGGGCTGCGCTACGAAATCACCCGCCGGAAGACCCGGGGCAATCTTGGCAGCGCCGATTACGAAAAGGAGATGCTCGCTCCCTCGTTGCACATCCGCTACGCCCCGGATGCCGCGAACCAGTTCCGTGCCTCGATCGCCCGCACCGCGCGACGGCCCGACTATGACCTCATCTCCCCCTATGAACAGGAGGAGAGCCCCGGTGACGACGACATCACCATCGGCAATCCCGAACTGCGGAACCAGCGCGCCTGGGGCGTGGACCTGGGCTACGAGCGGCGCCTCGGCCACAACGGCATCTTCGGCGTCAATTTCTTCTACCGCGACATCCGGGATCTGATCGAACTGGTGGCGATCGGCGACGTCACCGACGAAGACCAGGACAGCGGCGAAGAGGTGGTGGTGGGCAAGCGCTTCACCCCGCGCAACATCGGTGACGGCGAAACCTGGGGCTTCGAAGTCGATTTTTCGGCCCCGCTGACCTGGATGGGAATGCCGGACACGGGATTGTTCGCCAATTACACCTATCTCGACAGCAGCACGCGCGATCCCTTCACGGGCAAGAAGCGCCGGTTCAACAACCAGCCGCGGCACGTCTACAATATCGGCTTCATCCAGACGGTGCGGGCCGTGGACGCGAGCTTCGGCGCCACCCTGTCGGGCCGCAGCAATGCGCAGGAATCCAATTTCGACGAAGTGATCGAGCTGAGCTACGACCCCGATCTGGAGGCCTTCGTCGAGAAGCGCTTCGGCCGGCACGTGGTCGTCCGGCTGTCGGCCCACAATCTGCTGAACCGCGCCAAGCGCGAGACCTTTCGGAAGTATGACGGCGATTCCCTGGACGAAATCCTCGCCAACCGCGCCGCCGGCGTCCTCGACGAGTTCGAGCGCGAACGTGAGCGGTCGGGGCGTCTGTTCCAGGTGACCCTGCGCGCCGCTTTCTAGCATCCGTCCTGCGGCCCGCCCCGGGTTCCGGGGCGGGCCGGAACGTCAGCCGACCCGCACCGAGCTCCAGGGTCCGGTGATCGCAAGCGTCCGGCCGGGGGCATAGACGTTCACGAACAATGTCGACTTGTCGGGTGAGAAACAGGCGCCCGCCAGCTCGGTGGGTGCCCGAAGTGCGGCGAGAGTATAGACCCGTCCATCCGAGGTGAAGCCCTTGAGATGATTGGTGTCGCCGTCATCGCTGCGGTCCTCGCAGGCGATCAGATGGCCCCAGGGCGTGACCGTGATGTTGTCGACATAGTTGAAACGGGCGGTGTCGTCGGATTCCACGAAAAGCTGGAGCCTTCCGGGCGCGTCCCGCTCGCCCGGCTGTCCCTCCTGCGGACTCGGCACATAGCGGAAGATCTGGCCGATCTGCGCCGTCCCGCCCGAGGTGGCGGTGAAATAGAGTTCGCCGGTGCCGTTGTGGATTCCCTCACCGCGGGCGAACAGCGCGGCGCCCGCCTTGTGCCCGCGCATCCGGAGGTCGCCATGGGGATTGTCGGGGCCGTCCAGGTCGATCCACACCGCCTGGCGCGAGCCGCCGTTCTCGATCACCTTCCCGTTCCAGTTGCGGGCGTCGGCGCCCTCTGGAAAGTCCCTCAGGCCGAGCGCCTGCAGCCGGCCGCCTTCGGAAAGGCGCCGCGGTCCGTCCGGAAGGAAGCGGTAGAACAGGCCGTCGTCCTGATCCTCGGTCATGTAGACGATGCCGGTGCGCGGATCGACGACCGCCGCCTCGTGCCGAAATCGGCCGAGCGCCTTCAGTGGCCGCGGCCTGGTCAGGCCGCGCTGCCGGGCGGAGACCTCGAAAATCCAGCCGTGGTTTCGGCCCACCGGTCCGTCGACCTTGTTCTCGGCCACTTCCTCGCAGCTCAGCCAGCTGCCCCAGGGTGTGGTTCCTCCCGCGCAGTTGATCGCCGTTCCGGCCAGGCTGAGATATTCCCGCTCCTTCCGGCCGCTGCCGAGGTCATAGAGAATCGTGGTCGTGCCGCCCGGCAGCACGCGGCCGTCCTCGCCGACCGCGAAATGGGGCCTGGCGCGCAGCCGCTGTTGCAGCTTCGCATCGTCCCCGGCCGGGCCGAGCGCGGTATCGCCGGGCGCAAGCTCATGGTTGCGCACCAGCGCGACCCGCATCCTGTCCACCGGAATGCAGCCCATGCCGTCGAAATAATCCGGGACCCGGAATCCATCGTCCATGGTTTCGCCGGCCTGCGACATAATCCGGTAGGTGAAGCCTTCCGGAAGATCGAGCAGGCCGCCGGGGTCCGGAACCAGCGAACCATAGCCCGGTACCTCGAAACCCGGATCCTGCCCCGGTGCCGCAAGAGCGCGGCGGGCAAGGCCGGCAAAGGCGATCGAGGCAAGACCGCCGACGGCAAATTGTCTCCGACTGAACACGTTCATCTCCTTGCGCGTGCGCGCCGTCCATGCCGCGCAAGTTTGAAGTGCGTGTGACAGCTGGCGGACTCCCCTCCGATATGAAAAAAGGAGCCGGAGTTTCCCCTTCTCCGGCTCCAGACGTCAGCCTTCCTGTCGTGCTCCAGGGGCCGTGACCGCTTACTCCCCAGGGGGGGCAGGAGCTGCGGTCCAGTGCATTCGCCGGCGCAGGGAAGCGGGCGCCGGCAGCGGCCCTGTGCACGTTCAAGGTGATCGGAATGACAGGCATGCGCCCGATCCGCGTCGAGCGTCGGATCAGTCCACCAGCAGGAGATCGAGGTCGTTGGTCGGTTCGCGAAGCTGGCGCCAATAGGGGCCGATGCGGATCATCGCGTCGACCGCATCCTCGGCGGCGGAGAGCGCCTCGTCGCGCAGCCTGTGATCCCGGTGGCGTTCCAGTCGCGGCAGTTCAACGCCCAGAGCCGACAGTTCCCGCACGAGCTGACGCTCGGTCGCGAGATCGTTGAGATCGCCGAGTGCGTCCTGGAGGTCGGACAGGGCGGCGAGGAAGGCGTCGCGCCGGCCGGCACGATCGCCGTCCGCATGAAGATCCGCGAAGAATTCGCCGGCGTAACGCAGCTTCTTTCCCGCGATGCGCAGGACGTGCCGCTCCTCCTCGTCGAGCGCCCGCAGCTTCCTGCCCCGCCGTTTCACGCGCTTCCAGAAGCGGTCCAGCACCGCTTCCGAATAGGGCAACAGCGGCTCCGCCGCCTGGCCGCCGCCGTCGGCACCGTCGATCGCCAGCCATTCGGCGAGATCGATGATCATGCAGCGCATGTCCGCCGCCCCGAGCGTCGCGATAGCCTTGTCATAGGCCTCTTCGCGCAGCGCCAGGAGCCGCTTGCGCGAGTCTGCGGACAACGCCTCGCCGCGGCGGTTGAGCAGGACGTCGAGGTTGCGTGCCCGGCCGAGCGCGCCGGCCAGCGTGCGCAGTTCGGATCGGAAGCGCCTCCCCTCCGCGCTGCCCGTCATCGGCCTGAACAGCGTAAAGGCGGAGCGAAGCCGTCTCAGCGCGACCCGCGCCTGATGCAGCGCGTCCGCATTCCGGTCCGCCATCACCAGCGGCAGGTTGACCCCGAAATGGCGAAGACAGGCGAAGGCGATCGTCCTGAACGCGCCACGGGCATCGAGCCGGTCCGACAGCCGCACCGGTTGGGCCTTCAGTGCCCTGTCGGCCTTGCCCTCGACCATGCGCGCGCCGCGTTCCGCCTTGGTCATCACGCCGAGCCGAAGCGGCAGGCAGGCCTGCAGCTCGCGCGCCAGGGAGAAGAGAGCGCGCGGCGTCCCTTCCAGCAGCTCCAGCTCGACTTCGGCGATCGGCCGGCGGCACTTGCCGGCGACGACTTCGCCGCGGTCGACGACCAGTTCGATCCGGGCATCGGCCCGCGCCAGCAGGCAGGTGTGGCGCTCGATATGGGTCGTGAACACGGGACGCAGCGCCTCCCGGATGCCGGGGCGGGCGAGCATCGGCGCCTGTGCGCAGACACGATCGAGCCGCGGTTCGGGACCCGGCACCGGCTCCTCCCATTCGCATCGGTCGAACAGGCCCGCCGCCGCTGCTTCAGGCGCCGCCTTCACAGTCTGGACGAAACGATCGCCGGTGCGCCGGACACGAAGGCTGATGCCGGCCTTGCGCAGCCCGTGACCGGGAGTGTCATAATAAATGGTCTCGCTCCGGACCGGACCCTCGATCCGGTCCCGCACCAGCGGATGCCCGACCAGGTCATCCAGCGCCGCCGGATCGAATTCGAGCTTCAGCTCGACCTCGCGCGAGTCGGTGCGACCGCGTACGGCCTGCATTGCCTGCGGGGCATCGTCACTCCGATCGAAGATCACCGATCCGGATTCCTGTCCAGGCCCCGACCGCGAGTCGGTCGCCCCCTTGTTAGCCTCGAGCGTACGGAGCCGGAACCCCGAACACCACCCCAACGGGCGACTCTGCTGCAGCGGCATGACGGTTTCGTGACAGCCGGAACGTTTGCGCAATTTGCGCTTTGCCGGGCAGCCATATCGCTGCACACAGCCGGGGGCGGATCGCGGGGCACCCGCCGCCGATGTTCGAGAGGAGGCCGCACGCGTGAAGCGCCTAGCCGTCTATTGCGGTTCGCATTCGGGCACCGACCCCGCCTTCGCCGAGGCCGCGAAGGCGCTCGGCACGACGATGGCTGCGCGGGGGATCGAGCTGGTCTACGGCGGCGGTCGGCTGGGGCTGATGGGCGTCATTGCCGATGCGGTGCTGGCCGCCGGAGGCCAGGCGCATGGCGTGATCCCCGAAGCGCTGATCGAATATGAAGTGGCCCACACCGGCCTCACCTCGCTCCACGTCGTCGGATCGCTGCACCAGCGCAAGGCGAAGATGACCGAACTGACCGACGCCTTCGTCGCGCTGCCGGGCGGCATCGGGACGCTCGACGAATTGTTCGAGGCCTGGAGCTGGAACGCGCTCGGCTATCACGCCAAACCCTTCGCCCTGCTCAACGTCGCCGGTTTCTGGGACGAACTGATCGCCTTTCTCGACACCGCCACGACATGCGGGTTCATGACCGGCCAGCGGCGGGCGCAGATCATCGTCCATCGCGAGATCGATCTCCTGCTCGACGCCCTCGCCGCCGCAGCCCGCGAGGCCCGGCGCAAGATGACCTGGTGATCCGCCGCGATCGCTAGCTCTTCCTTCGCGTGCGGGTGGGCGCGTGGAAATCGGGATCCTTGTCGCGCACCCAGCTGAGGAAACGGGCGATCGGGGGATGGACACGAAGCTGCTCGGCGGAGGAATAGGCCTGCTCCAGCTCCCTGTTCGACAGCGATGCGTGGATGGTCCGGTGGCAGATCGGATGGACGGGCGCCGTCTCGCGTCCGCCGCGGCTCCTGGGTATCGGGTGGTGCCACTCCACCCGCTTTCCCAGCGGGCGGCCGCACAGGAAACAGTGCAGCCGATCGTCGTCGCTCACCGCCGCAGCCACTGCCGGCGCGCGAACCACAGCAGCACGGCAAGACCGACCAGCAGACAGAAAAGGACGATCCCCCAGAACGCCCAGGGCTCGCGCGCATAGGGTATGCCTTCGACGTTCATGCCCAGAAGGCCGGTGATGAAGGTGAGGGGAAGGAAGATGAAGGCGACCACCGAGATGTAGAGGGTCCGCTGATCGACGAGCTCGGCGCGCAGATCGGTCAGCTGTTCGTGCAGCAGGGCCGCGCGCTCGCGCACGGCCTCCAGTTCCTCCGCCATGCGCGCGAAGCGGTCGGCGGCCTCGCGGATGTGCAGGCGATCCTCTTCCGCGAGCCATTCGAAATCCATCGCGGCGAGGGTCGACAGGGCATCGCGGTCGGGCGCGACGAACCGCCGATAGCCGATCGCCTGCGCCCGAATGTCGGCAATCTCGCCCCGCAGCCTGTAGACCTGGCGCGCCTCGAGACCGCTCTCGGCATCGTCGAGCCGATCCCCGAGAACCGCCACTTCCGGATCCAGCTCGGTGCTGATCTCGCGCGCGAAGGCGGCGACCAGATCGCCCGGATCGATGATCCGACCGGCGCCCATTTCCGCCGCCACGACCCGGGTGGCGGCCAGTGGCCGGCGGGTGACCGAATGGACCCGGCGGTCGCTGACCCACAGGCGAATCGAAACCAGGCGATCGCCCTCCTCGGCAGCCCCTTCGCCGAGCCCCCGCAGATTCACCAGCGCCCCGTCGCCGAAGCGGTCGCAGCGCGGCCGGGTCTCGGTCGCCGCGAGGGCGCTTCCGGCAATTTCCGGAATATCGCCCTGTCCGGTCAGGGGAACCAGATCCAGTGCGTCGAGGCCGTCGACGTGCAGCCAGAGGAACCCGGGACCGCGATAGGCGGCCGCCTCCTCGACGCTCAGCCTTCGGACCGGGCCGTCACCCGCGAGGATGACGGCACAGCTCATGCAAGTCCGGACAGGAATTCGCGCAGCTTCGGCGCCATGTCGGGGCGTTCGAGCGCGAGGGCGACATTGGCCATGACGAAGCCGGCCTTGTCGCCGCAATCGTAGCGGACCGCATCCACGGTCACGCCGTGGAACGGCTGCTTTCCGATCAGCGCCGCCATCGCATCGGTCAACTGGATCTCCCCGCCCGCGCCGCGCTCCTGACGCTCGAGCACGCGCATCACCTCCGGCTGGAGGATGTAACGCCCGACGATGCCCAATGTCGAGGGCGCCTCTTCCGGCTTCGGCTTCTCCACCAGTCCCAGCACCTCCGTCAGCGTGCCGTCGGTCGCCCCCGGCGTGATGATCCCGTAGCTGGACGTCCGCTCGCGCGCCACCTGCTCGGCGCAGACGATATTGCCGCCGACCTTCCCGTAGGCCTCGACCATCTGCTTAAGACATCCGGGCCGGCCCCACATCAGATCGTCGGGCAGTAGCACGGCAAAGGGTTCGTCACCGACGATGTCGCGGGCGCACCAGACGGCATGGCCGAGCCCGAGCGGCTCCTGCTGGCGCACCGAGACGACGGTCCCCGGCACCGAGCGGCTCGATTCCAACGGCGCGAGCGACTTGCCGCGGCCGGTCATGGTCGTTTCCAGTTCGAAGGCGATGTCGAAATGATCCTCGAGCGCGTCCTTGCCGCGGCCGGTGACGAAGATCATCTGCTCGATGCCCGCGTCGCGCGCCTCCTCGACGGCATATTGGATCAGGGGCTTGTCGACGACCGTCAGCATCTCCTTCGGCATCGACTTGGTCGCGGGCAGGAAGCGGGTACCGAGCCCCGCGACGGGAAACACGGCTTTGCGTACTGCTTTCATGCTGTCTCCAGGATCTCGAAACGGGCACCCCGACGGATGTCAGGGAGGGGGCAGGTCGAACCGATCGTCCTCCCGCTCTTCCGAGCGCTTCAGAATTTCGTTCACCCGCTCCGGCCGTGCAATGGGCGGCGCCTCGAGAAGTTCCGCCGCAGTCGGCGCGCGCGTCGCCATTGCCGGCGTCACCGGCATGCTCTGTCCTTCGGCAGGGCGAAGCTGCTGACGGCCACCGCAGCCGGCGAGGAGGATGAAGACGGCAATGGCAGTGACGGCTGGTCGCATCGCCTCCTCCTTTCGGGCAGCCGCTGCTTAGAGGATAGACCGGAAAGGCACAATCCGCCCGCTTGCCGGGACAGGTGGCCGCAACTAGGCAGGATGGAGCATCCCGGAGGAAAGATCCCATGCGCCTGCCAGCCCGAAGCCTCCTCGTCCTTGCCGCCATGGCCGCGCTGTCCGCCTGCGGCGATTCCGGGCAGAAGGCCCCCGAGTTCGAGCAGAATGCCGCGACGGCCGCGGCGGAGGCCCAGCCGAAGGGACGGCTGGACCGGTCGCAGGCCGGCTCGCCGGCGCCTGCGACCCGTTTCCAGGACCCCGATGGCGACGAGGTCACCCTCGCCGACTTCAGGGGCAAGCCGCTGCTCCTCAATCTCTGGGCGACATGGTGCGCGCCCTGCATCGTCGAGATGCCGACCCTCGACGCGCTTGCCGCGCGCGACGGCGGTACGCAGGTGCTGGCGGTAAGCCAGGACCTCAACGGCAGGGAGAAGGTGGATGCCTTCTTCGCCGAACGGAAGTTCAGCCGGCTGGAACCCTATATCGATCCCGAATCCCAGCTCGCGGCCGATCTCAAGGTCGACACCCTGCCCACCACCATCTTCTACGATGCCGAAGGCAGGGAGCTGTGGCGAATGCACGGCATCGAGGAGTGGGACGGTCCCGATGCCGCCGCCCTTCTCGGGGAGGCCGCGGCGAAGAGCTGAGGCCGAACGGCGGGCCGGGGACGGCAGACCGCCCCGGACCCGGCGATCGGATCAGTCCCGAAGCAGCTCGTTGATGCTGGTCTTGGACCGGGTCTGGGCGTCGACCCGCTTGACGATCACCGCGCAGGCCAGCGCAGGCCTGGTCGGGTCCTTCGGCGGCAGGGTGCCGGGCACGACTACCGAATAGGCCGGCACGCGGCCGATGAAGATCTCGCCGGTCTCGCGGTCGACGATCTTGGTCGAGGCGCCGATAAACACGCCCATCGACAGCACCGCGCCCTGTTCGACCACGACGCCCTCTGCCACTTCGGAACGCGCGCCGATGAAGCAATCGTCCTCGATGATCACCGGACCGGCCTGCAGCGGTTCGAGCACGCCGCCGATCCCGGCGCCGCCGGAGATGTGGACGTTGCGTCCGATCTGCGCGCAGCTTCCGACGGTAGCCCAGGTATCGACCATCGTGCCTTCGCCGACATAGGCGCCGATATTGACGAAGCTGGGCATCAGCACCGCATTCGCGCCGATGAATGCCCCGCGCCGGACGATCGCGCCCGGCACGGCGCGGAAGCCGGCGGCGGCGAACTGCTGCGGCCCCCAGCCGCTGAACTTGGACGGCACCTTGTCCCACCAGTGGGCGGCGCCGGGCCCGCCGGCGATCGCCTCCATCGGATTGAGGCGGAAACTGAGCAGCACGGCCTTCTTGAGCCACTGGTTGACCAGCCACCCGTCCGGGCCCTTCTCGGCCACCCGCTGTTCGCCGGAGTCCAGGGCTGAAAGGGCCGCGTCCACCGCGGTCCGCACCGGGCCGGTGGTTGCGGTGTCGATCTGGTCGCGGGCGTCCCACGCTTCCTCGATGACTACGCGCAGGGCGTCGCTCATATCGGTTCTTCCTCCAGGATAGTGTCAAGCCAGGCGCCGATATCGTGGATGTGGTAATCGATAAAGGCCGGATCGGCCGCGTGGTCGCCCAACTCCGAGCCATTGTCGATCCACACCGTCGTCATGCCCAGCGCCTTGGCCGGTTCGAGATTGCGGGCCATGTCCTCCACGAACAGCGCGCGGACGGGATCGATGCCGAAACGCTTGCACAGGGCGGCATAGGGGCGTGGATCGGGCTTCGGGACATAGTCCATCGCATGGATGTCGTGGATCCCCTCGAAGAGGCCCGAAAGGCCGAGACGGTCGAGCACCCGTTCGGCATGCGCCGCATCGCCGTTGGTGAAGATGAACCGGCGCCCCGGCAGCCGCCCGACGGCGGCCGCGATCGCGGCATCGGCGGATATGGCGGCTAGGTCGATATCATGGACGAAGGCCAGGAATTCGTGCGGATCGACTCCGTTTTCGGCCATCAGCCCGGCCAGCGTCGTGCCGTGCAGCCGGAAATGATGTTTCTGGATGCGCCGCGCTTCGACGGCATCGACGTCGAGCCGCTGCTGGATGAAAAGCCCCATCCTCTCGTCGATCAGCGCGAACAGGTTGGCCGAGGACGGATAAAGGCTGTTGTCGAGATCGAAGATCCAGCTGTCGATATGCCCGAGTGCCGCATGCATGGCCGCCGCATAGACCGCGGGTTGGACTTCGGCAAAACCGAAGTTTAACATCTCGCGCAACATTGGCGGGGCGGTCAATTTTCGGGGGGCTCATGACATTTCAACGTACCAGGACGGTGCTGCTGCTCTCGGCATGCATCGCAGCGCTCGCACTTTCGGGTTGCGGTGGCGGAGGCGGCGGCGGTGATCGTGTCGAACCGCTTCCCGCGCCGCCCCCGGCGCCTCCTCCTCCTCCTCCGCCGCCGCCCCCGCCGCCGCCGCCCCCGCCGCCTCCGTCACCGGCGCCACCACCTCCTCCGCCGCCTCCTCCCCCACCTCCGCCGCCGCCGTCATCGCCTTTCGATGATACGGAATATCGGCGGTCGAACGGGGCGGCGGAGCATGATGCGCTGGCGGCCTACGATGCCGGCGCCACCGGCGATGGCGTCAAGATCGCCTTCCTCGATACCGGCATCAATCCGAACCTGGCCGAGTTCGCGGGCCGGATCGACCCCGCGAGCCAGGACGTCGCCGCCAACCGCGGCGTCGTCGACGAGGAAGGCCATGGCACCGCGGTCGCGGCAGTCGCCGCCGCCGCGCGCAACGGCCAGCAGATCCTGGGCGTGGCCCATGAAGCGACGATCCTGTCGCTCAACACCGCCGACCCGACCGACTGCGACAGCGACGGCTGTTCGCACCAGGATGCCGACATCGCCGACGCGATCGACATCGCGCGGCAGAACGGCGCGCGAGTCATCAACATCTCCCTGGGCGGCGGCAGCGCCGACAGCGACGTGACGCAGGCGATCGCCCAGGCGGTCGCAGCCGGCATCATCGTCGTCGTTTCGGCCGGGAACGATTCGAACCCCAACCCTTCCGGCTTTGCGATGGATATCGCAAGCGCGGGCAACGGACTGGTGATCATCGCCGGTGCGGTCAATGCCAACGGCCAGATCGCCAGTTTCTCCAATCGGGCGGGATCGGGCCGGGACTATTATCTCGCGGCGCTGGGCAATCGGGTGCGCACCATCGATACGGACGGATCGTCGATCCTCTATTCCGGCACATCCTTCTCCGCCCCCATCATCAGCGGCGCCGCAGCGCTGCTGGCAAGCGCCTTTCCGAACCTGACCGGGAAGCAGATTGTCGAACTCCTGCTCTCCACCGCCGATGACGCCGGCGCCTCGGGGCGCGACGGAACCTTCGGCAACGGCATCCTCAACATCGCCCGCGCTTTCGCGCCGCAGGGGCAGACGGTGCTTGCGGGCACGAGCGCGCCGATCTCGCTCGTCGACAACGGCCGGATGTCGGACGCCATGGGGGACGCTGCCGCCAGGCCGATGGGCGCGGTGATCCTGGACGGCTATTCGCGCGCCTATGCGCTCGATCTGGCGCGGACGATCGCCCTCGCCCCGGTCGAACGACCGATGGAACAGGCCTTTGCGGCCAACCTGCGCAGCGGAACGGCTATCGCCGGCAAGGTGGCCCTGTCGGTGACGATCAACCGCAAGCTCGACGGTGAGCCGATAACCGGCCTCGCCCAGCTCGGCCTCAGCTATGAGGACGGGCGGCGTGCCAAGGCGATCGCAGGCCTGGCCCTTGGCCGGCTGTCGCCGCAGACGGCAATCGCGCTCGGCTTTTCGGAAAGCGGCCGGACGCTCCAGCAACGGCTGGCCGGCCACGCACAGAATGCGTTCCTGGTCGCGCGCGACCCGATGTCGCGGAGCGGCTTCTACCGGAACGACAGCACCAGCATCGGCATGCGCCACGATCTCGGCCCGGCCGCGCTGACCGTCACCAGCGAACGCGGCAGGGTCTATATGCCGAGCCTGGCCCGCAACCTGGAGGAGCCCCGTTACTGGAGCAGCTCGGCAAGCCTCGACCGCCGCTTCGGCCCCGCGAGCCTGAGCTTCGGCGCCACCCGACTTTCGGAAGAAGCGACCGTGCTCGGCGGTGAATTCTCACAGCTGTTCGGCAGCGGCGGAGCAACCAGCACCTTCTTCGACGTCAGCGCGGGGGTGGATTTCGGAAGCGGCTGGTCCGCTCTGGCGAGCTATCGCGTCGGCTGGACCCGGATGGGGAGCAACGGCCGTCTCTCCACCGACGCCTTCGCCTTCGACCTGTCTCGACGCAGCCTGTTCGCCTGGGGCGACTCACTGGCCTTGCGGATCATGCAGCCGTTGCGGGTCCGCTCGGGCGGCTACGACCTCGTCCTGCCGACGACCTACGATTATGCGACGTTGAGCACGGGATTCGAGCGGCGGCGGTTCAGTCTCGCGCCATCGGGGCGGGAGATCAACTTCGAGGCCGCCTATGGCGTCGGCCTGTGGGGCGGCTATCTCAGCGCCAACGCCTTCCTGCGCCGGCAGCCCGGAAACATCGCGGCCGCTGACGAGGATATCGGGGCGGCGGTCCGCTTTTCGACCGGCTTCTGACGCGGTTCGCGGCCGGCAAGGCGAGGGCCTTCAGACGGTGAAGCTCTCGCCGCAGCCGCACTGTCCCTTGGCATTGGGATTGTCGAAGACGAAGCCGGCGGTGAAATCGTCCTCCCGCCAGTCCATCGTGGAGCCGATGAGGTAGAGCACCGAAGCCCCGTCGACGTAGAAGGTGCCGTCGGGCGTGACGATCTTCTCGTCGAACGGCTTCTCCTCCGTCACATAGTCGACCGAATAGGCAAGGCCCGAGCAACCGCGCCGGGGCGTCGACAGCCTGACGCCGATCACCCCTTCGGGTGCCTTCGCCATCAGCTCGGCAATCCGCGCCTCGGCGGCCGCCGTCAGTTTCAGGGCCGGGGGTCGTTCCCGCACTTTCGTCGCCACTTGCACCATCCTCGTTACAGCATGCCCAGTTCGAGCTTGGCCTCGTCCGACATCTTCTGGGGGTCCCAGGGGGGATCCCACACCAACGCCACCTCGGCATCGCGGATCCCCGGCACCGCGCAGATCCGCAGTTCGACCTCGCCGGGCATGGATTCGGCCACCGGGCAATGAGGGGTCGTCAGGGTCATGAGGATCTTGGCCTGCCCCTCCGGCGACACCTGCACGTCGTAGATCAGGCCGAGATCGTAGATGTTCACCGGGATCTCGGGGTCGTAGATATCCCTGAGCGCGTCGATCACCTGCTCATACAGGTCGCCGCCGGGCTCGGTCGGCGCGGTTTCGGCCGGTTTCTGGGCGAGGAACCCGGCGAGATAGTCCCGCTTGCGCTCGAAGCCGGACTCCACCCGCGCCTTGGGGGGCTTGGGCAGAGCCGAAGCATCGCCGACTTCCTCGATCTCGATTTTCCGTTCCTCGTTCATCCGAATATTCTCGCCACCCGTTCGATGCCGCGGACGAGCGCCTCGACATCCTTCCTGCCGTTGTAGACTCCGAAGCTGGCCCGCGCTGTCGCATCGACCCCCAGATGATCCATCAGGGGCTGCGCGCAATGATGGCCGGCGCGAATCGCGACCTGGCTCTCGTCCAATATGGTACCAACGTCGTGGGGATGAACCCCTTCGATCGCGAAACTGACGATGCCGGCGCTGTCGGCGGGCCCGAACAGCCGCACGCTGTTGAGCGACGCCAGGGCCGCCCGGGCTTCCGCGACCAGCGCCGCCTCATGGGCCGCGATCGCGTCGAGCCCGATCGATTCGACATAATCGATGGCCGCGTGGAGGCCGAGCGCGCCGACGATATGGGGGGTACCCGCCTCGAACCGCGCCGGCGGCGGAGCGAAGGTCGTATGGGCGAAGGTGACGCGATCGATCATGGCGCCGCCGCCCTGCACCGGGGGCATGCCGTCGAGATGCTCGGCCCTGCCCCACAGCACGCCGATGCCGGTGGGCCCGTACAGCTTGTGGGCGGAGAAGACGTAGAAGTCGCAGCCCAGTGCGGCGACGTCGACCGGCATGCGCGGCACCGCCTGGCAGCCGTCGACCAGCAGCAGCGCGCCGACGCCATGGGCGAGCTCGGCCGCGCGCCGCACGTCGAGCACCGATCCGAGCACGTTGGAGACATGGGCGAGCGCGACCATCCTGTGCTGCGGCGTCAGCATCGCCTCCATCGCGTCGAGATCGATGCGCCCGTCGGCGGTGAGCGGCGCGACGTCGATATGGACGTCGCCGACGCCTACGAGCTGCCAGGGCACGATGTTGGAATGATGCTCCAGCGTCGAGAGCATGATGCGGTCGCCCGGCTGAAGGTTGGAGCGGCCCCAGCTCTGCGCGACCAGGTTGATGCCCTCGGTCGCGCCGCGGACGAAGACGATCTCGTCGGCGGATGCGGCACCGATGAAACGTGCGGTGCGCGCCCTTGCCGCCTCGAAGGCAGTCGTCATGCTCGCCGAACGGCGGTAGACGCCGCGATGGACGGTCGCATAGTCCCGCTCATAGGCGCGGGTGATCGCATCGATGACGGCCCGCGGCTTCTGCGCGGTGGCGGCAGTGTCGAGATAGGCCCAGTCGTCGGGAATGGCCGGGAAGTCGGCCACCGTATCGAGCGGACGGGTGGAGAGCGCGACGTTCATGCCGCACCTGCGAACCAGTGCCGGACGTCCTGCTCGAAGGCCTCGCGCACGGACTCTTCCCCGATGCGGTCGACCGCATCGGCGACGAATGCGCGCGTGAGCAGGGCGCGGGCTTCCTCCCGCGGGACGCCACGGCTCATCAGATAGAAGAGCGCCGCGGGATCGAGCTCGCCGACGGTCGCGCCATGGGCGCATTTCACGTCGTCGGCGAAGATCTCGAGCTCCGGCTTGGCGTTGATCGTCGCGGTGCGCGCCAGTAGCAGGCCCCGCAGCGACTGTTCGCCGTCCGTTTTCTGGGCTCCGCGCGCCACCTCGACCCGCGCCGCGACCGAGCAGGTCGCCCGGTCGTCGGCGACCGAGCGCCAGACCTGCCGGCTCATGCCGGCCGGCATGGCGTGGCGGACGACGAGATTCGCATCGTGCCGCTGCTTGCCGCGCGCGAGCAGCGCACCGCCGGCCTCGGCATAGGCCGCCTCGCCGGAGAGGAGGATCTCGCCGTCGATCCGGCTGTCGGCTGCCCCGGCGGCAAGGCTGGTGACGATCAGGCTACCGCCTTCGCCGACGCTCGCGCGATCGGTGATGCTGACGAAGCCGGCCGTGGTCAGCAAACGCCGGGCAAGCATCAGCCGCGCGCCCTTGAACAGGGTTAAGCCGGTCAGGCGGTTCGTCCAGCCTTCGCCGACGAACGTCTCGAGGATCGACGCCTGGGCATCGACGTCGAGAACGACCTCGGCCGCCAGATGGTCGGCGCCGCCGGTCGAGACGTGGACGATCTGGACCGGTCCGGCGGTCGCATGATCCCGGCCGAGCCGCAGGCGCCAGCCGGAGCGGCCGGCGAGGCGGGCAAGCGCATGGTCGGCGGCGGCGACATCCACCTCGGCGATCTCCACCGGCCCCGGATCGCTCGCTTCCGCGACGAACGCGCCGTCGACGAACAGCAGCCGCGGGCCCGGCTGGTCGATCCAGGGCAATTCGGGTGGGACCTGCCCGCTCGGCTTCCGCTCGGCGAGGTCAGGCAGCGCCGAAAGATCGCTCCAGCGCCAGCTTTCCTCGCGGGTGGAGGGGAGAACGAGCAGGCTCATGCCGCCAGCACTCCATAGCCTTCGCGCTCGAGCTCGCGGGCGAGGTCAGGTCCGCCCGACCGGACGATCCGGCCGTCGACCATGACGTGGACGACGTCCGGCTGCACCACGTCCAGCAGGCGCTGATAGTGGGTGATCAGCAGAACCGCCTTGTCGGGCTTGCGCATGATCCGATTGATGCCCTCGCCGACGATGCGCAGCGCATCGATGTCGAGGCCGCTGTCGGTCTCGTCGAGCACGGCGAGACGCGGATCGAGGATCCCCAGCTGAACCATCTCGTTGCGCTTCTTCTCGCCGCCCGAGAAGCCGACGTTCACCGGCCGCTTCATCATCTCCATCGAAATGCCGAGCCGGTCCGCCTGGTCGCGCGACAGGCGCAGGAAGTCGCCGGCGGAAATCTCCCCCTCGCCGCGCGCCCGCCGCTGTGCGTTGAGCGCGGTGCGCAGGAACTGGACGTTGGATACGCCGGGAATCTCGACCGGATACTGGAAGCCAAGGAACAGCCCGGCCGCGGCCCGTTCGTCCGCCTCCATGTCCAGGAGAATGCGCCCGTCATAGACGATCGTGCCTTCGGTGACCTCATATCCGGGGCGCCCGCCGAGCACATAGCCGAGCGTCGACTTCCCGGCGCCGTTTGGCCCCATGAGCGCATGGACTTCCCCGGCATTCACCTCGAGCGACAGGCCCTTGAGGATTTCCTTGCCGTCGATCTCTGCGTGGAGGTTTTCAATCTTGAGCATCAGAACCGGAGATCCTTTGATTATCGAAAGTGTTAGCCCCACCCCCAACACCTCCCTGAAGGGGAGGGGTTTGAGGAACGGCGCCGCTCATCCCACGCTCCCTTCGAGGCTGATACCGAGCAGCTTCTGCGCCTCGACGGCGAACTCCATCGGCAGTTGCTGCAGCACCTCGCGGGCGAAGCCGTTGACGATCAGGGCGACCGCGTCCTCCTGCGATAGCCCGCGCTGCATCGCGTAGAAGAGCTGGTCGTCGCTGATCTTCGAGGTCGTCGCCTCATGCTCGATCTGGGCCGAGGGATTGCGGACCTCGATATAGGGCACGGTATGGGCGCCGCATTTGTCGCCGAGCAACAGGCTGTCGCACTGGGTGAAGTTGCGCACATTCTCCGCGGTCGGGCCGACGCGGACGAGACCGCGATAGGTGTTGTTCGACTTGCCGGCCGAAATGCCCTTGGACACGATCGTCGATCGCGATCCCTTGCCGAGGTGGATCATCTTGGTGCCGGTGTCGGCCTGCTGGAAATTGTTGGTGAGCGCGACCGAATAGAATTCGCCGACGCTGTTTTCGCCCGCCAGCACGCAGCTCGGATATTTCCAGGTAACGGCCGAGCCGGTCTCTACCTGAGTCCAGCTCACCTTGCTGTTCCGGCCCTGGCAAAGCGCGCGCTTGGTGACGAAATTGTAGATGCCGCCCTTGCCCTCGGCATCGCCGGGGTACCAGTTCTGGACGGTCGAATATTTGATCTCGGCATCGTCGAGGGCGACGAGCTCGACCACGGCGGCATGGAGCTGGTTCTCGTCGCGCATCGGCGCCGTGCAGCCTTCGAGGTAGGAAACATAGCTGCCCTTGTCGGCGATGATCAGCGTCCGCTCGAACTGGCCTGTATTGGCCGCGTTGATCCGGAAATAGGTCGACAGCTCCATCGGGCAGCGCACGCCCTCCGGGACATAGACGAAGGTACCGTCCGAGAAGACCGCGCTGTTCAGCGTGGCGAAGAAGTTGTCGTGGATCGGAACGACCTTTCCGATCCACTTCTTCACCAGTTCCGGATGCTCGCGGATCGCTTCCGAGATGGAAAGGAAGATGACGCCGGCCTTCTTCAGCTCCTCGCGGAAGGTTGTGGCGACCGAGACGCTGTCGAACACCGCATCGACGGCGACCTTGCGTGCGCCCTCGACGCCGGCGAGCACCTTCTGCTCCTCGATCGGAATGCCGAGCTTCTCATAGGTCCGGCGGATCTCCGGATCGAGCTCGTCGAGCGACTTCAGCTCCGGCTTCTGCTTCGGCTCCGCGAAATAATAAGCGTCCTGATAGTCGATCGGGGGGATGTTGAGCTTGGCCCAGTCCGGTGCCTGCATTTCGAGCCACTGCCGATAGGCCTTGAGCCGCCAGTCGAGCATCCACTGCGGCTCGCCCTTGCGCCCGGAGATGTAGCGGATCGTGTCCTCGCTCAGCCCTTTGGGCGCGAACTCCTGCTCGATGTCCGAGGTGAAGCCCCATTCGTAGGTCGACGCACGGTCGACCGCCGCCTGGGCAGCCGCATTCCGCACACCCGCTTCCTTGTTCCGCACGTCACTCACGACAGTCTACCTTCAGCAAGACTCTTCAGACTGACGCCCTGGAGGGCGCCGCGCACTGCGCCGTTGACGACGCTCATATGGGGTTTGACCTGGCAGTGGTTGTCGAGCGCGCAATCGTTGCGGCCACCGTCCATGCAGCAGGTCATCGCGATCGGCCCTTCCACCGCCTCTATGATGTCGGCCAGGCTGATGCCATCCGGTGCTCGCGCAAGACGGAAACCGCCGCCGGTGCCGCGCGCCGAGGTCAGCAGGCCGGCTGCCGCCAGGCGTCCCATGAGCTTCTGCGCGGTGGGGACGGGCACGCCCGTTTCCTCCGCGAGCAGCGTCGCCGACAGCCGCGCGTCGCCTCCGTGGCGGGCAGCGGCAGCCATCATCACGACGGCATAATCGGCAAGGCTGGTCAGACGCATGTTTTTCAATCGGACCGATTCGTTCCGATTGGCCATGTGGTCCCGCTTCGATCGAGAATCAACCGGAAGTTGGAAATTCGACCGGACCTGCTGTCGCCCCGGACCGGTGCGCCTTGCGCAGCGGCTCAAATTGTGCGGTGCGGCACGAAGATTCCCTCTTGACTAGCGATTCGATCTTGAAATTGCCGCAATTCCACCCCACGTGCGCTGCGCCGCACCTGTTTCGGCTCGTGCGGAGCTTCCCGTTTTTCCATAACCCTTTTTTGAAACCCCCTAGACATGGCTCTTCTTCCCTGCCCTCCTGACTTTACCGATCACGCGCCGATCAAGACGAATCGCCAGCTCGCCGAGAAATATGGCGTCGGCGAGAAGACGATCACGCGTTGGCGCAAGGAAACCGGCTGCACGGCATCGATCCGTCCGTTCGCGACGGCGGCACTGCCCAAGCAGCATGTTCCCGCGATCAGCCCCGGCATTGCCAGCGAGGCGGCGCAGTTCCTTCGCAAGATCTATCGTCCGGTCTATCACCGGATCATCGAGGGCAAGGAATTCCGCGGCCAATATGTCGTCGGCACCCAGGTGATGACCGAAAAGGAAGTCATCGCCCTCGCCGAGGAAAAGGGCTTCCAGCCCTATAATCGCCTGTTCGACCTGGCGAGCTGAGCGACCGCCAGTTCGGCCTTCGATATCGGCCGCGCTCCGCACCCGCGGAGGCGGCCGTTTCGATTCCCGGGGATCAGCATCCGGCGCGGCCGAAGGCCCGCCTTCATTCGGCGGCGAGCGCCGTCACCTGGCCGTCGTAGAGAAGATGGAAAGCGTCCGGATAGCGGGCATGCTCCGCCGCCGGCGTTCGTGGGGCGCAGGGACTCATGGCGGGACGACGGGGGGGCGTGGATATCGGGCTGATCGGACGCGGTATGGCCGGACGGCGGGCGACCACCATATTGTGGAACCATTCGCCCACGTAGGAGCCGTCGATCCGATGGACCCGCGATCCCAGGATCCGGCCGAGCGGCGTGCCTTCCAGATCGTAGATCAGGCATTCGAACACGAAGCCCACCGCTTCCCCCGCGGTGTTGAAAACATACATCGCCACTATGCCACCTCCGCTCTTCCCACGCGTGCGGCCGGCACCCAGTTGCGCCCGCTTCCCGTTGATGTGATGTTTACCCTTTAAAGCAATGAACCGCGGGCGAAATTCGCCCATGAACCATTGGGCGACAAAACGTTCCGTAAGACGGACGGATGGAAGCCGGCCGGCAGGGCTTTGACCGGCGGAAGCGCCGATGCCATAGCGCCGGAATGGGGCTCTATCCATTCGTCCGTCCCTTGATATTCGCGCTCGACGCGGAGCGGGCCCACGGGCTGACGATCGCGGCCCTGCGATGGCTTCCCCATTTCCGGACGGCGGAGGTCCCCGAGTCGCTTGCGATCCGGGTCGCCGGCATCGACTTTCCCAACCCGCTCGGCCTGGCGCCCGGCTTCGACAAGGATGCCCTGGTATTTCGCCAGATGTTGCGGTTCGGCTTCGGATTCGCCGAGGTCGGAACCCTTACTCCGAGACCCCAGCCCGGCAATCCGCGCCCCCGCCTGTTCCGCCTGGTCGAAGACCGGGCGGTGATCAATCGCATGGGATTCAACAATGAGGGGCAGCCGGCGGCGCGGCAGCGGCTGGAAGGCCGCAACCGCCGCCAGGGGATCGTCGGAGTCAATATCGGCGCCAACAAGGACAGCACGGACAGGATCGCCGATTATGCGGCGGGCGTGGCGGCCATGGGCCCGGTGGCCGACTATCTGACCGTCAACATCTCCTCCCCCAACACGCCCGGGCTGCGGGACCTGCAGGACCGGCGCGCGCTGCGCGCCCTCCTTGCCTCGGTGGCCGAGGCGCGCGGACCGGACGGGCCGCCGATATTCCTCAAGCTCGCTCCCGACCTCGAGCGCGGCGACATCGACGGCATCGCCGCCGCGGCGATCGACCATCGGATGGACGCGCTGATCATCTCCAACACCACCATCTCGCGCCCGACGCTGGCCTCGCGCCATGCCGGCGAGGCGGGCGGCCTGTCCGGGGCGCCGCTCAAGCGGCTCGCGCTGCAAAGGCTGCGCGATTTCCGCAGCGCGACCGGCGGCGCCATCCCCCTGATCGCGGCCGGCGGTATCGAGAGCGGCGGCGACGCCTATGACCGGATCCGCGCCGGGGCGAGCTTGGTGCAGATCTATACGGCCCTGGTCTATCAGGGACCCGGGCTGGCGCGCCGGATCCTCCACGAGCTCGACGCCCATCTGGAGGCGGACGGATTCGCCACCGTCGGGGAAGCGGTGGGCACCGCACCATAGGATCCCGGTGTCTCTAGCGCAGACTCCTCCAATCCTCTAGCTGTCGGGCCATGGTCCACCGGCTTTTCCTTTTCCTCGCCCTTCTCTTCCTCCACGTCCAGGTGCTGGCCCAGGGCGTCGTCTCCGCTGCCGAGCCGCGCGCGGCCGAAGCGGGACGCGAGATATTGCGCGAAGGTGGCAGCGCCAGCGACGCCGCGATGGCGATGATGCTCGCCCTGACCGTGGTCGAGCCGCAATCGTCCGGCTTCGGCGGCGGCGGATTCCTGCTGCACCAGGATGCAGGGACGGGGCTGCTCCAGACGGTCGATGGGCGCGAAACCGCGCCTGCCGCCGCGATGCCCGATCGCTTCCTCACGCCCGAAGGCAAGCCGATGCCGTTCATCGAGGCGCTCGCGGGCGGCTATTCGGTCGGCGTGCCCGGAAACATAAGGCTGATGGCGCTCGCGCACGAGAAATGGGGCAAACTGCCCTGGGCGCGGCTGTTCGAGCCCGCGATCCGCCTGGCGGAGGAGGGGTTCACCGTCAGCCCCAGGCTTTCCGAAAGCATCCGCCGGCTGTCCGGCCTCTGGGGCGCCTTCCCCGAGATCAGCGCGCTCTACCTGGACGAGAGCGGCCAGCCGCTGCGGGCGGGGGCGACGCTGCGCAATCCGGCTCTTGCCCGGACTTTGCGCGTCATCGCCGAAAAGGGTCCGGACTCCTTCTACGAAGGCGAGATCGCGCAGCAGGTCTCGGACGCGGTCACCCAGGCGCCGCGCAATCCGGTGCCGCTCACCCTCGCCGATCTCGCCGCCTATGAAGCGAAGGAGCGGTCGCCGATCTGCGGCCGCTACCGCACCTTCCAGGTCTGCGGCATGGGCCCACCCTCTTCCGGCGGTATCACCGTCCTGCAGATCCTCGGCATGCTGGAGCGCTTCGACCTGAAGGCGATGGGGCCGCGCGATCCGCGCAGCTGGCACCTGATCGCCGAAGCGATGAAGCTCGCTTATGCCGACCGCGAACACTGGCTTGGGGACGCCGATTTCGTGGAGGTCCCGATAGCCGGGCTCATCGATCCCGCCTATCTGCGGGAACGCTCCCTGCTGATCTCCCCCGACAAGCCGCTCGGCCGCTACGAGCACGGGACTCCGCCCGGCGCGCCGGCACGCACCACCGGTCATGCCCAGGAGGTGCCGGGCACGACCCACTTCGTCGCGGTCGACCGCGCCGGAAACATCGCCACCATGACCTCCACCGTCGAAGGCCTGTTCGGGAGCCAGCTGATCGCCGGCGGCATGGTGCTCAACAACGAGCTGACCGATTTCAGCTTCGTGCCCGAAAGGGACGGCGCCCCGGTCGCGAACCGGGTCCAGCCCGGCAAGCGCCCGCTGTCCTCGATGTCGCCGACGATCGTCTATGACCAGGCTGGGAATCCGGTGCTCGCCCTCGGCTCGGCCGGCGGCAAGCGAATCATCATGCATGTCGCCAAGACGCTGATCGGCTATATGGATTTCGGCCTTCCGGCCGCGGAGGCGATCGCGCTTCCGAACATCTATTTCGGCGGAGATTCGACGTTGGTCGAACAGGGCAGCTTCCTCGCCGGCATGACTTCCGAACTGGCTCGGCTGAACGGGCTGGTCACCACCACCGCTCTGCCCTCCAAGGTCAATGCGGTCGAACGGACTCCGGACGGATGGCGCGGCGCCGCCGATCCGCGCGGCGACGGCGTGGCGCTGACGGAATGAAGGGCGAAGGCCTCGTCGAGATCCTGCGCCGGATCGACGACGCGCCGAACCTTCCCGCCCTGTTCTTCGGCCGTGCCGCCGAACGGGGCGACGCCCCCTTCCTCTGGGCCAGGCAGGACGGCGCCTGGACCAGCATGAGCTGGCGCGAGGCCGCCCGCCAGGTTGCCGCGCTCGCCGCCACGCTGAACCGGCTCGGCCTCGGCAACGGCGAGCGGATCGCGCTGGTATCCGAGAACCGGCCCGAATGGGCGATCGCGCATCTTGCGGTCATGACCGCCGGCTGCGTCACCGTGCCGGCCTACACCACCAACACCGAACGCGACCATCAGCATATCCTCGGCGACAGCGGCGCATCGGCCGTGATCGTGTCGACGCAGAAGCTGGCCAGGGCCCTGCTGCCCGCCGTCTATCGCGGATCCGCCTGCAGCCACGTCATCGCGATCGAGCCGCTGTCGACCGCCCAGAGCGGAAGCATCGCCTTGCACGACTGGTCCGCGCTGATCGCGGAGGGGGACGGCGCCGAGCCGCGGCCGCCGGCGGCCCGCCGCGAAGACCTCGCCTGCATCATCTACACCTCGGGCACCGGCGGCGCACCGCGCGGCGTCATGCTCTCGCATGGCGCGCTGCTGCACAATGCCGCCGGCGCCGCCGAAATCATCGCGGAGGACTTCCGCACCGGCGAGGAGCGGTTCCTGTCCTTCCTGCCGCTGTCCCACGCCTATGAGCATAGCGGCGGGCTGTTCCTGCCGATCGCGATGGGATCCGAAATCTATTATGCCGAGAGCCTTGAACGGCTCGCGGCCAATATCGCCGAGGTTCGGCCGACGATCATGCTGGTGGTGCCGCGCCTGTTCGAGGTGTTCCGGCAGCGCATCCTCAGTGCGATCGGAAAGGAAGGCAGGATCGCGAAGATCCTGCTCGATCGGGCGCTGGAGACAGGCGCCCGCAAGCGCGAGGGCAGGCTTCCCTTCTGGCAGAAGCCGCTCGACCTCCTGCTGGAAGCCACGATCCGCAAGCGGATCAGGGCCCGCTTCGGCGGGGTGATGAAAGCCCTGGTCTCCGGCGGCGCCCCCCTCAACCCCGAGGTCGGACATTTCTTCGAGGCGCTGGGACTGACCGTGCTCCAGGGCTATGGACAGACCGAGGCGGCGCCGATCGTCAGCGTCAACCGGCCCAGGGCCGGCATCCGGATGGAAACCGTCGGCCCCCCGCTGCGCAACACCGAGGTCCGGATCGCCGAGGACGGCGAGATATTGGTGCGCGGCGAGCTGGTGATGAAGGGCTATTGGCGCAATCCCGAGCTCACCGCCGCGACGGTGATCGACGGCTGGCTGCACACCGGCGACGTCGGCACCCTCGACGAGGCCGGGCGCCTGATGATCACCGACCGGAAGAAGGACCTCATCGTCCTCGACAAGGGCGACAATGTCGCGCCCCAAAGGGTTGAAGGCATGCTCACGCTGCAACCGGAGATCATGCAGGCGATGGTCGTCGGCGACCGGCGGCCGCATCTCGTCGCCCTGATCGTCCCCGATCCCGAATGGACCAAGGCCTGGGCAAAGGGGGCGGGCAAGCCGGACGGCCCCACCCTGCGCGACGATCCCGATTATCTTCGCGCGCTTTCGAGCGCGATCGACCGGGTGAATGCCGAGCTGTCGGTGACGGAGAAGGTGCGCCGCTTCTGCCTGGCGGACGAGCCGTTCACGATCGAGAACGAGCAGCTGACCCCGTCGATGAAGATCCGCCGCCACGTGCTGAAGCAGGTCTATGGCGCACGCCTCGAGGCGCTGTACGGAAAATAGGCGCGCCGCGCGCTAACGCGTGTAGGGCGTGAATTCGCCGAGGATGCATCCGCCGAACTCGATTCCGCTGGGGGCATCGAACACGATGCCGACGTCGCCGCTGCACAATTGGGTGCTGGTGGTGCGGAAGCGCAGGGAGCGCGACCGCGTCAGCATCGGGCAGCCGTTGCGCGGGCGATTGACCCAGACCACATTGTTGCTCGGCCCTTCGAACAGGATCGCATTTTCGCCGAAGCTCCGGTTGCCACCGAGCCCGCGCATGTTGATGCAGGAGACCGGACGGCCCGCTGTCCGCCCCTCGAGCACCGTGGCCAGTTCGGCCTCGGCCGATTCTTCGCCCTCGCGCGCCGACTGGGTGCTGGTGCAGGCGGCGACCGCAAGGGCCGCGAGCGATGCAAGAACCAGTGTCTTCATGGCTGCTTCTCCTCAGCGCACAAAACCAGCGAAAGGGCGATGGGTTTCACCCGCGGAACGAGTCTTTTGCCGCCCGCCGCGAAGCAAGCTCCTGCGCCGACGATGCGCGCATGAATATGTTGGTATCGCGCTCCAGTCCGATCGTCGTGGGAACCGTCGCCTCGCCCTCGGCACGCGCTGCTTCCACCTCCGCCAGCCGGGCCTTGAGCGCCGCATTGTCCGGCTCGACCGTCACTGCGAAGCGGGCGTTGGAGAGGGTATATTCGTGGGCGCAATAGACCTGCGTCTCGGGCGGAAGCGCGCCGAGCCGCTGCATGTTGCGGTACATCTGGTCCGCCGTCCCTTCGAACAGCCGGCCGCAACCCATGGCGAACAATGTGTCGCCGACGAACACGACCGATTCCGAGGGCAGATGATAGGCGATGTGGCCGGCGGTATGTGCGGGGACCTCCAGCACATGCGCTTCGATCGGTCCCAGCGCGACGGTGTCGCCTTCGCCGACCGCACGGTCGAGGGTCGGGATCTTCCCGGCCTCCGCGGCGGGAGCGGTCACCCGCGCCCCGGTCGCGCGCTTGATCGCCTCGTTCCCGCCGGTGTGGTCGCCATGCCAGTGGGTGTTCCAGATCTGGGTGATCCGCCATCCGCGCCGCTGCGCCTCGGCGAGCACCGGTTCGGCGACCGCAGGATCGATGACGACGGTTTCGCCCGATCCATTCTCGTGCGCGAGCCAGACGTAATTGTCGTTCAGGACCGGTATCCGGACGATCTCAAGCGATGAGCGCATCATATCCCTCACTGCTGAACTGGATGAGGCAGAAGCCGTGGCCGAACGGATCGGCGAACATGGCGAGCCTGCCGTAGGGCGTCTCCCGGGTCTCCCCTTCCTGGACGGCGCCGGCGGCCGTGACCCGGGCGATGGCGGCGTCCATGTCCTCCACCACGAAGTCCGGGTGGATCGGGGTCCAGTGCCGCGCGTAGCTCCGGCTGCCCCCGCCCGCCGGGCCGATCGGCGAGCCTTCGGCCTTCTTCAGGAGATAGATGGGGGCATCGCTGCCGAGGAGCTCGACGAAATCCTCATCGAAACGCCGCCCGACCCGCAATCCGAGCGCCGCGGTGTAGAAGCGCTCGGCCGCGACGATGTCCGGGACATCGATGTTGAGGAGCAGTCCCGGCACCGCGGCCGCCTACCATTCGCCGGTGTTGGGCATCGAGACCCAGGGTTCGGCCGGCGGCAACGGCTCGCCGGCCTGGAGCAGTTCGACCGAGATATTGTCGGGCGTGCGGACGAAGGCCATGTGGCCGTCGCGCGGGGGCCGGTTGATGGTCACGCCATTGTCCATCAGTCGTTGGCAGGTCTCGTAGATATTGTCGACGCTATAGGCCAGGTGGCCGAAATTGCGGCCGCCCGCATAGCCCTTCTCGTCCCAATTGTGGGTAAGCTCGACCTGGGCATCCTCGTTCCCCGGCGCGGCGAGGAAGATGAGGCTGAAGCGGCCCTTCTCATTGTCCATCCGTCGCACCTCCCGCAGGCCGAGCAGGTTGAAGAAGCGGATCGTCTCCTCCGGGTCGGAGACTCGGATCATCGTGTGCAGATATTTCATCGGGCGTCCTCACGCTTCAGGCAGGTGTCGGCTGCGCCCTACCACCTCCGAACGCCGGGCTCTAGGGTCGGGACTCCAGCATCCGGCGCATGTGGACCGCGGGCAGGAACAGGCCGCCGCCCAGCCCCACCTGCATCGGGCCGATCACGGTGAAGCCGAGCGCCCGGTAGAAGGGTTCGCCGTTGAGCGTGGCATAGGCTTCGAACGCGCGCACCCCTGCCGTCCGCGCATCCCTCTCGCAGCGCGCGTAGAGGAGGCGGCCGATCCCGCAGCCCACCCATCTCGCCGCGGTGGCGAAATGGCGGATGTGGGCCACCCCTTCGACCGCTTCCGTCGAATGGGGCTTCTCGAACGTCCAGCCCCCGCATCCGACCGGCTCGGGACCGGCCTCGGCGAGATAATAGGTGCCGGAGCGCAGCAGTGCCGGATTGGCGCGGGTCATGGCCGGCAGGATGCGGGCGAGCAAGGTGCGGTCGTAGGCGGTGCCGAGCAGGGCCGGATAGGAGGACTGCAGGACTTCGGAGACGGCGGCCGCATCGGCGGGCCCGGCCGCCCTGACCGCGATCGCGGGGAGGTCCCGGACCGGAATCACGGAGCCGCACCTGCAGTCACGTTCGGGGCGCCCGGCGGAACGAGGTCGATGACGATGATCCGTACGGGATCGGGTCCCACCACCCAGCCTTCGTGCAGCTGGCCGACGGATTCGGCCACCAGCTCGCCCGGCCCGAACACCCGCTCCAGCCCGGTATCGAGGTTGCGTACGCCCAGCCGGCCACGCTCGACATAGCCGAAGCGCGACCAGGGATGGCGATGCGGCGCGATGCTGGCTCCTGGCGCCATGTCGACCGCCGTTCCGACCACCTCCGCCGCGCCTTCCGGAAGCCGGAGCGGCTGGCCGGACATGGTGCTGTCCGTGCGCAGGATCTCCGCAGGGCGGACCGGCGGCGGCGTTTCTGCCGAGGCAGCGAAGGCCGGAAGGAGCACCAGCACCAGACAGCTTCTCCACATCTCTCCACTCCCCCTCATGTCCACATCAGGCTTGGTAATCCCGAGCCGGGCGACTAGCTAGGCTTTCATGTCCCCGGCCGTGTCCCCCGAAGCCCTTGCCGCCGACGCGATCCAGATGCTGGCGAAGCTCGTCGCCTTCGACACGACGTCGCGCAACTCCAACCTGGAGTTGATCCGCTTCGTCGAGGCGGAGCTGGGCCGGATCGGCGTGACCGGCACCCGGGTCGCCAATGCCGACGGCGGCAAGGCCAATCTCTATGCGACCGTCGGACCGGCGGTGGAAGGCGGGGTGATCCTGTCCGGCCACACCGACGTCGTGCCGGTGGATGGACAGGCCTGGTCGTCCGACCCGTTCCGCCTCCAGCAGAGGGGTATGCGGCTCTACGGGCGCGGCACTGCGGACATGAAGGCCTTCCTGGCGCTCGCCCTTGCCGCCGCGCCGCTGTTCACCGCCCTGAGGCGTCCCGTCCATCTCGCCTTCTCCTATGACGAAGAGGTCGGCTGCCTCGGCGCGCCGGCGATGATCGCCGACATCGCCAAGCGCGTGCCGCCGCCCATCGCCGCGGTCGTCGGCGAGCCCACCAACATGGAAGTGGTGAGCGCCCACAAGTCGATCTCGAGCTGGATCGTCACCGTAACCGGGCACGAGGCGCATTCCAGCCTTACCCACCTCGGCCTGTCCGCCAACATGGTCGCGGTTCGCCTGATGAGCAGCCTCGCGGCGCTCGCGGAGCGGCTGGAGCGCGAGCCGCCGCCCGGATCGCCCTTCACGCCCCCGCATGCGACGCTGACGATCGGCCAGATCGAGGGCGGAACCGCGGTCAACATCCTGGCGCGCCAATGCGTGTTCGCCTTCGACCTTCGCTGCCCGCCGGGCCTCGACGGCCACGAGCTGATCGCCCCCTTCTTCGCCGAGGCGCGGGCGATCGATGCGGACATGAAGGCGCGCTTCCCGGAAGCCGGGATCCAGATCGTGCACCGCTCCTCCGCCCCTGCGCTTGCGCCGGAACCGGAGGGGGAGGCCGAGCGGCTGATCCGCCGGATCGCCGGCGACAACGGGCCGGCGCGCGCGGTCGCCTATGCCGCCGAAGCGGGCCAGTTCCAGGGCGCCGGCTTCTCGACGGTGATCTGCGGGCCGGGCTCGATCGAACAGGCGCACCAGCCGGATGAATATATCGAAGTGACTCAGATCGAGCGGGGCGCCACCTTCATGCTGCGGCTCGCGGACGCGCTGGCCGGCTGAACCCCACGCATGAATGGTCAAGCGGCGAACGCCTTCGACCCCCGCCTGACCGCGCTGGTGGTCGCCAGCACCAGCTTCATGGCCTCGCTGGACGCGACGATCATCACCCTGGCGATGCCGCATATGGCGGACAGCTTCGGGGTGCAGCCGATCACCGTCACCATCGGCATCACCATCTATATCGTGGTGATGGCGACAATCATGCCGGCGAGCGCCTGGATCGCGGACCGGTTCGGCCCGCGCCGGGTGCTTGCCGTCGCCATCACCGGTTTCACCCTGGCGTCGATCCTGTGCGGGATCAGCCGCAGCATCGAGGCCTTCGCTGCCGCGCGGGCGCTGCAGGCCGCCTGCGCCGCGCTGATGTCCCCGGTCGGCAACCAGATATTGTTCCGGGTGACCCCCAAGAACAGGATCGTCACCGCGGTCGCGATCAGCACCACCCCGGCGCTGGTGGCCCCGGTTATCGGCCCGCCGCTCGGCGGGATGATCATCACCGCCCTGTCCTGGCCCTGGATCTTCTTCCTCAACGTGCCGATCAGCCTGGTCGCCATGGGGCTGACCCTGCGCTTCATCCCCAGGATCGGCCGTGCGGCGCCGCGGCCGTTCGACTGGCGCGGCTTCTTCCTGCTGGGCGCCGCATTCGCCTGCGTGATCTATGGCCTGGAGGAAGCCGCGCGGCTCCGGGGCAGCCCGGCGCTGCCGATCGGGCTGATTGTGGCAGGGATCGGGTTCGGTGTCGCGGCGGTGCGCCACATGCTGACGACTCCCCACCCGGTCGTCTCGCTCGGTGCGGTACGGGTGCGCACCTTCGTCGCCACCACCCTGACCGGCGGCGTGCTCGTCCGCATTCCCTTCCGCGGGCTGAACCTGATCCTGCCGCTGATGTTGCAGGGCGTGCTCGGCTTCAACGCCTTCTGGGCCGGACTGCTGCTGCTCGGATATAATGGCGGCGACCTCGCGCTGAAGGCGGTCGCCGGACGGATCCTGCGCCATACCGGCTTTCGCAGCGCGCTGACCGTCAGCGCAGTCCTGACGGCACTCGCGACCGCCGGGCTGATGCTGATCGACGCCGGAACGCCGTGGATCGTCGCGATGGTGGCGCTGATCCTCGCCGGCGCCGTCCGCTCCGTCCTGTTCACCGGCATGATGGCGCTGACCTTCGCCGACGTACCGCCGGACGAACTGCCCTATGCGACCATCCTCAACAATATCGGCGCCCAGGTGACCGGCGCGTTCGCCGTTTCCTTCACGGCCCTGCTGCTCAGCGGATCGGCGGCGCTTCGCGGCGGCGATCCCGGCCATCTCGCCCTCGCCGACTATCGCGCCGCAATGCTGGCCATAGCGGTGATCGGGCTCGGCGCTGCCTGGGTGTTCCTGCGGTTGCCGGGAGATGCCGGCGCGGAGGTGAGCGGCCACCGGACTGCCGGTTGACGGCCCGAAGCTATTCGAAGTCGGCGGCGCGGTCGCCGAGCAGGAAGCGGGGGCCGGCGCCGGCGCGGGCGGCGCGGTCGCCCGGATTGTAGAGCGCGCAGCGATCGAGCGACAGGCAGCCGCAGCCGATGCAGCCATCGAGCAGGTCCCGCGTGCGCTCGAGCATCCGGATCTTCGCGTCGAGCCGGCTGCGGATCCGCTCGCTGATGCCATGCCAGTCCCCGGCCGTCGGGGCCCGGCCGTCCGGAAGGGTGGCGAGCTCGGCCTGGATCTCGCCGATGCTGAGCCCGAGCTGCTGCGCGATCAGCGCGAAGGACAGGCGCCGGATGTCCGAGCGGAGGAAGCGGCGCTGGTTACCGCTGGTGCGCAGCGGCGCGATCAGGCCGCGCGCCTCGTAGAAGCGGATCGCCGAAACCGACAGGCCGGTCCGCCGGGCGAGCTCCCCGATCGTGAGCAGTTCGACGGCCATTCCAACCTCCGCATCCAAGCTTGACCTGAACTTAGCTTGAGGTTGTACGACTCGCAACCGGCACAGGCACGATGCACGTGCAAGCAACGGAGAAAGAAGGACAATCATGGGTCGAATCGAGCATGTGAACGTCACCGTCCGGAACCCGGAACGTACCGCGGAGCTGATGGAGAATCTGTTCGACTGGCATGTGCGGTGGAGCGGTCCCGCGCTCAACGGCGGGCATACGGTCCATGTCGGCAGCGGCGACCAGTATCTCGCCCTCTATGCCGCTAGGGAGGCGGACCATGGCGACGATGTCTTCAGCAAGGGGCGGCCGCTCAACCATATCGGCATATTGGTCGACGACATCGAGGCAACCGAACAGCGGGTGATCGCCGCCGGACTCGAACCGTTCAGCCATGCGGACTATGAGCCGGGCCGGCGCTTCTATTTCCTCGATCCCGACGGCACCGAATATGAAGTGGTGAGCTACGCCTGACGCCGTACGGCCCGTCCGGTCATGCGCCCTCGACGAACGACCGGATCCACCCTCCAACCCGCGCGCAGTCGTTCGGCCGTTCGAGCGAGGCGCGGGCGGCGGCTGGATCGTCCAGCCGATCGGCCACCAGATCGATCAGGGCGGCGGCAAATGCCGGATCGAATTCGGGATGGAACTGGAAGGAGATCGCCGGCTGGTCCTCATAGGCAAGGCCGCCGATCGGGCAGAAGGCATTGCCGGCGATCAGCCGGGTGGCGGGCGGCTGCTCCACCACCTGGTCCTGGTGCGAGACCGGCACCGCGACATGGTCGGCGCCGTCCATCCACGGCTCGCGGACGAGGATTCGATAATCCTGCAGCCCGACGCCCCAGCCCCGTCCCGACTTCACCGCGCGACCGCCGAAGGCCTCGGCCATGATCTGGTGGCCGAAGCAGATCCCGACCAGCTTCGCGCGGCCTTTCGCCGAACCGAGGAAGCGCTTCAGCGGACCGATCCATGGCAGGTCGTCATAGACGCCCGCCGGGGAGCCGGTGATGAGATAGGCGGGATGATCCTCCGGTCTTTCCGGATATTCGCCCCCGGTCACGTCGTAGCTGGCGGCGATGATATCCTGGCCGAGCAGGCGCGCGAACATGTCGGGATAGCGGCCGAATTCCGGTATCAGCCGGCGCGGCGGAAGCCCCGTTTCGAGAATCGCGAGGGTCACCATTGCGCGCGCCCGGTTGCACCGCCGCGAGTTTCCGCTACCGAGCTAGGCAATTCGAATGGAAGGATCATCGGGGTTCCTTCGACAGGAAGATGGGGTGGGACTGAAAGGTGAAGCTCTCCGACTGCAATTGCACCGAGGATTTTCGTCGCCTGGCGCGCCGGCGCCTGCCGGGGCCGGTATTCCATTATATCGACGGCGCCGCCGACGACGAACTGACCCTGCGCCGCAACACCGCGGCCTATGACGAATGCGACCTGGTGCCCAATGTGCTCGCCGGCGTCCAGGACATCGACATGAGCGTCACGGTGATGGGCAAGAAGATCGCCATGCCCATCTTCCTCTCGCCGACCGCGCTGCAGCGCCTGTTCCACTGGGAGGGCGAACGCGCCGTGGGCCGCGCGGCCGAGAAGTTCGGCACCTTCTTCGGCATCTCCTCCCTCGCCACCGTCAGCGTCGAGGAGATCGGGCGGACGGTGAACACCCCGAAGATGTTCCAGATCTACATCCACAAGGACAAGGGACTGAACCGCGCGCTGATCGACCGGTCCAAGGCCGCCGGATTCGATGTGATGGCGCTCACCGTCGACACCATCGTCGGCGGCAACCGCGAACGATGCCTGCGCACCGGATTCACCTCCCCGCCGAAGCTCACCGCACGCTCGGCGCTGAGCTTCGCCACCCACCCCGGCTGGACGCTCAACTATCTTCTGCGCGAATCCTTCGCCCTGCCCAACCTCAAAGACCATGTGCAGGAAGGCACCAATGTCGCCATGTCGATCGGCGACTATTTCAACACCATGCTGGACCAGTCGATGGACTGGAAGATGGCAGAACAGGTCCGTGCGGACTGGGGCGGCACCTTCTGCCTCAAGGGCATCATGTCGGTGGAGGACGCCAGGCGCGCCGTCGACATCGGCGCCGATGCGATCATGGTGTCCAATCACGGCGGCCGCCAGCTCGACGGCAGCCGCTCGCCGTTCGACCAGCTCGCGGCCATCGTCGATGCGGTCGGCGACCGGATCGACGTGATCTGCGACGGCGGCATCCGCCGCGGCAGCCATGTGCTGAAGGCGCTGAGCGTCGGCGCCAAGGCCTGCTCGGGCGGGCGCTGGTATCTCTATGCGCTGGCGGCCGCCGGCCAGCCCGGAGTCGAGCGCGCGCTCGGCCGCATGCGGGACGAGATCGAACGCGACATGAAGCTGATGGGCGTGCGGAGCGTCGGCGAGCTGTCGCGCGCGAACCTCGCCTGGCGGACCTAGGCGGGGGCTCAGGCCTCCGCCGCCGCGGGAGTCCTGGCCAGCCGCTCCCGCCCGTGCGGCGCGGAGAAATCGACCGGCGTACCGGCCGGGATGATCCCGCCCGCGTTCACCCACAGCGAATAATAGTTCTGGACGTAGAGCCGCGGCTTCACCGTCTCGGCGACGCCCGGCCACTGGTAGAGATCGCGGGTATAGGCCCAGAGATTGGGGAAGTCCCGCAGCTGCTGCCGGTTGCACTTGAACAGCGAGAAATAGGCCACGTCGAACCGCGCCAGCGTCGGAAACAGCCGCCAGTCCGCCTCGGTCGGCCGGTCACCGAGCAGGAAGCGCCGGTCCGCGAGCCGCGTCTCGATCTCGTCGAGCGCAGCGAACAGCTGGCCATAGGCCTCCTCATAGGCGTCCTGGCTGGTCGCGAAGCCGCAGCGATAGACGCCGTTGTTGATGTTCGCATAGGTGAAGGCGTTGAGCGCATCGATCTCGTCCCGCAGCGGCTCGGGATAGAAATCCTCGTCATTGCCGGCGACGCCGACGAACTCCGAATTGAGCATGCGGATGATTTCGGAGGATTCGTTGTTGACGATCCGCCGGCTCTTCTTGTCCCACAGCACCGGGATCGTGCACTTGCCGGTATAATCGGGATCGCTCGCCACATAGGCTTCCCACAGGTAACGGAAGCCGTTGATCTGGTCCCCGGTCGCTTCGGGCGACCTCGGGTCCGTCCCATATACCCAGCCATTCTCGCCGAAGCCGGGCAGGCAGTAGGAAATGGTGATGGCGTCCTTCAGCCCCTTCAGCGAGCGATAGAGGATGGTGCGATGGGCCCAGGGGCAGTGATAGCCGACATAGAGATGATAGCGTCCGGGCTCCGCCCTGAAGCCGGAGGAGCCGTCCGCGGTGATCCGGTCGCGAAAGGCGCTGGCGATGCGTACGAACTCGCCCTTGCTCCCGGTCTCGGGCGGCGAGTCCGTCGTCCAGACGCCTTCATTAAGATAGCCCATCGCGACTCTCCCTCGCGCTTCACTTGCCCTTCCGGGCGAGCAGGTCGACCTTCACCTGGATCTGCTGGGACACGAAGGTTCCGTTCGGATCGGACTGCGCGCCGAGATCCAGGGCGACGCGATCGAGCGTGGTGCTGCCCTGCATCCGCAGCCCGCCGGCTTCGGGCTTGAGGGTGAAGGGCAGGGTGACCGGAACGCTCTTGCTCTTCACCGTCACCGTGCCTTCGGCGACATAGCGGTCGGGGCCGTCGGTGCGGATCGAGCGGGTTGCGAAGGTCGCCTTCGGGAATTCCGCGATGTTGAACCATTCGAGCGCCTGCAGCGTCGTTTCCTGGAAATCGTCCCCGGTCTTCGCGCTGCCGGTGTCGATGGTCACGGTGGCGCTGGATTGCGCCAGATCCTTCGGGTCGAAGGCGATGCTGGCGCTCCAGTCTTCGAAGCGGCCCTCGAACGGGCTCCCGTTCGCTTCGCCGGAGAAAGTGATCCGGCTCTGGTCGGGCACGACGGTCCAGGCCGGCGGTGCCGCGGCGGCGCCGGCGAGCGGCGCGGCGATGCCGAGAAGCAGGGCGAAGGCGAGCATTTTCACGGTGGCGGTCTTTCCTGTGCTGGCGGACGATCGTTCGACGGAAGAGGAAGACGGAAGGCCCCACCCGCGGATGCGGGGGAGGGTTCCTCGATGCCCATAGTGGACAATGACAACGAAACCGGCAAGCCGGTGCGGGGACAACGAAACCGGCAAGCCGGTGCAGGGCTCCTTTCGTCCCGCCTCAACCCCGGTGCACCGATCTTGCCGTGCCTGTCGGGGCGCACGGACTAATCTCGAGGCTCCGGGGGGCCGGCTGACATCTGCAGCAGCGAAGAGCTCCCGCACGCTGGAAGAGGGCATGGTGGACGACGCGCGACAGGATGAAGACAGCGACAGCCGCATCGTGGTGGTCTCGGGACCGAGGGGGTTCGATCCCGCCGCTGCGCTGTTCGCGGGCGGCGTCGAAGTGCGCGAGGACGACGTCCTCGTCGCCTACGAGCGCCCCGGCAATGTCTCGATCGACATATTGACCAACTGAACCCGCGCACAGTCGCTGCAACCTTATTGCCGCGCCGGGCTTTGATGATCCGACAGGCGCGGGAGAAACGGGGATGCTCGAAGGCGTCCGGGCACGCATTGCCGCAGCGGCGCTGATGCTGCTGGCGATCCTGTTCGCCCTGCCCGCGTCATCCGCGCCGCCGCCGCAGCGCGCTGCAATGCTGCTGGACATCGAGGGCGCGATCGGCCCCGCCACCGCCGATTATGTCACGCGCGGCCTCGCCGATGCGGAGGAGCTGCGAGCACCGGTGGTCATCCTGCGCATGGACACGCCGGGCGGGCTCGACAGCTCGATGCGCGAGATCATCCGCGCGGTCCTGCGCTCGCCCGTGCCGGTGGCTGCCTATGTGCACCCGAGCGGCGCGCGCGCCGCGAGCGCCGGCGCCTTCATCCTCTACGCCAGCCATATTGCCGCCATGACGCCAGGCACCAATGTCGGCGCCGCCACGCCGGTCCAGATCGGGGCGGCGCCGTCGTCCCCGGACAGCGGGCCGAAGGAGGGCGACGGCGGCGGACAGGCGAAGGGCAGTCCCGCCAATGCCAGCGAGGCCAAGGCGGTGAACGATGCCGTCGCCTACATCCGCTCGCTCGCCGAACTGCGCGGCCGCAACGCCGACTGGGCGGAGGCCGCGGTGCGCGAGGCCGCGAGCCTTTCCGCAACGGCTGCGCTCGAGCAGCAGGTGATCGACATCGTCGCCGATGACATCGAGGACCTGCTGGCTCAGATCGACGGCCGCACGGTCACCGCCGGCGGGATCGAGCGCCGGCTCGAAACGCGGGCGATCGCGGTCGACGAGGTCGCCCCCACCTGGCGAACCCGCTTCCTGTCCGCGATCACCAACCCCAATGTCGCACTGATCCTGATGATGATCGGCGTCTACGGGCTGATCTTCGAATTCATGAGCCCCGGCTCCGTCTATCCCGGCGTGATCGGCGCCGTCTGTCTGCTGCTCGGCCTCTACGCACTGGCGGCGCTGCCAGTGAATTATGCGGGTATCGCCCTGCTCATCCTCGGGGTCGCGCTGCTCGCGGCAGAGGCCTTCACACCCTCCTTCGGCGCGCTCGGGATCGGCGGGCTCGCCGCGCTGGTGTTCGGGTCGGCGATCCTGTTCGACACCGACGTGCCGGAATTCCGCATCGGCTGGCCGGTGATTGCCGGGGTGGCGCTGTCCGGCCTCGTCATGACCGTGATCGTGGCCAGGGTCGGGGTCGCGGCGCGGCGCCGGAAGGTCGTCAGCGGGCGGGAGCAGATGATCGGCCTCACCGGCACCGTGCTCGGTTGGGACGGCGGCCGCGGCCACGTCTTCGTGCGCGGTGAACGTTGGCGGGCAACCGGCGTTGGTTCGCTGCGCGAGGGCGACACGGTCCGGGTGCGGTCGATCGAGGATCTGACGCTTGACGTCGAACCCGCCTCGCCGCCGGACAGGGAGGACTGAACATGGCAGATTTCGGAAACTTCGCCTTCTGGATCCCGGCGGTCCTCATCCTCCTCCTGATCCTGATGGCCTCGATCAAGATCCTGCGCGAGTATGAACGCGGAGTCGTGTTCACCCTCGGCCGCTTCACCGGCGTCAAGGGCCCTGGACTGATCCTGCTGATCCCGCTGGTGCAGCAGATGGTGCGCATCGACCTCAGGACGCTGGTGCTGGACGTGCCGACGCAGGACGTCATCTAGCGCGACAACGTCTCGGTCCGGGTCAATGCCGTCATCTATTTCCGGGTGATCGACCCGGAGAAGGCCACCATCCAGGTCGAGGATTATATGGCCGCAACCAGCCAGCTGGCGCAGACCACCCTGCGCTCGGTGCTCGGCAAGCATGAGCTGGACGAGATGCTGGCCGAGCGGGACAAGCTCAATGCCGACATCCAGGACATCCTCGACGCCCAGACCGATGCCTGGGGGATCAAGGTCGCCAATGTCGAGATCAAGCATGTCGACCTCAACGAGGTGATGATCCGCGCCATCGCCCGCCAGGCCGAGGCCGAGCGCGAGCGGCGCGCCAAGGTGATCAATGCCGAAGGCGAGCAGCAGGCGGCGCACGCCCTGCTGGAGGCCGCACGGATCCTCGGCCAGTCGCCCCAGTCGATGCAGCTGCGCTACCTTTCGACCCTCAACGTACTGGCGGGGGAGAAGAGCTCGACCATCGTCTTCCCCTTCCCGATGGAATTGCGGGACCTGCTCGGCCGCGGAGGGGAGCGCGGGGGCGGGGGCGAAACCTCCGGCTCCCAGGGGTGAGGTTCGGAGCCCTCTTGGCCCTTCTTCCCTCGTCCGCGAAATGCGCTTTGGCTCAGGGCTGGTCCGGTTCCCCGTCCTCGCCGCTGTTCGCGGCAAGGGCGGCCTGGGCCCGCTTGCCGGCCGGCGAATCGGGCGCGAGCCGGATCGCGCGCATGTAGAGGCCGCGCGCCGCTTCCTCCTCGCCGCTGATGCCGGCGATATTGCCGGCGAGCAGCAGCAGGTCGGGATCGTCCGGCGCCAGCTCGATCGCTCTGGCGATATCGTTCCTGGCGCGCGGAAGCTCCTCCTGGCGAAGCGCCAGGGCGGACGACAGGTACCAGCCGAAGGCGTCGTCCGGCACCAGTTCGAGCCCGCGATCGACGTCGTGACGTGCAGCGGCGAGATCGCCGAGCGCAACATTGGCGCGACCGCGATCGAGATGGACTTCGCCGCGCAGCGCCTCGGACAGCGAGCCGGCCGCGAGCGCGGCGTCGAACGCATTGCGCGCCTTCACCCCGTCGTTCGCGGCGAGCCAGGCGTTGCCCGCCTGCACCCAGAAATCCGCCCGGCGGGGGTCCTTTTCGGTCTCCGCCTCCCGCGCAGCCTGCTCGAAGGCGACGGCGGCGGGCTGCCACCGCTCGAGTCGGGCATAGGCCTGGCCCAGGCACTGGCGCGCGAACAGGCCGCCGCCGTGCAGCCGCCAGTCCTCTGCGCTGGCAACGGCGCGCTCGGGGTCGCTTTGCACGAGGGCGACGCAGCGCCGGTAATTGGCCTCGTCGCCGGCGGCGACGTCGGATGCCGGCGCCTGGGCGAGCAGAGCGAGCAAGGATAGGATCACAGGGCCTCCAGCAGTCCCTCGACGGTCGCGATCAGCAGCGTGATGTCCTGATCCCGCGACAGACGGTGGTCGCCGTCCTTTATAAGGATCGTCTGCACGTCGGATGAACGGATCTGCTTGGCGAGCTCCAGCGCATAGGCCCAGGGCACGTCCGGATCCTGCTGCCCCTGCAGCAGCCGCACCGGGCAATCGACGGCGATCGGCGCATGCAGGACGCGCAGCGCCTCGCCGCTCTGCCAGAGGTCGCGGGTGACGATCGTCGGCTGGTCGCCGTAGGGCGACGGCCGTTCGAGCCGCCCGTTCTGGAGAATCGCGAGCTTCTCCTCCTGGCTGAAGCCCCAGGCGGTGAAATCGGGTGCGGCGGCGATCCCGACCAGGCCCGTCACCCGCTCCGGCCGCGCCAGCGCCGCATGGAGCATCAGCCAGCCGCCCATCGAGGAGCCGATCAGCACCACCGGTCCCTGGGCGACGAGGTCGATCATCGCCAGCACGTCGTCCCGCCAGTCGGTGAGCGTCTGCGCCTCGAACGCGCCGCCGCTGGAGCCGCAGCCCCCATAATCGAACCGGATGAACGCGCGGCCCTGTGCCTGCGCCCAATGATCGAGCGCGATCGCCTTGCTCCCTTCCATGTCGGACATGAAGCCCGGCAGGAAGATCAGGGTCGGCCCCCTGCCTTCGCGGTGGCGATAGGCGAGCGGCCGGTCGGCGGCCTGCGATTCCTCCAGCATCTCACTCATCGAACTTCTCCGGCGGGCAGGGCGTCGGGCGCGCCTTCCTCGCCGCGAGAAACGACGGTGGCGGCGACCAGATCGCCAGTGACGTTGAGGGTGGTCCG
>Ga0164243_10000144_pt1 | contig 178336 bp, 202 predicted proteins | sample OricompcompostOP_FD_108781 | JGI IMG/M metagenome (GOLD analysis project Ga0164243, IMG submission 108781) | Organic Plus compost microbial communities from Emeryville, California, USA - Original compost - Organic plus compost (OP) | ecosystem: Engineered > Solid waste > Mixed feedstock >...
ACATTTACGAGACCTGGTGTGTGAATGTTGTTTGACATACTAGTTTTCGCCTCCCTTAGCGTGAGTAATATTCCACAATTAATTGTTCATTGATATCTGGTTCTGCTTCTTCACGAGAAGGCAAGCCAGTTACTTGTACTTCAAATTTCTTTCGGTTGACCTTTAGCCATGAGGCTGATTCCGTCGGAGCTGGACTTACATCGTCAAGTTTCTTGAAATATTCCGTACCTTTACTATGGTCGCGTGCAACGATTTCGTCACCTGCTTTGACACGGATTGATGGAATATCAACACGCGTACCATTGAGCAAGAAGTGTCCGTGGCTTACTAACTGACGAGCAGCGCGGCGGCTTGGGGCAAAACCTGCACGGTAAATTGTATTGTCCAAGCGTCGTTCAAGTAACTCAAGGAGTACTTCGCCTGAGTTCCCTTGCTTGCGGTCTGCTTCTTTCATGAGGTTACTAAATTGCTTTTCGAGTAAGCCGTATAAGCGCTTTACTTTTTGCTTTTCGCGAAGCTGTAAAGCGTATTGGCTGGGCTTACTGCGCATACCGCGTTGGCTTTGTTGGCCAGGTGGCGTCGAACGCTTTACTAAAGCTTTGTGTGCTTTAGGATGAAGCGCATAGCCTTCGCGGCGAGACATTTTTACGATAGATTGTGTATCTCGTGCCATATCTTTACCTAAACCCTTCGTGCTTTCTTAGGTCGTACACCACCATGAGGTACGCCAGTCACGTCTTTAATGCTTTCTACCTGAATATCAAGGCCACTGAGCGCGCGCACAGCTGCATCGCGGCCAAGGCCCACACCTTTTACAAATACATCTGCTTTACTGAAGCCGTATTGTTGTTTTGCTGCTTGACCAGCTTTTTCAACAGCTACTTGTGCAGCATATGCGGTACCTTTTTTAGAACCACGAAAACCGCAACCACCTGCGCTTGCAGCAGTCAAAGCTCCGCCTTTACTGTCGGTAAATGTGATAATCGTGTTATTGAATGTCGCCAAAATATGCACCTGACCACTTGGTACGGAGCGTTTGGCTTTCTTTTTCTTGGTTGTTGCTTCTGCCATATATCCTTTCTCCTCTACCTTTAAGTCTTAGATGCTACCTTTTTTGCAGTGCCACCTACGGTTGTCTTCTTACCACGGCGGGTTCGAGCATTCGTCTTGGTGCGTTGGCCACGTGAAGGTAGGTTTTGCTTGTGGCGCAAACCACGATACGCGTTAATATCCTTCAAGCGTTTGATATTACTCGTGACAATACGTTGTAATTCACCTTCGACTACGAGATCACTGTTGATAATGTCTTGGATACGAGAAACCTCATCATCAGTAAGGTCTTTGGTGCGAACTGTTGGTTCAACTTTAGCTTTTGCAAGGATATCTTGGCTAGTCTTTAGGCCAATGCCATAGACATATGTTAAGCTAATCTGAATTTGTTTTTCGCTTGGAATTGTAACTCCAGAAATACGTGCCATTAACTACTCCTTATCCTTGGCGCTGCTTATGGCGCGGCTTAAGTTTATTAATGACATACAACCGACCCTTACGACGTACGATCTTATCGTCCGGGCTGATCTTTTTTACACTTGCACGTACTTTCATGTACGGATCAGTCTCCTTTCATGAGATTGACTCACTGCTTAAAATTTATAACTTCGTCTTATTGCTAAGACTTGCGATAGGTGATTCTGCCCTTCGTAAGGTCGTAAGGGGTCAACTCAACCGTAACGCTGTCACCTGGGACAATACGAATGTAATGTTTCCGCATTTTGCCAGCGACATGAGCTATGATTTGATGTCCGTTCTCGAGTTCAACTCGAAATTGAGTACCCGGTAGCGTCTCTATGATCGTCCCTGTTAACTCAATTACTTCTTTACTCGCGGCCATAAATATAACAAGGACTGATTATAGCAGTATTTCACAACATTTGTAAAGTGTTTTTTAAAATTATTAAGAAGATTTTTTGCGGATATTCGGTAAATGTAAACGCCGTTTTTTGGTTTTTTCTTTTTCAGCTTCTTCTGCGGCAGGGTCACCGAAGAAATCTGGGCTTGAGTATTGGTCGTATGTAATCATGAGCGCTCGTGATTCTACGGCACGGAGGCACTCAAGAGCTACCGATACTAAGATAAGGATACCTGTACCACCGAGAGTAATATCGGCTTCCACGAATAACTGAGCAAATATAGGCACCATAGCGAGTAAACCAATACTGATTGCACCGAATAATGTTAACCGATTTACGATCACAGATAGGTATTTTTCGGTTTGCGCACCCGATCTTACACCTTCAATGAACCCACCTTGCTTCTGGAGGTTTTCTGCAATTTCTTTGCTATTAAACGTAATACTGGTGTAGAAAAATGTGAATAGCACTACAAGCAAGAAGTACGTTATTGGATAGATGAAAGCCTCCCATCCACCGGTAGCAAACGTTTGTGCGTTTGGTGCTTGGAACCATGTTGTAAGGTTTTGACCAAGTTCAGACCACTTCGGATTATCTAAGTTAGTGAGTAATTGACCTGCAAAGCTAGGCACACTTAAGAATGCTACTGCAAAGATAATCGGCACTACACCAGCGGTAATGAGCTTCACAGGAAGGATAGTAGTTACACCACCATATGTACGATTTCCTTGTACACGTTTCGCATAATTAACAGTGATACGCCGTTGTGCTTCATTAAGTTTCACTACCGCCCATGTCATTAAGACCACACCAGCTAATATAAGCAGTACGATACCTAGCTCCTTTGAATCAACAGGCAAGTCCCAACCGAATAATTTCCAGCTTTTATCACCGCCGAATGCAGCTTCTCCAACATTGACAATAGTGGTTGGCAACGTGCTCACAATACCTGCTGTAATGAGTAACGAGATACCATTACCTATACTTTGTTCAGTTACAAGCTCACCAAGCCACATAAGTATCATTGAACCAGCCGTAAGCGCTGAAACCATTAGTATCCATTGTCCTATACCTGCATTTGCTGTAATATCACCCACACCTGATACGCTTTGGGCTGCTGTACGAATAAGATAAATTGCACCGATTGACTGAATAATAGCAAGAGGGAATGTCAAAATACGGGTGTACTGGTTAATCTTGCGTTGTCCGGATTCACCTTCCTTACGCAATGCTTCTAACTTAGGGATAGCTCTCGTAAGTAATTGCATAATAATCGATGCATTAATATACGGGCCAAGACCTGCAACCATAATAGAGAAGTTAGCTAATGCTCCGCCAGAAACAACATTCAAGAAGTTGAGAAGCTGTGGTGTGGCTTCAGACGAAAAGAGATTATCAAGTACTTGTTTTACAGTCTGGGGATCGCCGAATGGAATCGGAATATGCGCAAGGAACCGGAAGACTATTAATATACCTAATACTGCGGCAATACGTTTTTGCATATCGCGGTGTTTCAGTGACCGCCAAATAACTTTCCAGTTCATATAGTTCTTATCTGTCCCTCTTTATCTCAGTATGAAATACTCTTTCGATTAGTATACAAGAAATGCCACTAAACCAAAAGGAACTTAAGGTTGTAAAATAAATTCTAAACGAAAAGCCGCCTCGATATGAGACGGTTTTTCTCATGTGCAACCAATGAATTATTTTTTAGCTTTTGCTTCAGCTTTGGCGATTTTCCTCTCAGAAGTCTTTTCGCGGCTAGCTCTTGTAACTTTCGTGAAGCTGCCACCGGCTTTTTCAACTACTTCGATAGCTGCTGCACTTGCGGCTTGTAACTCCACGGTAACTTTCTTAGTAAGCTCCCCTTTTACGACCAACTTTGCTGAGACAAATGGATTTGAAATAATACCAGCTTCAGCAAGTTCTTTAGTAGTCACCTTTTTGTTGGCAAATACTTCAAGGTCACCGGTATACACGGTTTCAGGAGTGGTTTTGAATGAGCGGAAACCACGAAGTTTTGGTAAGCGCTGCATTAATGGATTTTGTCCACCTTCAAATCCGGGCTTCTTTGAAGCACCAGTGCGAGCTTTTTGGCCTTTCGTACCACGACCAGCAGTCTTACCACGACCAGCGGCAATACCACGGCCTACACGCTTCGAGCTCTTAGTCTTTGCTGTTTGGAGTTCATGAAATTTCATTTATTTAGCCTCCGTCTTTTTTGCTGGAGCTTTCTTTGCAGCTGGTTTAGTTTCAGCTTTTACAGACTTCTTCACAGCAGGTTTTGCATTATTTTTAGTAATCCAATCTTTTGACGGTACAATCGCTTCAAGGGCAGCAATAGTTGCGTATGCTGTATTTGTTTTATTAGTTGAACCAAGCGATTTACTCAGTACGTTGCTTACGCCTGCAACTTCCAAAATAGTACGGACTACGCCACCGGCAATCAAACCAGTACCGGAACTGGCTGGTTTGATCAAAATGTTTGCCCCACCAACTTTGGCTTGTGACTCATGGAATAATGTACCATTTTTATCCAAAGATACGGTGATCATGTGTTTTTTTGCTACGTCGGTAGCTTTCGCTACAGCGGTTGTTACATCAGCACCTTTCGCACTGCCAATACCGACACGGTTTTTACGGTCACCTACGACTACAAGTGCACGGAAGCGGAAACGGCGGCCACCTTTTACAACGCGTGCAACGCGGTCAATGTGCAGTACGCGCTCATCGAATGGCTTTTCTTCGGGCACTTGTTCTGGGCGACGTGAACGTTGTTCTGTTTGTTGTTGTGCAGTCATATTAGAACTCCAATCCTGCCTTACGCGCTGCATCTGCAAGCGCCTTAACTCGACCATGGTATGCACGACCACCACGGTCAAATGCTACCTTCTTTACTTTTGCAGCCTTTGCCTTCTTCGCAATTTCACTGCCAACCCATTCGGCTTTCTCAGTCATCGTTTTTGGTAAGTCTTTTTTACCAACGGTGCTGACGTACGCCAACGTCGTATGAGCAGTATCATCAATTACTTGCGCAGTAACATGCAGATTACTGACATTTACGCTCAAGCGAGGTCGTTCTGAAGTACCCGTAATATTAGAGCGGGTACGGTTCTTACGAAGCTGGAGCTTTTCTAGTTTGTGTGCTAATCGATTCATACTCTAACTCCTAGTCCTTTCCTGACTTACCGCTCTTACGGATAATTCGTTCATCAGCGTATTTAATACCTTTGCCTTTGTAGGGTTCGGGTTTTTTAAGTGCGCGAATTTCTGCGGCGACTTGGCCAACTTGTTGCTTGTCAATACCGGTCACAGTGATGGTATTACCTTCAACGGTTGCGGTAATGCCTTGTGGCAAGTGGTACACAACTTCGTGCGAGAAACCAAGGTTAAACTTAAGGTCTGAACCAGCAAGGTTTACGCGGTAACCAACGCCGTTAATCTCAAGCTTTTTACTAAAACCGGTGCTTACACCAGTTACCATATTGGCAAGTAGTGCACGCATAAGGCCGTGCTTGGCACGGACTTTTGGCTCATCATTAGCCCGGGTTACAATAACTTCGTTTTCTTTTTGTTCGACAGTCACCCCTGGCATCGTAAATTGCTTGAGCGTTCCTTTGCTTCCGGCAACCGTTACGAAGTCTGGGTCGACAGTGATTGTCACACCGCTTGGGATAGCTATCGGCAGTTTTCCTACTCGACTCATGTTATTTCCTTCTTGTTCTTTAATACACTTTACAAATTAATTCGCCGCCAACTGATTGGGCTTTGGCGTCTTGGCCCGTCATCACACCTTTAGGGGTAGAAACAACTACGATTCCGCGGCCCCGCTTAATCGTGGGGATATCCTTAGCCTTCACGTAATAGCGACGGCCAGGCTTGCTCATACGCACAATTTCTGTGATTGGAGCATTTTCATGCTCTTCGTTAATCACAAGCTTCAATATTTTGCCAACACTGGCTTCGGTAACTGATACATCTTTCAAAAAACCATTGTTCTTTAAGATTTCAGCCACAGATTGCTTTACCTTCGAGTGCGGCATAACCACTTCGCTTTTACGCACCAAAATGGCGTTGCGTACGCGTGTTAGCATATCTGCAATTGGATCGGTTGAAGTCATACTCATAGTCTTACCAGCTCGCTTTCGTTACACCAGGGATTTCGCCCTTGCTTGCATGTTCACGGAATGAAATACGGTTCAAGCCGAACTGGCGCATATATGCATGTGGACGACCAGTCTCAGCGCAGCGGTTCTTCCAACGAGTCGGGCTCGAGTTACGAGGCAATTTCGCTAATCCCTCTTGGTCGCCCATAGCTTTTAGTTCAGCGCGCTTTGCAGCATATTTTTGGATCATCTTCTGACGCTTTAAGTCGCGTGCTACGATAGATTTCTTCGCCATATTATTTACCTTCCTTTTCAAACGGCATACCGAATTTTTCAAGCAGTGCTTTTGCGTGAGTAGTTTCCTGTGCGTCAATTACAAACACTGCCTGTAAACCATGTGCCGTTGTAGTTTCTTCAAACGTTAATTCAGGAAAAACAGATTGGTCGACCAATCCAACGCTGTAATTTCCTTGCTTATCAAATGACTTATTGCTGACACCGTGGAAGTCACGAAGACGAGGCATCACAATATTCACTAAACGGTCTAAAAACTCATACATCTTGTCACCGCGAAGCGTAACTTTAAGGCCGATGACATTACCTTCACGAAGCTTAAAGCCAGCGATAGAATTCTTCGCAACGGTTTGTACTGGTTCTTGGCCAGTAATCTTGCGAAGTGTATTGGTTGCGGCTTCCATCATGCGCTTATCATCTTTTGCTTTGCCAAGTCCAACGTTCAACACGATTTTTTCAAGCTTTGGAACCTGATTTACATTAGCAAGTTCCAATTCCTTCTTCAGCTCAGCCACATATTGATCTTTATACAAAGTGCGGAGACGTGCATGTGCAGTAGCTGTTTTTGTTGCGGTTGCCATTACTTAATCTCCTTTCCTGATGATTTTGCGACACGTACCTTTGTGCCTTCCTTCGTTACTTTGTAGCCAATACGGGTAGCTTTTTTGGTAGTTGGATCTTGCAAGCCAACTTTACTGACATCAATTGGCTTCGTGATTTCAATAATACCGCCCTGCGGATGTTCCTTGTTGGGTTTTTGATGCTTCTTGACAATGTTCACACCTTCAACGGTTACTTTGTTTTCTGTAGGATGTGTTGCTAAGACTTTACCAGTCTTACCTTTGTATTTGCCGGTACGGACGACAACTGTGTCGCCCTTCTTTAAACGGATCTTATAGAGCTTGTTCATTAGAGCACCTCCGGCGCAAGGCTAATAATTTTGCTATAGCCAGACTCACGTAACTCACGTGGTACTGGACCAAAAATACGAGTTGCACGTGGTTGCTTATCGTCACCGATAATAACTGCTGCGTTATCGTCGAACTTAATCGTTGAACCGTCTTTACGGCGGATCTGATCCTGGGTTCGCACAACTACTGCACGTACGACAGATTTTTTCTTAACAGTGCCATTAGGGCTTGCTTCTTTCACGGTTGCAACGATTATATCGCCTACACGCGCATAGCGACGACGGGTGCCACCGAGTACACGGATGCACAAAATCTCTTTTGCACCGCTGTTGTCACAGACAACCAAGCGAGATTCTTGTTGTATCATACTACACAACCTCACTTTCTGTTTCAACATGTTCAATGCCTGCCTTTTCGATCACTCGGTCGAGTGTATGACGCTTCCGTGCGCTTAAAGGACGGGTCTCGCGAATCGCAACGCGGTCACCAACATGTGCTTCGTTCTTTTCGTCGTGAGCCATAAACTTCTTACTGACTGTATATTGCTTACGATAAATTGGGTGAGTTTTTCGTGTGCGAACAGTCACGACAATCGTTTTGTCGGTCTTATCAGACGAAACAGTTCCAATAAGTGTCTTTGCCATTAGATGTTCTCCTTTGCGAGCTGTTCGCTCATAACTGTCAGCATACGGGCAAGGTCTTTACGCTTTGCACGGATGAGACGTACATTTTGCACTTCGCCGGTTACAGCGCGGCGCTTGAGCTCGCTAATTTCTTCACGCAAAGCAGTTGTCTGCGTTGCAAGCTCTTCAGTTTTTAATTTACGGATATCAGTAATCTTCATACTACGATTCCTCCCGAACCAAGAATTTGGTTTTTACCGGTAGCTTATGTGCGGCTAGGCGCATCGCTTCACGGGCTACTTCTTCTTGTACACCCTGCATTTCGAACATAATAGTGCCAGGACGGACCTTGGCTACAAAATATTCTGGGTTACCTTTACCACTACCCATCTTTACATCCTGAGGTTTTTTAGTTACAGGAGTATGAGGGAATACTCGGATCCAAATCTTACCACCACGCTTAATATAGCGGGTCATTGCTTGACGAGCAGACTCAATTTGGCGGGAAGTGATTCGCTCGTGGCCTTGGGCTTGTAAAGCATATTGGCCAAAAGCGATATAGTTGCCGCTCGTAGCCACGCCAGTGATGCGGCCCTTGCGGACTTTTCGGAATTTTGTACGGTTAGGAATTAACATCTTATGCTACCTCCCCTTTGTAAATCCATACCTTCACACCGATGATACCAGCAGGTGTCTGAGCACCAACATGTGCGTAATCGATGTCAGCACGGATAGTATGAAGCGGTACACTGCCAGCTACTTCTTTTTCACGACGTGACATTTCTGCACCATTCAAACGGCCGGATACCTCAATACGGATACCTTTTGCACCAGCGCGCATAGTAGCAGCGCTTGAAGATTTGATTGCGCGACGGAAACTAATACGTCGCTCAAGCTGATTTGCAATATTTTCAGCAACCAATTTCGCATAAAGCTCAGGTTTCTTAATCTCTTCGATATTTACACGACTTGGTACACCATAAACTTTTTCGATAGCGGCCTTCAGCTCTTGGGCACCTGAACCACCACGACCAATAACGACACCTGCACGAGCAGTCGTAATTGTTACGGTCACGAGGTTTGGTGAGCGTTCAATGTCTACTTTGTTGATCGCACCGCGAGAGCCAACTTTATCTTGGATGAGCTTGCGTACAGCAAGATCTTTCTTAAGATAATCAGCATATTCGCGTTTGTTTGCGAACCACTTGCTGCGCCAGTCCTTATTAACTTGGAGGCGCATTGAAATTGGATTAACTTTTTGTCCCATATTATTTAGCCTCCTTCTTAACGGCTGGCTTCTTTGGTGCACGTACTTCACCATCTACGACGACTCGGATATGTGAGGTTCGGCGTTGGAATGGTAAGGCACGGCCATGAGAAGCTGGACGATAGCGCTTCAATCGTGGACCAGGAGTAACACTGATTTCAACAATCTTAAGTGTGTCTGGCTTCACGTTATGATTATTATCAGCATTTGCTTGAGCACTCTTGATAGTCTTGAGTACTGGCGTAGCTGCACGGCGTGGGGTGTGCTCAAGAATGGTAAGTGCATCAGACACTGTACGACCACGAACCAAAGCGGCTACTACGCCAACTTTGCGTGGACTCATACGAACGCCTTTTGCGACTGCTTTAACTGTCATAATTACTTCTTCCCTTTCGCGAGCTTACCACCGTGGCTACGGAATTTACGAGTTGGCGCAAACTCACCGAGTTTGTGACCTACCATGTTTTCCGTAACAAACACTGGTACATGAACACGCCCGTTATGGACGGCAATGGTTCGACCAACGAATTCTGGTGAAATCGTACTTGCACGAGCCCATGTTTTGATAATGGTTCGATCCTCTGGACCAAGCGCCGCCACTTTTTTGGCGAGCTTCGGATCGATAAATGGTCCTTTTTTCAATGAACGACTCATATCTTACCTCTTATTTCCTCTTCGCCTGATGACGGCTTCTTACAATAAACTTGGTAGTATCTTTACGGCGGCGAGTCTTGTAGCCAAGGGTTTTCTGGCCCCATGGCGTACGAGGTGCTTTCGCCATACGGTGACGACCACCGTCACCACCACCGTGTGGGTGGTCAACCGCGTTCATAACAACACCACGGACAGTTGGACGCTTCCCAAGATGGCGGTTGCGGCCTGCTTTACCGATCTTGATATTCTGATGTTGCTCATTACCTACGGTACCAATGGTTGCCATACATTCAATATTGATTAAACGAACTTCACCGCTTGGCATACGAACTTGCGCGTATTTACCTTCTTTAGCCATAAGCTGTGCGCGGTTACCTGCAGAGCGGGCAATTTGTGCACCTTTGCCAGGCTGTAATTCAACAGCATGGATAACGCTACCCACTGGGATTGCTTTGATTGGGAGACGGTTACCAACTTCAATTGGTGCATCTTCTCCACTCACAAATTTTTGCCCGACCTTCACGCCTGCGGGTGCAAGTACATAGTGGTAATTATTATCTTGATCTTTGATACGGGCGATATGCGCAGAACGGTTCGGGTCGTATTCGATATGTTCTACTGTTGCGGTTGTGCCGGCAGGCAGGGCAAAGTTTACAAGCCGATAGAATCGGCGAGCACCGCCACCGCGATGACGGGTTGTAATACGTCCTTGGTTATTGCGGCCATTGGTACGCTTCTTTGCTACCAAGAGTGAACGCAAAGGTTTCTTGGTGGTAATGACACTCGTATCTTGTGAGGTCATACCGCGACGGCCAGGAGTAGTTGGATTGTAGGTTTTAATCGCCATTATTTCTTCTCCTTCTTTGCAGCCTTCTTGGCTTCTTTTTCGGCTTTCTTCTCAGCCTTTTCAGCAGCCTTTTCCATCTGCTTGGTTAGCTTCTCTTCTTTCGCTTCAGCTTCTTCAACCGCTTCAAAGATTGGCAAACTCTGACCTTCGGCAAGCGTAACGTACGCTTTCTTAATATCAGATTGGCTACCATTGGCAACACGACGTCCACCTTGGCTAATCGTGCGCTTTGCTTTGCCTTTTTGGTTAAGAATATTGACGTTTACAACCGTTACCTCAAATTGGGCTTCTACCGCACGAGCAACACTATGTTTGTTTGCTTCCTTTGGTACTACAAAGACATACGTTTGTGCCTGGCTGGCGGCATATGTCTTTTCGCTCATGCGAGGACGGAGGATCATAGTCTTACTCATTACTTGTTACCTCCAAGCCACTCGTTAATAATGTCGAGGGCATTTTTACTAATCACAATTGTGTCAGCATTCATGATGGTATAAACACTTAGCTGTTTTGCAGTCAACACATCAAGTTTTTGAACATTGCGGCTGGCACGTTCAAGGTTCTCGTCTTTTACATCATTTACGAGTACAGTGCGACCTTTGGTATTAAGTTTGCCAAGAAGCTTGTTTAGAGTAGCTACTTTGCCGTCTTTTACCTCAATCGCATCAATAACTATGATACGGTTTTCCGTTGCTGCCAAAGTAAGTGCTTGGCGAAGCGCCTTACGCTTCATGGCAGTTGGAACTTTCTTGGTATAGTTTTCTTCACCAGTTGGCCCAAATACGATACCACCACCACGCCAGATTGGGTTACGGCTTGAGCCGAAACGTGCGCGGCCAGTACCCTTTTGTTTCCATGGCTTGCGACCACCACCACTTACTAAACCACGGGTCTTTACAACTGCCAGGTTTTCACGCCCGTTAGCAAGGTACGCACTGTATGCAAGTTTTAATAATTCGTGGTTGTTTACTTCCACACCGAAGACGGTCTTATCAAGCTTGGCGGCGGTTGTCGCCTTAGCACCAGCTTTAGTGTATGTTGCGACTGCCATTACTTAGCCTCCTTCAAGATAACAATACCTTTACGCGGGCCAGGAACTGCGCCAGTTACACCAATAACACCGAGTTCAGTGTCTACGAGTGCTACCTTTAGGTTTTGTATCGTTACTTGCTCGTCACCTAATTGGCCAGCCATCTTCTTACCCTTGAAGATTTTCTGGGGATACATAGAACCGATAGAGCCAACTTTACGGGTATTACCCTTACCACCGTGCGTCTTGCGTTGGCGGTGGAAGTTATGGCGCTTGATAGTGCCGGCCCAGCCCTTACCTTTGCTCGTACCGGTTACATCAATAATGTCGCCAACTGAAAAGACCTCGGGATTGATTTTTTCACCAACCTTGAGGTCTTCAGAAATTTCAGCAACACGGAATTCACGGACGATCTTTGGCATAATGCCAGCTGCCTTAAAATGGCCTGTCTGAGCTTTATTAATAGTATTTTGTTTTGCTTCCTCGAAACCGAGCTGTATAGCTGTATAGCCGTCGGTTTCATCTGTTTTCACTTGCGTAATTACGCAAGGACTAGCGGAAAGCAAGGTAACAGCCTGCACGCTACCGTCTTCAGCGATGGTAGATGTCATGCCAACCTTTCGAGTGATTAATGCTTTCATAGTTTCCTCTGTTTAGCCCGCATGTCTGAAATCAGACAATAAATATGCTTGGTTCTGGCGGTTTCTACCCCTGTTAGGGCTATAGACCTGCCAAATCACCAAGTGCGGAATTTTGATATACCAATACAGATTAGCATAAAACACTTACTACTGTCAATATGTTGACCATTCTACAATAGCACATGTCTAATTTAAGATAACCCTATACTTATATTATAACATAAATACTATTAGTAATCAATATCTAGAAGGAGATATATAATCCAAACGGTGCCCAAAAGCCGATAAGCGCAGCTGTAAGAAGCACAGCGTAGTCGATCTTTCGGTCAATATTGAAGTGTTCTTGGCTAGCAAGGATAAGCCCTACAATCAATCCAATCGGTATCGGGAAGATGGTGTGTTCGTTAGATAGCTTTAGCCACAATGTGCCTAGCACAATGTATAACGCCAGCTTCAGCGCAAAAACGCCATCATATGGATCATTGCTAGCTTTTTTTCTTTTTGTTTGTTTTGCCATACTTAACTATCTCTTAGTTAAGCATAATCGCTTTATATCTACAAGTGAACAGGTGGATGTGCTGCGGTTGCTTCTTGGGCTTGCATAGCTGCTTGTTGTGCCGATTCTCGATGTTGGATGGCGGCCTGTGTCATATGCCTTACTAAATCTATTTCAGTATATAGTTGGCCAAGCCCTGCGCTCATTTCTTGTTTTGTTGTGGCATATGCCGGATCTCTCGGGAGTAGATGCAAAAGCGTTTCAACAGATTCTGCGCTCAAGAAAGTACCTGTATGTTCATCGGTTAGACTAAGCTCACCATACAAAAGTGACTCTCCTGCTCTATCTATAATCTCATCAAGAGCTCGCTCGGCCAAAAAAGTTCGTACAGCTTTTAATTTTAACTCGTCCTCTGGCCCACGAAATTCTAATCCGCCACGATCAATATTTGGTTTCATATGTTTTCCGAATGATATGGTACTTTTAATGAAAGCTGTAGTCAAGTGCTTATGCTTATAAAATCCACTGTGGTAAACCGGTGGACTCCTTCACTTAAGCTTAATGGAGAATTACATTTTAATTTCGACATCACAGCCAGCAGGAAGACTAAGATTCATGAGCGAATCAATGGTCTTTGGGGTTGGCTCAAATACGTCGATAAGGCGCTTATGAGTGCGCATTTCAAACTGTTCACGGCCTTTCTTGTATACATGCGGGCTTTTGATAACAGTAAAGGTACTGCGCTTAGTAGGCAACGGGATTGGGCCTGCAAGGCTTGCACCGGTACGGAGTGCGGTATCTACAATTTGTTTTGCGGCTTGATCGATTACTTTGTGGTCGTAAGCCTTAAGGCGGATACGTATTCGCTGTTTCGTTTCTTTTGCTGGAGTTTTTTTGGCGTCAGCCATAAAGGTAGTCTTCCTTTCTTATAAAGCGCTGTAACATCTTCATGTTTTTCAATGATGACTTTTAGTCAGCAATCTTTTTTATTAACTTTCATATTTTAACAGATTGTAAGGAAATTACCAACCTTCTCTCATTGCGCTGCTGCAATATGTTTATTGCGACGTCGGTTATTCTTTGCACTAGCTTATCAATATCCACTTTCTTCGGGAGTTCACCTTCACTAAGTGGGGTATATCGAGTAGTATGGACGTTATTAGTAACTCTACCTAAAAATTTGGCTACTTTATTTCCGAGTGCCTCTCCTCTCTTCATACCTTTGAGAGAAGGGTTGAGATAGTCGATAGTGATAATACCTCCATCGTTTACTTGCACATCCCATCCTGCTGTTTCTGCAGTTTCACATGTTAGCCGGACAGTTTCACCGGTCACAAAACTTCGACGTGCAGTATATTGTTCGGCGAAAAGTGGCATCTTTAATCCTGCAGCATATATATCAGCTTCTTCAGCTCTATAAAATTCAGCAAAGTCTCCAGAGGGTACGAGCATTCTTTCATTATTCACAACTATTTTCCTCGCTTAATAATTTTCTTCAGCATAACAATAAAGAGCCCCTGGCGAGGCTCTTTATTGTTATAGGTAAGATCGAGATACTATTTTACGATCTTGGTCACTACACCAGCACCAACGGTGCGGCCACCTTCACGGATAGCGAAGGTAAGACCTTGGTCCATAGCGATTGGCGCAAGCAACTTAACCTTGAAAGTGATAGTATCACCAGGCATAACCATTTCTTTGTCAGCTGGCAATTCAACTTCACCAGTTACGTCAGTTGTACGGAAGTAGAACTGTGGCTTGTAGCCCTTAAAGAATGGCGTATGACGGCCACCTTCTTCCTTAGTAAGGATATACACTTCTGATTCAAACTCAGTATGAGGTGTCACAGAACCTGGCTTAGCCAAAACTTGGCCGCGCTCGATCTGGTCACGCTCAATACCTCGAAGCAAGATACCAGCGTTGTCGCCAGCCTGACCTTGGTCAAGGCTCTTCTTGAATGCTTCGATACCAGTTACTACTGATTTTTGCGTGTCACGAATACCAACAATTTCAACTTCATCGTTGATCTTTACCACACCAGTCTCGATACGGCCGGTAGCTACAGTACCACGACCCTTGATTGAGAACACGTCTTCGATAGGCATAAGGAATGGCTTATCAAGATCACGAGCTGGTTCTGGGATGTACTCATCAAGAGCATCAACAAGTTCCATAACAGCGTTTTCTGCATCAGCGTCGCCTTCAAGTGCCTTTGTTGCAGAACCCTTGATAATTGGAGCGTTGCGGTCAAAGCCGTTCTTCTCAAGAAGATCACGAACTTCTTCTTCAATAAGCTCAACAAGGTCTGCATCTGCAAGATCCATCTTGTTAAGGAATACAACGATCTTAGGTACGCCAACTTGGTGAGCAAGCAATACGTGCTCACGAGTTTGCGGCAATGGACCATCGTTAGCGCCAACAACCAAGATAGCACCGTCGATCTGAGCAGCACCAGTGATCATGTTCTTCACGTAGTCGGCGTGACCCGGCATGTCAACATGAGCATAGTGACGCTTCTTGCTTTCATACTCTTGGTGAGAAGTAGCGATGGTAATACCACGTTGCTTTTCTTCTGGAGCGTTGTCGATTTCGTCGTAATTTTTAGGCTTGTTTACGTCACTTGGGAGTTTTTTCGCAAGTACGTGTGTAATAGCTGCGGTTAAAGTAGTTTTACCGTGGTCAACGTGACCCATGGTACCTACGTTTACGTGCGGCTTGCTACGGTCAAATGTATCTGCCATAGATGGTTATATCTCCTTAATATTAATTGTTAGCATGAGAATAATACAACTCACACGAGTTACCATGTAATAATATCAGAGCCTCAAGGGGTTTGTAAAGGGTTTCAAAGAAGCTCATTTGAATCGCTCTAATTCTAGACAGATATTTAGAAAAATATTTATAAATCATTATGAATTATGATACATATCACAGTGTTTTACCACTGTATTGTTGCGTAATATACACTATGTTAGATTAGGAATACAATGAATAGGAGGGGTGTGTATGGGGTCTATAGAAATTTCTCAAAAGAGTGGGCCAGAAGATATGGCATACGAACAGGCGATAGCCGCTCAACGTGACATCATTGATTCAGTGGATGACGCCCTTGTACCGTTATTCCAGCGTAGAGCTGAAGCTGCAAGAGAGATTGGCCGCATTAAAGCAGCACACGGATTACCGGTATTTGTTGGTGCACGTGAGCAAGAAGTGCTTGATCGGGCTTGTGCCGCGAATAGTGACGCCAGTGCGTTATCACAGGAGGCCGTTACAACACTTATGCGTGGCGTTATGAAGACAAGTCGGGCTGTTCAACAAAGTTGGGTCGACAGAGACACTCGAGTGATCACCGGTTTTCGTCCTACAAGTGATTTAACTATTGGTAACTATCTAGGAGCGGTACGTCCATCTGTAGAGCTTCAGAATGACCCTACTATAGAGCTGTATATTTTTGTTGCCGACTTACATGGCTTAACTGACACGAGTCCTCGTGACATTGCAGAATACCGGCATGCCGTAGTGCACGATCTGATAGCACTTGGTGTCAACCCGGAAAGATCTACGTTATATATGCAAAGTGACATCGAGGGTCCAGTTGTTGAAATTGCGAATCGGGTTGGCCCGTATATTAATGTCGGCGCACTCTCTAACACGCCAAGCTTGAAAGAAAAAATGCAGGACGCAGTTAGAAAAGGCATTACCGAAGGTGATGAGGCAAGTTTTTCTAACTTTGCGCTTCTGGGATACCCTGTATTGATGGCGGCCGATATTTACGCACAACGTGCTGACCGAGTCCCCGTTGGAAACGACCAAGACGCGCACCTCGAGTTGGCCCGTGAAATCGCCAGGAGATTTAATAGAGCTCACGGAAGCAATACTTTAGTTGAGCCTCAGAATATCGCTTTAAATGCGCTCCGGATTTTAAGCCTGGACGGTAAAGGCAAGATGAGCAAGTCTAATCCTAGCCAAGCAATAATTCTTACAGATGATCCAGAGTTAGCCGAACAAAAGATTAAAAAAGCTGTTACAGCGAGTGCTGGTGAATGGAACGCTGCACTTGAAAGTCATTTCTTGGTAGCCGAGCAGACAGCACAGACAGAAGAAGATCGAGCAAGAATCGCAGAAATAAAACAGGCACACCAAGCAGGGCAATCAGTTATGGGAGACTTCAAAAAAGTATGGGGCAAAGTAAATGCTCATTTCCTCGATGAGTTCCAAAACGCTAAAGCCTTGATTGACGAGGCCGATACCATAAGCGCTCTACGGTACGGTGCGGACCGAGCAGAAAGAAATGCCCTAGATACTCTCAATAACATGAAAGAAGTTATGGGGTTTTAAGTTCCACAACTTGTGTCGATTGAGGTTGAAAAAAGAACCCTTCTAAATATCCAGGATTGATACTTCGTCTTTGATCACTGGCTGTGAATTTTTGTTTATTTTCGAAAAGAGCCAGTTGTAACGGCCGCATAAAAAATCCATGGGTAACAATTAGAATATTCCTATTCTGGTTGTTCGTAATCAATTCTCGGACGCTCGTAATCCGCTTAAGTAATGTGCGAGTACTTTCAACGTCCTTTTCCTGTTCCACTGCCTCATATACTCGTTCTCGCACTTCTTGCATACCAGCAGACTTAAACGCAGCAACAGATATAAGCTTTTTAGGACTAAAAATAATTTCTCTCAAAAAATCGTTCTCTTTTACCTCAAAAATACCAAGCTCAGTAGCTAGCAAACTGGCTGTTTCGCGAGATCGTATACTCGGACTGTGGTACACAGCGTCAATTGAACCTTTCTCTAGTAGACCGCTGTCAAGGTACTTTTGGATTTTAGCCATAGCAAAATCACGATCGATGTGCGGCTGGACCTTTTCCATCGCCAACATATCTAAATCATGGAGACTGAGACTATCATAATTATCATAAGGGGCCTGGAGTTTGGAATGCCGTATAATAATTGCACCCATTTAGATTTGTTCCAACTTGATAATTTTTCTCTCAGCAGGATCAAAGCTAATCATATCTCCTGTCTTTAGATGTCGGGATTTGATACCGCCAATAGCGCCACGCCCTAACTCCCGTGCCCTTTGCGCGCCATGAGAGACCAAACCAGCATTTTCAATAACTATACCGTCTGCTATAACGATTAACGGATCATGACTTAAATTCATCTGTGAGGCGGCAAGGACAACCCGCAACCCGACGTGTCTTGCTGCTCGAATAGTCCGCAATGCAGCTTCAGGGTCCTCGTGATCATCAATATTAACCACGACCCCTTCATCAATAGCTTTACCTTGCGCAAGCAGCCTCCCGGACATCTCTGTAGTTAAGCCGTTATCATCCTTTACAAGATCGAGTTGTGCTATATCTGATTCTTGAATAACCGAAGGCATTTCAAGGTGTATGTAATTAGTAAAAGCTTGCTGCCGCTCTTGAATGATAGGCCTAAAATCGCTTGTATTACGAATGAATTGGGGTATTTCTCGCGGGTACAAAGAAAAAATATCTTCAGGTGCTATATTAATTTTTTCACTCAATTGAACTAAAGTGTTTCGAACGAGGGCATATTCAGCTACGAAATGGTACTTAACAGTCTCTCTCAACGCCATATACTTTTGCGACGCACCTAAAATATGCCTAAATTGTTCTTGCTTTTTCGGATCTAATTTTTCTAGTACTTCTTCTTCGGTGGCCAAGCGTTCAGCTTTTTGCTGGGAAAATTCACCAATGTACCGGTCTCTGTTTTCATAAATACCAGCTACATACGTCCGTAAACTCTCTGAAGCTTCGTTTAGCCGCGGGTGGCGAATTTCAAGCATCTCGCCAACACTATAATGACCAACTTTTTCTTTGCCTATCGCAAGTGCTTCTTCGAATGACCCTGCATTAGCTATGGCAAGATTAGCGTCAGTGATAGCACTGCCTTCTAATCCTTGGCTCAGCTTGGTAAATAAGATTTCTGACTCGTCTGAATCTATTTCTAACTCTTGCTGCAAAAAATTCTGAAGCCGTTGGGAGTAGTAAAAGCCTAATCTGGCAGCCTTAACAAAATCCACGCATGATTCAGTCCTTAGGTGTTCCAGTACATCAAACATGTAGCTTTCTAATTCACTGGTGTCGAGCTCCCTTAACTCTACGGCAGACATAGCGGCAAGATATTCTATTTCTGCGGGCAAACGCTGAGTCTGGTACTCTGACAAAAATGTATCAGCGTAGCCAGCGAGACGCTCACGAAAGCTTAGGTATGTTTCGAAATAAGACTCTGCTTTGTCCCCGAATCGGAGCCGCAGGTCTTCAAGTGTTGGGTCTTGGAGATATAGCTTCATTTCGGGATACTCCCCAAGAGAAGGCTGTTCTTCTACTGCTTCAAGATATTCAGCTACTAGTGTTTCGGTGTATTCGCTTCGAGTAGAAGGAAACCCTGCAAAAAAAGTATGCGCATCCCTGGCGAGGCTGAAATAAGGCTTACCACCGACTAAATGCATATATCCAATTGATTCATCGCCAAGAGGATATCCCATTTCCTTACGTCCTAATTGTATACTTCCCGCAATACCGTCGCTGCCGGTAAAAATATACGTAAAGATACCGAGATCCATTTCTTTCGGTCTAGGTAACAGCTCGCTAAAATTACTATCAGTAAAGATAACTCGCTCACTACCGAATTCCGCTTTTTCGGTTTGAACCAGCTCTAATAATCTGGACTTTACCGCGTGTAAGGTTTCCGTAGGCGTCTCAAGGAGCTGTACATCGCCTATCTCTGCAGTAAGCGGGCGCGCCTGTAGAATGTACAGATTCCCGTTTTCGCTGGCAAATTCAATATCTTGCGGTTCATCTGCAAAAATTCTTTCAATTTTTTTGGCATTATCAGCAAGCAGCGTAAGTTGCTCACCAGGAATAGGCTTAGCGGCAAAGCCTTTTGACTGGATTATTGTGCCCGCGTAATCTATAACGATAGAACTACCTTCCTCAAGTCCATCGACAAGATCTGAGCCAAATCCCTCCACATACTGCGCAAGTAAATGTCCTCCATTAATCCCGGTATATAAAACCCCTGATCGCTCAGGAGTGATAAGGCGCTGTACCACTATACCCATTTTTGGCTCTTCATCCTCGCGGCCATGCAAGGCCAGGAAATCAGATACCTTTTTTGATCTGGCTTGCTCATAGATCGCTGCCATTGCTGTTTCAACATCCTGGTCTGGGTCAATAAGATAATGTGTATCAAATACGCCCGCCATACTTAAATCGCTTCCATCCTCGCAAGTAGCTGAACTTCTGACAGCTATCTGTCCGCCGCATGCTGCGCGAAAATCCTCTAGCTTGTCTACGAGATCTCTATCAATACTTCCGGATTGGACGTAGGCATCGTGGGCATCTGTCGTTATACAGATCCCTTCAGGAACAGTAATGCCTCGCTGGGCCATAATTGCTAGGTTAAGTGCTTTCCCACCTACGCTTAATCTATCATCGTCATTGATTGAATCGTATGTTTTTACGAACCGATGGTCTATTGCTAGTAACTCCATTTGTTCTTGTTGTAGTCTTTCGTTATCTGCCATAGTATTTTCCTAAAGTTATGCAACTTTCTGATTGAACGAAGCCGTTAACGCTTTCGCAGTACCTTAAATCTTCCTTGTGCTAATTCTTTAGAACCTCGAGTCACCGTAGCTACTCCAACCCCCAGGTCTTTCGCAATGTTCTTCTGTGTTTCATGTCCAATGAGGCGTTTTACAATTTCTACTCTTTGTACGAACTCTTCACGCTCTTTAGGTGTAGTAATCCCCAGCAAAAAATCTTCTAGTAACTCTTTATCTTCTATAGAATAAATTAGCTCTATTACATCCCTAAAATCTCGCATACTAGTATGCTAGTACGTATATGTAGGCTGTGTCAACTATTTCATGTATCTACCCAAACGCTTATTTTCTTGTTCCTGCTAATCAAATATGCTACAAAAAGAACATGAGCAATAGTCCAAAGTGTGCTATGTGGCGTAGTGTTGAGTGTTTCTACAGAACTTGGAAATGATCGAGCACAATTAAAGCTATATACGAAACCTTCCACTCCTGACGAAGCATGTCTAGGTGCGAAAAGTACGAAAAAAGGAGACTGGGTAACTAATCTGAATAAACGTTGGTTTAGAACTCTTTTAGATACCCCTGAAACAGAAGATCCAAGCAATGAGAGTGTGACTGGTTATACTGTTTCATCTAACGGCCTAGAAGCCATTCTTGAGGATGCGGCCGAAAGCCATTCACGACCTGGCTTGCTTACTACAAAACAAGTAAGCATTGGTAGTGTTCTTGATCTATTATTGGTGCGAAACGACGGTAAGAGTTGGCAAGAAGTAATAGAAGAACGTGCAACATAAATACAATAATTCAGTGCCGTTACTTTAATTCAATATCTTAAGCAGCGAGATCATCGTAGCTAATATCTCATTGGTCAATATACAGGGCCTCTAATGTATACTCCTCGAGCAGCAAAGATCTCTTCATTATTTGGTGTTATTTCACCGAGTGCAGGTTGCGCATACCTAACGAATAGTTGCGCTGTGCTCAGCTACCCTTCTTTGCGGTCATTAAATCAACTCGACTGTTTTACGTTCAGCACGAAAACCAACATACGATTTGGAAGGATCATCTTTGTAAGTGCCTCCGTATAATAGGGGATAATACCCCTTTTTACACAGTTCATAATCTCTTGCACCTGGTTCTGGTTCTTCGCCTTTTTTGATATGTCCATCAACATGGTATATCTCTCGTTCAACTGGAGTATGTTCCCTGCCTTCGCCCTCAATAAGTGCTCTGATGGTCTCTACTGTTTCTGGAACTCCGTATTCTCTACTCAGATCTTTTTGATACTCAACCGAGACTGCATGAGGCACTCTACCAATGAGACCTTCACATGCAATCCAGCTCGGAAAAGCGATAATTTTCCTGACCGGAGACGCTTGGATAAAATTCCGTATGGCGCGCGTTGCAAGATTGGCGCTGTCTATAATTAAGCATCTATCAGCTAATGTGAGGCTAGTATGCAAATCCATCACGTAATCGTACTTATTCTGAGTAATTAGCTCCAAGATGTCTTGAGCTCGCCCTCACTCATAAGAGACAGGAGTAAAATCGGTCCCAAAACTTCTATTTAGGTCCGTTCCGTCTACAGTATAGCGCACTGGCGGTACTGCGGCAGCAGCCCGAGGATTGCCACACATGTAATCTACATGTTCCAATAGCTCTGGCTCTTCTGCATGGAGAAAATGTCCAAGCATTGGTCCTATCGGTTCATCGCCATGCGGCCACATTGCCAAAATTTTAGGGTACCTATGGGCTTGAGTAATTTTTTCGATCTTACCACTCTCAAAGTCATGATACGTAAATTCAGATTGATCAGTAAATTCAGACATACATTACCCCCCTTATATTAGTGACGAGATCAGTGACTTGTAATTGCTTACCTGCCAGTCTATCCGCTTAATCACGATTCTAATACAGTCTTCTATAGGAATACAAGCGAAAATTTGGAATAGTTTAAGGAGTTATTAATCACAAATTAAGACAAATTTAATAGCACCACTTTATTTTTGAAAGTGGTGCTATTAAATTTGCGCTTAGTTTTTATTTTGCGTTTTTAGCTATGATAGCTTCAGTTACATTCGGTGGTACGTCAGCGTAATGGTCGAGCTCCATACTTGAGCTAGCTCGTCCCTGAGTCATTGAGCGGAGGTTGGTTGTATAGCCAAACATTTCACCAAGTGGCACAAAGGCAGTAATTTCCTTTACGTTTGCTGGAAGATCTTCCATAGATTCAATACGACCACGTTTACTGTTCAAATCTCCAATTACGTCGCCCATAAATTCTTCAGGTGTTACGACGACAACTTTCATGATTGGCTCAAGCAATACTGGGTTCGCTTTCTTAACACCTTCTTGAAGCGCCATAGAACCAGCAATCTTAAAGGCCATTTCGGAAGAGTCGACATCGTGGTATGAACCATCATAAAGTTCTGCTTTAATGTCTACTACAGGATAGCCGGCTAGCACACCGTTGTTCATAGCTTCTTTAATGCCTTCTTCAACAGGCTTGATATATTCGTTTGGAACAACACCACCCTTGATTGAGTTAATGAATTCAAGACCCTTACCAGCTTCGTTTTGGCTAAGTCGAAGCCATACATGGCCGTATTGACCACGACCACCTGATTGGCGAACAAACTTACCTTCAACTTCAACAGCATCCTTACGGATTGTTTCACGGTATGCTACCTGAGGTTGGCCAATATTGGCTTCAACATTGAATTCACGTTTCATGCGATCTACCAAGATTTCAAGATGTAACTCTCCCATGCCTGAAATTACGGTTTGGCCAGTTTCGTCATCAACATTTACACGGAAGGTTGGATCTTCTTCAGCGAGACGTTGAAGTGCAAGGCTCATCTTCTCTTGGTCACTCTTGGTTTTTGGCTCAATCGCAATTGATACGGGTGGTTCTGGGAAGTCGATAGATTCAAGTACAATCGGATTGTTTTGGTCGCAAAGTGTATTGCCAGTTGTAGTGCCCTTAAGGCCTACAATAGCAGCAATGTCGCCTGCTGCAACTTCACTTACTTCTTCGCGTTTATCTGCCTGGAGGCGTACGATACGGCCGACACGTTCTTTTTCACCGGTTGAGCTGTTGTATACATACGAACCAGCTGTAACCTTGCCAGAATACACGCGGAAGTACGCCAGTTTACCTACAAATGGGTCTGAGGTGATTTTAAACGCCAAAGCGGCAAATGGTTCACTTTCGCTATGTTTGCGTTCAATTTCTTCGCCAGTCTTCGGATGAGTACCCCAGTTACTTTTACGATCATTAGGCGCAGGAAGGAGGTCATTCACGAGGTCAAGGAGTTTTTCTACGATCACACCACGGCCGTCACCACCTGTTACTGCATAGAACTGGCCTGAGAGTACCGCCGTACGGATAGCATGTTTGATCTCATCTTCAGTCAGACCTTCTTCACCAACCTCGAAATATTTCTCGAGCATTGCTTCATCTTCGGCAACAGCGTTTTCGATGAGTAGACTGCGATATTTCTTAGCCTTATCGAGCATATCAGCAGGAATCTCACCTTCAGTTAATTCGTGGTCAGTAAATTCCTTATAGGTGTAAGCCTTCATGTTTACAAGGTCAACAATACCATTCACACTTTGCTCGAACCCAATTGGCAGATGGATTGGGAAGGCACGCTTAGAGAGACGGTTATGGATAGAATCAAGTGACTTGTAGAAGTCCCCACCTGTTTGGTTAATCTTATTAATAAAGCAGATACGAGGCACGCCGTATTTGTCAGCTTGGCGCCATACAGTTTCAGACTGTGATTCCACACCCATCTTACCGTCAAATACGACTACAGCACCATCAAGTACGCGCAATGAACGCTCAACCTCTACCGTAAAATCAATATGGCCTGGAGTGTCAATAATATTGATCTGATGGTCTTTCCAGTAACAAGTCACTGATGCAGCAACGATCGTAATACCTCGCTCACGCTCTTGAGCCATCCAGTCAGTGGTCGTTTCACCTTCGTGAACCGCACCGATCTTATGCTTCAAACCAGTCCGGTATAAAATACCTTCAGTTGTCGTAGTTTTACCCGCATCAATGTGGGCAATGATGCCTAAGTTGCGGATCTTTTCCATTGGTGTTTTTTTATCTGCCATTTTATCTATCCTACCCTTAATCCCTATTTAGTGAGTCAGTATACTCTTTATATTTGAAACTGTCCTATTGGCAACTGCTATACCAGCTACAGCAAGTTCAGCAAAACCAATAACAACTTCTTGGGCGAAAGGATCGCCTTCTACTTGCTTTGCAATAGCACTAATTGCCTTATCCTTGAACGTTTCTTCATCTGGAAGAACAGGAACTTCACCTACGCCCATTATTAGCCTCGGGCGAAGTGAGCAAAGGCTCGGTTAGCTTCTGCCATCTTATGCGTATCTTCGCGTTTCTTAACTGCTGCGCCCTGGCCGTTGTATGCATCTACAAGCTCTGCAGCGATGCGATCTTCCATACTCATACCTTTGCGGGCACGGGCAGCTTGCACGAACCACATAGTAGTCAGATGGTTTTGACGCTGGCCTTTCACTTCAAAAGGAATTTGATAGTTCGCACCACCTACACGGCGTGAACGGGTTTCTACGTGAGGCTGGATGTTCTTAAACGCCTGTTCAAAAACTTCAATGGGGTTTTCTACTTTGAGCTTGTCAGCGGCTTTTTGCATACCGCCGTATACCAAGCGCTCTGCAAGTTGCTTCTTACCATCAAGCATAACACGGTTGATAAGGCGTTGTACCTGTACGCTGTTATAGATGCGGTCAGGTTGGATATCACGAACGAGAGATTTGGTTTTCTTACGGGGCATTACTTACTCTCCTTCTTGGCGCCGTACTTTGAACGGCCTTGCTTACGGTTTTGTACGCCCTGAAGATCAAGCGCACCGCGAACGATATGGTAACGCACACCCGGAAGGTCCTTTACGCGTCCACCGCGTACAATTACTACCGCGTGTTCCTGAAGGTTATGCCCTTCACCACCAATGTACGCCCAAACTTCTTGGCCGTTACTCAAACGGACACGAGCGACTTTACGAAGTGCTGAGTTTGGTTTCTTTGGTGTTTTGGTAGTCACTTTAATACACACCCCACGTTTAAACGGTGCGGCTTTTTCATAACTTTTGGTTTTGAGGCTATTAGTAACCTTATGCAAAGCCGGCGACTTGCTTGTGTTTGTCGCCTTAGTGCGCGGCTTCCTAATTAATTGATTGATTGTTGGCATTGGTTCTCCTTATTACATAGTCTGCTGCCAGGTGGGAGGCATTGCCACGTGCCAACGCAGGCAATACCTTTCTCCCCACAGCTCGGACTATTTAAAATATTTAAACGTACTTATTTTAACAGAACTAGGCCTCTTCGGCAACCGCTTCGACTTCTTTGTTAACGTTATCCTCTTCTGGTTGGTAGCCGGTACCGACAGGAATCTTGCGGCCTAAGATAACATTTTCTTTCAAGCCATAGAGGCGGTCCATACGGCCACTGGTTGCAGCGCCAATAAGTACACGCGTTGTATCTTGGAAGCTAGCTGCGCTCAAGAATGAGTCGGTACTCAAGCTTGCCTTGGTAATACCAAGGAGCAATTGGTTGTAGCTCACAAGTTGCTTACCTTCTTTGGCAAGTTGCTCATTAGCGTCTACAACAGCCATCTTACTTGCAACATCACCGGTTACAAACTCACTGTCACCAGCGTCTTCAATCTGTACACGGCTAAACATCTGGCGCACGATGATCTCAAGGTGCTTATCTGCTATGTTTTGACCTTGGCCTGCAAAGATCTTTAAGATCTCGTTCATGATGTAGCGCTGTGTTGCTTCCACGCCTTGCAAACGGAGTAAGTCTTGAAGGTTTGAAGAACCGTTAGTGAGCTTCTGGCCAGCTACAACTTTATCACCGTCTTTTACAAGCAGTTGCTTAAAGCCTGGAATTTCATAGCGGGCAGCGCTACTCGCAGTCGGTGTAAGGATAATTTGTTTATCACTTACTTCTACTTTGCCGGCAATCGGTGCAACAAGCGGATCTTTGCCTTCGTCATTGGCAGCAAGTACGTCGCCAATAGCTACATCACTACCGCTCTTTACCTGTACCGTACGACCTTCGAGATTAAGAGTGACTTGTTCGTCAGCGTCAGCTGAAACTTGAACTACATAGTGGTCTCCTTCTTCCCAAGCAGTCACCGTACCGCTGATCTCAGTAAGATACGCCTGACCTTTTGGTTGGCGGGCTTCCAAAAGCTCTTCTACACGATTAAGACCTTGGGCAGTATCATCAGCTACCACCGCACCAGAACGGTGCTTAGAGTCAAGAGACAGCTGCGTACCTGGCTCACCGATACTTTGCGCAGCAATCACACCGATTGGATTATGGTCTGAAACTAGTTCGCCAGTTGCTGGATCAATACCGTAACTCTTACGTGGTACGCCACGTACGTTGGTTGCACTGAGGACGCTGTAAATCTTAACACCGTCAACCGACTCATCAGCCTCAATTGCATCAGCAATCTCTTTTGTAATAGCTTCTCCAGCTTTTACATGGCCTTTTACATCTGCAGCAGCGTAGCGTCCTTCAAGACGTGATGAGTAGCTTACGCCAACTTCTTTGGCGTCTTCACGCGTCATGGCATAGCCTAGATCTTGGTCAGCTGCGTCGCCATCGATAGTAAATACATCTTGTGATACATCTACCAAGCGTCTGGTTAAGTAGCCTGCGTCAGCGGTCTTTAGAGCGATGTCGATTAAAGCTTTACGGGTACCACGGGTACCAGTAAAGTATTCGAGTGGATCAAGTCCCTTGATATAGCCTGATTTAATTGGCAACTCAATAGCGTTACCGGTTGCATCTGAGAGTACGCCAAGCATACCTACAGCGCTTTTCATTTGTGAAATGTTACCGCGGGCACCTGAGTTAATAGCAATGGCAGTTGCAGTATCTTCACCAACCATTTGGTTTGCCAAGAGGTCCTGTACTTGTGTATCGATCTTTGTCCAGTTTTCTACGGTTAGACGTGAACGCTCTTCATCGGTGATGAAACCTTGCTCGTACTGTTCACTAATGTTGGTAGCGCGTTTTTCGCCCTCAACCAAAAGCTCGTCCATACCAGATACGAGTCGGAAGTCGCCCATACCCATAGATAGACCTGAGAAAGTAGCATAGCTAAAGCCAAGGTCTTTCAAACGGTCGGCAATCTTTGCTGTTTCAACTTGACCATACTTCTGGTAGACGGCAGCCATAACTTTCTGAAGACGCTTCTTAGTCATAGCGTCATTCTGGAATGCAAAGTCTTCAGGGAAGATCTCGTTGAACAATAGACGTCCTACTGTAGTTTCCCGTACTTCCCCGCGGAATGGTACACGGATTCTGGTTTGAATTGTTACTTCTTCATTGTCGAGCGCCATCAATGCTTCATGAATACCTGCGAATGGCAATGGTTTACTGTTATCGCCAGGTCGTTCATAGGTAAGATAGTATGCACCGAGCACGATATCTTGCTCGATGTGTAGAATTGGCGAACCGTCAGCTGGCTTTAGTAGGTTGCTATTGGCGGCCATAATTTCACGAGCTTCAGCTTGCGCCTCATCTGATAGCGGCAAGTGCACAGCCATCTGGTCGCCATCGAAGTCAGCGTTAAAGCCTTTACATACGAGCGGGTGCAACTGGATTGCACGGCCTTCAATAAGTACCGGTTGGAAAGCCTGGATTGAAAGACGGTGGAGCGATGGTGCGCGGTTTAGAAGTACATACTTGCCTTTAATTACTTCGTCTAAAGCATCCCATACCGCAGTTTCACCTGTTTCGATCATGCGAACCGCAGAACGAATGTTATGAGCTTGTTCACGAGCAATCAATTCACCGATTACGAATGGCTTAAATAGCTCAAGCGCCATCATCTTCGGCAAGCCACATTGGTCAATCTTAAGCTCAGGGCCAGCAACGATTACTGAACGTCCTGAGTAGTCTACGCGCTTACCAAGAAGGTTTTGGCGGAAGCGGCCCTGCTTACCTTTCAGCAAATCAGACAATGACTTTAGGCGACGGCGTTGGCCTGTTGCAGCAACCGCACGGCCACTACGGGCAGCGTTATTGTCCACAAGCGCATCAACGGCCTCTTGCAACATACGCTGCTCATTACGGCGGATTACTTCTGGTGCATTCAGTTCAATCAACTTCTTCAAACGGTTGTTACGGTTAATTACACGGCGATATAGATCGTTTAGGTCTGAAGTCGCAAAACGACCACCAGTCAGTTGTACCATCGGGCGAAGGTCCGGAGGAATAACTGGCAACACACTCAAGCACATAGCTTCCGGCTTAATACCAGCACGTTCCATGCTTTCAAGCAATCGAAGCCGTTTCATAAGCTTCTTCTTACGCTGGCCTTTAGCTTCTTCAGCTTCAGCAGTAAGGTCAGCAATAAGCTGCTTGAGGTCGATATCTTCAAGTAACTCCTGCAATGCCTGGCCGCCCATACCAACTTCAATGAGCTCGCGTACTTCAACAGGCAGGTTGCGGTAATCTGTTTCACTAAGCAAGTTAAGTTTCTCAAGACCTGTCAGCTGGTCACGAAGCTGCTCGTAGTCTTGCGTAAGTTCTTCGAGTTCTTTTGTCTGCCGTTCGGCCAAGGCCTTTACATCAGTACCCTCAGCTTCAGCTTCTTTTTCGTAGCGTAGTTTGATAGCTTGCTTGGCAGCTTCAAATTCAGCCTCTTTATCTGCAAGCATTTGGTCGCGTTTTTCAGTGTTGACCTTCTTGATGATGTAACTTGCAAAGTAAGCTACACGCTCAAGGTTCTTCACGGTCATGCCAAGTAGCAAGCCAATTGCAGACGGTGTACCACGAAGGAACCAGATATGGGCTACTGGTACAGCAAGGCTGATATGACCCATACGTTCACGACGGACAATGCTGCGCGTCACGATTTCACCGTTTTTATCGACAGCCGCTTCACGTGAACGTACACCCTTGTACTTAGCATCGTGCGGATTAATGTCCTTTACAGGCCCAAAGATCCGCTCGCAGAACAAACCATCACGTTCCGGTTTTTGTGTTCGATAGTTAATAGTTTCCGGCTTAGTGACTTCACCGTAACTCCACTCTAAAATATCTGCAGCGCTAGCAACCGCAAGTCGCACTGCATCAAAATCAGCGATATTTGTGCCATATGAATATCGACGCATACTAGGCTACCTCCTCTTTCTCTTCATCTTGTTGGTTGTCGTCATTGTCGTCAGCAGTAACAAGTGCTGTGTCATCTGCTGGCATTTCATCTTCCATTTCGAGTACTTGGAACTCGTCGATTGCCGCATCTTCAGTTACATCAACATCTGATGCTATTGGGGCTGGCACAGCAATCTCTGATTGGTTTTCACTTTCAGCCTTAATGTTATCTGCCAAGATCTCTTCAGCATCAATTGTCTTGTCGGACTGTACAAGATCTACCTTAAGGCCAAGACCTTGCAGCTCTTTTACAAGCACGTTGAAACTTTCCGGAACTTTTGGACCAACAATTTCCGTACGTTTAATGATCGACTCGTACGCCTTTGAACGTCCGTATACGTCATCGGACTTGATAGTAAGCATTTCTTGCAGGGTATTTGCAGCACCGTAAGCCTCTAGTGCCCATACTTCCATTTCTCCGAAGCGCTGACCACCGTTTTGAGCCTTACCGCCAAGCGGCTGCTGGGTCACCATAGTGTATGGGCCAGTTGAGCGGGCATGGATCTTATCTGCCACCATGTGGTTGAGCTTGATCATGTACATGCTACCGACAGTGGTGCGTTCTTTGAAGGCTTCACCGGTACGGCCATCATAAAGCTGTTGCTTACCGTCTTCAGGTAGTCCTGCTTCTTTCAAAAGTTCTTGGATCTTCTCGGCAGAAACACCATTGAATGACGGACTTGCTACCTTGAATCCAAGAGCACGTGCAGCCATGCCCAAGTGGGTTTCAAATAACTGGCCAATATTCATACGGCTTGGGACACCCAATGGGTTTAAGATAATATCCACTGGAGTACCATCTTCGGTAAACGGCATATCTTCAACAGGCAGAATACGGGCAATCACACCCTTGTTACCGTGACGACCACCGAGTTTGTCACCAACGCTAATCTTGCGCATTTGGGCGACGAATACCTGGATTTGTTTAATGACACCAGCTTTGAGTTCGTGGCCGTTCTCGCGTGAGAATACTTTTACGCCAACCACTTTACCATGTTTACCATTGCTCATGCGCTGTGAAGTATCGCGGACTTCCTTCGCTTTTTCACCGAAGATAGCGCGGAGCAGTCGCTCCTCACTTGAAAGTTCTTGCTCACCTTTTGGCGTAATTTTACCAACTAAGATATCACCTGGGTGTACTTCTGCGCCGATGCGAACAATACCATCTTCATCGAGGTGACGAAGCGCATCTTCAGAGACATTCGGGATGTCGCTCGTTACAACTTCTGGACCAAGCTTCGTTTCACGGACTTCAATCATATAGTCAACAATATGGACGGATGTCAAGGTATCGTTTTCGACTAATTTACGAGAGACGATAATGGCATCTTCGAAGTTGTAGCCTGCCCATGGCATAAATGCCACCACGAGGTCTTTTCCAAGCGCCAACTCACCGTTTTGGATTGACATACCTTCGACCAGCACATCACCTTCTTTGACTTTTTGACCGGTAGAAACAACGACTTTTTGGTTGATACTGGTACCTTCATTTGAACGGATAAAGTGCTGAGGGTTATAAGTCTCTGTACCGTTTTTATATTTTATGACTACTTCATCTGCGGTAGCTTTAATTACTTCACCATCGGCTTGAGCTACGATTACCTGACCGGTATTGCGTGAAGCGGCTGCTTCCATGCCTGTACCTACAATTGGTGACTGGGCTTGGATAAGTGGCACTGCCTGGCGTTGCTGGTTGCTACCCATCAATGAACGGTATACATAGTTCTTTTCAATGAACGGAATAAGGCCAGCGCTTGAACCGATAATTTGGTTTTGGGCGGCATCCATATGCGTAATATCATCAGCATCAAACTCACCAGACTTAAGCTCCGTACGAGCACCTATACGAGGTTCCACAAAATAGCCATTTTCATCAGTTGGCGTACCAGCACCTGCGATAATGCCTTTTTGTTCTTCGTACGCATCAAGGTATTCTACTTCGTTTGTAACCTTAGCTTTTACGGGCCAAGTGGCTTGGTCTTTTGCAGTAGCCAGTTTCTTGGCGTCAGCTTCAGTAATTTTTGCACCTGCCTTGACAACTACCTTACCGTCGACTTCAAGGTCTACACGGGCAATGTGTCCTGCAGCATCCTTTGCTGTTACAGCATTAACTACTTTGCGGTAAGGTGTTTCAATAAACCCATACTCATTGATACGAGCATAGCTGGCGAGGTTTAATACCAAGCCAATGTTTGCACCTTCAGGCGTTTCAACTGCACAAATACGGCCGTAGTGGGTGGCATGGGCGTCACGTACCTCAAATCCGGCACGTTCGCGTGAGAGGCCGCCAGGGCCCATTGAACTTAAACGGCGCTTATGAGCAAGTTCAGAAAGCGGGTTGATCTGATCCATGAACTGTGAAAGTTGTGAACTAGCAAAGAATTCACGAACAGCGGCTACGACCGGGCGGGCGTTAATAAGCTGGCCAGGCATGACGGTTTCGATTTCACTCATAGACATGCGGTCTTTGGTGTTTCGCTCCATACGAAGCAAACCGATGCGGAATTGTCGTTGCACCAATTCACCGACAAGACGTACGCGGCGGTTTGCAAGCGAATCAATATCGTCCGCTGGCTCCTGCGTGTTATTAAGGCGGATAACTTCAGCGATAATCGCGATAAGGTCATCAAGGCGCATGACACGGTTTTCAACGGTATTCGGCACGTCAAGGTCAAGGCGCTTATTGATCTTGTAGCGTCCAACGCGTGAGAAATCAAAGCGCTTGAAGTTATAGAACATATTTTCAATAAGGCTGCGGGCGTTATCAACAGTAGCCAAATCACCTGGACGAAGGCGTCGATATACTTCGATTAAAGCGTCGTTCTGACCCTTTGTTGGGTCTTTTTCAAGAGTAGCCTCAAGGTAACTCTTTGTACCTTGGTCAACATGCTTGAAGGCATCCTTCATCGCAGCTTCTGTCATACCGAGCGCGCGAAGCAAGGTAGTGGCTGCAATTTTACGCTTACGGTCGATCTTTACATAAATCGCACCGTTAGCAGCGGTTTCAAACTCAAGCCATGCACCGCGGCCAGGAATGACCTTAGCACCATACAAGTTAGCGGTACCGTGTAAATCAGAAGTAAAGAATACGCCCGAACTACGCATAAGCTGGCTTACGACCACGCGTTCCGCCCCGTTAATAACAAACGTACCCCGTGTAGTCATCCATGGATAATCACCAAGGTAGATTTCTTGTTCTTTTACCTCACCGGTTACTTTATTAGTAAGTTCTACGACAGCCTTAAGCGGCGCTTCATAGCTTACGTTGTTTTCCCGAGCTTCAGCTTCGGTCATCTTAGGATCTTCAAAGTGGTAGTCCTTGAAGCGAAGTGATAATTTTGTGCCGGTATAATCATCTATCGGGCTGATTTCAGCCAATAGCTCACCAAGACCTTCTTCAATAAACCACTGGAATGATTTATTTTGATGGTCAACAAGATTTGGCAGGTCAACTGCGTCATCTTGGCTGGTGAAATAAACTCGGTCTTGTGTAGCGCTCGTCGTGCTTTTCGCCATATATAAATATTTCCCCTTTTAATTATCGCCTTTTATTTATTTTTAAAGCACTCAAATATATCGTTTGAGTTATATATGTTTGTTGTAATTTTTCGCGCGAAGGTTCCTAACCCGGGTGTTTTTGATGCTTTCTTTTGCCAAAGCCAGCATGGCCCAAATTACACTACTTCTTACATACTAGTTTGAACGACAAAAAATCAATTGTCAAGTATTTCCTTATACCATCGCGAGGCTTTTAGACACAGGTAATACCAGTTGATGTTGTAGCACGGGTCTAGTCCCTTCACCAAAGTAATTTTCCCTTATCCAGGGATAGGTACGGATATCATGCATAAAACCCTGGGACTTCAATGCATAAAGCGCAAATAAATTCTCTGCGAGAACACTTGCAGTAACTTCTTGCTCCGCATAATCTTGTATTTGTTTTATGAGACACGTGCTTACCTCATGAACAGGTACTGTATCGCACGGCACTATCGTAAACTCATCAATATGTGTCGATTGTGTTTGGGATACATCTCCAAACATTGTGTCGTCAGCTTCCAACGCAACTTTATCGACTAATGCATAACCAACAGCTTCCTCCCTACCCATGCGACGGGTCATTGCCACATACAATCCTTCGGCTTTTGCATACATACTGTATATTGTCTGCATTGATTCTACATGTGCGTTGTTGGTAGGATTAAAGATGTATTTTCTTTCCTCGAGACTTCTATCTACTAAACCTGCTGAAGCTACAAAACCTATTTTTTGCAAAGAAGTTACAAGGTTAAATGTAACCTCCTCGGGTGATGGTTTTTCAATATAAACAATGCTCATAGATATCGATATTACCGATATCTATGGGGCTAAACTGTAATGAATACTACAACGATTTTGTCTATTTTTTGACACTCGGCGGATTGTTGACAATTTCATCAACAATACCATAATCTTTTGCTTGCTCAGCGGTCAGCCACTTATCCCGTTCCATATCTTCATGGATTTTTGATCTCTTCTGGCCAGTGTTTTTTGCCATAATCTCTTCAAGCAAGTGCTTGATACGAAGTGACTCTTGCAAATCAATTTCCTGGTCGGTCACTTTACCACGTGTGCCGCTGGATGGTTGGTGGATCATAACCGTACCGTGAGGCAAGATAAATCGCTTACCCTTTGTGCCGCTACTCAGCAAGAACGCTGCCGCAGAAGCCTGTACGCCAATACCGAATGTCTGCACGTCATTGGTGATAAACTGCATAGTGTCATAAATAGCTAGCGCATCATACACACTGCCACCTGGACTATTTATATATAAACTTATATCTTTCTTTGGGTCTTCGTTATTTAAGAATAGAAGCTGTGCAACAATAACATTGGCACTTGCTTCATTTACATCACTTCCTAGGAAGATAATCCTGTCTTTTAAAAGGCGTGAATATATATCGTAGGCACGCTCGTAACGGCCTTCATTTTCAACTACAGTAGGGATCAACATATTGCTTTGTATATTGCTCATACGATATAGTATATGCTCAAAATTAGCACTCGTCAACCCAGAGTGCTAATTTTTTTCTGCCGATGGAAGATTATATAAAGCCTCGAGTTCCTGTACGGTAACACTGTCTTCTGTCGCTGTAGGTTGGAGTTCCTTTTGCAATAAGGCGGCGGCAGCCTGCATACCAAGCTCTCGACGTTCGGCCTGTGCCAAATCTTTGATTGTTGGCTCTTCTTCCTGTTTATGCGCATAGTGAGCTTCAATACGAGCTCGGCTGGCAAGGGCATCGTGGAGTAGGTGTAGCCGCATTCGGTTAACTGTTATATTCCTTAAGCTTAGCAACTGTCTTCTGGGTGAGGATACGGTTCGCGATATCACGGCGGTTTTCCGGCTTATCAATTTCTGCCATCATATTCGGGTCGTTTTGGTACTGACCTTTCAGGATTTGAATTTGTACCTCTAACTCCTCGGGGGTTACTTGCAATTTTTCAGCTTCTGCTATTTCACTGAGCACTAAACCAGCTTTTACACGTAGTTCAGCCTGATCCCGGTTTTTCTCACGATGTTCTTCCTCGCTCAATCCTTCGGCTTTGAGGTGTTCCTGCCATGTCTGGCCGCGGTACATGAGGTTTTGCTTCTCTTCTTGCTCCATACGGTCGATCTGGTCGTCTACCAATACTTTCGGCAGAATAACTTCAGTTTTTTCAGCGATTTTCTGGACTAATTCATTTTCAAGTTCTTGTTCGGCATTACGCTCTTTATCCGTAGTAAGCTGTTTTTTAATATCTTTCTTTAACTCAGTAAGTGACGTAAACGGCCCGACAGTCTTTGCAAATGCATCGTCAAGCTTTGGCAAGATCATTTCCTGGACCTTGTGCACCGTAACAGTAAAGGTAACTTTTTTATTTTGTAGTGATTTTTGGCCGTAGTCTTTTGGAAATACAATATCAAAAGTTTTCTCATCACCTGATTTTAAGCCAATAAGTTCCGGCTCGAAACCTGGAATAAATGTGTTGCTTCCAATAACCAGTGGATATTCCTTGCCGTCAGCACCTGGAATCACCTCTTTTGTCTTTGTGTCCATACCAGAGAAGTCTATGGTTACTTCATCGCCATCTTTGGCTTCACGCTTTACCGCTTTTCGTTCAGCAGCACGGGTACGAAGCGATTCAATAACCTCGTCAACTTCCTTGTCGGTTACCGTCACAGATTTTTTAGAAACTTTGATTTTTTTATAGTCAGGTAGCGTTACTTTGCCGACCACTTCAACATCAGCAGTAAACTCCAGAGTAGTAAACGGTACAAATTTTGTGACATCAACTTGCGGCTGCGCAATAGTACGTAAACCTTCTTTTTCAATTGCCTGGATAAATAAGTCATTTACGGCATGTTGCAGAAACTCAGATTGTAATAACGCCGGATCGAGTTGTTTTTCGATAAGGTTCAGTGGCGCCTTACCTTTACGAAACCCGGGAATACTACCTTGCGAAGACGCCAAGTGCTTGAGCACATGCTCCTTAATAGTTGCCAATTCAGCAGCGTCGGCCGTGACAGTTACTTTTGCCTTGGTATCATTCTCGTATTTCGTAGTTGTTTGCATAGCCACTTATTTTAACAGATATGAAACACTTTTGCTAGAGTAAGGTTAACGATATCACAATAAAGGTTGCTGCGAAGAACCATAGCAACTCTACGATGCCACCTATCGGTCGTTCAAACCACTGAATATCTGCGGCAAATTTATAAAAACCAGTAAATGTATACCCTTTACCTTGAAGACTTTTCTTATATAGCGGAATCCATAGAAGATCAGGTGAAGTAGCTACGAAGGCACACACAGCTGCCAGCATCCAATACGCAGGCTGTACCATACCTAAAAATAGCACTAGCACAATACATAAAGCCGCATCGAATATCAGAAAATTACGAAATGCTTTTGTTCGGATAAACTCCTTGCCCATACCAAAATGTGGAATCGCATCACATACAAAGTGGGACACCAATGCCGTTGGTACGGCAATCCAGGGGTTGCTAACTACCATGCCTATAACAGCGCCAGTTAATGCGTGGTTAGTCGCTGTCACGATCTTCGTCTTCGTGCCGGTGGTCTTTCACGAGTGACACAATGCGCTCAGCACCATGTTTCTCTTCTTTACCCGTGTGAAGGTCTTTAAGGCTATACTGTGCATCTTCCACCTCCAGATCACCGATAATAATAGCGTAGCGAATACCCTTTTTATCGGCTGTTTTCAGCTGCTTATCAAGCTTGCGGCCAGAAGTATCAACCGCTATATTCAAGCCTAGTTCCCGGAATTTTTTAAGTGCTGGTATTACTTTTTCATACACGTCGCCAATAAGTACTATATAGGCATCAATGTGCGGCTTTAAATCAGGTAATAGGCCGTGGGTTTCAAGGAAATTTTGCAACGTTACATCACCCATGCCGAATCCGACCGTCGGTACCGGTTCTACACCGAATAATCCGACCAGGCCGTCATAGCGGCCGCCGCCGAACATTGAACGGTTATTATCAGGGTGGGTGTCAAAGACTTCAAATACAATATCAGTGTAGTAATCAAAGCCCCGCATCAGGGTAATATCAAATACGGCATTGGAAATACCGGCTTCATCCAAAAGCTTCAGTAGTGTCTCTAATTCTTTTACCGAAGGATGTTCCCGTAACTTCTCGGGTAACTTATCGAGTGATTTGACTGTTAACAAATCGAGCAAGCGCTTATCAACGCCATCTTGGCGTTGGACCGGCACCATAATCGCGTCAACTTGAGCTACGAAGTCCGCGTAATCCATTTTGTGCATCCGATCGATCAGTTTACTGATGCTATGGGTCTGCACTTCGTCAAGTTGCAGATAACTATGTAAGATTTCGTCCATAAGCTTACGGCTATTGAGCTTGATTTTGTACATGTTCCGCTTGGCACCAAATGCCTTCAGAATACCGTCAGCCACTTCTATGGCTTCGTGTTCTGCTGCAAGACTATCAACACCAAAAATATCCACATTCAGTTGCCAGTGTTCGCGAAGCCTGCCGCGCTGAGGACGCTCATACCGCCAGAGGTTGGGGATGCTATACCAGCGTAAAGGATATGCCAGCTCTTGTCGCCTGGCAGCGACCATACGACTAACCGTAGGAGTCATTTCCGGACGAATAACTACTTGGCGCTCGCCTCTATCCGTAAACACATAAGTCTGCTCATTCACGATTTCCTCACCAGTCTTAGCCAAATAGAGTTCAAGTGGCTCCAAAATCGGGGCATCGTATTCTTCGTACCCAAAACTTTCGACCACTTTACGCATTACGCCAAACATATAGTTTTGAACACGTTTGTCTTCGGGATAGAAATCTCGGGCGCCTTTGTAGGGGTTTGTCGGTAAACTCATAACTGACCTGCATTATACCTGTATTTTCTTAGAATTTCTATTGACGCTTATCTGAATAGGATGTTTTAATGAGGACAACAAATTTAAAATGGGAGCAATGGCGTGGAGGCAAGCAGTTTACCTACTCGGCAAGAGGATGATTTTTTTACTATTTTAGGGAATGCATTCAAGCTTATTACTAAATCTTGGGAAGCATTAGTGCTGAATTTAGGTACCTTTATCCTAGTGTATATATTGCCTTTTATTATTATCTTTTCCGCTTTCATATTCTGGTTAGGGTCATTATTCACCGGTGGCAATGACGATATTAGTACATTCAGCATAGTCCTTGGAATAATTGTGGGAATCGGTATTTGTATATTACTTGTCTTACTTTCTATCGCTACGATTATCACGCAGCTTGCCAGTGTCCGCGGCAATAAAATCAGTTTCCAGGATGTCATCAACCAATCAACGCCTTTCTTTTGGCGTTTTATCGGACTGGGCATTTTATCTGCTCTTGTCGTACTCGCAGGCATTATTTTGCTTATTATCCCTGGCCTGCTTGCTATTTTCTTTTTAATATTTTCGTCTTATCTTATGATTGATAAAGACCTCGGGGTGGTTGACTCTATGAAAGCCTCATACAAACTTGTGAAGCGAAATTGGAAAATAGTTTTAGCCCTTGTCTTACTCCAATTTATTATTCAGATTCCATCCATCGTACCTGTTTTTGGCGCCATCATCACCACAATACTCAGTATTACTTATTTTTGTTTGCCAGCTATTCTCTACCTGCGCATGGCAAACCCGACCAAGGTAAAAGCACAAGGAAAAGCTACAACCTAAGTATGTCGTTGCTTTGAGAACTGGTTTTTTACTTGCAACAGTTCTTTCGGTAAATGGATATGTGCAAAGTAACTGAACTGATCCTTGTGAATTAGTTACGTAGACAACTTACGTTGTTTTATGCGCTTGGAGATGACTTCTTCTTGGTGGCCTCGTTAGCCGTAATGATTGCGTTTCGCATCTGTTCGCTAATATCGCCCATACCGCCCGGAGAATGCGGGATAAGTATAGTGTTGGATTTTCCCGTTAATCCTATATCCTTCAAGGTGTCAAAATATTGGGTCATAAGCACCAAGTTCATAACATCTTGGGTTTTAGCACCGTCCACATTGCTACTAAAATTCTCGACCGATTGTTTGAGTCCTTCAATGATCGCTTTACGTTGGTTGGCTATACCTTGCCCCTGCAGAGCCTTACTTTCAGCTTCACCCTCAGCAGCTTTCACTACACGGATCTTGTCTGCCTCAGCTTGTTGAATCGCCGCTTCACGGAGACGTTGAGCGGCATTAATTTCATTCATGCTTGCTTTAACTTTGGCATCAGGATCAATATCAGTAACAAGAGCCTTGACGATACCATAGCCAAAATCGTCCATCACTGCATCAAGCTCATTCTTGACCGCCTGGGCGATATCATCTTTCTTCTCAAAAAGGTCATCAAGGATGATATTTGGTACACGTGCTCGGACTGTATCAAATACAAACGAAGTGATTTGGGCTTGGGGATTTTGCAAACGATAAAACGCATCGACAACCTTGCTTGGCAACACGTAATACTGCACGCTCACTACCACGAACACGAACACGTTGTCATTGGTCTTGGTTTCTACGCGTACGTCAAGCTGTTGTATGCGAAGCGACAGCCTGCCTGCAACGCGGTCAACGATAGGGATCTTGAAATTCAAACCCGCACTTGCGACCCGGCGAAATTTACCAAGACGTTCTACAATAGCCGAGGTCTGTTGCTTCACTATAAAGAACCCGTCAGCAATGACTAAAATAATAACTATGATCGCAATGATCAGAAAAATCCCCATATTCCCTCCTTTGGCTGATAATTATATTGTACCAGGTCACTTTCGCTATTTTCTATGTATGTTGCGTGATACGCTATGCACATGCAAGCAAACAATACTGGAGTTGGACCGCATCCCAAACCGTGGCCAAGTGACCCACGATATGACCGTGAACTATTGGAAAACGGCGACAAAAGAAATGTTATTGATGAATACCGCTACTGGAAAGTTGAAGCGATTAAAGCTGACTTAGATAGAGATCGGTTTGACATTCATATTGCCATTGAAAACTGGCAGCATGATTTTAATATTGGTACTATCGTTCGGAATGCCAACGCCTTTAATATTGCAGCTGTGCATATTATTGGCAAAAAACACTGGAACCGACGTGGTGCTATGGTAACCGATGTCTACATGCACATTTTTCACCATGCTTCTATCGAAGATTTTCAAGAGGCTGTTCAAGGCCGCACTATCATAGGCGTAGACAATATCGATGGAGCGCAATCCATTGACAAGTTTAGTTATCCTAATAAGCCGACTTTGGTTTTCGGCAGCGAAGGTCCGGGTCTTAGCAAAGAGATACTAGACATTTGCCAAAACGTCATTATGATTCCACAATACGGCAGTACCCGCTCTGTCAACGTGGGCGTTGCCTCTGGCATTATTCTACATGATACTATCCGACGAACTACATGACTCGCCACTTACAAATTAGTGCTGTATGCTATAAGCACAAGAGGAAACTATGAGAAAAATTATAACATTGATCATCGTTATCGCATTAGCAGCCGGTGCCTGGTGGGTTTTTAGCCAAACCAGCGACACGGCTACACCATCAAGTGAAACCGTCACTGAGCCGCTCAACGACGCTCGTAACCTCGAAGAAAAAGCTACTTCACCTTCACGAGGAGCAATTAGCGAATAAATCTTGCATTAATCTACGTAAAAAGCTGAAACGGAGCTGCTGTTAAGCTAGTCAACACCCAATAACCAAGCATAATGCCGACGGTATTGAAGAAAATATCCGACAAAGAGTTCCTAAGTGACTCATAGCCAAATACAATGCCGAACCGACTTAGGAATGGTGAAAGCACAAATATTTCAAATGGCTCCCACAGTGTCATAACAGCAAAAGCTACAAAAGGGTTCACGACCCAACCTAATATAATTCCTGTACTCAGGTGTATGATACTCCATCTGTCAAAGAGTGTGCCGTTACGTGGAGGCTTTATAGATCGTTGGTTTGATTTTTGTTTCATACTAGAACTCGCACGTATTAATCACGGCGCGGATTAATAAAGTCTTCCCATGATTTCATCTTTGAGGTTCCAATACTTTTTGGTTTGAATCTAATCTTCCGGTGATCGTAGACAAATCTTAAACGTTGATAACTGATATAGCTTAGTACAATCCCCGTGCTGGTTCCAAGATTTAGGCTTTCAACAATTCCGCCCATTGGTATTTGAATACACATGTCTGCTTCGTTAGCTGCTTCATTCGATATACCTTTTGATTCATTACCAAACCAAACGGCAAGCCGCTTATGAGTAAAGACTTCTTCATATAGATACACATTCTTTTTACCCTTTGTATGTGATGAAGTTACAGCAATTGTATAACGGTCTTTACGTAGATGAGCGATACAGTCAACGGCAGTATCAAATTGTTTTATAAACACCCACTTATTAGCTCCTACGCTCATGTTTGTTAGACGTTTGTCGTTTCGTGATGTCTCAAAATCTTTAACAATACTGTTATTGCCGATTACGTATAGTTTCTCGATGCCAAATGCGGAAATGTTGCGAACGGCAGAAGCTATGTTTACTATGTCTTTTGGGTTTTCTAAAACGCAAATAAAGTACTTGTTTTGCAGGTGTTTAACCTGTCTAATTCTGTCACGTATCGGCATATTGTTTGAATTATAACAAACAAAAAAACTATCTTAGCAGTGAATTCTTCTTTTTATCCAGCAAAATATCTTCTTCTCATTGACCTTTAAATCAAATAAAAAGCCTCAGCAAGCTGAGGTTCTTTATTTGGTGCGGATGAAAGGACTTGAACCTTCACGCCTTGCGGCACTAGTTCCTAAGACTAGCGTGTCTACCAATTCCACCACATCCGCACGTTAACCGCCCTATTGTAATAAATTTATCGCAAAACGCCAATAGCTATGTGCTATGCAGCTTTTATAATTTCTAATTTTGATTGCACGTCTTCTGCCGCCGTAAGGTTATCCGACACTCTAAAGTCCTGTCTCTGCCCATCTATTAGTATAGTGTCTACTATAATAAAACCACCTGCGCCATATAACACATTATGGTTTCCCCGAATATCTGCATATAGGCCAGTTAATTCATGCAGTCCTTCGAGCTCATGTGCAAATTGCCTTTTTTCACGAGAAGAAACGCTCTTGTCTCTTGCAAGCTCGTACATGTCATAGTAAGACACCCTTGACTCCCTATAGGGTTGTCGAGCAACAACTGCGCTGCCTCCTGTCACAGGAAGTTTTGCTACTTCAAATTGCGTAGGTGTCCAGATCTTATGAATCTCTCGTCTACAAGTGTCTGAATAACATTGAAGTTTCTCCGCTGTGTCTTCTAATGAAAGTCCCGGAAACTCCATAATAAGTATCTTTAAAACTTCCTTACCACGCCTATATGCTCTTTGTTCGTAACCAGCGCCTAAATATGTGTACTCAGGAAAATTTTTGTTTACATAGAGTCGTGTGCGTACATACGTCCGAATAAATTCACTTTGAAAAAGTGTGCCTATAGCAACACTAGCGACTCGCTTTACGGGCTGTTGGTTATTCCGTCTTTGCCACATTTCATGAGGAGTATAATGTTCGGCATCGGTCATTAGATGGTTAATTCGATCTATTCTGTTGCTCATTAATTAAGTATTAATTAATTTGAATACTAACCTTGTCAATTTTTATAGAAGATAAGTTGGCCGTCGCCATAGTCCTTTTGTTGAATGATCGAGAGGTCTTTTAGCGCGGGTGAATCGAAATTACCTGGCCAAGAAAGCACCAAAACTCCATCTTCTGCAAGATGGCGGGGCATGCGCTTAAGATCTCTCCAAGGAATTTTATCGTATGGCGGATCAAGCAGCACGATGTCAAACTTTTCGTCTTGATGACGCGTTGACCATGCGCCTGCATACGCTTTTGTAACTTTGACTTTATCTTCAATGCCAAGTTGTGCAATATTTTTTGTCGCTACTGTGTAGGCGCCAGGATCAACTTCTATAGCCAAAGCTTTTAAGGCACCTCTGCTGATTGCCTCTATAGTAAGCGCACCACTACCCGTAAACGGATCAAATACCGTCAGGCCTTCTATATCACCAAGTGCGCCAAATATCGCTCCGCGCATCTTTTCGCTCATAGGATGCGTACGATGACCGTGCGGGGCTTCAAATATACGCCCGCCGAGTTTTCCTGCAATGACCCTCATTGTTTGCCTCTATTCATTTGTGCTTCAAGTGCAGCACAATACCATGCAAGTGTAATAACTTGAATAATGAGTGGTGCTAGATTACGGCGTATGCAGCGTGCGAGTCTTGGCGTCCATCCAGTTTTGTAATACCGGGCATACAAATCCATAGCTGCTATTTCTTTCGATGTCTGATGAAATATATCGACAATTCCGTATTTTTGACATTCTTGAAGTGTCTTTGTATCAGGAAAAGCTCTTTTGAGTTTTAGGGGTGCTACAATAGTAGCCACCCCAAGCTCAAACATACCATGCGTACTCATAAGGCCTTTTGGCCCCCACATCTTCCAGTTATTCTTCACCTGCTGGCTTGGTTTTGCACCTGGTAATATAAGCTTTCTCATAATGGTATCTCTAGTTTCCAGACCCTCGTCACACCGAAGCTTCTGAAGTTCTTTTTCATATGGATAATGATGAGCCGGCGTAAGTCCGTCAACTATGGCATGGGCAAGCCAAGCGGCCTCAAAAGCGGCTTTCGTGCTATCTCTCTTTTTTAGTGCTTTGACCAAATCATCATAATGATCTTGTATGATGACATGAAGGTCACCATCATCATCGTCAAATGGATTCACATAGTGCCATGGTTCATTCTGGGCTGGGCTTTTTCGCTTGATCGCATCAGGGCCATTCCTCCCTTCAAATCGTAAAATTTCACGGATTTTTGGAAAAGCGTCATTGTCTTCACCTAGTAAAAGGCCCAAGTGACGCCGGGCAACCCTGTCAAACTTTTGGTGTGCCCCCAGTATACGTCCTGAAGCTGGGGTTAATGTCGTACCTGAATACATAAATATTAATTAAGATTGATAACTTTTTGTAAGCTTATTATACGTTCGTGCAATATAGGGTAGTGTAACAGGTTTTCATTTCTTTTGATAAACGCTTCGGCGGCCTTCCTTGCCGATACAATCAATTTTGTATCACTTAAACTAGCGATTCTTAGGTCTAAAGCACCATGCTGCAATGTACCATAAATAGCGCCGGGACCACGTAATTCAAGGTCTAGCTCTGCCAGTTTAAATCCGTCATTACTCGTTTCAAGTGCTTTGAGCCGCTTACTCGGCTCACTTGAATCGCTGGTCATAAGATAACAGTAACCCTTATGTCCTCCGCGCCCGACACGCCCGCGAAGTTGGTGTATTTGCGCCAGTCCAAATCTTTCAGCTGACTCAATAAGCATAATTGAAGCATTCGGTACATCTACTCCCACTTCTATGACCGTAGTTGACACTAGTATGTCTATGCTGCCTTTGACAAATTCATCCATGACTTTATTTTTTTTATCAGCCTTCATTTTGCCGTGTAACAGGCCTATTTTGCGATGTTTGAAGGCTTTGGCCATCTCAGCATGAACTTTTTCAACCGAACGAGCTGTCGTACTATCAGAATCGGCAATAAGCGGACACACAACAAACATCTGCCTGCCACCGTCCAGCTCTTTGTCAATTTTTTCATAAAGTTGTTTGCGGGAATTCGGTGAACAGATCTCTGTTTTAATTGACTGACGTCCTTCTGGCTTGACGTCGAGTAGCGAAATGTCTAGTTCACCATAGAGCGTCAAGGCCAATGAACGCGGAATCGGCGTAGCCGTAAGGCTTAATACATGCGGCATCTTACCAGCTTTGGCCATCAGTTTTTTGCGCTGCTCCACCCCAAAACGATGCTGCTCGTCGATCACAATGAGCGCTAATTTATGCATGTCTACCTTTTCCTGGATTAGCGCATGTGTCCCGACAATAATTTTTGCCTTGCCATTTGCGATAGCCGTATGAGCACGTCTTTTCTCGGGCGCTTTCATACCTCCTACCAGTAGTACAACACCGTCGTGTAACGCTAAGGGCTCTAACAGTTTATGGAGCGTCTCGGCGTGTTGGCGTGCCAAAATCTCAGTCGGTGCCATAAGCGCGGTTTGCATACTTTCGTGGCTCACTGCCAAAGCAGCCATAGCCGCCACGACCGTTTTACCTGAGCCGACATCTCCTTCAACCAAGCGGTTCATCGGATGCGTTTGTTGTATGTCCTGATAGATTTGCCAAACAACCCGGCGCTGCGCATCAGTCAGCTTAAACGGCAAACTAGCAACGAATTCCTTGGCTACGTTCTCATGGAACGGGATGCTATGTGCCGGCTCCGCAATAATCTCTTGTTTTATGAGCAAACTCGCAAGAATGAGTTCGAATACCTCTTGAAATCCAAGACGCCGTCGAGCGGCTTCAAGTTCACTGGAATTTGCCGGAAAGTGCAGCGTCTCCAAAGCCTGGGCGTAGCTTTGTAACCCATATTCCTCAATAATCCATCTTGGTAAAGTCTCAGGAAGGGTTCGTATGCGAGGGATAGCTTCACGAACTACTTTACGGACCTGCTTGCTGGTTACCCCTTTTGTTTCACGGTATATAGGCACAATACGCGCTGTATTGACTGGAAACTCACTCACAAGCTCTACACTTGGGTTCATAATACTCAAATGCCGGTAGTTTAGTCCGAACTCCCCTGCAATAAAATATTGCTGGCCGCCTTTTAGCGCATTCGCCCGATAAGGTTGATTAAACCATACTAAACGGACACTACCCGTAGAATCGCTGGCAACTGCCTCGGTAATATGAAGCCCACGTCTGGCATACCGGCCTTTAGCTTGCTTGATCTCTGCCTGGATAGTAACAGTACCGGGCTTCAGCTTACCAATGGCAGTTACATGAGAATAGTCTTCGTACCGTCTGGGTATGTTTTGGATCACATCGTCAACTGTACGCAAGCCCAGTGCCTGCAATTTTGCGGCCAGGGCATCACCCACACCATACAAATCAGTAAGTAATTCTGTCATTACCTACTATTATAGATGTTTCGAAATTATTTAGCTTTTTTAACCAAGAAAAAGACGCTTGGACCAAAATAGGTACTCGCAAGTGTTGGCTGCAAACTTCGTTCAACAGTTAGCATCAACTTTTTCGGTACCACTTTTTTGAGTCTTGGACTGCGCAGATTAGAGACCGATAACGTACGTTCAACCTTCAAACCTGCATGCGCTAATTGTTTAATCACCGTATTTGGGTTGTGGTTGACGAATGGAATTTCATCCTTTTTCTTATTCTTTTCGGAGCGGATATCTACAGGCTCTTTTGGTAAGGGCTTACCTTTTAAAGCGTGCTTCAAACGGTTACGGCCATGGGCATAATTAGCAACTTCTAAAATGAGATAGCCATCGTCACTTAATACGCGGTGAAACTCTTTGAATTCCGGCGCAGGATCCGGCAAGTGATGCATCACACGGATTACAGTTAATAGGTCGACAGAGCCGTCTTTGAACTTAAGATCGCCTGCCTGCAATAACTTGCGTTCAATCTCTGGGTGGTCTTTCAAAAATTCTTCAGCGATATCAAGCTGTTGCTGGCTTGGTTCAGCAAGTGTTACCTTATCGGCGTAATTTTCCAAAAGTAAGCATAAACGGCCATAGCCGCCGCCGACATCTGCAGCATGTTTGAATTTTTTACCCTTGATAAGGCGTTTGATGGCAATTTCTTCAGACGCATGCTCATAATCCCGTCCGTTCCAGTAGTGCAGGTAGTTATGGCTTGGGTCATTATATTGATCAGCCTTGCGGGTAGTTTTTTTGTTTACCTGTGCTTTGGCTGATGTTTTTTTTGGGGTAACTTTCTTGGCTTGAGATTTTTTTGTTGTTGATTTCTTGGTTATAACTTTAGTTGTCTTCTTACTCATAGACATTTAGTATAGCAGTTTACTGCTGTTCTACCAGAGCAGAATCTTTGAATTTTTTACCTTTTCTTAAAAGCAGGCGGCCATTTTGGAAATCCGATGGTTCAAAAGTATCACGAACAACCTTTTGACCGTTGACAGAAATAGCATTCCCCTGGATCAAGCGCCGAGCTTCAGTGTTGGAGCTCGCCAAGCCAGTTTGTACGAGTACTTCAGTAATACTTCCAACCTTATCTATTTTGGCTGAAGCAATTTCCTTACGCAGCTCAGCCAACACTTCTTCACTCATACCATCCCAATTATATTGCCCTACTAACACGTTCGTTACTTCTTGGGCAATTTCAGTGCTCTTAGCACCATGTACCAGCTTCGTTACTTCATTAGCTAAACGCTTCTGTGCATACCGTTTACCTGGATCCTGGTTATGTTCAGTAATAATTTGTGTAATCTCATCCTTGGGTAACTCTGTATAAATTTTTAAGTAATTTTCGACACCTTGGTCATCAACATTAATCCAGAATTGATAGAACTGAGTCGGTGAAGTTTTATTCGGGTCAAGCCACACCGCACCACCTTCACTTTTTCCAAATTTCACGCCCGTTGTTTTGTTGACTACCAGAGGAGCCGACCACACATGTGTCTCGTCACCCGTAATTCTGCGAATCAAATCTACACCAGTAATACTATTGCCCCATTGGTCGGCACCACATATCTGCAAACTAACACCCTTTTCACGGTGTAAATGCAAAAAATCGTAGCCTTGGATTAGTGAATAGCTGAATTCTGCATAACTAATGCCGTTGCCATCTTCACCTAAACGGCTTTGTACAAAGTCCCTACTAAGCATTTGGCGCATAGGTACGTGCTTGCCTATGTCGCGTAGGAACTCCAAATAACCAATATCCTTAAACCAGTCATAATTATCTACTATCTCAAATGCATAATCACCAAGCAAAGTCTTATATTGGGTAGCGATTGCTGCTTTGTTTTTGGCAATTTCTTCAATAGATTTAAGGTCTCGTTCTTGAGCTTTGCCGTCCGGATCACCGATAAGCCCAGTCGCACCACCCACTAAAAGGACTGCTTTATGTCCATGCCGTACAAAATGGCGCACCATCATTACTATTGCGAGGTTTCCGATCTGCATACTATTGGCACTTGGATCAATCCCGAGATAGAATGTGATCGGTCCTTTATCTAATTCTGTTATGTCTTTATAGGTAGTTTGGTTTACAAAGCCGCGCCACGTAAGCTCGGCAGAGAGTGTTCGGTCATTCATATTAGCTCTAAGTATACCGTATATGAGGTAATTTACAGAAGTCTGAATTGTCATAGATTTTGCATTGCATAAGCGCATTTTTTGCTATAATTAAGCAGTACTGTTTGATGGAATGTGGGCAAATAGGGAGAGATTAGGAACTACATGGAAAAACCTCGGAGAAACCTTGGCCGTAAACGCGGTCAGAATACTTTTACGACAAAAAGCGGTAAAACAATAAAACTCAACCGATCAATCTCGGAACGCTCTAAGGCGCGGAAAGATATTCGCGCCAGGGAAAAGGCCGCTTACCTAAGCACGCTCCCTAAAAACCGCTTTAAGCGAATTCTATATCGTATGCACCCAAAGCGTATGGCTGCTTATTGGTTCAGCCGCGAAGGCGGTATCATGGCGCTTAAAATTGCAGGCATTGGCATTGTGGCCGGTTTTTTGATCTTGGTCGGCACATTCGCATATTTCCGTAAGGACCTACCGAAAATTACTGACATCGAAGGTTCGAGCATTGGCGGCAGTATTACCTATTATGACCGTACAGGCCAAACGGTATTGTGGCAAGATTATGACGCCGTCCAACGCTTCCCAGTCAAGGACGAAGAGATCTCACAAAACATGAAAAACGCCACAATCGCCATTGAGGATAAGAACTTTTATAAACACGGCGCATTTGACGTAACAGGCTTAGCCCGCGCAGCATTGAACGATATTACCGGCGGCGGTCCTCGTCAGGGTGGCTCAACCATCACCCAGCAGCTTGTGAAGCTGAATCAAGACTGGACAGAAGACCGTACCTACACCCGTAAAATTAAAGAATTAATCCTTGCAGTTGAATTAGAGCGAGAATACTCGAAAAAAGATATCTTAACTGGCTATCTTAATATTGCCCCGTATGGCGGTATTGAGTATGGTGTCGAAGCCGCAGCAAGAAATTATTTCCATACCAGCGCTAAAGACCTAACACTTGCCCAAGCTTCATTCTTGGCAGCAATACCGCAGTCCCCTACTTATTATTCTCCTTATAGCCCCGACTACAGCAAAGAAGCTCTTATTGGACGTCAACATTACATCCTTGACCAGATGGTTGACCAGAAGATGGTAAGCAAAAAAGAAGCTGAAGAAGCAAAGAAAATTGATATTATTGCTACCGTACAACCTCGACAGCCTAAATACAGCGGCATAAAGGCGCCTTATTTTGTACTCGCAGCTAAGCAAGAATTGGAGCAAAAATACGGTTCAAGCACCGTAAACCGTGGCGGATGGAAAGTCACGACCACTCTTGATATGGGGCTGCAGGCGGAGGCTGAAAAAGTAGTTAATGCTACTATTCCAATTATCAAACGCCAACGTGGCGATACGGCCGCATTTGCCGCTCAAGATACCCAAACCGGCCAAATGGTATCTCTTGTCGGCGGTGCTGATTTCAGTAATCCAGAGTTTGGTGAACTTAACTATGCTCAAACCCAATTGCCACCTGGATCAAGCTATAAGCCATACGACTATGCTGCTCTTATTGAAAACTCAGAAAATGTTGGCGCAGGATCAGTCCTCTATGATACCCAGGGTCCTATCACCGGCTATCCTTGTACAAACAAACAACGGCCTAAGCAAGGTGGTAACTGTTTGTGGGATTACGACTTTAGGTACCCAGGACCAGTCACACTTCGTTACGCCCTTGGTGGCTCACGTAACGTTCCTGCGGTAAAGGCAATGTTAATTGCAGGCGTAGAAAAGACCATTAAACTCTCTGAGTCTATGGGGCTGGTGAGCGGTTATAACTGTTACGAACCAGGCGATGAGACATTAACTAAATCCGCACCGTGTTACGCTTCAGCTTCTATCGGTGACGGCGCATACTTAAAGCTCGACGAACACGTCAATGGTTACGGCACCTTCTCTCGTGGAGGTAACTACATCCCGCGGACATATATTCTCCAGGTTGACGATGCAGGCGGACGAACTCTAGATAAATGGAAACAACCGAAGGGCAAGCAAGTTATAAGGCCTGATACGGCATACATCATCAGCGACATGTTATCCGACCCAAATGCAAGTTACCTGACTACCAAACTGCAAAATTATAATGGCTGGAAGTTTGCCATTAAAACCGGTACCACCAATGACGCCAAAGACGGCTTAATGATGGGCTACTCTACTAAATACGCAGCTGGCGTGTGGGTTGGATACCATGACCGTACCCGTGAGATGACTGGGTTTATGGAAACTATGACTACTCCTATCCTCTATGGCTGGATGAAAGCGGCACACCAAAACTTGCCTGTCAAAAATTTCGAGAAGCCCGAAGGTATTAAGACAGCTCCGGCATATGTCGTCCGTTCCCATGTCGGTAGCGGTTCACGTGAGCCAAGTCCGGCTATGGATATATATCCGTCATGGTACAAGCCAAAGGCAACTACCAATACAGCACAGGTAATTGACAGGGTCTCGAATAAGCTTGCCACTGACTGCACACCTGAAGCTGCTAAGCAAACTGTATCAAACGCGAATACAAGTAGCTTCTCTGTCGATATCTTTGTAGACGGCAATGGCAGAAGTACGAATGCAGCAGCAAACACTACAGCCACCGATGACGTACATAATTGTAGCGACATCAAGCCAACCGTCACCGTCATGAACCCAACTACACCTTGTACAGTAAATAATGTCTGTCAATTAACAATTACTATCGTTCAAGGAACTCATGCGCTTGCAGATCCAGCACGGGCAGTAGGTGGTGGAACTGTTGATCTAATAGTAAACGGCCAAAAGGTCGAGTCCCAAGGCGCAGCTCCAACAGTGACCTTCAATTATGTCCCGACCGCTCCTGGCGCAATTTCGGTTAGCGCAAACGTTACCGACAGCGTGCTCTACACAGGGTCATCAGCGCCTATAACGGTAGATGTTCATTGATAAATATTCTAAGGGCAACGTAAGTCAGATAAAAGGAAGAGGAGGCAATTATATAAGCTTCCTCTTGCGTGAAGCCTGAGATTTAGTTTTAGTAATAAGCCGGGCACGGGTGCTTGGAACAGATTTTGAAGAAGTTCTTGCTGTGGCTTTGGTCTTTGGAGCAACAGCAGTTGCAGACCCAATTTTGGTGGTTACATGAGCGAAAACCATTTTACCGGCAACTGTTTGATGCATCCTATCTACTGTCACCGGTACTGTTGTGCCAATTGCTTTAGCCGCGCCTTCGATTACGATCATCGTACCATCTTCAAGATAGCCGACACCTTGCTGCGGATTACTTCCTTTTTGCATAACCTTTACTTCAATTTTCTCACCAGGTAATACCGAAGGACGCAGGCTTTGTGCTAAATCATTGATGTTCAATACCTTTATGCCCTCAACAGAAGCCACTTTATTAAGATTATAATCGGTCGTGCAAAGTACAGCGTTCAATTTCTTGGCGAGTGCCACGAGACGGTCATCTACAGCTGGTACATTTGGAAATTTTGTCTCATCAACAGTAAGGTCTACCCACGCATACTCGCGAAGTTCCGCCGCTATTTCCAGGCCAAAGCGTGCTCGTTCCCGTTTGTGGACATCATTGCCGTCGGCCAACAGTTGCAGTTCGCTGAGTATAAACTTTGGAATAACTAATTCATCAGCGACAAAGCCTGTCCGTATCAAGTCTACGATCCGCCCGTCGATAAGTGTACAGCTGTCAAGAATAACCTTTCGTTTGTGAGATTTTAAAAATGATATGTTCGTATATCCTTGCATTTGGACTAAAAGCAAAAGAATAATGAGTAATAAACCTATGATAATAATTGTCATTACTCTATTTTACTCTATTCTTTTTCTAAGAACTGGTTCAATGCATTTCGCACGTCTGTAGCAGTATGTAACAATTTGTTTTGGCTCGTGCTTAGACCCTTGGTTTTAGGGCCAATCGCACCATCAAAACCCAATTTTTTGGCTTCTGCCAGCCGCTTATCAGCAAACGGTACATGCCGAATTTCACCCAAAAGACCCACTTCACCGAATACCACTAAATTTTTATTAAGCTGCATTCCTTTAGCAGCCGTACCGATGGCCATGCATACTGCCAAATCCGCCGCAGGTTCGGTAATACGAATACCGCCGACTATATTAATGTAAATATCATGCTCAGCCAATTTCAACTTCGTGCGCTTCTCAAGCATTGCTACAAGCAGGTTTAATCGGTTCAGGTCCATGCCGCTGGCCGCCCGCTTTGGATAGCCATAACTTGTCGGATTGACTAATGCCTGTACTTCAACGAGAATAGGCCGCGTACCTTCCATGGTCGCAAGCACGATTGAGCCGTCACTTGCCTGGCGCTCGGCAAGTAATGCTGCCGAAGGGTTGTCCACGGGCATAAGTCCAGTGTCTTTCATTTCAAAAATACCTGTTTCATTGGTTGAGCCATAGCGGTTTTTGACCGCCCGTAAAACTTTGAAACCACCGTATCGGTCGCCTTCAAGTTGTAAAACCACATCTACGACGTGTTCGAGCACTTTTGGTCCGGCAATCGAGCCCTCTTTAGTGACGTGTCCGACTAAAATAACTGCTGTATTAGTTTGTTTGGCGGCATTTGTAATGATTTGGGTGCTAGCAGTGATTTGGCTAACCGTACCAGCTGCCGATGATAGTTCGTCAACTGAAATCATCTGTACCGAATCCACAATCACAGCCTTATATTCACCCTTGGAAATTGTAGTCGCGATGTCATTCGCTGAATTAGCGGTAGCAATCTGTAATTTTGACGCCGTAACCCCCAGTCGTTCTGCTCGCAAGGCAACCTGGTGTGCTGACTCTTCTGCACTAACATACAGCACGGATATTTGCATGGCTAAGGTATTGGCCAGTTGCATTAACAAGGTACTTTTACCAATACCAGGCTGTCCGGCAATAAGGTTCACACTACCTCCAACAATACCGCCACCCAGTACAGTATCAACTTCATCAATTTTAGTTGGGATTCGTCGGAGATCTTCTTTGACTGATTCAATAATATTTTTAGAACTTAAAGTATTGCCCGTTTTTGGTGCGCCTTCTATAGTCACTGGCACCTGCTCGACTAAGGTATTCCATTCGCCACAATTAAAGCACCTTCCGCTCCAGGCCGCTGAAACCGCCCCGCAGTTTGTACACACATATTGATGAACGTCTTTCTTCGCCATATATAAATAAGTATAAAGTAAAAAACCTTATAAAAATATTACTGTTAATTAGTAATTTGTTGGGGACGGCTGTCTATCGCCTTAAAGAGGTCCTGCTGTTCAACAATGAGCTCTTTATATTTTTCATACAGTTGGTTATACGTATCGACCATATCCTGAACTTGTGATACCCGTCGGTTATAGGCATTGACATCAGCATTATAAGCATCTATACGGTTATTGAAACTATCTGGATCTGCACCATTCCGACTAGCCTGGAGGTTATTTACCTCTTCTTCGAGCCGACTATGTTCAGCTTCCAAGTCCTTATTAGCTGATTCTATCTGGTCTTTTAATGCATTAAGCCGGTTTTCATACACTTTAGCCTGGTTTTTACGATCAGTAAATGCTGATTCGTAGGCCTTAGAAAATTTTACGATTTGCTTTCGGTTCGTAAAGTATCTAGCATAGTATTTCTCCAGTTCAGCTGGCAAATCTTCAACCTCTGTACCCAAGATCGAGTGAAGCTCATTGGGTACGACCGAAGCATCGTGCTTGCGGTATTCTTCAACCGTATCTTTGATACGTTGACTAGCAATATTAGCATAAGCTTCGGCTGTCATCGTATCTACTTTTTTTCGCTCGTCTTTTGAAAGCCGGTCGTATGCCGCATGGAGAAACTCATGGGCAGCTGTAACTTCTTCTATACCGTCAAGTCGTGGGTCGTCTACTCGAAAAATATAGATACCCCTACCTTGTGCATAGCAACCAAGCACAATAGTAAACTCGCCGTCCCGGCAATGTTGGTTAAATGTTTCCCGCGGTTCAATCGCTGGATGGTATACATAAAAAACCCGCCGGGCACTATCTTTCATGGTTGTCTGGTCAGCTAATGCGACGACATCAGAAGGCGCAGTATAATCCCGTAACCGCCACCAGTCATAGATGGCTTGTCGCTGGAAGAATAGAAAAGCCACAAAGCCCCATACCAACACTACCAAAAGCAGTGTCAGTATAGTCTTCGTTCGGGATGCACGATACCCAGGCTGCATAGCTAGTGATAGTATAGCGTGTGCGGAATTTATTCGCTACTGGTTGCGTAAGCGAGCTCACCTTTCTTGGTAGAAACCTTCACGATGTCGCCTGTTGTGTATTGTTCATCGAGAAGTTGGAGCGCAATATGGTCTTCGAGCGTGTCTTGAATGAGCCGGCGCAGCGGACGAACACCGTTCTTTGAATCGTAGCCATGGTCAAGCAAATACTGTTTGCCTGCTGCAGTAACTTCCAAACCAATACCCTTCTTTTGGAGTCGTGCACGGAGATCATCTACTTGGAGGTCAATGATCTTAAAGATGTCTTTTTGAGTCAATGCGCGGAAGACTATTATTTTATCGATACGGTTTAGAAGTTCAGGGCGCATCGCCTTCTTCAGGTCATCCAATACCTTGTCTTTATTAGCTTCGTGGAGTGCGTCTAGGTCTTTTTGCCCGGAAACACTGTGGATATTGAAACCAAGACTAGCTTCTTTCTGGAGTTTATTCGCGCCGATGTTGCTAGTCATGATGACAATAGTATTCGTAAAGTCAATCTTGCGGCCCTTGGCATCACTCAAATGACCATCTTCGAGGATTTGAAGCAACATATTGAATGTCTCAGGATGAGCCTTCTCAATCTCGTCAAACAGCACAACGCTATACGGCTGACGACGGACCTTGTCAGTCAATTGCCCACCATCATCATAGCCTACATATCCGGCAGGCGCACCGACAAGACGGGCGACGTTATGATGTTCGCCAAATTCACTCATGTCAATCTTAATGAGCGCGTCGTCACTGCCAAAGAATTCACGGGCTAATATACGGGCAAGCTCGGTTTTACCAACCCCTGTCGGACCTAAGAATATGAATGACCCAATAGGACGCTTGCCACTTGAGATACCAGAACGGCTGCGTCTGACAGCACGGGCTACAGCGCTGACTGCTTCTTCTTGTCCAATAATATGTTTACCCATATTCTTCTCAAGGTTCATAAGGTATTTAGCCTCAGAACGAATCACCTTGCCGACTGGTACGCCGGTCATACGTGATACGACTTCGGCAATATCATCACTAGAAACTGTCAGACGCTTCGCGTTTTTACCGGTAGCATGGAGTTTTTCAAGTTCCTCGTTGATCTGGCTAGCACGGGTCTTTTCTTTAGCAGCACGTTCGTAATCTTCAGCATCAACCGCATCATCAATCCGAGCGTTTACAAGTTTCAATTCTTTTTGCAAGCGACGGACTTCAGGCGGTGTCTTACCCTTATCAACACGTAAATGTGCTGCTGTTTCATCTAGAAGATCGATTGCCTTATCTGGCATAAATCGATCATTCACATACCGATCTGCTAACGTGACTGTATCTTCCAATACCTCATCACTGATTTTTACACCATGGAATTCTTCGTAGTGCTTGCGAAGGCCTTTTAAGATTGCCAAGGTCTCAGAATTATTGGTCGGTGGTACTTGCACAGGCTGTAAACGACGTTCTAGTGCCGCGTCTTTTTCGATATGTTTTGTATATTCATCGGTGGTAGTTGCACCGATTAGTTGTATTTTACGGCGTGCCAAAGCTGGCTTTAAGATATTTCCTGCATCCATGGCACCTTCAGCCGCACCAGCGCCGACAAGCAAGTGGATTTCGTCAATAAATACGATCGTTCGGTTATCTGCTTCAAGCTCAGCCATTACCTTCTTTAACCGGTCTTCAAACTCGCCACGATATTTCGTCCCAGCAATCATTGCCGCGAGGTCAAGCATAACAATACGTTTATCCAATAGGCCGTCAGGTACGTCTTCAGCAGCGATACGTTGTGCCAAACCCTCAACGATCGCTGTCTTACCAACACCCGGTTCACCGATAAGTACTGGGTTGTTTTTTGTACGTCGGTTTAAGATAGTTATCATGCGACGGATCTGATTGTCGCGGCCGACAACAGGGTCAAGCTTGCCACTTTGCGCCTGGTCAGTCAAATCAGTACCGTAGAAATCGAGTGCCGTTTTCCGGCCTTTACGTCCGCCGCGGCGGGCTTGGGCTGCTCCGCCATTAGCACCTTCTTCAAATTGTTGGCGGTTAAGGAAACGCTCTAATTCAGATACTAACGCGTCAACGTCAACATTCATATCACGCAATAAAATAGTTGCCCGGGCATTTTTCTGGCTCAATATACTATATAAAATATGCTCTGTTCCACAGAACTCTTGGCCATAATCTTGAGCCACGTCATAGGCCATTTTCAACGTTAACTTTACGGTTTCGCTCAAACCTTTGGCGCCCATATTTATAACGAGTGCTTTTGGCGTTAAATTTAAAGCCAAGCGTGCCCGGTCAAGCGTTACACCTGCACCTTCTAAAATCTTAGCGCCCATGCTGGTTTCTTGTGCAAGCACGCCAAGTAATAAATGTTCAGTGCCAATATAGGCACTGCCTAAACCGCGTGCAATTTCATCCGCATGACGTAAACTGCCATGCGCATTACTTGTCAAACGTTGCATGAATTCTTGGAAATCTGGGTTATCTGGCATCATATTTACCACCCTCCTAGGGTTTTTACAGCCATTCCTGAAAAAATGGGTGAGTACCGGCTGCTCTATTCCCTGTTTCTTAATTATTCGTGCGATTTTGATTCGCTACTTCTATAATAGCAAATTAGCACTCTCACATCAAGAGTGCTAATTCAGTTTTTTGGACAATGGAAAGTTACTTCTGATCTATAGTAAAGTAGGCCTTCATTTGAGCCATCCTCGTCAATGCCATGCTCTTGCACACCAAAACGTTCTGACCCACAATCCACTCGACGTATTCCGTTAACGAGATACCTATCCAGCATATCTACGTCTTCATCGGCATCTAATAGAGGTTCAAAGTACTCGGTTTTTACGTTTTTGCCTTGCAGAGCTTTTATAAGACATTTATGGCACTCATCAGGCAAACCCGTATCCCAAAAAATCCCTTCCGCATCAGATTTATCGGATTTTATGGTATTTGGAAGTTGACAACGTTCGGCTGCCATGATGCTATGTCTATCTATTCGCCGTGTTCTTCGATGGCTTCGAGGAGGCTATTTTCAAGTTCGCTCTTGCGCTTGAGTTTTTGGGTTACCGGCTTAGATTCGGCGTTTGCACCTTCAGCCGGCGCCGCTTCCTTTTCAGCTTCGATATCAAGTTCATAGCCAGTTAACTTGCTGGCAAGACGGACATTTTGGCCACCCTTGCCGATCGCAATACTCAATTGGTCTTCGGGCACAATCACTTTGGCCTTTTTATTGGCTTCGTCAATTTGTACGTGCGAGACCTTAGTCGGGCTTAAGGCGTTAGTTATATACTCCGCCGGATCTTCACTCCATACGGTAATATCGATTTTCTCCTGTTCACCAATTTCGCTCATCACAGCATTGACACGCGTACCGTGGCCGCCTACAAAGGTGCCGACAGGATCTACTCCGGGAACCGTTGAGTGGACAGCGATCTTACTTCGGATACCAGCTTCACGGGCAATACCTTTAATTTCTACAGCACCGCTTTCCATTTCAGGCACTTCAGCATTGAAGAGGTATTCAATAAACTGCGTATTACCGCGGGATACTACTAGTTGCGGACCATGGAAGCCGCGCTCAACATCCTTCAAAAAAACCTTCAAGCGCTGGCCTGGGTAGTAGCGTTCACCTTGGATCTGCTCGCTGCGCGGCATAATGCCCTGTGCTTTACCTAAATCAACGCGTACGATATTGCCTTCCACGCGTGATACAAGCGCATTGATAACCGTACCGATTTTATCACTGTATTCTTCCAATACGGCTTCACGTTCGGTTTCACGAAGACGCTGCAATATTACCTGTTTGGCAGTCTGTGCGGCGACGCGTCCAAAGCTTTCAACCTTCTGATGTACTTCGATCTCATCACCAACCTCGGCATCTTTCTTTATAACTTGTGCGTCTTTCAGGCTAATTTCATAAGCTGGTTCACTAACTTTTTCGACTACTTCCTTCATAACATAAGCATCAACATCACCTGTATGTAAGTTCATGGTTACGCGCACTTCCTGCTCTCGTTCACCGTAGTCACGACGGTAGGCGGCAGCTAAAGCTTGCTCTACCACGCTTTGTACCGTGTCTTCGGGCAAATTCTTTTCTTCGGCGATCGCCCGAATGGCAGTTGCCAATTGTTTCATATCTAAATCCATACTATTTCTCCTTATCTGGTTATTTCTGTCTCTTTATACGAAAAAAGCCGACCACTTGGCCGACCAGAACAGCACTAAGTATAAGGCCATAGCAATCCGTTGTCAAACCAACACAGTTAAGCTCCTTGGAGTTTGCTACACTTTATATATGACGAAATCAGTAAAACGACTTTATGAAACATTCCAACCAAATCATTACACGCTGCATATTACACCTGACAGCGAAAAGATGTATTTTACCGGAACAGTAGAAATCAAAGGCAAAAAAGTTGGACGCCCAAGTGAACGCCTCACCTTCCATCAAAATGGGCTGAAAATTACAAAAGCAACCGTGGTGAAACATGATAAAAAAGGCGACCAGGAAGTAACTATAACCCGTATCAATAACCAGGATACGCTTCACGAAGTACGTCTCCATAGCAATGCAACGCTTTATTCAGGTGAATACACCGTCTATATGGAATTTGAAGCCAATATTACTACTAGTATGGTAGGCTTGTATCCCTGTTTCTTTAATCACGATGGCAAACGTAAGAAATTATTAATGACCCAATTTGAGAGCCATCATGCCCGGGAAATGTTTCCTTGCATTGATGAGCCAGAGGCCAAAGCTACCTTTGACCTGAGCGTTACTGCACCTACTGGATTGGTCGTACTTGGCAACACTCCAGTCAAAAATGCTATAGAAAGTGAAAACAATACTACCACTACTACATTTGAGACTTCTCCAGTTATGTCCACGTACCTCCTTGCATTTGTCATGGGTGAAATCCATAAAAAATCTGGAAAGACGAAAAGCGGTGTGGAAGTAAATATCTGGGGAACCGTCGCTCAGCCAGCCGACCATTTTGACTTTGCACTCGATACAGCTATCCGTTGCATAGAATATTTCGAAGATTACTTTAAAATCCCGTATCCATTGGCGAAGGCAGATTACGTGGCGGTACCGGATTTTGCAGTTGGCGCAATGGAAAACTGGGGACTCATGACGTATCGCGAAGTTTGTATTTTACTTGATCCGAAGGCAGTCTCACAAAGTGCCAAGGAATTAATTGCCGAAGTAGTCGCACATGAAACTTCACACCAGTGGTTTGGCAACCTAGTAACTATGAAATGGTGGGATGACCTCTGGCTTAATGAAAGTTTCGCTAACATGATGGAATACGCTGCTGTAGACCATATTTTCCCGGAGTGGAATGAATGGAATAATTTTATTACTGGCGACGGATTAGGTGCACTTCGCCGGGATGCTATAGCCGGCGTGCAATCGGTACATACCCCTGTCCATCACCCAGATGAGATCGTCGCTTTATTCGACCCGTCAATTGTATATGCTAAAGGCGGTAGGTCATTGTATATGCTCAAAAATTACATTGGAGATGAAGCCTTCCGTAAGGGCCTGCAGATATACTTTACTAAGCACGCCTACAGAAACACCGTGGGTGCAGATTTATGGGAGGCTTTGTCTGAGGCAAGTGGTAAGGACATCGGAGCTTTCATGAATCCGTGGCTTGAACGTTCAGGTTTTCCCGTCGTGACCGTTACACAAAATGCTAAGAATCTGGAAATTTCCCAACAACATTTTTCCGATGATCCTAAGAAGTCTGATAAAGAGCGCATCTGGCCCATACCGACCTTCGCTGGGCGTACAGATATACCAAAACTTTTCGAGACATCCTCAAAGTCCCTCGTACTTGAATCCGACGAATATACGGTACTAAACCAAGAAGCCAAAGGCCACTATATCGTACAATATACCGAGTCAGCCCACCGTAAGCACTTAGGTGAACTTGTTCGGCAGCAAAACATGCCTGAAGTAGACCGATTAATGTTACTTAATAACAGTTCGATGCTCTCACGTGCTGGCTACCAGTCATTTGGCGAGACTCTTGAGCTACTGCAATCATATGCTGAAGAAGCCAGCGAGCCGGTATGGGATGTTATGTCACTGATTATCGCGGAGACCCGACGCTTTATAGAAGCCGACGAGTCCCTTGAAGGCACTATAAAATCGTTTGTTGGCACATTAGCAGCCAAGCAATACAAGCGTCTTGGTTGGGAAGAAAAATCCGATGAACCTGCCCACGACCAAAAACTCCGTGCAACGGCCATCGGTTTGAATGCTTACGCTGAAAATCCAAAAGTTATCGAAAAATCAAAACAATTGTTTGAGTCATATAAGTCAGACACAAGTGTTGTGTCGGCCGAACTTCGTGGCATTGTATTCACTGTAGTAGTAAAAGAAAATGTTACAGGAGCAGTGGATTATCTGCTGCAGCTTTACCAAAATACAAATAACAGTGACCTACAGCGGGACATTGCCGGTGCGCTGACATCTACTAAGCTCGATGAAATCGCCGCACACTTGCTATCCATCCTAAAAGACCCCACTGTTGTCAAGCCACAAGATGCCGACCGCTGGGTGTTTTACCTGCTTCGCAACCGCTATGTCCGAGAAACCGCATGGCAATGGATGGAAGATAACTGGGATTGGGTAGAAAATACCTATCGCAACGATAAGACATTCGATTATTGGCCCCGCTACACCGCATCAGTCTGTGCAACAAAGCAGTGGCAAGACAAATACGTCAAATTCTTTACGCCGCAAATTGATGACATCATGCTAAAGCGTAATATTGAAATGGGCATAGAAGAAATTCAAACGCGCATCAACTGGCTCGAACGCGACCTCACCGCTGTCCAAAAATTCTTCAGGCAGTCATAACACAAGAAAATCTGTAACCTCAAATTCTGGGTCTGCAACTACAATAGCCGCGGCAGTTTCGGCTTTTTGGCCTATATGTATCGTATTCATCATAGTAGCGCCTGAATTGGTTTATAACTTTTTCTGTGAAGCGGCGATACGCCATGGAGCTTCAGCAGCTCAACATGTCTTTTCGTACCATAGCCGACATGGCTGTCAAATTCATACTCAGGAAATCGTTCGTGTGCCTCACCCATCATCCAGCTATCGCGGGCAACTTTAGCCAGTATGCTTGCAGCGCTTACCGTCGGGACGACATCATCTGCTTTTATGACCGCTTTTGACCGTGTATCATACGCTAAATAATTTATATTGCCATCAATAATAATTTCGTCATAAGGGATTTGCACACTGTCGATGGCGCGACGCATTGCGAGCCGTACCGCTTCAGTCAGACCTATTTCGTCAACTTCTTCCGGCTGCACCCAACCTAGGCCAAACGCAGCTGCGTGTAACTCTATTTCTACAGCTAATGATTCCCGTTGCTCTTTATTCAGTTTCTTTGAATCTTTTAGCCCTGGAATCGGGCTAGCTAAAATTACGGCACCAGCCACTAATGGCCCCGCCCAACAGCCTCTGCCTACTTCATCGATCCCCACAGTAACCATATACGTATTGTAAACCAAAAACTCCCGTTTGATCGGGAGTTTTATGAAAGGTTTAAAATAGCACTATTTACTTAGCTTCTTCGTGGCGAGCAGCTACTTCTGCAGCCTTCTTTTCAAGCTCTGCCTCCTCAGCAGCTTTTTTAGCTGCTTCGACTTCAGCTGCCTTTGCTGTTTCTTCAGCCAGCTTTGCAGCTTCTTCTTCAGCCTTTTTATCAACGACTGTGTTTACTGACTCACGGTCAAAATCTACGCCAGTCAGGCGGGCTGCCTTACCAGTACGGTCACGCATGTAGGTAAGATAATTGCGTCGGACCTTGCTACGCTTAGTAACTTCCACCTTTAAAACAAGTGGACTATGGAGTAGGAAGCTCTTTTCTACACCGATACCGCTTGCAATACGACGCACGGTGATGCGGCTTGTATGACTGCCTTTACGGTCGGTACGGATTACTAAGCCTTGGAAGATCTGTACGCGCTCTTTATTGCCTTCACGGATCTTCTGATGCACCTTAACGGTATCACCGCTTTTTACGTCAACAACAGCTGACTTCTTATATTTTTCTGACACTTTTTGAATAACAGATTGCATATCTAATTAACCTTACACTATTTTTCTCATTTATTCAAGCTTTTTACACCTGAAATATTCTTACATTTAAGTATACCATATCTGTTAGAAATAAGAAATGTTTAATTTGGCTATGCTATATTATGTATAGATAAAGGAGGGGTATGGACTACGGGAAAGCTGCACTGGATAAGCATAAAGAGTTAAGGGGTAAAATCGCCATTTCACTCAAAGATACACTTGACAGTAAAGAAAAGATGAGTATTTACTACACCCCTGGTGTTGGTGCAGTCAGTGATTATGTAGCGAAACATCCAGAAGAAGCCCGTGATTATACATGGCTGAATAACAGTGTAGCTGTTGTAAGTGACGGCTCTGCAGTGCTGGGCTTAGGCAATATCGGCCCTTATGGGGCATTGCCTGTTATGGAGGGGAAAGCTATGCTTTTCAAGCACTTTGCAGGCATTGATGCCGTACCTATCGTGCTGGACGTACATACTGCCGACGAAATTGTTGAAGCCGTAAAAGCCATCGCGCCGAGTTTTGGCGGTATTAACCTAGAGGATATTGCCGCGCCAATTTGTTTTGAAGTGGAAGACCGCTTAGCAGAGGAGTTGCCAATTCCAGTATTTCACGATGACCAACACGGTACGGCTGTTGTTACCCTCGCAGGTTTAATCAATGCTATAAAAATAACTGGTCGCGTGTTAAAAGACACCCGAATCGTAGTGGTCGGCGCCGGCGCTGCCGGTACAGCAATTATGAAACTGCTCAACAAGTATGCTCATCCTGAAATATTAGCTGTTGATAGTAAAGGGATTATCAGCAAAGGTCGCAATGACTTGAACGAAGCCAAAAAAGCACTTCTGGAATTCACCAATAAAAATAATGTTAGCGGCTCACTCGAAGACGCCGTGAAAGATGCGGATATATTTATTGGTGTGTCACAACCCGGACTACTGACATCTGAAATGATAAAAACAATGGACAAAGACCCTATTATTTTTGCCATGGCAAACCCTGTGCCAGAAATTATGCCAGATGAAGCCAAAGCTGCGGGCGCTGCCATAGTAGCTACTGGACGCAGCGATTTTGCCAACCAGGTGAATAATTCTTTGGCATTTCCTGGCATTTTCCGCGGCGCTCTTGATAATCATGTCCGCCAGATTACCGATGAACATAAAATCGCTGCCGCTGAAGCCATTGCTTCTCTTGTATCCAACCCCTCTCCAGAAGAAATTGTTCCTGGGCCCTTTACGAAAGGATTAGTGGAAGCGGTCGCGCGTGTGATCAAATAACGTAATTACCCTACCCGATAACACGGGTAACTTCTTCAAGCGTAGTCTCGCCGCGACATACCGCCAATGCACCGTTTTGAAGCATAGTAAGCATGCCGCTATTGATAGCCGCCTGTTCAATCTCATCAGTGCTATTAGTAGTATTACCTCCTTGTAGTACATGGAGGATTGCGCCGCTCATAAGGAATTGCTCACGCAGTGCAATTTGTCCCCGGTAGCCATAGGGATTCTCTTCTGAACTGCCTGGCTTATAAAGTGTAATGCCATCTAAGTTCGGCCGTTCAATACCTGTCGGAAGCGTGTCAATTATCTTCTGCAATTGGCTCTTCTCTGCATCACTTGGTTCATATGCTTGTTTAGTTGTCTCATCTAGCTTCCGGACTAACCGCTGTGCCATCACTAGACGTATTGCTGAGATGAATAGAGGATTCTCTCCAATAATGTCCATCAGCCGGGTCAAGGCAGCTGAAGCAGAACTGGCATGGAAGGTGGCAAGCACCAAATGGCCAGTCAATGAAGCCTGAAGCGCTGTCTTGGCAGTTTCCATATCGCGGATCTCACCAACCATCACAATATCTGGATCAAGCCGCAAAACTGCTCGTAGTCTCTCTGCAAAACTTTGATCATTCGCTGACTGGCTTTTGACAGAGATTTGAGTGATTCCATCAAATTGATACTCAACAGGATCTTCAATAGTAATTATTTTACGTTCCTCACTATTGAGCGAATTTAACATGGAATAGAGAGTTGTCGTTTTACCAGAACCTGTCGGACCAACAACCATAACAAGGCCTGAGGGTTTGGCAATAATATCATCGACAACTGAGCGCTCTTTCTCTGAAAGTCCCAGTTTATCAAGTTGGTACATATCTTGCCGCATATTGAATAACCGCATCACGACATCCATACCATTGATTGTTGGTACAGTCTCAACACGTAGGTTTACATCTACTTCGCCTCCGTCAGCCATCTTCACATGCTGTGCAATATGGCCTTGCTGGGCCTCATCTGCACTTGTTGATACATTAGCTCCGCTGGCAATAGCAGATATAAGTATCCTGTTTTTATCTTCAGCAAGCCGAGCAATAGCATGAAGTACCCCATCAATACGAAAACGGATACGCACGAAGTCCTTCTGGTGCTCAATATGAATGTCTGAAGCCTTCAATTTATGTGCCTGATGTACTAAGTAAGCTAGCATGTCATCTGCACGGACTTGTTCCAGTGTTGCTGAAACCTGTTGGATTAGGTCTTCACTCCCAGCTGCATTTAGTTCAATATCATGGTATACAACAGCCTTCGGCGGATCATATAGTTTTATGTATTCGTTATAACCAGTCTCCGATATGATCGCAAATGTCACTTTGCTGTCCGCAAAGCGTTGTTCAATTTCATGGAGAGTTTGCTGTGAGGTGGTCGTAGTAATACCGAATAAAATATTACCTTTTGTGACCGAAACAGGAACAATTCGTAATTGTCGAAGCTCAGGGATTGTCAAAATATCCTTAAACAGCGGTTTCTCCGCCATTTGTGAGGTATCCACGTAATTCATGTTTAAAAGCTGGGCACGCCGCTGCGTAGCCTGCTCTTCATCCCGTCGTGCGTCTTGGCTCATATATCGGTATTATAAACCATGAGCAGTATGAAAAATAGCCGGATTTGCTATAGTACATTACTATGACTAATATCGTTCTGATCGCCCACAATATCCGTAGCACATATAACGTGGGGGCCTTACTCCGCACTTCAGACGGGTTGGGTGCAAAGCATGTATACCTTACAGGATATACGCCCCACCCCTATTATAAGGGTGATCCGCGTCTTCCCCATGAAGCTACAAAACTGACGAAACAAATCAGTAAAACTGCCCTTGGCGCCGAACAGGAAGGGCGCTGGACATATGAGCGGGACATCCAAAAGGTCATCGAGGATTTAAAAGACGAAGGCTATAGCATTGTTGGACTAGAACAAGATGATAAAGCTACGCTTTTATCTGATTTTAAAGTGCCTCGAAAAGTCGCCATTATCGTTGGACGTGAAGTCGAAGGGATCGAGCAAGTGGTTTTAGATATGTGCGACCATATCGTTGAGATAAAGATGTTCGGCAAAAAGGAGTCATTCAACGTCGGCCAAGCCGCCGCTATGGCGCTTTACTATTGCCGTTTCTATCCGTTTGCCTAAGGCAAACTAGCTCTATAACCGTAAGCATGGTATAATCTTAGGCAAAGTTAACAGGCTATTGACTTATGGCTATAGCAGCAAAACCAAAACCAAAAAATACCATCCATCACAAGCGCCGCCATGGCACCCACCAAAAACGCAGCAATCATTTTACAAAGACCTACTGGCCATATCTTCCACTTTTACTTATCGTGGGTATAGGCTTGTTTATTAATGCGGCGATAAGTGTAAAGTCAAATGTCTTAGGCTATGCCACCGATATGACGGCTAACGGCTTACTTGCCAATACCAATGTCCAGCGTGAAGAAAATAAACTGCCAGGCCTGACGCTTAATGCCGCCCTGTCTCAAGCCGCCCAAGCAAAAGCCAATGACATGATCAGCCGTAATTACTGGTCTCACACCACGCCTGACGGCAAAGAACCATGGATATTTATTGACCAAACCGGATATCAATATCAAGCAGCCGGGGAAAATCTGGCATACGGCTTTACTAGCAGTAGCGGCGCTGTGACAGGATGGATGAACAGCCCTGGGCACAGGGCAAACATCTTAAACGGCGCATATAGCGAAGTCGGCTTTGGTATTGCAAATAGCCCAAACTACCAACATGAAGGCAAGCAAACAATCGTTGTCGCGATGTATGCGACACCTGCTGCGCAAACTGCTGCAGCTGCTGCTAAACAAACAAACGAAGGCCAACCACTCGCAGTAGGCACAAACAGCCAGTCAGGTAAATTAAGTGTTAGTGCAGTGGTACCCGGACAAACTAAGGTCGCACGCGTGCAAATGGCAACGAGTGGCGGCGCTCCATGGAGCTTGTATGTCATTTCCACCGTCGCGGTTATATTAATCTTTCTTCTCGCTATCCGTCACAGCCTAGCGTGGCACCGGGTTGTAATGCGGGGTGAGGAGTTTATTCTCAAGCATAAAGTACTGGACGTTATTATAGTTAGTGGTATTATGATCGGCTTTATCTTGTCACGAACTGCTGGCGTCATCCAATAAACTTATTGTATTTTCACATTCTCACTACCGACAAGCGTAGTAAGCGAACCGAGCAACGCCTCATTTTTATCAACTCCTGTCGGCAACTTTATAACCTGCTTGGAACTGGCAGGGCCTAATACAAGCACCACTTCAGTTGAACCTTGGTGAGCATCTATAGTTTGCTTTAATGACAGTAATAGATTTTGGTCTTCACTGTGCGCTAAACGGATATAAAGCTTTTCCGACTTTGAAATAACTTTTTCAGTTTTTGCTGCGGCTAGCGCTTGCGTAGCCTTTTTATTCGCTTTCGGTATCTTTACTTTTTTACCAGTCTCTTGGTAATGTTGTGCCTGTTCCGCAGTAATTTCGCGGCCGTCATCAACGATAATCTTCACTTCTTCACCTAAATTACCGTCCCTATCCCTTGCCGATGCCTTACCTTGTATGAGAACCACCTTGTCACGCTCCCAGAGGCCGAGTGTTTGCTGAAAACTATTGGGGAACACGATCAACTCTACTTCCCCTGTTTTGTCTTCAATTTTTACAAATGCCATCTTTTGGCCATTTTTGGTGGTTATCTCCCGGACGTCATTTATAGCTCCACCGACTTTCAACGTCTTCCCGTCATGTGCTGGTTTTAGCGACGAGAGAGGCACGGTTTGTTCACTCAGGAATTTTTCATACATAGAGAGTGGGTGATGGCTTAAATAAAGCCCGAGTAGTTCGCGTTCCCACAGCAGTTGTTCACGTAAATTATGCTCAGTAGTGGCTTTTTCGAGCGCAAGCTTGGGCTTCATATGGGAGTCTTCTTCGAGCAGGTTTCCAAATAAATCAGTTTGTCCGCTGCTAGCTTCCTTTTGCAAGCGTTGGGCATAAGCAAGCATAACCTCCATATTGTGCAGTAGTTGGGAACGGCTGCCAAAACGGTCAAAAGCACCAGCCTTTACCAAGCTTTCAAGTGTCTTGCGATTAGCAATGCGTACGTTTACTTTTCCTAGAAAATCTTCGATATCTTTAAATGACCCGTCGATTTTCCGTGCTCGTAAAATTTCTTCAACAGCATTGGTACCGACATTTTTAATTGCGTTCATACCAAAGCGGATTGGCGCCTTACGGTTATCCGGATTTTTTTCGTCACGTACGACAGCAAACTCCACAAACGACTCATTCACATCAGGCGGCAATACATCGATTCCCATGTGCTGGCATTCGGTAATTTCTATCGCCAGACGATCAATGTCATCATAGTCGCTCGTCATAAGGGCCGCCATGAATGCAGCCGGGTAATGCGCTTTTAGATATGCTGTTTGATAGGCAATCAGACCATAGCAAGCCGCGTGAGATTTATTAAAACAATAGTTCGCAAATTCTTCGAGCTGAGCCCAGAATTTTTCCATCAAAGCACGGTCAGCATCACTGTGTTTGATCGCACCCTCGATAAACTCTGGCTTGACCTTTTTCATCATGGCCATGATTTTTTTACCTACTGCTTTACGGAGAGTATCAGCTTGGCCTCCAGTGAATCCTGCCAAATCCTTAGAGATCTGCATAAACTGTTCCTGATACACGAGGATACCGTAGGTACTGCTGAGAGCATTCTCCATCTTTGGATGTAAGTATTCAATGTTCTCTTCACCGTGCTTACGGCGGATGAAACTATCAATAAATTGCATAGGCCCTGGCCGATACAATGCAACCATGGCGATAATGTCATCAAATACCGTTGGCCTCAGCTCTTTTAGGTACCGTTTCATGCCGGCGGATTCCAACTGGAATACGCCGGTCGTATCTCCACGCTGGAATAGCTTGTACGTTTCTTCGTCGTTTAGCGGGATGGTATTGATATCTATATCAACCCCATATACTTTTTTGATAATACGCAAGGTATTTTTGATAATGGTCAAGTTGCTCAGGCCTAAAAAGTCCATTTTAAGCAACCCAAGTTCCTCAACTGGACCCATTGGATATTGTGTCGTAACGACGCCTTTCTGGGCCATTTCCAGCGGCGCAAACTTTACAATGTCATCAGGGGCAATCACTACGCCAGCAGCATGTACGCCATGGGAGCGGATCGTACCCTCTAAGCGTACTGCCTGGTCTAGCACCTCGCGCGATGATTCATTCGTTTCATACTCATGCTTCAGGTCCACGTCTTTTTCCAGCGACGTCTCAAGTGGAATATGCCGGCCTTGCACAGGCGCAGGAATCATTTTTGCCAGTCTATCTGCCTCAGCATACGGTACCTGTAACACACGGGCAACATCGCGTACAGCGTTGCGTGCAAACATACGACCAAATGTCACAATGTTTGCCACACGTTCTTTGCCATATTTCTCAACACAATATTGGATCACTTCGTCGCGCCTAGTGTCTTGGATATCAATATCGATATCGGGCATGCTGATACGATCGGGGTTCAGGAAACGCTCGAACAGTAGGTCGTATTTGATTGGGTCAAGCTCAGTAATTTTTAAGGCATAGGCAATGATTGAACCTGCCGCACTGCCACGTCCCGGCCCAAATACGATACCCTCGTCTTTACCCCAGTTAATAAAATCTTGGATAATCAGGAAATAGCCATTAAAACCCATACTGTCTATAACGTTTGTTTCATATTCAGCACGCTTTAGTACATCTTCAGGAAGTAATTTTTTAGCTTCCTTAATCGTTAAGCCTACAGATTTTTCTTCATCTACTCCGCCGTAGCGCCATGCAAGTCCACGGTAGACCAACTTGTGAAGATATGATTTTTCCGTTTCTCCATCCGGTACTGGAAATTTGGGGATAAGAATTTTACCTAGTTCAATTGTAAGGTCGCAGCGATCTGCGATCGCTTTGGTATTTGTGATTACCTCAGGATTATCATTACCCCAACGTTCAATCAATTCTTCTGGAGGCACCACATGAAGAGGAAAATCTTTCAAACTCATTCGTTTTTCGTCACTTAGGAACGAGCCTGTACCAACACACAACAAAATTTCATGGGCGTCTTGGTCTTCGTGGTGTAGATAGTGGGCATCGCACGTCAATGCTACAGGGATATCCAACTCCTTGCCAAGCTTGAGTATCCCCGCGTTAATTTGCTGCTGATCAATGCTTGTCAGTGGATTGTCAGGATGTCCATGGTCTTGGAGCTCTAAATAGTACCTATCGCCAAAAATACTCCGATACCACTCAGCAATTTTTTTTGCTTGCTCGTACTGTCCCTCTTTCAATGCGCTGCCGACTTCTCCACTCATACAGCCACTCAAAGCAATGATACCTTCGTTGTATTTCTCTAATAAATCATGGTCAATACGCGGATAGTAGTAGAACCCATCCATATTAGCAATTGTAGAAAGTTGCATCAGGTTCTGATATCCCTTCATATTCATCGCCAACAAGATTAAATGATACCGAGCCTTGTCTTTTTGTGGATCTTTATCGGTATGCTTACGGGCAGCTACGTATGTCTCGATACCAATAATAGGTTTTATACCCCTAGCAACGGCTTCTTTATAAAATTCAATGGAACCAGACATGGTACCGTGGTCAGTCATCGCCACCGCCTCCATACCATGCTCTTTAGCAAAGTCCATAAGCGGTCCGACACGTGTTAGACCATCAAGCAAACTAAACTGCGTGTGGTTATGCAAATGTACATAATCACTTGGTTTAAGCGACACTTTTGCAGCGTCCTTTGCCATTATGTTACCCTCTTTCCTTAGATAGTATTATAAAGTGCTTACGCACTGAGGGCTAGGGCTATAGCTTAGTTTTACAACAAAATTTACTGTGTGGAGGGACCGCTCTCAATCGTACGTCGGATTGCGTCTACAAAGCCTCCGATCAAAGGCACGTCATTGAATAGCGATAAAAGCCAAAGTAACAATGCAATAATCACTGTAGCGCCGATAACGCCTCCGACACCGCCTAAGACACCTCTGAGGAATGCAGCCTTATAAAAAGTGGCCTTATTTGGATTGATATTGAGATACATAGCTTCGAGATCACGTCCCATCTGCTCGTACTCTCCGGCTGTCCGCTGTTTATGGCGTTTTGCTTTTGCTTGCTTCTTGTTGCCAAATATAAACATGTGTTATTTTTTCAGGTAGGTTTTTAGATGGTCAATCGCCTTCTGCGCGTCGTCAATAGCTTTCTGTAAGTCTTTATCTGATGACTCGCCATCACGTATGCCGCTAAGCGCAATACGGACTTTGTCCTTTGCTTGCATTGCCTTGGTAGTTAGCTGTTCGAGATCCTCTTTGGCTGAACCCTTTACTTTGTTAATACGCTCCCCAGCATCGCTAAGTAAATTATTAAGTTCCGTGTGTTTTTGTTTAAGCTGTCTTTCCAGCTCGGTAATCTTTTTATTTGCCGCGTCTTTAATATCCTGCCGCGTTTCCTTGCCGCTCTTTGGCGCTGTTAATACGCCGGCTACATAACCTGCCGCTGCCGCGATCACAGTTGCTATTGCGAAACGTCCTGTTTGCTTCCCCATACCTACTTCCTCCGTTTACTTTGTGCATTAGACATTGATGCCATAAGATTTGCTAGAACTTTGCCAAAAGCAGCTGGAAGCGCTGCCCTGCCCAGCGTTTCACTTACAGCCTCAACCGTTTCAGCAACATTTTCCGCCTTGTGTAACAATCGCTTAATACGCCTTATAAGAAATATAAATTGCAGCAATAATGTGATAAATAGCAGTAAAAATATAATTAGAACTGAAGAAGTAATAATAACGAGAATTTGTGTAGCATCATCCATAATCAGTATTATACCACCAATGGTATGACGCTTCGCCTTCAGAGATGAAATTGAATAATTATGTATTACATGGCATAATATAATTATAGGGTACACCAAGAACGTGTTGGAGATTATCCAACCCCCTTAACAATTCGATCAAGGAGAGGCAATGCCTAAATACAGGAGAATTGAACTTCTCATTATCCGCTCTCCTAAGAGCAGGAGAGAGATGATGAGGGAAAGTCCAGTCGTCTCTGACGTCACTTCTGCTCACGCTTTCTTCTTCATCCTTACAGGGCTCTTCTCTGCAAAGGATTGCGGCGAAACAGTCACATTTCTGCAAAGCATGTGCCCTGAAGGCGTCTATCCCTCGACACATGGCGACTCACTCGTGATCAGAGTGCTTTTGACGCACGAACACAGAACTTACGAGGATTTCGCCCTGCATACAGCCGAGATACTGGAGCATGTATACAAGATTGTCGGCAACATCAGCCACGCCCTGGTGTAAGCTCGCGGCATTATATCTCCCGGAGACATGCAATTCCTGTCTCCGGGCTGGGGGGTGAAAGAGACTGGGGTTAGCCTTTGGGCGAAAAAAGATGTTATTTTCGCTGGCTTAACCGATCATATCTCTCTAGCGCACACCTCTCCTTGTTCATCTTTCAAGAATTTATGTTTTAAAAACTGTCCCGTATGGTACCCGTTTAGGTATTTTTAGAGATTTGTTTGACAGCTTTCGAAAAGATTTCGCTTATACTTTAAACTATAGACTTCAGATATTCACGAAATTCATCTTTGATATCATCACGCTGCAAAGCAAAATCTACAATCGTCTTCACATACTCTAGCTTATTACCTGCATCATAATATTTACCATTAGTCTTGAGGCCAAACATTTTATACCCATCATTTATCATCCGTTGCATAGCTGGTTGGATCATGATCTCTTCACCAGGCTTTGTAAGCTCTTTCTGTTCATGCAGGTATGGGAAAATTGCTGAATCAAACAAATATCCACCTACTGTTGCAGTCGATGAGGGAGCCTTCTCTTTTGTACCCGGCTTCTCTATCACCGTTTGTACTGCATACAAACCTTCCTCCTGCTCCTTGCCAGCTATATAACCATACCGTGCATAATCACCAGGCTTGTCAGCATCAATACAAGTCAATACCGAACTACCCGGATGTTTTTCATAGACGTTGACAAGCTGGCGGAAGCGACTTGGACTAGCTACCACAAAGTCATCGGCATAAGTATACAGGAATGGCTCGTCTTGGATTAGATGCTCGGCACAAAGCAGCGGCGTTGCTGTACCATACAAACCCTTTTGACGGATATATACGAAATTCGCCATACTACTGACAGCTTCTGTTTGTTCAATAAGTTCACCCTTACCACCATCACGTAAGTTATTAATTAAATCGGCATTTGGGAGATCAAAATGGTCTTCAATTGTCCGTTTGTGATAACCAGTGACAATAATAATATCTTCTATACCAGCATCTACCAGCTCTTCAACGATATATTGGATAATCGGCTTATCTACCAAGGGCAACATCTCTTTCGGCATAGCCTTGGTTTGCGGTAAAAACCGCGTACCAAACCCGGCTGCGGCAATAACGGCTTTTCGAACTTTTTTGGGAGTAAGTTTAGTAGTCATCTACCCAAGTATATAAAAGCCTACGCGGTTTGGCTATACACCAAGCTGCTCACGAAGCAGCTTCTGGGCAAGCGCAGGATTAGCCTTACCTTTGCTGGCTTTCATCACCTGACCAACCAAGAACCCAATGGCTTTCATTTCACCGTTTCGCACATCATCTGCAGCTTTTTGGTTATCGGCAATCACCTGGGTGACGATTTTAGCGATTTCACCTTCATCAGAGACTTGGATATAGCCTTTTTCACTGGCGAAAACTTCAATACTTTCGGGCAGCACGTCTCCGCCCAATACATCAAGGATGAGTGCCTTAACATTAGTCGAGCTTAGCTTATCAGCTTTCACAAGAGCATATACTGCACTGTATAGTTCAGAGCGCTCCACATCCTTGAGTGACGTATGCGTTTCCGTATCACGCCGATAAGGGATCTCAATATTGACAAGCCAGTTAGCTAACGTTCTGGCAAACTCTTTATCGCCTAAGTGCTCTTCAATTAATGGTAGGTAACTATACGCCTCCTCTTCTACCTCCGCATCAAGTAGCGTATTAGTCTGTGCATTGTCGAGACCTAAACCAGCCAGCCGTTCACGCCATTCATCCGGCATTACCGGCATTTCGGCCTTTACCTCAGCAATATACGTTGCATCTAGTACGACAGGCGGCAAATCAGGGTCAGGGAAATAACGGTAATCATGTGCGTCCTCCTTAGTGCGCTGACTAAAAGTACGAAACTTAGCGTCATCCCAGCCACGGGTTTCTTGAATAATTTCATTCCCTTTTTCAAGCTCCTCAATCTGACGGTTAGCTTCATATTCAACAACTTTTTCAACGGCGCGGAAGGAGTTGATATTTTTGGTTTCGGTCCGCGTACCGAACTCATCAGTTTTACTAACACTTACGTTCACATCGAAACGCATATTACCGTAGTATAGATTCGCATCAGAAACATCAGCATACTTCATGCGCAAATACAGTTCCCGAGCATATGCCTTGGCTTCCGCTGGCGTGTGTATTTCCGGCTCGCTGACAATTTCCAGCAGTGGCGTACCTGCACGATTTAAGTCAACCAAACTATAATCCTTATCTGCTGGATGCGTACTTTTTCCGGCGTCTTCTTCTAGGTGTGCCCGAGTAATGCCGATTCTCTTGGGTTCGCCCTCAACATCAATGGTTATAGAGCCGTTTAAAATAATCGGCTGGTCAAATTGGGTTATCTGATACCCTTTTGGAAGGTCAGGGTAAAAGTAGTGTTTGCGGTCGAATTTACTGAATTTCTGCGGCTCGGTACCAAGCGCAAATGCAGCACGCATAGCTAGATGTACGGCAGCTTCATTAAGTACCGGCAAAGCACCAGGCAATCCAAAACAGATATGGCTTACGAGTGTGTTCGGCGCAGCATTACGAGCGTCGTTGGCAACACTTGAAAATAATTTGGTATGCGTCTTAAGCTGCACATGACATTCAATACCCACAGTTATCGTATATTGGTCACGGATTTCTTTCGTAATCACTTGAGTGCCCCTAGGTCACGTAACGCTTGCCGTATACCGGTCAACGCGTCCTTTACATCTACCTGGCTTAACTTCGTATCTGATTCATGCACTAACTTATTGCGTAATTTATGGCCATACCAAACACCATCGTTATCACTCAAGTCACGTTGGGCTGCTACCAGTCGTTCGCCCATCGTCTTACCGCGGTAACCAGATTTTTTTAAAGCTTCGTCAAGGACATTGTCTGCATTGATAACTGCCAAAGGCCATGTATCTTTGTTGGCGCACAGTTTTTGGGCATCTTTCCATTTTGCAGTGAAAGCCTCGATATCCAGCGGTTTCTTACGCTTACGTTTAGCAAACGCTATCACCAGCGTTATCACGCCGAAAAACACGATAGCTACTACTGCAATTGATAAAAGGTCGCCGTTCATCCGATAACTCCTTCAGTTTGTTTGGCAAATGCTAATAATTTACGGTCGTTCCGTTGCGGTGCTATCAGCTGTAGCCCTACAGGCAGCCCATTGCTCTTACCTGCTGGAATACTGATTGCCGGTACGCCCGCCAAGTTTACTGCGACTGTCATAATGTCTGTTAGATACATTTTCATGGGGTCAGACACATTTTCGCCGATCTTAAATGCCGTAGTAGGCGCCGTAGGCCCAAGCAAGAAATCCACGGTATCAAAAGCTTGTTTAAATTCTTCGATTAGCTTCGTACGCACTGTTTGGGCACGTTTGTAATATGCATCATAATATCCACTGGAAAGTACGTAAGTCCCAAGCATAATACGTCGCTTGGCTTCCTTGCCAAATCCGATCGAACGCGTTTTAGCAAAGCTTTCATCAAGGTTTTTTGCTTCTGCGTATGTATATCCATAACGCTGGCCGTCATACCGGCTCAGATTACTGCTGACCTCCGCCGGGCAAACAATATAATAGACAGCCAAAGCTAAAGGCAATGACGGCAAGCTTATGTCTACGATTTCCGCGCCGTTTGCACGTATTTTTTCGATCGCACTTTCAATTTGCCCTTTAACACCCGCATCAAGTCCTTCACCCATGTACTCTGTAATAACGCCGACTTTTTTGCCAGCTATATTTGCCGGAAGGTCAACGTAACTCTCTTCACGTTCAATAGTAGTACTATCAAGGTCGTCATGCCCGGCCATAACGTCAAGCACTACTGCCGTATCCTCCACCGTCATAGTTATGGGGCCAATAACGTCAGTACTGCTGGCCATCGCTACTACCCCGCTGCGGCTGACTAGCCCATACGTAGGCTTGTATCCTACCGACCCAGTAAAGCTGGCTGGCAGACGAATCGAACCCCCTGTATCCGTGCCAAGCGCGAATGGCGCCATCTCTAGCACAACAGCCGCCGCAGAGCCACCTGAGCTACCGCCAGGTACCCGCTCACGGTCATGCGGGTTTTTAGTGGTCATAAAATCACTATTTTCAGTTGATGACCCATGTGCAAAAGCATCCAAATTTGCCTTGGCAACACAGATTGCACCCTCTGCCTCTAGCCTTTCAATCACCGTAGATTGATATGGTGCGTCAAAACCTTTCAAGATGTTGCTAGCAGCCGTTGTGTCCGCACCGAAAACCAAAAAATTATCTTTAGCAATAAACGGCACGCCAGCGAGTCTACCGATTGGTTCACCTTGCGCAACCCGTTCATCAATATGTTTTGCACGCTCGCGTGCCCTGTCGGCCGTGGTTGCGATAATTGCTTTGTACTCCTCTTTCTCGATAATGATCTGTAACGACTTTTCAATCAAGTCAACAGCACTTAATTCTCCACGCTGTACTTTTGCGGCAATTTCACTAATCGGTAGCCAAACACCCATAACTTATCCGATCATCCTTTTGACCTTGATTTGATTATCTTCAGTAACCGGTACATTTTTTAACAACGCCGCCGGTTTATAACCATAGCTCTTTTCTTGGTCTTCACGAGTGACATTCACAAGCCCTGTAACTTGGCTTGTTGGCTCATACCCGTCCAGATCCACCGCCTGTAGCTGTTCGACATATTGCAGTATTTCGTTGAATTCATCTTCAAATTCAACGATTTCATCTTCATTTAAATCAATGCGCGCAAGTCGCGCCAATTTTAATACGTCTTCTCGTGTCAGTTTTGCCATAGTCTTATTCATTAATCATAGCAGAATATGCAATACCAGGTGAACCATTTCTGTTGACATTAATCACAACGGTCCATAAGCATATATTGCTTGTTATAAATATATGTGGTATAATTAACAATAATGACTGAAGTACTGCATGATGCTGCCCCTCTCACTGCATACGCTGACCCTCCAGCAGAACTTCGAGCGACTACTTTTGGCAAAATATATGAGGACTACGCAACAGATCGGGCTATCCTACATGAAAAGGAACGACAAAGATACGATCCCAATGCAGCCGATTTACACATAGTTAGTCAAGCCAAAGTTGTACGTATGCATAGGGAAACGCTAGCCGAAGCCGCGATGTATCTCTATGAGGCATGTTCTGACGCTCAGGCGTTTACTGGACACATTGCTTCCGCTATACGTGGTTACGAGGACCCTAGAGATGACGATACAGTCATATTCGACGGCTTTGTTATGCCTCCTTCGCTGTATGAAACTACACCTTCTCCTATAGAATCTTGTGTAGTTACTGCTGAAAATAAATACATTGCCCAGGAATTCGCACACGCAGGTGAACATGTACTGACAGGACTCGTTATATCCGGCGCAAACGCTTGGGGTGCTTTTTACGCAACCCGTGGTGTTCATCCAAAGCTAGAAGAGCCAAACCCCCGCAACCGTTCTGACCTTGACCTTCTCGCTATCATTCCGGAAGTCGACGATATTGGCGAAACCCTCGCACAATATGTCAGCGCCGGACTTATTAAAGAAACTGAGCTTGAAAGGTTCGATGAATTTAGAAGACTTCAGCGCCTCGGTCTGGCAGACGTATTTTCTCTTCGAAGCCACTACAAAGGCCTTGAGCAGAGTGTACATTTTCTCACTCACGAAGTGGCACATGCCATAACAACTATTCACAGTCTGCACCAACGTGAGCACAGCGGCCAAAATATTAATTATATCCGAGATTACCGTCCCAATATCCCGAATAATCCTGGTAAAAACGGCGGTGGCTATACTATCGACGATTTGAAAGGCCTCTACATCGGAAAACCTTTCGATCCACGTCCGGAAGTCTCACATCTGGGTTATATATCCGAATCTCCGGTAGGGAGCGTACTCACTATTGAAGGACAAAAAACATACTCGCTCGGAGTTTTAGATTTCTTTTTAGCTATCAAGCCAGACATAGTATATGACCCCGAGAAAAAGGCTGAGGCGTGGGTTAGAACACTCCAGGAGACAATTGCCCATATCCAAGGTCTTGAGAAACCCAAAAATATCCCCCGTATGATTCGGATGCCCAAAGGAACTTTGCGTTATATCGAACATTCGTTATCATTAGCAAGAGATGAATAGCCAAGTTCCACCCAAGATTCCACTCGACGGCCTTATAAGCCTTATGGAACCTGAGCACAAGCGTATTGCTGAAAAAATATGTGAAGACTATAAGGACGTTATGTTTGTTATCCCAGGTTCATCTACTAAGCACCAAACATGGGAAAGCGGGTATGTATCTCATGTTGAAGAAACTATGAACTTGGCAATTATCCTCTATCATCAACTCCGCTCACGACGGCCACTCGATTTTAGCCTGAGCTCAGCGCTTTTCTGCCTTTTTTTACATGATTTTGATAAAGTTCAACGCTATACCATGGCAAATGGCCAACTGCAGTCCAAGGGTGAATATAATAAAGACTACGTCCATGAAACAAAACGAATTGTTTCGAAAACGTATGGTTATGAGCTTACTGACGAAGAGTTTAACGCATTAAAGTATGCCCATGGTGAAGGCAGCGATTATCAGCCAGGGGGGAAACGAGTGATGCTACCGCTTGCGACGCTTGTACACTGTTGTGACGTTATTAGTGCACGAATATGGTACGATTACGGCAAACTTCACGATAGCTGGGAAGCATAATTTTTCTTTACTTTTCCTTCAATTAGGATTAGCATAAGCAATATAAAATTGTGACGTGAGAATGATATGGCTGCCACCGCAGAATCGAAGTTAGCCTACCCAAATTTTCCCTCAGAGCAGCACGTCCCGACTCCTGAAATTTGTATACTACCGAACGGCGTCAAGGCTATACAGACCCACGATGTAGCTAAAGTAGCTGGCGCCAATGTGCACTATACCACTACGACACCCCTAGTTACGGCCGAACAAGAACATATACTTTTTATTCCGGGCCTCGGTGGCACCGAAGTAACTTCTCTGCCTTTTGCCGCAGAAATGGTTAAAAATGGCTATGGGGTTACAACATTCGACCCACCAAGGCACCAAAAAATTCTTGGCCTGCTCCCTCCTGCGACAACACATCCGGAGCGGCTTTTGAGCCAATCCGCCTATCAAATTGCCTGCGACCTAACCGAAAAATATGACGTCGGGTCATTATGGTTGTATGGCCATTCTATGGGCGGCCCAGCCGCGGTCAGTGCGACAGAATATATTACCAAAAAACATCCTCATCTAATTTCTGGTGTTGCTCTTATGGGTTCAGCCGGCACAACAGGACATACCATCGTTGACCTGGCGCCCAAAGCGGCACAGGTCATCACTAAAGAGCTTATTCCCAATTGGGATTTACTCTGCCAAAATTTAGAGGGATATACCAGTGATGCTGAGTTAGTGCTAAAAGGTATTAAATATGCACTACTAAATCCTGTGCGTAGTCTTGGTGAAACATTGGCAGTCACCCGCGCAGATATTAGGCCTGGATTAGGGCGGTTAGACCGGCTCGGCATTGAAACCAAGGGGATATTCTTCTGCAAGGACCTGTTTTTTGGATGTGAAGATGCTGAGAGATACATAGGAAGAATTGTGAGCCAATTTCAGATAGTTGAAACTCCTGAATGTATTGGCCATCTTGGCCCACAGTTATATCCAGCAGAGACAGCACAGGTGCATAACATACATCCCCTACCTTCTTCAACCCACCGATCCGTAGCCGCAGCTTAGCTACATCTTGGATTTTATATCATTGATAATATCGCGGAGTTCGGCCGCTTTCTCAAATTCTAAATTAGCCGCTGCCAGATCCATTTGGGCTGACAGATCTTTAATCAGGTGATTGTATTCGTCCTTTGGAATTTTCTTAAGGTCAAGTTTGGCCTTTTTAGCTTCTTCTGGCAGGTCAGGCCGAAGGCCTTTTTCAATTGCTTTATTAATTCCTGTAGGAGTAATCCCATGCTCTTTGTTGTAGGCTTCCTGGATTTTACGTCGGCGGGCAGTTTCATCGATAGTGACTTTCATGCTTCTGGTGATATTGTCAGCATACATGATCACATGACCTTCGACATGTCGGGCAGCACGGCCAACTGTTTGTATCAAAGCTTGTTCACTTCTTAAAAATCCTTCTTTGTCGGCATCCAAAATTGCTACCAAGCTCACCTCAGGAAGATCCAAACCTTCGCGCAGCAGGTTAATACCTACTAATACGTCGTATACACCGAGCCGTAAGTCACGCAAAATATCTGTCCGGTCAAGCGTATCTACATCACTATGGAGATATGCTACTTTTATATTTAATTCTTGCAGATACTCTGTCAGGTCTTCCGACATCCGTTTAGTAAGCGTGGTTACGAGTACACGCTGGTGCTTATCTACCGTGGCGCGAATTTCAGCAATAAGGTCGTCAATCTGGCCTTCAATAGGACGAACCTCAATCGGCGGGTCCAAAAGACCAGTCGGGCGGATAACCTGTTGGGCTGGCTCTGGACTGCGGCTCAACTCATATTCTGCAGGCGTAGCACTGACATAAATCGCCTGGTTCACATGCTTTTCAAATTCCGTAAACGTTAACGGGCGATTGTCGAGGGCACTTGGCAGACGGAAGCCATACTCGACAAGGTTTTCCTTACGTGCACGGTCGCCATTATACATACCCCGTACTTGTGGGATTGTCATGTGCGATTCATCTATCAGCATTAGAAAATCATCAGGGAAATAATCCAAAAGCGTGGCGGGTTGCTCGCCTGGTGCACGGTTCGTTAAATACCGGCTATAGTTTTCGATACCTTTTACAAATCCGGTTTCTTCAAGCATCTCAATATCAAAGCGCGTACGCTGTTCAAGTCGCTGCGCCTCAAGCAATTTCCCTTCACTTCTAAATTGGTGGAGTCGTTGTTCGAGTTCTTGTTCAATTTTACCTAAGGCAATTTTTAGCTTCTGTTGAGGTGTTACGTAGTGACTGCCTGGGAAAATTTTATATTCATCGAGATTCGCTAAAATTTCACCAGTCAGCGGCTCGATTTTGGTAATACGGTCTATTTCATCGCCAAAAAATTCAATTCTATAGGCCACCTCTTCGCCAGCCGGAAATACGTCGACTACATCTCCCCGGACCCGGAAGGTACTGCGGTGAAAATCTACGTCATTGCGCTGGTATTGGATATCTGTCAGCTGACGCAAAAACTTATCCCGTACTCGCCGTTCACCTTTTTTCACCTCAATAGAAAGTCCATCATAATCTTCTACTGAACCAATGCCATAAATACAGCTAACACTGGCCACGATAATAACGTCCTTGCGGCTCAAAAGCGCATCGGTAGCTGCGTGGCGTAGACGGTCAATCTCTTCGTTAATCTGGCTATCTTTTTCAATATAGGTATCAGACCGGGCAATATATGCTTCCGGCTGGTAATAATCAAAGTAACTGACAAAATAATGGACAGCATTGTCTGGAAAAAAATTTTTAAATTCGTTATATAACTGTGCGGCCAAGGTTTTATTGTGGCTAAGCACTAGCGTAGGCTTTTGAACATTTTGAATAATGTTCGCCATTGAGAAAGTTTTGCCTGAGCCAGTTACCCCTAATAGTGTCTGGTCTCGCAAGCCTCGCTGCAATCCTTCGGTTAACTGAGCAATAGCAGCCGGCTGGTCACCCATCGGCCCAAAATCTGCTTTAAGCTTAAACTTTGTCATCTATTTATTGTAACAAGAGGCAGAATATTATGGGAGAACAATTGTTTTTAGAGATTTTTCTACAGTAGATCACCGGTCTTTTGCACCTGGATTAAAACTGTAATCAGCAATTTGATACATCCTTCCATTAACCGAAAGGTAATAAGTATATTTTTGCACCTACTTCGTAAGTCATGTTGCCTTCTTCTAAATTTTCGTACATGAAACCTTCTACTTGAGCGCCTTGATTTGTCTTGAATAAAGCGACGAGTTCTTCATCTAAACTATGATCAGTTCCTTCTTGATTTCTTGTAGGGAAAGTACGAAACCAGTACCTGTGCCATAGCCATCTGTCGTTGTGTTGATTGTTGCCTTAATGCCTGATGTGTCTTTCATATCCGCAGTTGAGGCATACAGTAGTTTTTGAGAAGAGTTATAATCAAATCTCCAGCCATTCGGTAGTTCTTATATGTTTTGTCGCTTGGCTCGTACAAAAGCCAATTAGCCGTTTCGTCGGTTGATTTTTTATATTGCCATCACTTTTCGGAGTAGTGCTTGCAGATTTCTTCACATCGCTATCTTTACTACCTTGTCTATCTCATACGTAATAGCCAGCAAACCATACAACCACAAGAATGAGAATTATTAGGAGCGTCTCGACAAGAGTAAAGCCTGATTTAATTTTTTTTGTTTTGTCATCATTTTTTCCTTAAAGCTTATGTTTACTTTCTTGTATTATTTCCACTTTCCATACTATTGTCAAGAAGTCTACATTTACAATTCTTAAATTTTGTTATACTAAAAGCATATGCAAGAAGACACAAACACCAAACCCAAATATGTAAAACCTTTCATACGCCGTGAAGAGATGATTGACGAACTTCAGCACGAAACTACCGAACGACTTTCACGCGTTGAAAAAGACTTCGCAGATGGATTTGACGCCATCAACCGATATACCGATACCGTAACAATCTTCGGTTCAGCGCGGCTAAAAGAAGATCATCCGTACTATCAAAAAGCCGTTGAAATCAGCCAAATGCTAGCCGAAGAAGGATATACTGTTATTACTGGCGGCGGAGGCGGCGTTATGGAGGCCGGCAACCGCGGGGCATACGAGGCAGGCGGAAACTCAATCGGGTTCAACATCCAGTTACCTCAAGAACAAGCACTTAACCCGTATACGACCGATTCACAAACATTCCGTTACTTCTTCTCCCGTAAAGTTATGTTGGCGTATGCTGCTGAAGCTTACCTGTTTTTCCCTGGTGGATACGGTACGCTTGATGAATTTTTCGAAATCCTTACGCTTGCCCAGACCAAAAAAATACGTCCTGCGCCCATTATTTTAGTCGGCGATGAATTCTGGGGAGCGCTTGATGATTTTATACGCAAAGAGCTACTGGAAGGAAGTCACACTATCTCTCCTGGCGATGAGAAAATTTACACTATCACCGAAGACCTTCAGGTTATAAAACAACTCCTTGATGCACACCAACGTCAGCAGACTGAAGCAGTATTTTCCGGCGAAGACCTAGACCCTTAGATATCGTCTATCTCGGCGAACACCGGTTCAGTAGCCAAGTCTCCGGCTATAGCCTGCTCGACATTCGATTGGTCGAGATAACGTATCATTAGCTCTTGCCATAATGCTTGTCTCAATGCCTGAGTAGTACGTTCGGCAAAAGACACGCTAGCCATTGCATTGCGTGCAACATCAAATAAGTTGAATGACACTTTATCTGTGCTACGCACGTGCGCAGTATATCGGGTATCGTGCCAAAAACTTAGTGCCGGATGGATTTTTCCCAGTAATGATTCTGGATGCAGCCAATGTAAGTCACTGGGTTGTATATGCGGTTCAAAAATGAGCGGGTTATACGCTTTTGCGAAGCGGGCGTAGTACTGGTGCACCACCCGCCACGGCACAATCCTGTCCATAAGCTTAGCTTGCGTGATCGGTTCATTCTCGGCAATAGTACGCACAAAACTACCGAAATCAGGTTTCATTTGCTGCAGCTTTAAGAATGAAGTTGCACTCTGTATGTCATTTACTGCACCCGCTATCAATAAAATATCTGTAAGTACGGCAACTGATTTATTGCTTTGCGGCAACGCCACTACTGATCCAAGCTCTTTAAATACTACTATTGGATATTGCTGCTTGGCTACATGGCCTGCAACTACTTCCCAGCGCTTCGTTTGCGGCATTGATATATCAATATTCCGTAACTCGAAGTCCCGAGGCTGCAGCGCGGCATATTGCTCTAGAAACTTTTTGCGCCACGATAGCGCCTCACATAAGAAAGCTGCCACGTACAAATGAGGTACCGCCTCGTGTTTTAGCATAGAGTCAAGCGAACGATAGCCTAACTGTTTCATCGTTTTTTTAGGTGGTACTTTTTTTAGCAGCTTCTTGGCTATGCTGTTTTTGATTGCAAAAACCGAACGCTTGCCGACTTGCGAGTGGATAAATTTTATTGAAGCGGTATGTATTTCCGTAGGATCAGCCGAGACTGAAACCTTAAGCGCCTCTCGAGCTAACTTCTCATCATCATAAAAACGTCCAAGCAAAGCATGATATAACTCTTTCCCTGTAGTGTCATGCGGGTCAAGATGAAGCGACTGTAATTTTTGCTGCGCCCGCTGCACGATTTCACTTGTTAAGCGAATATCGGTACTTGGCTTGCCAGTTGCGGCTTCAAGCTGTCGTATAGTCATACCGAAGCCAGGTTGTTCGGCACCTAAAAGCTCAGATAATACCCTCGTCATCTTATATTAAGGTTACCACAAGCGCCTTGGCTTTTACATAGGGTTCGGATGATACCATTCAGGGGCTTTTTCAAGGAACTCTAATAACTGCGACTCTGTGAGCAGACCTTCTTGTGCACCAGCTTTTTGGACAACATTCATGGAATTAATCGGCCCCCACATCAAGGCTTCTTCTATGCTCTTGCCGCGCATTACTGCCGCAGTAAAGGTAGAGGCAAATGCGTCACCCGCGCCTGTACGTTCATATGGTGGCGCCAGATCGGGATAAATTGGCATGAAAAACCGACCTTCAGGCGAAGAAGCGTAAGCACCATTCGGGCCATCAGTAATACATACTACTTCAGGGCCAAGATTATGGAGTTTATCGAATAGATCATGGATATTGTTGATATCACCGCCACCAACTAATGCTGCTTCTTCTTTATTAAGTACTAGAATATTAGAGTGTTTATATATGCGGCTTAAACGTTCAGCTCCGGCTTTCATTTGGAACGTGCCGGGCTGGAATGCAAGTTTGACTCCCGGATTTTCGTCGAGCCAATCAGCCATCTCATCGTGGTACTCTAGCGCGTTCTCAGCGATGGAGCTGAAGTAGATCCACTTTGGTGCTTCGTTTTTTCGTAAGTTTGGCCATACGTACTCATACTTTTCATGATTAATAAGAATGGTACGTTCTTCTTTGTACCACAGTACATAGTGATAGTTCGTTTTTTTGCCGGGATTTACGCGAATATGCCGTGTATCCACCTTTTTATCATGGAGTGCCGCAATAATGCCTCGGCCATATTTGTCTTCACCAACATTAGTTACAAACCCACAGTTTAAACCAAGTCGGGTTAAGCTGACTGCAGCATTTGCTGCATTACCAACACCTTCCACCACAATAGCTTTATCGAACGGTATTTTTGTACCATACTCCATTGCCAATGTTTTTACGCCGTGTTCATCGATATAGGTGTGCGCCTTATCGTCGAACAGTTTAATAAATGCGTCGGTTACTACATCTCCTACGCTAAGTACGTCTAGTTGATGGCCCATTCCACCCCTCTCATTTTTATGTGCTTATGTTTACATGTATTCTAACTGATGACACTTTACGAATCAAACCCCTATAAGTCCTGGCTATGAGACACGAAACCATCATCATTTAATGCAGCTTCGTTTAGTTCGCCATTTGTTGCTGCAACGGCATAATTAAGCTGCTCTTGGTATAGAGCTTCAATCATATCAAGATCTTTAGGGTTTTTTGCCCAGGCTTTCAGTACAGAATCCTGCAAGGCACGGGAATAGCTGAAAGTTACGCCCCAAGGGTGTGGTCCACGTTGCTTGATACGGTTTAGATTGACATATGCATCACGCGAAGTCTGACCACCACTTAAAAATACAACCCCGCCCAGATCGTGTGGCACATGTTCGTGAAGGGCCCTGACTGTACGTTCAGAAATATCGTTTGCATCTAAGGCTACGCCGCTATCTTTTCCAGGTAAAACCATACTTGTCTTTAGAATAGCTCCTGGCATATGCACACGGAAGGCGCGCATAGTTTGGAAAAGGATGTCATAGACGTGGCTTATAACTTCTTCACAGCGCTCAATAGTATGCGTCCCTTCAAACAATACTTCAGGCTCTACCATTGGAACAATGCCATATTCTTGGCAAATCCGAGCATAACGCGACAGTACAAAGGTGTTGGCGCCAATACATTCATCCGTAGGTATTCCTTCACCAATAGTAATAACCGATCGCCATTTTGCGAACTTAGCGCCAGCTTCTGCGTATTTTGCCATCCGCTCAGGTAAGCCATCGAGCCCTTGGGTTAATTTTTCCCCTGGAAAACCCGGTAAGTCAATAAGCCCTAAGTCTACCTTGATACCCGGTAGGATACCTTTACTCTTTAAAAAGTCACGAAAGTTTTGTCCTTCATCTGTTTTTTGCCAGAATGTTTCATCATAAAAAATAACACCGCTTAATTCCTTTTCTACACCCTTAGTCGTGAGAAGAATTTGGCGGTATTGCCTGCGTGACTCTTCAGTACACTCTACTCCTACTGCATCAAACCGTTTTTTACAGCTATTGCTGCTTTCGTCCGCTGCTAGCACTCCCTTTCCATCCTGCACTAGATGTTTGGCTATTTGTTCGAGTCGCACTGTATCCATGGGCCCCACCTTTATCGTTATCCTTAAATTCTATTTAATTTCTATTGTAAAAGCTTACGCTTATATTGCAACTACTTCTTATCTACTACTTCATGTGCAGCGAGCATAATGTTATGGTAAGTTAAACCAAAATGTTTCAAAAGCTCTTCGGGTTTACCTGATTCGCCAAAACGGTCTTTCATACCAATACGACGAAGTGGTGCTGGCAGTTCTTCGGCAAGTAGTTCTGCAATTGCACCACCGAGTCCGCCATTAATTTGTGCCTCCTCGGCCGTAACCACACAGCCAGTCTTTTTAACACTTTCTAAGATAGTCTTGGTATCTAATGGTTTGATAGTTGGGCAATGGATTACTTCAGCGTCTATACCGTCTTTAAACAGCTTATCTGCAGCCATCAGTGCCTGATAGGTCATAGTACCAGTAGTAATAATCGTTACATCAGCACCTCGAGCATATATGTATGCCTTGCCAATTTCAAATGGTGTTTTATCTGTCGTAATAATAGGCGTCGCTTCACGAGCCAAGCGCAAATATGCTGGTCGTTTATCTTTCGCAAGAGCCAACGTAGCTTTTTCAGCTTCTACGCTATCTCCTGGTGCAACGACTATCATATTTGGGAGTACGCGCATCAGTGCAATATCTTCAAGCATTTGGTGTGTTGCGCCATCGGGCCCCACACTAACTCCCGCATGGCTACCGACTATCTTTACTGGTTGGTCATTTAAACAGATCGTGGTGCGGATTTGCTCCCAGTTACGCCCAGGACTAAAGGCTGCATAACTGCTCACAAAAGGTATTTTACCCATAGCAGCTAACCCGGAGCCAACGGTTACAAGGTTTTGCTCGGCAACACCGATTTCAACAAAGCGTTCAGGGAATTCGTTCTTAAACAAACTCATCTGCGTTGAATCAGTCAAATCAGCACACGCAGCCACTATGTTTTCGTCTTTTTTGCCTGCTTCAAGAAGTCCACGTCCAAACCCTTTGCGAATCGGCTCATTGGCCACGTCCTTCTTTAAATAATCACTGAGATACATATCACTCATGTTCACTCCTGATTTTTCCTTGGAGCGTTCGGAGTTCTTTCAGCGCAATTTTAGCCTGTTCCTTATTTGGCGGAGCACCATGCCAATGAAAATCGTATTCCATAAAATCTACGCCTTTACCCGGGATAGTATGGGCAATAATCATGACTGGCTTTTCTACGATTGCCCGTCCCATTGCACAGGCGTCAATAACTGCTTCAATGTCATTACCATCGATGTCTATTACATGCCAGCCAAAACTTTCCCATTTGCCACGAAGATCTTCAAGCGGCATAACATCTTCAGTTGGACCATCAATTTGAATATTATTTCTATCGATAATCCCAATAATGTTATTGAGCCTTTCTTTGCCTGCAAGCATGGCTGCTTCCCAGATATTCCCCTCGTTTAATTCTCCGTCACCCATAACGACATACACCCATCTATGTAACTGCTTATTCATACGCATGGCTAATGCCATGCCGCATGCTTGGCTCAGGCCACAACCTAAAGGCCCGCTCGTATTCTCCATGCCAGGCAGCTTTGTACGCTCGGGGTGTCCTTGCAAACGTGAACCGAGTTGGCGTAGCGTCATAAGTTCTTTACGATCAAAATACCCTGCTTCAGCCATAGCTGCATAGCGTACCGGCACAGTATGGCCGTTACTAAGCAGTAAAATATCCCGCTCTTCCCAGTCAGGATTTTTAGGGTCATGCTTTAAGATATCAAAGTATAACGCTGTGAAAATATCAGCCAAGCCTAATGGTCCGGCCGAATGCCCACTACCCGCATGTTCAAGCATACGGATAATATCCTGACGAACCACATTCGCCTTCATCTCTAATTCAGGAATACTATACGTATCAGCCATTTCTGCTTATGATTATACCAGCTTCATAACAAAACATTAGTTTATTGCTGTTTTGAGTGTATTATAAGCAATCTTAGCATCCGAAGCTTTTTGGATATAACCTCCACTTACTACAACTTCTATGCCGCTGTCTACTAATGTTTTTACATTTTGATCGGTAACGCCGCCATCCCAACCGATTTCTATTCGTTTACTCAAGGCTCTGAGCTGCTTGGCCTTTTCTAAGAGGCCAAGATCAGCTTGGCCGCCATAATGACCAAGGTCGCCGCCGAATATCATGACATGGTCTACAATATCCAGTGCTGGCTTTATGAGGTCAACAGGCGTTTTAGGCAACAGGGCGACACCTGCCTCAATACCGTGGTAATGAAGCTGTTTGGCGAGTGTCATAAAATCGCCCTCGGCCTCAGCATGCATAATAACGAGTTGCGGCCCCAAAGCAATTAACGTATCGATAATTTCTATTGGACGCCTATACATAACATGGATATCTGCACGCATGCCGCCCGGCCACCACACATCGCTTGCTGAAACTGTTTTATTGGGCGCGAATTTGCCATCTGCAATATCAATATGAAGTCGGGTGGCAAACGAAGAAATCCGTTCGACCTGGCGTTTATATTCTTCAGGATATGTCGCAAGGATTGCCGGACAAATGTCTACCATTTCTTAACTCCCAAGCTCATCCATTTGTGCTATTCGCCGCTTAAATCGTGCTGCACCAGCGAACGGTGTTGTCAACCATACATGGGTAATTGTTTTAGCTTTATCTAACGACAACATGCGAGCCGGCAAGCAAAGCACATTACTATCATCGTCATTCCGCGCAGCCTTAGCTTCGCGATTATCCCAACATAAACTTGCTCGGATACCCTTAAAACGGTTCGCTGCCATACAGACGCCTTGTCCACTACCGCAGATAAGGATCCCCTTAGCATCTTTATCGCTTGAAGCTAAAAGTTCATGCACGACATTACCGGCGGCTACTGGAAAATCGTCGGTGGGATCAAGCTTCTTAGTACCCACATCAATCACCTCATAACCCGAACGCTGCAGGTCGCTTACAAGCGCCTGCTTGAATTCATATCCGTTATGATCTGCGTCGATGTAAATCTTCATAAGCCCACCACTCAAGCATTAACTTTTTTGAAGCAAACGGCCGGTATCTGCCACGACTTCTACGAGGCGGTTACTGTAGCCCCATTCATTGTCATACCATACGACTACCTTAGCAAGGTTACCAGCCACTACTTTTGTTAATAGAGAGTCAACAATACCCGAATGGCTATTGCCAATATAATCACTACTCACGAGCGGCTCTTCGCTATAGTCTAAAATCCCTTGGTAGAATGGTTCTTTTGAGGCTTTTTTGAGGGTTTCATTAATTTCCTCAACAGTTACATTGCGCTTAAAAACAATAGTCACATCACTCAAAGACACTACCGGAGTTGGGACACGTACGCTCATACCATCAAATTTATTCTGTAACTGAGGCACAGTAAGGGTTACGGCAATAGCCGCACCTGTGGTAGTCGGTACGATATTCTCGGCAGCATTGCGGCCTTCGCGAAGGTCTTTCGCTGGTGCATCTTGTAATGCTTGGCTAGCAGTATAGCTATGCACAGTAGTGAGCATAGCTTTTTCGATACCGAAGGCTTCATCCAAAATTGACATGACAGCTGCAACAGAGTTAGTCGTACAACTAGCATTACTAATTACCTCCGTGGCATGTTCAAGCTTATCTTCGTTCGCACCAAGTACGATCGTGTCGGCATCTGGGCTCTTGGTCGGGCCAGAAATTACTACCCGCTTCGCACCGGCTTTAATATGTAGTTCTGCATCTTCTTTTTTTGTAAACCTGCCAGTTGATTCGATCACGATATCAACACTTAAGTCACCCCATGGCAAAGCGGCAGGGTCTTTTTCAGCCGTAACCTTAATTTTATGGTTGTTTACAGTGATCTCACCCTCACCTGCGCTTACGTCGTATTGATAAGTGCCATAGTTGCTGTCATGCTTTAACAAATATGCTAAGGTTTTTGTATCGGTTAAATCGTTAATCGCCACTATTTCTAGGTCACTCCGCTCAAACGCAACCTTAAAAGCGCTCCGCCCAATCCGGCCGAAACCATTAATTGCCACCCTCGTTTTCATGCAGTTATCTCCTCTTAGATGCTTTTAGCCTGTTTGTATTGTAAAAGCATAAGCGATCTGGTGCAACTAAAAATTTGTCTGCTATGATAAAGGAATGTTACATAGCACTATCGGTGGCGGCGTAATTATCGGCCCTAGTCACAAAATTGCTGTCGTAAATCACAACCATACTTCGTGGTCACTTCCGAAAGGCCATGTTGATCTGGATGAAACACTCGAGCAAGCTGCTATTCGCGAAATTGAAGAAGAAACAGGATTGACAAAACTTAATTTTATTAAAAAACTCGGCACTTACCAACGATATCGTACCGGGCTACACACACCTGAAGACAAGTCTGAACTCAAAACCATAACCTTATTTTTATATACGACGTCTCAGACTGAGCTAAAACCAATCGATCCAGTACACCCAGAAGCCCGATGGGTGGACGTTGATGAAGTGTCAGCCCTCCTAACCCACCCGAAAGACAAGGTCTTTTTCGAGCAAAAAAAAGAAGAGATAAAACAATATATCTCTTCTTTCGAAAAATAGTTACTGGTTTTGGTAACGTTCAATTGACTCCACAACGATTGCTTTCGCCGCTTCAGCATCACCCCAGCCAAGTACTTTGGTACTGCCTGGTTTCTTTAAGTCTTTATAATGCGTAAAATGATGCTCAATTTGCTGCTTCCAACGTTCTCCTAAGTCATCAAGTGAATTAATTGCATCGCCAGTATTGCGATCATCGGCAGGAACTAACACAACTTTATGGTCAGCTTCGCCATCATCTTCGAAATTCAAAATACCGATAATTTTTGCCTCAAACCATACACCAGTCGGGATTGGCTCCGCACATACCACTAATGTGTCGAGCTCGTCACCATCTTCATCTAAAGTCTGCGGAATAAAACCGTAATTTACCGGCTTTGCAAAAATCTGCGGCTCTACACGGTCAAGCATAAACGCTGCGTTCTTACGGTCCCACTCAATTTTTAGAATCGAGCCCTGGGGAATTTCTATCACGGTATTAACGGTACCGTTTTGGTAGTCACCTGGTGTTAAAACTTGGTTAAAATCTGCCATTACTATAACGCTCCTTATCTCTGTTTTCTACCTAAGATATTGTACACTATAAATAAGATATGAAAATAATAGCCCATCGTGGCGCGTCAGGTTTAGCGCTCGAAAATACCATTGAGTCAATTCAGGCCGCGCTAGAGCTCAAAGTAGATGCTATTGAATGTGACGTCCGACGCACCAAAGACCATAAGCTTGTTATTTTGCATGACCCTAATACCGGCAGGGTTTCTGATACAAAACTCAACGTCAAAGAACACACTCTAGCTGAGCTACAAAAAGTGAAGCTCCACAATGGCCATCACGTCCCATCGCTTGAACAAGTTCTTAAACTTGTAAATAATCGAGTCCCCTTGGTGCTGGATATCAAGGACGGCAACCTTCACCATGAGCTGCTTCATTTGTTAGAGAAATATCCGGACACGGAAATTAGCCTAACAGGCTTGCAGTACGAAGAGATGCATGTGATATTCCTAAAACGATCAGATATATCATTCTTCGTCCAAAGCCATTTCAGTCCTATAGAGATCATTCAGACCGCCAAAAAACTACAGGCCACCGGCATCAGTCTTAATATGTGGCTTATCAATCCCCTAACTTATTTCTTAGCCCGCCGGAACAACCTTCGCATCCGTGTATATACGGTCAACCATCCATTCATGATACGCTTTTTAAAAATACTCTATCCAGGCATAGAAGTGTTTACCAATCATCCGCATAAGTATGTCCGTAAGCATCGAAGAAAAACTAAACGAAAGGCGAAAACACTATGATAAAAGCAATCTTTCATGGCTACATTGAGGAAGCCGACAATATCCGTACGTTTCAATTCAAACCCGAAACACCGGTCGACCATGTAGCCGGCCAATTCACCGAGCTATATTTGCCACACGAAAACCCTGATGACCGCGGTATCAAACGCTGGTTTACAATATCCAGTGCGCCCTTCGACGGGTATCTGACCATCACTACTAAATTCAGTGACCCTGGTAGCACTTTCAAACAAACGCTCCATGAGCTAAAGCCAGGCACAGAAGTGACTTTAGCCGAACCAATGGGTGACTTCGTACTGCCAAAAGATAATGCTATCCCAGTTATCTTTGTTGCGGGTGGCATTGGTATTACCCCATACCACAGTATGCTATCGTGGCTTGCTAAAGATGGCGAAGAATATAGGAATATTGAGCTTTTGTACGCTGTAAACAACGAAGACGAAATTATATTTCAGGAAACATTCAATAAAGCACATGTCCAGCCGACCATCATCGTTAACCACCCTTCAGATGAATGGGGCGGTGAGCGCGGTCTTATTACTGCCGACCATATACTAAAGCTCACTGAGCCGGATAAAGATACGTTGATCTACCTCTCTGGCCCTGAACCGATGGTAGAAACTTTGCAAAAAGACCTTATTAAACTCCACTTTCCAAAATCCCGAATCGTTACCGATTTCTTTCCCAACTACACGAGCTACTAACCTTAGTAGGGCTATAAAGAATCAGGCTCATACGATTTGCTACAATGACTGTATGAAAATGCTACGGGATTTTGTATATACTCCAAACACACAGATTATACTCGACACTCTCAAGCAATTTGATTTTACACTCCCAAAAGAAAAAGATAGTATCGCACTCACTAGGTTTGAAGTTATTACCCCTGACTCGTTTATGTGGCGGATTTACGCTGGCGATATCTATTACCTTTATGCCGAAGATTACGTTCCCGGGTTAGAATATATTTCATCTGTTTTTCATACATACCTTAAAAGCAAGGAATGGGAATTTGTACCATTTCGTAATCCAAAAAAGTTCGAGCAGTCCAACCCGGTACTACAAGCAGACGTATACCAAGGGTCTGAGAATGTTGATGACATGATGAAATATGCCGGAGAATCGGGCTATGATTTTGTCTTTTTAGTACGATCAAAGGAAGACCCTTCTTGGGCTCTATTCTCAGACCACACACCACGGGGCTATTCGCGTACCTAAAATTAAACTAAAGTCAATTTTAATTCTGAATGGGGTGTTTGCGGCCCTCGAGGTATTCACGGATCATGAGCGCAGCTGTAGCACCTTCGCCGCTAGCGCTAGCAATTTGCATGGTAGCACCTGAACGAATATCACCCGCTGCGAATACACCTGGTACAGCTGTTTCTAAACGCTCATTGGTTTTAACGAGACCGACCTCGTCAAGCTCCACGCCCGAGCCTTCAAGGAATTTAGAGTTTGGATCTAAGCCAACGAAAATAAATACGCCGTCAGTATGGAATTCTACCGCTTTGCCGCGTTCTTTGCTAGTACCGATAACTTTCACAACTTTATTGTCTTCACCTACAATTTCATCCGTAGTTGTGTTTAGGTGGACTGTAATCTTATCTTTATTCTTTTCAAGCTCTTTCTTCAAGACGTCGCTGGCACGGATCTCGCTACGTACAAGCAAGTCGATATGGGTCGCAAAGCGTGTTAAGAATAAAGCCTCTTGTACAGCAGAATTGCCGCCGCCAACTACTACTAGCTTTTTATCCCGGTAAAACGCGCCGTCACAGGTAGCACAATAATGCACGCCTCGGGCATAATATTCTTTTTCACCTGGTACGCCAATTTTTTTATAATCACTACCCGTAGCAACCAAGACCGCTCTAGCAAGAATATCCCCATCTGTTGTTTCAAGCCGTTTGTACTCGCCCGCGTCCTTCACTGACAGCACTTCGCCGAACTCGATCTTTGCCCCAAACCGTTCAGCTTGCTGCTGTAAATTTGTTGCAAGCTCTAAACCTTGAATACCTTGAGGGAAACCTGGATAATTATCTACCCAATCTGTAATAGCAGCCAAACCGCCTGGCACGCCTTTTTCAAAAAGTACCGTCTCAATATCTTCACGAGTCGTATATATTGCTGCGCTCAACGCCGCCGGCCCCGCACCGATCATTACTACCTCGTATTTTTTCACTTCCCCATCACTCATATCGTTTTATTCTACTCGTCTATCTTACTTTTGTCATATCGGACTCAAAAAGTTTTTGTTTGGATGAAATGCAAGGCGAAATCGAGCACTGGAGCAAGTCGTACATATGGTACGGCGAGCGAAAGGCGCAGATTTTAACGCAGCAGTTCGCCAAAGAAACACTTTCTATGCTATTGCAGGAGCAAGTTTAGCCAGATTATAGCCAACCACCACAGCCTTAGAGTCGTCTTCTTTGGTAACCACCGTAATCGGTACAGTTAAAGCTCCGCTCATCTCTAATGCTTCAGCTTGACGTTCTGGATTCTGGTCAAGATTCACCTCATCGTAACTAAGCCCCTTAGCAGTAAGGTATTTCTTCACCATCGGACAGTACGCGCAAGTAGTCGTAGTAAAGATTGTGATGTTTTTTGGCATAGTTTTACCCTCTTTTTAGAATTTTATTTTGCCTATATTTCATTATATATAGCGTATATGGTTAATTCAATACGCTATATATTGTGTTTTTTACTATTGACCGATTTTCACAAGTTCGATATCAAACACAAGGTCTGAATTAGCAGGGATACCTGCTTGAGCCTGTGAACCATACGCTTGGTCGGCAGGAATCAACAAACGGCGCTTACCGCCTACCTTCATACCTGGAACACCGTCTTGCCAACCTTTAATCACGCCGCTTAATGGAAACGCGATTGGCTGGCCTGTGTCATATGAACTCTGGAAAATAGTACCATCCTTAGCAAGCGCGCCAGTGTAGTGAGCGGTTACGGTGTCATCGGCTTTTACGGTTTCTCCTGTGCCTTCCTGTAAGTCAATTATTTGTAATGAATCTACTTTTTCTACTGGTGTGAAATCAGCGAGTTTCGTACCTTGCAAAGCACCCTCCTTCGGCTTATTTTGATCTGTTGTTTGGCTAGTTTCGGCATTCTTTGATAGGTCATCTTTTTTAATGAACTGCTCCCAGATCACCATTGCGCTAAGTGCAAATGAACTCACAAAGAACACTACAACGATTACCAGGATTGCTATGCGTGTAGCATCCCATTTGGCTTTGGTCTCGGCCATAAATTTATATACTCCCTCTCATTTTTCGTCTTTACTATTGTACCATCTTATTTACGAGATTTTTTACGGCGAATCCTCCGAATCAAATTCGAAAACTTAATACGCAGGTATTCTGCCCCTAGGTAATAGTATGGGAACACCGTAATCACCAAGAATGTACTGGAGAGCAAGCCGCCGATAAGTACGATTGCCAGGCCTTCCCAGAATGGGCTTGTTATAGCAAGCGGAATCAAAGACACTACCGCCGTAAGGCTCGTAGCGATCAATGGACGGAATCGTTCACTCAAAGCTGCTACTGTGGCGTCAATCGCACCCATGCCTGAGCGACGGGCTTGGTTGGCGTAGTCAGTAAGCAAGATAGTGTTCTTGATACTGAGACCTATCAATGCGAAGAACCCAAGCATCGCGAAGAAGCTAAATGCATTATCTGTAAGGTACAGGCCAAGTGCGATACCAAAGAAGCTGAATGGAATCGCAAGGAAAATTAAAAGTGGTTGCAAGAGTGAGCGGAATTGTACGGCAAGCAATATGAAGATTACGAGCAACAGTATCGGAAATGCCAACGCTAATGACTGGAATGAATCTTGATTTTCATCTTCCTGCCCAAGGTCAAACGAAATATCTGAAGTCTTGAGGTTATAAGAAGCTAGCTTTTGCGCGTTAAACTCTTTTTCAATATCATCTTGTGCCAAGGTAACTAATGTTGTGGTGTCAGTGCCATCAAACGTTGCGTTGACTGCAATAATCGGCTTACCTTCGCTTCGAGTATACTGCTGCGGATTGGCTACAGTAGCAGTTTTAATAGTTGCCTTTTCGCCACTTGGTCGCTCCAACTCATGACCTTCAAGGTACTTCGCCATGTCACGACTTAAACGCATTGCATCAGCACGGTTTTCGGCATTAATTTGAACCGTAAATCCAGCTGCAGGCGGCCCTACATCAACTTGGTATGCGTCTACCCGTGCTTCTGCAGGATTTTTTTCGAAGTCAGATTTAATCTTGTCGACAATTTTAGGAGCCGTAATATCACGTTCGGTATATGGTGTTAGATCTACAAATAACGTACCCGTCTGGGCATTTGCCAAATTGTAGTAAGAACCACGTACCAAGTTTTCACCCAACATTGATCCAACACGCTTATCTACTTGGTCTGCAATGCCTTCAGCTTGCTCAATAGTAGAATCTTCAGGAAATGCAAGTGAAACTGCGATCTGGTTACTGTCTTTGCTTGGTGGAAAGATATTAAATGTCACATAACGGGAAATCATCCCGCCTGCAAATATAAAGGCAATACCGATAAATACTGCTGTCAAGCCAACGAATACTTCTTTCAGACGGGAATGTTTTGCCCACAGCATTGGTTTGGCAATTGTTTTGGCAATTTTCTCTTCAACACCAGCAGCGATTTCTTTTACATTCCCTTCACCCATTTGTTTTTTGCCGAGAAGCAGGAATCTAGCAAATAACGGAATGAATACAAGCGCTACAAATAGACTAAGCAATAGGGCAGAAATAATAGTCACTGGAATAGCCCGGATGAAACCACCCAGTATACCGCCTACAAATAGGAGCGGTGCAAAACTAAGGGCAGCCGTAAGCGTGGCGGCCACCATGGCACGACTGATCTTACGCGTAGCTTGTTGGACTGCAGCTTTAGCCGTTTTATTTCGTCGTCTCGCAGCGTCGAGCGCTTCAGTCATGATAATGGTATCGTCTACGATAAGTGACAGGCCAAGAATTAAGCCAAAGAGCGTGATCACATTCAAGCTATAATCAAGCAAGTACAGTACGCCAAGCGTGGCGGCGATAACGGTAAGCATCGCTATAACAATCATTACTGACGCACGGAACGCGATTACAATCGAACCGACAACCAAGACTGCTAGAAGGCCTTCCAAGAGCACTCTTTGTAATTCGCTAATGCTTTCATCAATAGCGGGGCCAAGGCTCGCGCTAACGGTCATATCGACATCTTTGTACTTGCCTTCTTTTTCTACAGCAGCAATAGCTTCTTCAATTTGCGTGTCGAGCTTTAATACATCGGTATTTTCTACACCTGTTACACCGATAATGACTGAATTGTAGAATTCATTTTGGTCATCCGTACGCTCAGCGTAGCGGTCAAAGGTGCGTTGTACTGCTGACTCTTGCCCGGTTGCAGGATTTGTAACTGTTTCAAATGGGCTTTGGACAAAGAAGTTCTCGATTTGGTCTTGCTTATGCTTGTTAAGCTCTTTCGCGATACCTTCTGCCTGGGTTGTCAAATCCTCTAAAGACAAGTCATTTTTAGGTGAAAATATTGAAATAGTGGCATCAATCTTCTCTTTCGCACCACCAGTCACACCAAAGTATGGCGCATTGAATTCTAATTCAGCGCCTTCTGGTATTGCTCCGGCTTTTTTGGCAGCTTCTTCTAGATCTTTACCAGCTTGCTTGGCGTCAACATCCTCATCATATTGGATCATAGCACTAAAGAAATCATCTTCACTGGTAGTCTGAATCTTACTTACGCCCTCTTGCTTCAAAGCAACTTCAGAAAGCGGCTTAGCAAGTTCACTGTCAACTTTCGAGGCATCATCAACAGCATAAGAACCGTTCACAACTACTAGCGGAATATCTATACTAGGAAAACCTTCACGCTTCAAAAAAGTGGTATAGCTCAGCGCGCCAAAAAGTACAATCACCACCCAAAGTAGTGCGGTCTTTCGGGGGCGTTTAAAAAATGTCAGTGTTAGCTTTGGTAATAGCTTATCTTTTGGCTCTGGAATAGCAGCCGGTTCCTTTGGTTTTTTCGCCATGCAGGATCTCCCTCACTTGTTCCTGTTTATGGTAACAAAAGAGTGAGTACATCACCAAAATTTTTTGCAAAATATCTTCCATAAGCCACAAGTATTTATGGATTATGGAAAATGTAGATGCAATTTTACAGGGTCGGAGAGGAGGGGCTGTGGCTGAGGAGGTGCGAAAATTGCGACCAACCGGCTCCACAGAGAGCGCAAATATGTGGCGCTCAAGCAAAAACTCAATGCGGGGTGCATTGTTTCTTTCCACTAGAGTCTTTGCTCCCCTCCTTCTCCGATTTGTACCGATACACTAGTGTGTCCGGAAGAGGGGGGGGAGAGAACCAGCCTGTCGCAGGGGGGCGACAGACGCATTAGCGGAGCCCTATCGGAGCCGGGGGTGTTGCTCCGAGCTTCAGCGGTCTCACTGGTTCTCTCCGCTTGGTGAGATGACGGGAACCTATACTTTGGCTCTGAAACCGTCGTCTCAAATTAAGCCTTAAACTGCATCTACTACACTGCTTTTGAATTTTCCTACCTACACAAAATGGTGGACTACTTCTAGCAGTACTTTTATTATACTCGGGATTTGATTGGCAGGCAACTTTATGCGCCACTCTATTAATCATGTTTGGGCTATCTACAATACATGAATTAATTTCATGGACTCTGGGAAGTGTTGGTAACCTAAGAAATTTAAGAGACGGAGAGCAGGAAGAGAACGCAGCGCGCACGGGGGGCTGGATGCTGCCGCGCTCTCTTCCGCTTCTTTGCAGCATCTCCGATGGAGGGGAGTAATCACAGATTCCGCAATCCTCAAGACTTCGGAGAATCAGGCAGACGCCAATCACCTCTCAACATCGACTTTCGTGAAAAACCACGATGTCCTTTCTCTCGCAAAAATTAGATGCGTTCCGCGTTCAATTTTTCACCGACTGATTCTGTAAGTCCATCAAGAAGTTTTGTAACTTCTTCATCGCGCATGGTTTTTTCATAGCTAGCTATAGAGATACCGAATGTGACTTGCTTATAGTCTTTGTCATCTTCTTTTTGATAAATATCTTTGGTAACAATATTCAGCCGCGTATGATCGGGCTTATTCTTGCGGAGATATTCGGTTACGAAACCGAGAAGTTTCACGTGGCTCACCGTCGTGGGTACTTTTAGGGTTATGTCCTGCATTACTTTAGGGAACTTGGATAACGCACTGTATGAATACCCATCCCGGGCAATTTTCATTATTGCTGAAATATCAATTTCAAAACCAGCGGTATGTTCAGGAAGCTTTAGATTTTTTCGTATACTCGGCTTGAATTCACCAATGATACCAAGAAATTCGCCAGTCTTACGGTTTTTCACATATGCCGACCGTGTACTTTCATAGGGCTTCACAATGGGTACGTCCGGCACTTCAGTAATGACCTCAAGCTCTGTTTCGATACCAAACGCATGGAGCGTATATTGTAAAAACTTCTGTGCCTCATAGTAAGCTGCACCAGTTTTTTGCAGCTTGTCGTTTGCGGTATATACAAGTGCGAGCGTATCAAATTCCTTTGGCAGACCATCTTCACCGTCATCAGCATGAAGCAATATATGGTTTTTACCCATTTCAAAAAGTGCAAATTCATCGTACCCAGACTTAATATTCTGATGCACCTTATCCAGTAAGCTGGGAAGTATGTTTATACGATAATATTGCAGGCCAGGACTTAAAGCATTACTCAATTGAAATGCTAGGTCTTTATTTTGGCCCATTTTTTCGAGCAAATCGCCATGAACAAAGCTATATGTCAGAACCTCGTTTGCTCCAGCGCGGCTCAGTACATTTCGAATTTTTGCTTTAGTTTCTAGAAGCGGATTTCGCTGTGTTGGCGTGGTAGTTCGCTTCGGCAGTTCTAGCGGAAGTTTATCAAAACCGTATAGACGTCCAACCTCTTCCACGATATCTTCAGGAATCTCAATATCTGTCCGCCAAAATGGTGCTATGACCTCTAATTCTTTATTCGTGTCATCATAAGGACTAGCAATAATCTCCGTATTGCGTAATATACGACAGACTTCATTTGGCTCTAGGGTTATCCCTAGTCGCTTGAATATAAAATTAAGCGGAACCTGAAACGCCTCTTTATTTGTTTCAAAGGTGATTGCTTTCTCACCTTCATAACGATGCGTAAGGAGAGCAAAGGACGTTTTCACTATATCAACAACATCGCTTGCTACCTGTGCTGATGCAAGACCCTTCAGCATATCAATTGCCTTAAAGTACACTACTTTGTTTTGGGTTGGGCTTTGACCTTTATTAAAGCGGGTCACGGCATCAGTAAACAAACCGTGGGCCATGCTCGTACGGCGGATTGAATACATATCAAAGTTAGCACACTCTAAAATAATGTTCTTAGTATTTTCATCTACTTCGGTATCAGCACCACCCATAACACCACCAAGGCCAATGGGTTTCGTGGCACTTGCAATGAGAATCGCTTCTTCACGCGGTTCAATTTCTTTGCCACCGAGAAGTGTTATTTTTTCACCCTTATTCGGCTTGCGTACTACAAGTGTAGCTTTATCTCCGCCGTCAATAGCCTTTACTTTGTCGTAGTCATAAGCATGTAACGGTTGGGCAGTCAGCGCCATAATATAATTCGTAATATCCACTACATTATTGATTGGACGGATACCTACGCGAGATAAGTAGGATTGTAGCCAAATTGGGCTTGGTTTTATCTCTACCCCGCTCATCGCCACTGCCATAAACCGTGGCGCGAGTTCTGGGATTTCATTTCGTACTTCTAAAGGCAAAGTTTCACTTGATTTTTCTACCACATCTTTAAGTGGTTCTAAATACCAGTCCGGTGAAGTGAATTTATGGCCTAAAATACCTGCAATTTCACGAGCTACGCCAAGTTGTCCAAAGCAATCCGGACGGTGGGTAAACATTTTGTTTTCAATATCAATAATGTAGTCGTCGAGCTTATATACTTCGGCGAACGGTTGGCCAGGTTGTGCCTCTTGGTCAATCTCTAAAATGCCGTCATGGTCTTCGTTGATAGCTAGCTCTTTGCCGCTTGCAAGCATGCCGTTACTCACCACGCCGCGAAGTTCGCGGGCTTCAAGCGTAAACGGATCGCTTGTATCATAGGTGCTTGGTACAACTGCTTTTGGCGGAATCCATGCCACCAGTAAGCCCTCACGTACATTTGGCGCACCGCACACTACCTGTACATGGCCGTTTTCGTCCCTATTGACGTCAGGCGTAATACTATTATCGTCAATAATACATACGCTTAACTTATCAGCATTGGGATGTTTTTCGCATGAAATTACTTTAGCAACAACCACACCTTTATATTTGGCGCCAATATCTATAACTTCCTCAACAGCACCAAGCTGCGCGCCAATCTTAGTCACCAACTCATCAATGGGCGGTAACTCAAAATCTACATATTCTCTTATCCAGTTAACGCTTACTTTCATGTAATAATCTCCTCGAGTAATTCAGGGAACTCTTCCGTACCTAAATCGTTGTAGGTAAAATGCTGCTTTCCTTTTAATTCAATATACTGCACACCCGGAAGCTCGTTTCTTAATATATCTGCAGACTTTGTTATAGTGTCATAGTCGTTATCCGAGGCAATAATCGTAAATTTGGATGCCTGATCAATGATTCCTTTTCTAATTATGAAGTCGAAGAAATTACCTGCTCGTTCTTCCTTGGTTGGATTTATCCAAGGAGCAACTAAAATTATATGACGTACTCTTAAGTGCGGATGTTCTGAAAAGTACCTGACAAGAAACCCCCCACCGCAGCTATGTCCAATCAAAATTGTAGTCTCGTCAATATCAAAACGCTCAAACTCCCTTTTCCATACACCGTATTCAGGTGCGTATGAATTAGGGATTTCAACCGCAACGGTGAAAATATCTCTTATCTGCAGCTCTTTGGAAATCCATGGAAACCAATGACTATTACTCATGGTAGGGTACTCGTTAGAGTAGTACTCCTCTTTTGAAGGCATTCCATGAATTAATATTGCATTATTCATACGAATTGCCTCAAAAATTCCAGCTTGCCGCTTTGGAAATGGCGGATATCTTCAATACCGTTTTTCATCATGACCATACGTTCAATGCCTTGGCCCCAAGCAAAACCGGTGTAAATTTCTGGGTCAATACCAGCCATTTTCAGGACATTTGGGTGGATCATGCCGCAGCCCAAAAGTTCAAGCCACTTTTGCTCTTCACTATCATCTTTACGAAGAATTGCTGGACGTTCTACAGCAAGTTCAAAACTCGGTTCAGTGAACGGAAAATAGAACGGTTGTAATTTGACTTCCAGATTTTCGCCGAAATATTCATTCAGATAGGTCTTGAGCGTTGCAATAAGCATACCAGCATGCACGCCTTTATCTACGTAGATGCCTTCGATTTGATGGAAAGTATGCTCGTGCGTGGCGTCCAGGTCTTCGTTGCGGAATACGCGGTCAGGAATAACTACAGCAATTGGCTCACCCTTTTCCAGCTTTTCTTTATGAGCCTTCAGTACTCGGTGCTGCATGGTGCTGGTATGCGCAGGTGCAACAAGCGGGTTGCCGTTTTTGTCTTTTTGCAAAGTCATAAACGTATCATAGTCATCACGTGCCGGATGGCCTTCTGGAAAGTTTAGCGAGGTAAACATGTGGTATTCGTCGTCAATTTCTCGCGAACCGACCGCCTCAAAGCCCATCCGGTAGAAAATATCTGTGATACGCTCTATTTCGGTAGTCAATGGATGCTTGCTGCCAGTTTCAGTCGGCAACAATTTCGGTCGTTTATCTGCCGGTACATTTACGTCAAATGGCGCCGTTACGTCAATCGGTGGCAATGCCTCAGCTTGTTCTTGATGTTCAGTAACTAGTTTTTGTAGTTCTTGCTTCAAACTATTTATTTCTTGGCCAAAGCTTGCACGCTGTTCATTTGGCAAGGTTGGAATTTCAGCATAGAGCGCTTTTAATTCCACAGCTTTTAATATATCCGCCTTGTTTTCCAGCTCGTTGAACCGCTGTTTGAGCACGTCAGCAATTTCTGCAATTTTTGGATTTTGATAACTCATATGCCACCTAGTATATCAGAGGTCAGTTAATCTGTGCACCGCAGATAGCATTAATTTTATACACAAGCATCGTTGTATATAACACATAAGTATTACCAATAAACGAAGAGTAAACTAGAAATCAATAAAGAGGGGTGTAATATCGGGGGTATTTATTATGGTTGTTTATAAAGGAGAAGTGCTTAAAGGATTGATGCCTAAGGATTTCCCGGACCACCCTTTTAGTGCTCTATTACAAATTAACCGCTTTATGTTTCATGCAACTGTAAATAACGAAGCAGTCGGCCCAAATACTTATGTTGCTGAAGTGGATCCCTCACATCCATGTGCATCGATTGGCAAAGTTGGAACATTTCACCTTCACGAAATGGAGCTTGGTGAAGTTGTGGTTCTACCTCAATAGTACGCTATAATTTAGGTATTATGGCGAATTTTAGTTTTGACGCAGTCAGTGAATACGACAAGGCAGAGATGAATAATGTCTTTGACCAAGTGCAACGCGAAATTGCTTCACGGTACGACTTTAAAGGCACCCCTGCAGAAATCGAGTGGCTTAATAGCGACAAAACGGGCCTGAAAATTACCGGTAGTGGCGAATGGCAAATTGATGCAATATTAGATATTGTTCGCAAAAAACTTGCCACACGTAGCCAGAGCCAAAAAGTGTTAGACACCTCTAAAGAAATTACTGAGAGTAATCTAAAGGCAACTCAAGAAGTGCCGTTTAAGCAAGGCCTAGACCAAGAAAAGGCCAAGAAAATTACCAAGCTCATCCGTGATGAATACCCTAAAGTAAAGACCCAAATCCAAGGCAACGCCGTACGTGTAACAAGCAGCAGTAAAAACGATCTCCAAGCTGTTATTCAATTACTAAAACAGCAAGACTTTGATTTCCCAATCCACTTTACTAATTACCGCTAATGGCTATACTGTAGGTCATGGATAAACCCGATGACGCTTTAGAAAAAAATACAGCGCCGCCCGAAAAACAAAAACCCCACACCGTAGAACAATCAAAAAAGCTCGATGAAGCCGCAAAAGATATACTTTTGCAAAATGACCGTGGCCATTACACTGTACCTGCCGCGAACCTGTATCCGCACCAATGGCTTTGGGACAGTTGCTTTATTGCAATTGGTATTCGCCACTACGATATTGACCGGGCAAAGCTGGAAATTCTAAGCATTCTTCGCGGCCAATGGACCAACGGCATGGTACCGCATATGATTTTTAATAACGAACCAAAATACCGACGCGACCGTAATATTTGGCGCAGCTGGGTCAACCCGCACTCACCCGACGACGTGGTTACCAGTGGTATTACCCAGCCACCCGTATTAGCTGAAGCTGTGCAGCGCATTGGGCAGTCTATGTCACTCCCAGAACGACGCAGCTGGTATAAGATGGTTTGGCCTGCACTGCTTGCTTATCATGAATGGCTGTACTATGAACGTGATCCGCACGGCGAAGGCTTAACGCTTCAAATTCATCCATGGGAAACTGGCCTTGATAATACACCGCCATGGATGCATGAATTACATGAACATATACTACCGACATGGGTCCGAGTAATTCGAGCAACGAGGCTTGATGGGCTGATCCGCTTTATACGCCGCGATACTCGTTTTGTGCCAGTGGACCAACGTTTTGATAACGTAGAGGCTATGACGCTCTTTAGTGTCCAGCGTCGCTTGCGTCGCAAAGCTTACGAAACTAATAAGGTATTAAACCATTCATTATTTACTGTAGAGGATTTGGCATTCAACTGCATACTTATCCGTGCAAATACTATCCTGCAAGAGATTGCTAAGAGCATCCGTGAAGAAATTCCTGCCGAACTCTTAGGGCGCTTTAAAAAAGCCGAAAAGACCCTGGAAGAACTTTGGGAGCCATATGCCCAAGAATATTTCTCCCGTGATTTCATCACCCATAAACTTATGAAGCAGTCTAGCGTTGCAAGCTTATTGCCCTTATATGCCGGATGCATTACAAAAGAACGCGCCGCAATACTAGTTAAAAGCCTAGAGAATGAGCATTTATTCGGTTCAGCATATCCTGTACCGACCGTACCTGTCAGTGCTCCGCAGTTTGATGCTGATAGGTACTGGCAAGGCCCAGCTTGGGTCAATATGAACTGGATGATTATTGACGGACTTAAACGCTATGGGTACAAAGACCATGCCCAAGCCCTTCGTGAAACTACACTGGAAATGGTTAACAATGGTGGATTTTATGAATACTTCAACCCACTCACCGGCGAACCACTCGGCGTACCAGATTTCAGCTGGACCGCCGCCCTTACACTTGATTTACTTCACAAGAAGTAGCCTGTGGGTATTATTTAGAACGATACTCAACTCTATAGATAACAGCTGCGACACTTGCTATAAAACTTATTAGAAATGTAATGGCACAGCCCCAAAATGATATATAGTAAATTGAATTCCAGAGATGATTTTCGTTATGCGGGGAGTAAACATAGCTTAGCTCGTATAACACGCGGAAAACTATTAATAATACTACGCTCATTAACGCCAAAATTGTAATACGTCTTTTATATACAGCGTTAGCACCGTATCTTGTAGCGTACGCTGTAATAAACGCCGACAGGAACAAGAATGTAATTATGTTGCTTATAAGAAAGAGGCGAAAATATGTATTTGCTTTAGCTTGGTAAAATTCACTTCTTGATACACCGGATATTTCACTCCCTAAGCAGTGGTCCTCAAGTAGCTGGCCCGTACCAATAGCATGGTCTATTTTTTCAACACATCCTCCGTTGTAACTTATCAAGCCCCAATTCACACCTGTTAGTGCCAAGAAGGTTAAAAATAACCCAGCAAATAGCCTCACTTTTATTTTCTGTATCTTCTCTATACTGGACGTAGACGCCTCACCCATATTACTCATCTTGTTGAGGTTTTTCGAGGAGGAGGGGTTCGACGCCGGGAGATTTTTCAGCGATACGAACGATATCTTTGTCTACTTTTTTGAGTTCTTTGTGGGCATTGTTGAAGTGATTTACCGTCGTGCCTAAGCTGCCGCCAAGCTTTTGCATAAGCTGCTCGTAGGTGTTGATATGTCTGCCTAATTCCCCCACCCGTATTTGGATTTCTTTGGCTTGTTCTTCTATCTGCAAACTTCTCAGCCCTTGCAGCACGGTTTGTAAATATGCCATAAAGGTAGTTGGACTCACAATAATGACATTTTTGTCCCGAAATGCATACTCTATGAGATCCCGTGCGCTGGTATTGGTACTGCCGACTTTATTAATGAGCAAGTCATAGTAGATTGCCTCACTTGGAATGAACATGAAGGCATAATCCATAGTCTTTTCCTTAGGGCGGATATATTTTGAGGTTTCGTCAATACGTTTTTTGAGGTCTTCTTTAAAAAGCTTAACGAGTGCTTCGCGCCTTGTTTTATCGGTTTCTTCAATAAGACGATTATAGTTTTCAAGGCTGAATTTACTATCTACGGGCAACAATTTGCCTTTCTCCAGTATTACCACTGCATCAACAATTTCGCCGTCTTTAAACTTATACTGCAACTTAAACCGCTCAGGCGGTAAAACATTTTCAAGCACCTGGGAAAGGTAGTATTCCCCGAGCACCCCACGTTGCTTTGGGTTCTGCAGTACGTTCTGAAGGGTCTTTAGCTCTCCTGCCACATCAACTACCCGCTTATTGGTATCGTCAAGCTTGGTAAGACGCTCGGTGACTTCGCTAATCAGTTTGCTGCTGGCGCTAAATTGCTTCGTGATAGACTCACGCATCATTTCTTGGTTTTTATCCATACGGTCAGTAATTTGTGTCTGGAGATTATCTTTGAGGTTTGTAATATCGTCACTGAGCTTGGTTAGGTCCTGCTTTAAAAGTAAGGCGGCTTGGCTATCTTCAGCGGGCCTGTTTTGTTGGCGCAATAAAAGTACAACCAACACCACACAAACAATAACGAGCCCAATTACCACAAAAATCATAGTCATATTGTAGCAGTCCCAGGTATACCTTGCTACAATGAGGTTATGTTTTATGTTGCCCAAACAGAGAGTGGCTTGGATAAGATCAGCAATAACCTTGAGGATGTAACCGGCAAAATTTTTAACCTTGAGTCATTGACCTTGCTCGCCGCCTTACTTTTAAGTGCTTTCCTCATCGGCCGCCTTATTGCCCTTATATTGCGCCGGGTAAACAACATCCTGAGCAGGCGCGCTGATAAATCGCCTAATTTACTGACTGTTGAAAAATATCGGCGGGCAGAAACAATTATTGTGATTTCAATAGCACTCATTCGTGTATTCTTAGTTGCCCTTGCCCTATACCTCTGGTGGGTCCTAGAGCACCCCGGTCAACAGCCAACTGCAATTATTGGTGCGAGTGCTATATTTGCCGTGCTTGCAGGCGGTGTATTCAGCCCAGTGCTGCGTGACTTGGCAAGCGGCAGCATGATGATGACTGAACATTGGTTCGGCGTTGGTGACCATGTGAAAATTGAGCCGTTCGGCGATATGCAAGGTGTAGTGGAGCGAGTTACATTACGTTCGACTCGTATTCGAGGCATCAACGGTGAGGTAGTCTGGGTAAACAACCAAAATATCCAAGCAGTCCGTGTAACCACCAAGGGCTTACGAACTATTGCCATTGAGTTATTCGTATCTGACCCTGAGGCAGGTAAACGCCTGATTGACGCAACAGATTTACGCCTGCCAACCGGGCCGCTCATGGTGGCAAAACCTTTGAGCATTATGGAGGTCAACGAAGTTGGTCGTGAAGGTCATAGTATGTGGCATATTACCGCCATAGCCCAAACCGCGCCAGGACGTGAATGGCTGATTGAAAAGTATGCCGTTGAAGTTATCCAAGAACTCGATGCAAAGCGCAAGAATCCAATCTTAAAGAGCGAACCGATTGCCCGTTTTGCCGATAGCGTAGCTGAACGCAAATTTGCCCAAGCCATCAAGAACGCCCGTAAAGCACCTACAAAACGCAATATTACTGCTCAAATCCAACAAGCAGCCAAAGAGGCAAAAGAAAGAAGCGAAACCCGTAAGAAACGCAAAGCTCCAAGAAAAATTATTTAAACTGTATTATTCGTGATGATCATGATCGTCGTGAGAAGTTCCCTCACTAGAGTGTGTATGGCTGTCTTCAGTATGTCCATGCTCTGCATCAATATAATCATGAGCAAGTGTAATAGATAATGCTACCACCACCAGACCAACTACCAGTAATATTGATTGAATGTCAAATATTTTCTTATGGTCAGTGTCTTCGTGAAGTAGTGGGATAATATCGCTAAGTGCAATGTATAAAAGAAAACCAGCGCTGATACCCAACAGAAACCCAATAGGCAATTTATCCGCGTCACCAAGCAAATAAGTGATGACTGCCGCTACTACTGTAGCCAGTGCGCTTAATAAGTTAATGAGGAGCACTTTTTTGCGGGCTACACCCTTTTTTAATAGCAAGCCAAAGTCACCTATTTCCTGTGGTATTTCATGGGCTGCTACCGCAATTGTCGTAACGATACCGGTTGGAACGCTCACCAAAAATGCAGCAGCAATAGCCACACCGTCAAGTGCATTATGTAATGTGTCACCAGCAACAATCAGTGGTACTGATGGGTCTGATTTCTCGTGTTGGTGATGATGGTGAAACCACCGTAAAAATCTTTCAGCAAAGAAGAATAACAGAATACCTATCAGTGTTGCCATTAAAACAGTATTGGCAGATGATTCTCCTAAACCCTCTTTTAGAAGGTCTAGGAAAACTGCAGCCAGTAAGGCGCCAGCTGCAAATGGCGTGGCGTAAAATGCTAATTTCTGAGCGATACTTTCTTTACGAAGTAGAATAGCTGCGCCAGCAAGCGATACTACACCACCTAGAAATGAGAATAATAGAACATATACAAACGTTGTCATTCGTCATAAATCATACCGTAAAGTTGTTTGCTATTGCAATTTTGTCGCAATTTATTACAATATTGAGATGACTACCGCTCAAGATCTCTTAAACCAAAGACTGAAACTGTATGGTTTTAGTGTTACGAAAGCTCGTTTAGGTGTCTTTAAGGCACTTGAGAATAATGAGCCTCAAACAATGGATCAGATTGTTAAAAAAGTTAAAAATACGGTTAACCGTGCGAGCGTTTACCGTGTCATAGATTTGTTTGAAAAATTAGGTGTGGTGCAACGTATTCAAATAGGTTGGAAGTATAAGCTTGAGCTATCAAATGAGTTCCAAGAGCATCACCACCACGTTATTTGTATGCAATGCGGCCGTATAAAATCATTTAGGGAGCCGGAGAACCTCGATTATTTACTAGGTAAAATTGCGGAACGTGAAAACTTTACGCTGCAAAACCATCAGCTTGAGCTACAGGGCATTTGCAGTGAATGTCAGGCCAAAGCATAGACCCCAGCCGATATCTTCGCCAGGGTCGTTGGAGCCTCGCGCTCCTATCTCCATAATACGCCCGAAACGCTGCATTATATGTGATATTAACGACATACGAAAGTTAAGATTTATGCTAATCTGAACTTTTTACGGATTGCGTCCGGCAATAAGTGAAACACGCATACAATGCCAAGGCCGACCGCAAGACCACCGATAATATCCAGCGGAAAGTGTACTCCTAAGTACACTCGAGACCATCCTACTAAAACCATTAAAATGATTCCTGCGATGCGCAATGGCCATGATATATACGGCCAAAGCGTACATACGATTGCAGTAATAACCGCCATGTGTCCAGATGGAAAGCCCATGCCGCCTTGTGAGGCCCGTAAAATAGCATCTGCCGGTAACAATACCTCTGGTCGTGCGCGGCCGATCACATGTTCAGCAATAAACACTGTTACGTAGGCTGTTGCAGCTGGAACGGCGATACGCCAAGCCGCCCAGAAATATTTTTTAACCAAGAATAGTGCTGCCGTAATGAACACAGCCGCCCATACAATATCACTCGATATACGGGCAATCGTGGTTATAAAACTTGGCGGCTGCCAACCATTGATGGCGTCAAATGTACTGCGCTCCCAGCCTGTTACCGTACCTGCTGAAGCCATAATTGTTGTCATGACAAACACGAGAAGAGCCATGAGACCGAGTAATCCATAGAGCTTACGGTCTGGTTTTTTTTCTTCATTTTTTTTCTTAGAAAGTTTTTGTATATCAATCATCTCAACTAGTCTAGCATGTTTGAAAGTAAGTACTTCACGTTTTTTTGGATCTTCAGTGATAAGTTCATATATTAGTTGGCCTGCCCTGGGTGAAACTCGATGAATCTCATCGATCTCGTAAAAACGGAGGTATTTTGATGGTCGGAATATATGCTGCAGGTTCTTTTTAAGAACTAACACGTCATACTTACCGTACACCACGTCAGTCGGCATACGCAGCCGATGTAGTTTATTCAGTGATTGCTGCTGCATAATGGTATTTCGAAGGCTTAGCTCAAACGGCTGCCACGTACGTTCATCCAGTACGAAACCTGCCACCTTTGAGGCAGTCCGGCCTAACACCTTGGCATACCATAAGGTCGCCTTAGGGTGCTCGGCAAGGTAACGAAATGTAGATAGGTAAGCTTGGCGACGAAAATCTTTAACAGCAAGATTCGGTACTGCACTATAGACCGGCATTTGGTACAAAATCAGATGTTTTACCCGCCACGGGTATTTGCGAGCAATATGTGCTGCCACCAAACTACCCATGGAGTGTCCGACCAAAATAACTGGCCGAGTAATCCGCATTCGCCGCAGCGTGGCCATGACAGCTTTTGCGTGGTCGTCTACCGAATACTCTAGCCAATCAGGTTGCGGAGATTCCCCGAACCCCAAAAGATCAAATGCAATAGTTCTGTATTTCTTTTCATCTAAAAGGTCGGCGACGTAGTGCCAGTTTTCACCGGTAGAGGCGATACCATGCAGAAACACTACCGGCTGGCCGCGACCTTTGTCTATTCGCTTAGCCAATGAATAAGGCCGACGCATAACTTTATGCCAATAATAATCAAGCCAAAGCATAATTACTATAAATTATACGCGACACGCAGGTATAAATCCTGGTTCTAAGCTTTTTGTTGCTCTGAGGCGTTAGCCTTACGTGAGGAGAGGATAGCTGAACCAATCAGACCAATACCGACAATTCCAGCAATCACTTCTGGCACATGCCAGAAAATGCCAAGAAGGAGTACTGCGGCTAACACAAATACGGTGTAATGTGCGCCGTGTTCGAGATAGCGGTAGGCATGCAGCGTGCCCTTACGGACCATATAGATGGTTAGTGAGCGAACCCAGACCGCACCAACGCCAAGACCAAGCGCAATCAGCAGCACCTCATTCGTCACTGCAAATGCTCCAATTACGCTATCGAATGAAAAACTTGCATCTAACATCTCAAGATATAAGAAACTTGTAAATGCTGCCATACCTGTTTGGGCAGCAACCTTTTTCGTGCCGCTTTCTTTATCTTTCTTAGTTTTCATATTTTCAAAGAATCGTATTAATGCATGCATGAGTGTATATGTTGCGATACCGATGCCTCCGGCAACAATCGTTTCCTTAGGATGATGATTAAATGGCAGAATACTCAGGACTACCATGACTACAATTGCTACGGCTGCGGGCGCCCAGAAGGTTGCATAATTCTGCAGGCGTTTTTCAAGCTGTTTGAACCAGAGTGTTTGGCGGCTGTCATCAAGGAAAAAATGCAATGCCAGCATTAACAAAAATGCTCCACCAAAGGCAGCAATTTGCGGATGGGCTTCAGTAAGCTCTTTAGAGTATTCATCCGGATGGTTCAAGGCAAGGTCAATAACCTCTTTTGCACCAAGTCCTGCGGTAAGCATGACAATGACAATAGGAAAGACCACACGCATACCGATAATCGCGATAAATATACCGACTGTTAGGAAGATATTCTGCCAGAACCGCGAAAGCCGGCCTAAAATTTTGGCATTAATAATCGCGTTCTCAAAGCTGAAGGTAATCTCTACTACTATTAAAACAAGTGTAATAAAGAGTGCCCCGAGACCAAAGCCCCAAAGCGCCGTAATAATTGCGGCAATAGTTACTGTTATTGAAAAGGCAAATATGCGCACTGGGGAATGCGGGTGTAAGTGTTTCTTCATCGTTCAGTAGTATATCATCTTTATCTTAAGATTTATTCCAATTCATGGATTCTGTCGTGGTCAAGGCCAAAATGGTGTGCCAGTTCATGCCAGAGCGTCTTATGGATTTCTTCTTGTAATTCTTTTAAATCATTGGCGTGCCAAGCTAATGGCAGTTTAAAGAGTGTAATTTTATCTGGTAACACGCCACTGTAATTATTATTCCGTTTTGTCAGAGGGATACCTTCGTACAGCCCGAAAAGCGTTTCGTTCCCACGTAATTCTAATTTTTTGCGCTGCTCAGGAGTAGGTTCATCTGCGATAACAATGCCAACATTTTTTACGTCATTCATCTGTTTTTCAAGCAGGTCCATGGACCGCCCCACCATCTTGGCAAATTGCTCGTCGGATACTTCAATCATCTTCACTATTTAGTATAGCGGAAATTACTTTTGGCGTTTGCGTTTATTGGGATCGAGTTCGCGCTTGCGGAGGCGAAGGTTTTCGGGAGTTACCTCAAGGAGCTCGTCATTTTCGATAAAGTCGAGACATTCTTCAAGGCTGAAGACTGTTGGTGGCGTGAGCTGAACGACACCATCACTGCTACTGCTGCGCATATTAGTGAGCTGCTTGGCTTTGCAGAGGTTAATTTCGAGATCTTCTTGACGGTTATAGAGTCCTACGATCTGACCAGCATAAATCTTTACTGCAGGCCTTATAAAAATAGTACCGCGGGCTTCAGCGTTTTGAATAGCATATGGTGTGGTTACGCCGGTTTCATGAGCAATGAGTACACCGTTACGCATTTGTTCCAGCGGTTGCCCAACTGGTTTATGAGCAACCACCAAACTATTCATGACGATAGTACCCTTAGTAGCAGTGAGGAGAATATTACGAATACCAAGCAACGCTCGAGTTGGTAGTTCGTAAACCAGTTTAGTCACACCTTTTGGACTCGCAAACTGCTCCTTCAAAGTTGCCCTGCGCTTACCTAATTCCATCTGTACGGTACCGACATGCTCGGCAGGTACTTCGACGATAAGTTCTTCAATTGGTTCGAGTGTTTGACCGTCTTTTTCAATGGTGACGACTTGCGGGCGGCCAACTTCAAATTCATAGCCTTCACGGCGCATGGTTTCAATCAGCACACTCAAATGTAATTCACCGCGGCCGCTCACCAAGAAGCCGATACCGTTATCTTCTACCCGAAGGCCGACGTTGGTTTCAAGTTCCTTCTCTAGACGTTCACCGATTTGGCGACTGGTATTAAATTCACCCTCCAGACCTTTGAATGGACTAGTGTTAGGACCAAGATAAATCTTGAGGGTCGGCGCCTCAACTTCAAGTACCGGCAATGCTTCAGGATTGTTTGCATCGGCAATAGTCTCGCCAATTTGCGCATCGCCAATACCGGTCAGTTGCACAATATCTCCAGCGATACCCTTTTCTACTTCAAACTTTGCCACCCCCTGGCTCATGAATACCTGTTCAACACGAGCTTTAGCTTGAGAACCATCTTTTTTACAAAGCACTATTTGATCACCACCTTTTACGTGGCCGCGATTAATTCGCCCTACGGCATATTTGCCTTTGTATGTGTCCCATGACAATGCTGTTACCAACATTTGGAAGGGTTTTTCCAACTCAACTTCCGGCGCTGGGATTTTATTAATAATGGCATCAAAAATAACGCTAAGGTCAGCATCCTCATCTGGGTTTACAGGAGGCGTATCCCACGATTTTCCTGCACGGCCAACTGCATAGTAAATCGGATAGTGGAGTTGGTCTTCATGCACCGCAAGTTCTAAGAATAGATCTGCCAACTCGTCTTCTACTTCTTTAATGCGTGCACCAGGCTTATCTATCTTGTTGATAACCACGATGGGCTTTAATTCTGCGGCCAGCGCTTTACCGAGTACGAATTTGGTTTGTGGCATCGGGCCTTCTTGAGCATCAACGATTAAGAGACAGCCGTCAGCCATATTCAGAGTCCGCTCTACCTCGCCTGAGAAGTCAGCGTGCCCTGGCGTGTCGATAATATTTATACGATAGTCATCATGTTGTACGGCCGTTACTTTGGCAGTGATGGTGATACCGCGTTCTTTTTCTTGATCACCGCTGTCCATAATGAGTTCCTGTGCCATTTCGGCTTGGTTTTCTCGGAATGTATTAGACTGTTTTAAAAGCCCATCAACGAGAGTGGTTTTTCCATGGTCAACGTGTGCAATGATCGCAATGTTGCGAATATTTTTTGGATCGTTCATAAAATAAAACGCGCCTTATCTCTGCGCGCCATCCTTTTCATACGTTATTATACTGTAAATCATCCCTTTTAGAAAGTACTGCCGCAGGGAATCAAAGTATAAGAATGCCGAAGCATTCGTACACTTGACCCCCTGCGAGGAGTTTTCCTTGGGCACATCACCAAGCGGTCTTTACTCCCGTAGACCGAGACAGTTCTTAAGCCGTATCTAGGGCTATTTTTTCTCCTTTACTTACGGACGATGAGGTGCTCGGAGCAACCAGTGCTGTCGCAACATCGCCAAAGTCTGGAACACTGTCAGCGAACTGAGAACGACAAATCCGACCATAAGGTAAGGTCTGATCGCAACCTGAACTTCTGGGCTTGTGAAGTATTCGCGGAAGTGAATCGCTACGAACACCACACCGGCAACCAGCATGATGCCCAAGGCTATGCCTTGGCCCAAGCGCGACTTGGTTTCACCCCGCTGGGCAGCATACTGCGCTTCCCAGCCATCTTTCTCCTGTACGGAGAGCCGACGGGACCACACTTGCACCCAGCCGATCAGCCGGACCCACAGGTAGATTTCCGTGGAAATCAAAGTGCCGGCGAGCACGACATCGATCACCCGATGTTGTGGTACACGCAGGGCGAGTCGGACGTTCAGAGCTGAGGCTACCACCGGTGGGATAACCCACAGCCAATTCCAGACGAACTGGTCAGTGGCCAGCGCCAGCGCGAGCAACGAAAAGAACAGCACTCGAACCAGCAGATCCGTAGCCATCTTCGCCTGCTGACGCCACAGAAAGCCCGCATGCCGCGTCTTCGTATGGTCGTCCTTACTGGTCAGAAGCTCTACCAAACCACCGTCCCACTTCAACCGCTGCTGACGGAACGTGTGGTAGGTAGGCATTCCGTCCACATAGGAACGGGCCCGAGGGGAGACCAGGGTCTTCCACTTCAGCTCCTGCAGATGCCATGTGAGCTTCATGTCTTCCACTTGCGTGGAAGGGTCCCACGGACCGAGGAGCTTGTATTCGTTGACCACCTGGGCCAACGCCTTCGGACGGAACAGTGATGCTTGTCCGCCCAGCACATAGGTAGATCCGCCTCGGTAGAACAAGTTCAGCAGCCAAGACGCCATGTCCTGCTTCTGCATCGCCGTCCACCAGCGAGCCATCGGTCCGGCATACTCCCCGGATGCGAGCTTCTGCTCATAGTGCGGATCAGCAGGATCCAAACGACGCTTTGACTTCGGCAAACGCATGGTGTACCGGCACATCACGCCGCCAATGTCAGGAGAACTCATGAGCTCTCTCCACAAGTGGCCAATGGCATTTGGTGCCAGCCGTGTGTCGGCGTCCATACCGAGGACCGCCTTGACGGATCTGCGGTATGCCAGCTGCTCGTCCGTAGGCTGAACTTCGTTCAGCTCCTGGTCGAGCTTGTTGCCATAAATCAACGCCCAGCCAGCATTCAAGGCTCCCACCTTGCGCTGTCTGTTGCCTTTGGTTCTGAAAACAAGCAGATTCAACCTAAGGTCAATGCCAGCTTGCTCGGCAATCTGCTCCGTACCGTCAGAGCAGTTGTCAGCAATTACCAGAACGTCCATCGAGACGCCTTCCGGCAAGTCCTGATCTGCCAGCCCTTCCAAGCAGTCCCGAATTCCCTGTGCCTCGTTATGCGCGGGGATCATCACCAGGATACGTGAAGCAAGCTTCACGCCCGACGAAACGTGGGCCACTTCTCTGTGGCCATCATCACCACGCAGCACCTTTATCAGCCGATGCATAAGACCAGGCTGAGCAATATCAATATCACTCAGTCTTTCAGCCTCTACCCACGGAAGCCCTTGCTTCTGAGGATCGCTTACTTTAACCAACGTGGTACTCACTACACTCCTTGTAGTTCGGGTGTTTCGGAGAAAACGAACAATGCAACCGAAATCGGCACATCTTTATTATTATATAATATATTACAAATAATACAATACTGTTTTATTACAACTTATCAATGCTTATGAATGGTACAATGGTGCCATGCGTACATCCGTAACTGCCTCTATAACTACTATTCGAGCTGTGGGGGTTGAATTACTATGGCAGCTTTTAAAGCCCTTACTGATTAGTGGCGGCATTGTCGCTATTGGCCTTATCACCTTTGGTGGCTGGCTTACTACTCAGCATGCACTCTGGTGGATACTTGAAATAATATTTATATCGTCTACGATGTTATTTATACTGCTTGCAATAATTACTAGGGTAATTTTAAAAATCCTCACACCCCAACAAAATATTGAACAAAGAAAGGCTATCCAAGCCTTTGTCGATAAACTACAACGCATATCCGATACGATTGGTATTTCGCGTTTCGTTTTATTTTTTAGGATCGTACGGGATATTATTTGGCCACGTGAACAAACATTTATCAAGCAAATCGCCGATGACTCCGCCACACTTCATACGGATTTCATTAAGCTTCAAAAGCTTTTTAATACCGATAAAGTATAGGTATCGCTCTTTTCACCTTAACTAGTATGGCGCAAGTATAAAGTCTCTTGAGTAGCCTTAAGCCATGCTGCGAATTTCACTAGCGTAGCTGTATTGCAATTTCTCTTGTATTTTCCTCACTGTCATCGAAAGCTTGTAGGCTACATACCACTAGCTCTCCTTTGCGATTTCGTGTGACAGCTAATGGCCCAGCCTGGAACGGATCAGTCTCGCTAGCTACTATGTGTACTTTCGACTCAACAGCCACATGCGTTGGGACTGTTTCACATGTCTCTTCATCTATTTTTATTTTACGTGGAGGCTGAAGACTATCTCCTGTGTGGTAAGCAGGAATTCGTCGAAAATCAGCCTGCGACACTCTAACGACTGTACCATCAGATAATTTAAATGCACCGGATTCAATCGTATAGCCAGATGTGTCAAAGGCTTTTATTCTAGCTGCCGCAGCCTCACGATCACGAGCTTTTTTATCGAGTAAAGCTTTTACGCCATATGAAACACCCCCAATAGTCGCTAGCAACATAGCAACTGCCCCGGTTCTAACCAGACGTGACCTTATTGCATTTTGGCGCTCTGCCTCAAGACTTCCTACAACATTTTCTGTTTTTTGCAGGCCTCTTCAAGCATGTGAACTATAACAGGGCTATCGAGGTCAACCACCTCGTTTCACATGTATGCAAAAGTTCCACGAAACACATCAAGGAATAGCGCATAATTTTCCGACTTACTTACATTAGGTTGAATATGCGCGTATATAATTTCTGCTTCTGGCATACCTACTGTCTGTCGCCACTTTTCAATCTCACCTGTATTAGTCACGGTTATATCCAAATTCGGTAATGTTTGATTGAATACTATTACATGATTATTACGTTTTAATCAACTATACGTCATCGTACTGATAGGAGCAGGCTGATTACTTAGGCTATACTAAGGGTATGGATGTGAGACCTTTGGCAGAACGGATGCGGCCGGAGACATTAGACGAGGTGATGGGGCAGACTCATTTGGTAGGTGGTGGCAAAATTATCCGAGAAATTATTGCTCAACGTACTCCAACCAGTCTGATTTTATGGGGGCCGCCAGGCAGCGGTAAGACTACCCTGGCACGTATTATTGCCCGCGAAACTGAAGCAGAATTTATTGAACTCAGTGCCGTCACTTCTGGCAAAGCTGATGTAACGAAAGTTATTGAACGTGCCCAGCAGAACCAGCGGCTAGGTATGCGCACTATTTTGTTTGTTGATGAGATTCACCGGTTCAATAAAGCGCAGCAAGATGCATTTTTGCCGCATGTTGAAGACGGCACTATTGTACTTATCGGTGCGACAACTGAAAACCCGAGTTTTGAAGTGATCAATCCGCTACTTTCACGTAGTCGTGTATTGGTGCTTGAGCCACTGGGTAAACAAGAAATTGTCTCTATCATCGAAAAGGCTGCCAAAGCTGAAAAACTTACGAAGAAAAAACTACCGGCAAAAAGTACCGACTTATTAGCTGAGCTATCCGGTGGAGATGCCCGTGCAGCGCTTGGTAACTTAGAACTTGCCATGCAGCTTGCTGGCACAAAATCTATAACGCCACAAATTGTGGAAACTGCCGCCCAAAGTCGCGTACCTGGCTATGACAAAAAAGGTGAAACTCATTACAACGTCATTAGTGCGTTTATAAAATCTATGCGTGGTTCTGAACCAAATGCAACGCTATATTACCTTGCCCGAATGCTGCAAGCTGGTGAAGACCCAAAATTTATTGCAAGGCGTATGATTATTTTTGCTTCTGAAGATATTGGCATAGCCGCACCTGCTGCTTTAAATTTAGCCGTTTCTACATTCCTAGCTGTCGAACGTATCGGTATGCCCGAATGCCAGTATAATTTATTTCACTGCGCCACGGTGCTCGCTAAAGCACAAAAATCCCGCGAAGTCGCTGATGCTATGAGTCAGGCACTTGCAGCCGCAAAAGAACATCCGGATTTGCCCGTACCATTATCTTTACGAAATGCTCCGACCAAACTTATGAAAGACCTGGGCTACAACAAAGGTTACAAATGGGAAGCAGGCTTTAAAGCCAAAGATGGATTCCTCCCGAACGAACTTAAACATCTAGATTTGTTCCATTAGGTTAACTGGCCAAATTCATGACCCAATCGTACTAAGTGCGATTTATTTCGTGCTTCTAGCTTTGCTACCAGTGGACGAACAATATTGTATTTCACTGTACGTGGATCTTTATGAAACTTTTCGCCCATCTGCCGATTATTCAACCCGTTCGCAATATATCCCAATGCTCTTGCTTGATGCTCAGTAAGGCGAGGTCCTGCTTCTTGCCTTCTTGCAATCGGAAGCTTACCTGTCTGGATTGCCCGATGAGTTGCAGCAGCTACGTTTGTTACTCTAAAAAAATCTTCCAGTTCAAGCCTGACCTCCTTAACTCTATCCTCGGTCAGTGACAATATATTTGCAATTTCGTGACATTGTCCCCCTAACGACCCTAAAACAAGTACACTTTCAAGGTCTTCTGGTAGTTCTTGGTCGTTTGCATGTACTTCCTCTATCCTATCGGGTGTATCAAGAGGTGTCTCAAGTACTTGTGGCATAAAAATATCCTTTCTCACACTCATCATGAGAAAGGATATTTTGTCAGGCTATTATATCTTTCCCAGGTTGACGTGGGCTAGATGGAGCACCTACTGCAAGGGCGGCCTTTTCGCGGGACTTGCAGGGTTGCTGGCAGGTCATAGAGCTAGGTCTCTCGCTGCCTCTTTATATTTTATTTACTTTGAAAGGCTCGGACACCAGTATAACAATCCCTTATATGCTTATCAAGCCTTCCACAAAACCTTGGAGTACTACCGCATGGTTAATTTGTGGGTCACGGGCAGCATACAAAAGCGTTACTGTTTTATGCTGTCCTTTTACATCCCTTAGTTTGTCTTGTAAGGGTTTGTTTTCTTCGAGTTCTATGAGATATTTTCGGCTAAACTCTTCGAACCGATCTGGCTTATGACTAAACCATTTTCGTAGTTCAGGCGAAGGCGCGGCATCTTTCAGCCATTCATCCAAAGCGGCGCTTTCCTTGGTGACGCCACGCGGCCACAGCCTATCTACTAATATGCGGTAGCCGTCACTGACTTTTGGTAAATCATAGATCCGTTTTATCTGAACCATACTGTAATTGTACGCTTACGTTATTATTTTTTCCCACGGCAAGCCATCTTTTCCAAAGTGGCCGTAGGCGGCGGTTTGCAAATATATCGGCTGTTTTAGATCAAGCTGCTCAATAATATTTTTTACTGATGGCACCAACAACTCTTTTGCAAATTTCTCTATAGCTGCCTGTGGTTTCTTGTTGGTGCCGAAAGTATTGATCGTAAAATTCACCGGCTCTTTCGCACCAATATAGTAAGCAAGCGCAACTTCAGCTTCATCAGCTAAATCTGCCGCAACGATATTTTTCGCAATATACCGTGCTGCATACGCGCCTGATCGATCCACTTTACTTGGATCTTTGCCGCTAAATGCGCCGCCACCGACCCGAGCGAACCCACCATATCCGTCCACTACGATTTTACGGCCAGTCAGTCCGGCATCACTGCTTGGGCCCGGCTGATGCCATACACCTGTGCCGTTTACGACAATATTCTTTTCAGCAATCGTGAATCCATACCGTTCTAACACTGGCACAATAATTGTATTGTATATGTCCTGGCGGACCCGCTGTAACGATATTTTTTCACTATGTGGTACTGCGATAGTCACATGCTCTACAGCTACGGGCTTCCTGTTCTCATATCGTATGACCACCTGGGCTTTGCCGTCTGGTCGCAAATGAGGTAATTTCTTCGTTTCCCTGGCTTCATCAATGGCTTTCGTAAGCGCATGCGACAGCGCGATTGGCAGAGGTAAGTATTCTGGTGTTTCATTATTTGCATAGCCAAACATTAACCCTTGGTCCCCTGCACCATTGTCGTCAACACCTACCGAAATCTCAGGCGACTGTTCGTGGATGTAATTTTCTATTGGTGATTGATCACTAAATCCCCAGGCCGGTTCGGTATAGCCAAGTCGAACAATTTGTTCTTTAGCAATCTTCGCAAAGTCAACCTTAGCCGTAGTATTCACTTCCCCAGCCAAAATCACACGGTTAGCTGCTACAAGCGTCTCAATAGCTGTTCGGCCATCTGGATCTTTAGCAAGCACCGCATCGACAATTGCGTCGCTAATCTGGTCAGCAACTTTATCCGGATGTCCGGCGCATACTGATTCGCTTACGAACCGTGCAACCGCATCAAGCTTAGACTGCGGAGAAGTTGCAGGTGCTTTCTGAAGCCTTTGTTGTAGTCCCGTAATTGATTGGACTGCCGTCTTTTTCTGATGGCTGCTCGTAATATTTGACATAAAAATATCCTTTCTGCCGATATGCGAACGGAAAGGATATTTGTTCCAAGAGAATCGAATATCTTTCCCGCGATCATTACTCGGCGGGCTAGATGGAGCACCTTGCCAGTTGCTTTAGACTGGTAGGTTGCTGACAGATCAACGAGCTAGTACTCTCCCTGCACTCTGTATATTCTTATTGTTAAGCCCTTTTATGATAGCGAGCTATTTCGCTTTTGGCAATAGTAATACTAGTGTGGAGTGTGTCTATTATTTTGTGAGGAGACCTCAGAGGGATTCATATAATAATGTATGAGCACTTTCGGTTCTCTATGAGGAGGCGTAAAGATCCTTTGTTCACGCCTAAACTCCCCTGCAGGCAAAGAGTTATCAATAGTAACGTTTGGCTCTTCAGGAAATGGTATCGATATACCTTCGCTCACCTCTTTATTGCTTGCTCCCGCCGCAATACTCCCAGTTTCTAAGTCAGCTACAGTAATTGATAGCTTCGCTTGATAACCACAGTCATCAGCACCAGTATTCTGACCTCTACCGCCGTCAGTTGGGGCATAATCATCTTCATCTACACCAAGCAGCAGCTCTTGCCTCATAACCCACCTTCGTAAATAAGCCGCTATGCCTCTATGGAAGCTTTCGCGCCAGCTTGGATCTTCAAAATTAAAAGCTGGTTGTGGCTCGTGCATACCATGATGATCTGCCATAATAGCTAGATTATATCATGATTTAATATAAAAAGCTAGAGTTTATTAATTTTTTCTTAATTCAGGGGTTTTACCTTGAGCAGCGTCTTGAGCAATGGTGTCAGCGTTACTGTAGGTAGTTTCTAATGATTGGATTTGGGGCATCACAACCGCATTAAAAATGTAGGCGGGAGTAAAAGCCAAGAAAAATACAAACAATCCAATAAAAATCGCTCTCATTCAAGACAAAATACCATAATACATCCAAAAGAAAAATTGGTTACGCTTTCTTTTTCATAAAATTTGGTATATTTGATAGTTTTTTGTATAATTTCCCCTGTTATATACACCTGATGGGGATTAGCCAAGTGGTAAGGCAGTGGGTTCTGGTCCCATGATCGGGGGTTCGAATCCCTCATCCCCAGCCACGATTTGCACCAAACATGACCGTATTGCATAATATGCTCTGCTAATCTGTTGGGTATAAATCGAGTAAAGCAAAAATCGACCGAAAGGTCGATTTTTTTGTTCGAATCCCATAACCTATCCTAATCTGTTCAAAGGTGGGTCTAGAACCTGGTCTACTCTTATGAGCTTGCGATCGTGTAGTGCAAGTTTAACGTCCAGATTTCTGATTAGCCTTGTCTTCTCGAATAAAGAGCCCTCGTGAAGCACATACTTTATATAACTACTACTCACTTTGTCCTTACTCATGCGAGGATTGGTGATACGAGCAATCTTCTCATATTTTTGGATTGCTGATACCAGTCCTGGCTCCAGTTTCATATGATCCGCAATAAGCGTGGCGCTTAGCCTAGTGAGTTCTTCGACTATTGTCGACTCATATACGAATGGTTCTTTGCATGTATAGTCGACCTGTCTTGAACAGTGATAATAAACATGCCTGCGCTTATCGCCACTTTTGAGCTTCCTAAACTTTTCTTCTCCGACGATACTGGATCCGCAAGAGTAGCATTTCAGAAATTGCTTGTAGGGAAACTCTTTGGAGCCCCATTTTGGCTTGAGCGGGACTATTAGCGCATCCTCCTTTCAGAATTATCTGTCTTTTTTGAGGTTTAGTTTTCGCGACGACGGTAGCGTAAATAGTATTTTGTAATAATAGTTTGATAGATGATTGCCTGAGTACAGCCCACAATTAATGGTGGTGCGTCAACTAGAATGGCATATAACAAAATTGTTGTCATGGCGCCCCATGCAAATATAAGCGCTCTTCCTGAAACGCCGCTCAATCGCTTTGTTTTTATTACTTTTATCAAATACGGCGTACCGGCGATGAAATTGTATAACATACCCATCCAGCCGGAGGCATTTGGAAACCGCCATAGTAGATAAGTAGTCAGCGGACCGACTAGCATGATTGTAAGTAATCCCCGATGAAATTGTCGGCGATTATGAGACAAAATGAAGCTGAGTAAGGCCACGCTGACAATAAACATCGCTAAGTTAGTACCGACCGGCAGCCACAATTGACGAAGCGTGAAATACGTCATCCAGCCCACATTTCCGGCAGCATTAAGAGTGGTTGTTATAGCTGATAAACCACGCGTTGTCTTCTTACTCATTGCGTGATGGAGCTGTACAACTGCTGAAAATAACCAAAATGACTCCCCGATAATCAGTAATGTGTTTTCGATAAGAGTTTTTGTAAGCATTATCGACATTCTATCACACAGAAATCCCCTGAAAGACTAGAGATATGTAACACCTTTGATGATTAAGATTAATTCAAATATGCGTTAATGATTATCAAAAGTCTGATCTACGTACCGTATCACAGCCAAACATAACCGAGATAAAAGTCATTGTCATAGGAACTCTTTATTTTGGTATAGTTAGTTTAAGTAATGACACCTGACTCAAGCTTCAAGTTTTTTGGGCTGCTCTCCATAGTACTCGTATGGATGGGGCTATTGTTTCTGCTATATCGATGGAAAGGCAATAAGTCACTGTCTTTTAGCGTACATGCTGCACAGACGAAGGGCGGACAGATATATTACTTTATTCTTTTCGCAATCGTATTGCCGCCTTTTTACCTCTTTATGCTTAGGTGGTTTGTGCCAGCACTAGAGTTACCTGACATTTTTTCGTATCTCGTAACTCTCGGTATTCTCGGACAAGTATTAGCAGTTGTTGTTCCTGCTATACCTGGAAGAAAAGAACGCATTCATAACTTAGGTGCATACACTATGGCCTTCACTATGATACCGCTGTGCATTATGCTCGGTTTTACTGAGATAGATTGGTTCGCACGCCTGGTGGCATTATTGACAGCCACATATATGATAGGTGCAGGTGTTTTGTTTCTAACCGTTAAACGCTCCCATGACTACTACCTATACTTCCAAGCACCGTATATTGCACTCTTTCATATCACGATCTTAATAAGTACATACAGCCTATGAGCGAATAAAGGGTTCGGCAATTAATTATATGTAACACTCTGTTATGACAAAATAGATATCCTGTATCGTTTTTACTTCTAATACTCGCTTAATGCCTTAGGTGGTAACATTAAGTTATGGCACAAGTTGAGAAATTAGAACGACCAGAAGGTGCAATTGCCTACGAAGTTGAGGGGAGCGGCCCGTTGATTGTGGCTTTGCCAGGAATGGGCGAACTCAGGAGCTCGTATCGATTCACGGTGCCAGCTCTGGTGAATGCCGGTTTCCGAGTAGCGACGATGGATCTGCGCGGGCATGGTGACAGTGATGCAACTTTTTCGCGTTACGATGACGTAGCTGCCGGCGAAGACGCATTGGCGCTAATCAAGCACCTAGGAGGCCCGGCTACGATTATCGGCAATTCTATGGGAGCCGGAGCAGCCACCTGGGCAGCTGCCGAGCAGCCTAAAGCTGTCACAAGCCTGGTTTTGATCGGGCCGTTCGTCCGTAACGCTCCCGTCAATCCGTTGATGGCACTGCTGTTCAAGGTTGCCATGAGCGGACCGTGGGCGACTAAAATGTGGATCGGTTACACGCCAAAACTTTACGGAAATCAACCGGAAGATTTTGATTCCCATCTGTCGGAAATCGCGGCAAGCATGCGCCTACCTGGCCACGCCAAAGCATTCCGGGCTACCACCCGCACCAACCACGCTCTGGCCGAAGCACGCCTATCAGAAATCAAAGCACCAGTGTTGGTAATCATGGGAGAGAAAGACCCTGATTTCCCCGACCCGACTGCCGAAGCGAGCTGGATTGCCGAAAAGCTGAAAGCTGATACAGTCATGGTACCAGGCGCGGGTCACTACCCTCAGGCTGAAAATCCGGACCAGGTCAATACAGCTATCGAGGCCTTCTTAAAACGGTTTTCAAATTAGTATCGATATTTCAGGATGTCGCTAACGAACTGTTATTACTAGATTGCCAGTTTTTTGACCGCTTTCGGCATACCTAGCCGCTTCAACGATTCCAGACAAGGGATATATGCGGTCAACGACCGGCTTGAATTCACCTGAAGCCAGAAGCTTGGCGATAAACTCTATGAATTCTTTATTAATTTTTGGGAATGGAAAGATCGCCTGACCCTTTCCGCTGACCTTGTGCCATAATGCAATTGGTATACCGTGTGCACCAGTGCTGGTATATTTTCCGTTCGGCTTCAGCATGTGTTTGACCTGTCCATAGCTGGCTTTGCCGACTGCATCGATTATAAAGTCGTATTTTGCAGTGTCTTTGGTGAAATCTTCTTCCTCATAACTAACCACTTTATCCGCATCGAGTGATTTGATCAGCTTAACGTTCTTGGTATTACACACAGCAGTCACGTTTGCACCGAAATGCTTGCAAATTTGCAAGGCAGCAGAACCGATAGATCCGGTAGCACCGTAGACCATAACCATCTGGCCCTTTTTCACCCCAGCTGCTTTAATGTTATTGAGTGCATAGGTAGCACCTTCACCTGCAGGAGCAGCCTGCTTGTAACTAAGACCGTTTGGGATTTTTGCAATCGGTCCACTAGCATCCTCCACTAAGTACTCAGCATGCGCACCAAAGCGTGTGTCATTAAACCCAAAGACCCTATCTCCTGGCTTGAACTCTGTCACATCCTTGCCAACTTCCACTACTTTGCCGGCAAATTCACTGCCTGAACGTATAGATCGCGGCTTCAAGAGACCAGTAAAAAATCGTGACACGAAATACTCCGCACTCCGAAAGCCGGTATCGGTTCGGTTCATAGTAGTGGCATACACCTCGACCAAAACCTCATTGGCCTTAGGAATCGGTTTGTCTATTTCTTCTATTTGCAAAACCTCGGGTGGTCCGTATTTAGTATAAACAGCAGCTTTCATACACCTATCATAGCAGGCAAGGCGCTCATTGCTATGCCTCATTTGTCTTACCTACCTTGGTTCCTAGGTAGTAGGCCTATATATCATAAACCTCCTCGGAAGCTTTTAATTTATAGCGTTGTACGACGTCTAATTTTTTGCGCAGTTCAGTTGTGTATTCATTGTCAGTATTAATTGCTAAAAGAGTATTTTGAATTTCGCTTTCTTCGTCTTCAATAATCGCTTTTAGGTCATCGAGACTTAACAATCTCCTTGGCACCTCGGTCTCGGTATTTTTCGAGTGAATTGGTACGGCTTCTGCGTTGCTGATCCGAGCCATGAGAGACCTGAGTTCACGAAGCTCGGTCATATTGTTATTTTTCATGGCCGTCCTCATGTCTTCAGCGATACGACTCATTACCTTCTCTACAGAATACTCGTGCATACATATGATTATATCAAGTCGTTTGTTCGATTCTGTACTGCTTACTATACTTGAGTAGTTACAAGCCTTAAAACTTCGTCAATAACAGCCTTTTTGGTATCATTATGTTTATGTCTAATCACCACCAGCCAATAGTAGCTGTTAAAGATTTTAGTTTGCGCCTAGGTGGTAAGCAAATTGTTAAGGATCTGTCTTTTGATATTCAGCCAGGAGAAGTCTTTGCGTTTTTAGGCGCAAATGGTTCAGGTAAGACATCTACCGTTCGTTCCCTGCTTAACATATATAAACCGACTTCAGGTGAACTGTTAGTTGATAATAAACCATACCGCCCAGAGCGTGCTCATTTAGTTGGGTACTTGCCCGAGGAGCGCGGGCTGTATGTTCGCAGCTCGGTAATAGATGTCATGACCTACTTTGGTGAATTAAAAGGTATGGAGCGAGCAGACGCTCGCAATTTTTCCATGAAGTATTTAGAGCGTGTTGACCTTGCAGACAAAGCAAAACTTACCGTAAAAAAACTTTCAGGCGGTCAGCAGCAAAAGGTACAGCTCGGTGTTGCTATTATTAATAATCCAAAACTTCTAATCTTAGACGAGCCAACGAAGGGCCTTGATCCGGTGAACCGTAAGCTACTGCTTGATATCGTCGAAGAACATCGTCAAAAAGGAACTGCAGTCATTTACATCACACATCTTATGGAGGAAGTTGAGCGCTTGGCTGACCGTGTACTTATCATCAAAGACGGCATGCGCGTTGCCTATGGCACAAAAGACGAAGTCAAGAAGGCGTATAAAATGAAAACGATTGAGGATATTTTTGTATCTATATATGCAGAGGAACAAGACAAATGAGCAAAAACCGTAAACTGCGCGCCGTTATTCGTCATGAGTTTTTAACAATTATTAAGCAGCCCTCGTTTTGGCTATCACTGATTGCATTTCCGCTTGTGGCTGGAATAATCTTGCTGATTGGTGCGCTCACCGATTCATCAGACAATAGTACTATCGACCCTGATGACAAAAGCCGCAATATAGTAATTATTGATAATAGCGATCTCATAAATCCAGACGTGGCTAATAAGTACAACGTAAAACTGGAAGACAATACCCAAAAAGAGATGCTAGAAGAATCGGTGAGAGAGGGTGACGTCGATGGTCTTATCGTGTATCCACACAATCTTATAGATTCCGGTAAGTATCAGCTGTTTGCAGATAACACCGAAGAAAACAATGCCGGCATAGTCAGTGAACTCGGTCGTGTAGTTTTACAGCAGAGTCTTTTAGCGCCCTTAGATTCAGAAAAACTCGCTTCCCTTGCACTTACTGGTGGTGAAGGCAGCATGCAAAGCTATAAAGACGGTAAATCAACGCGCGAGATGAGTGAATATATTGTACCTGGCGCTTTTTTGGTGCTGTTTTATATAGTTCTCATATTCTCGGTTGGCTACGCACTATCATCGGTTTCGGAAGAGAAAGAAAACCGATCAATTGAAATGGTTTTAAGTTATGTAAAACCTCAAACGCTTATCTTAGGAAAACTGTTTGCTATTATCCTCGTTACGCTGACGCAAATTTTATTTATTGGTTTGATGGCAGCAGTTGCATATGGAGTAGCACGATCGCTCGGGAATGATCTTTCTTTGCCGTTCAATATTTCCGACCTCACCTTCGTACCCGCAGAAATACTAATCGGTGTTGGATTTCTCATTTTTGGCTTTATATTTTATGTCGGCCTGATGGCCATGATTGGTGCTATCTTTCCATCATCAAAAGAAGCCAGCAGTTTTACGACAGTATTCTATTTATTACCCGCGGTACCTTTCTGGGGTATAGATGCGATCACCAACCAAGCCTCAAGTTTATTTACTCAGATCCTTACTTACTTTCCCCTCACCTCTCCGACCACGATTCTTCTTCGTAATGCGGCTGGTAACTTGAGCCTTGCGGAAGGTTTAATTTCTTTATTTGTATTGATCATTGCGACGTTAGCAATCATCGGATTAGCGGCAAAAGCTTTTCGGCTTGGGACACTTGAATATAGTGAGCGAATTAAGCTCAGTTCACTTTTTCGAAAGTAACTTGGCAAATTAGGTAACAACAGTTCTGTCTCTTGCCCTTTTTATAAACTGTGCAGTAGCTTAACCGAGGAGGTATATTGATAGCATCCTTTGCTACTTCATACTAAACCGTCTTCTACGATATGTGCCCGCAGGTTTTCAATATCTTCAGACTTAAAGGTATATTCTGACCGTCCTCTCCAAGTTTAAACGGCTATTTTTCCATAATAGCTAGCACAGTAATTACTTTTGCCATGCTGGCAGTCGGACGTGGCTTTCCGCTATCTGAGGAACAGGCTAGCAGCCCCTCCTCAACGCTCCCGATTGCCGCTTGGCCTACCGTTTGCCATGCAATTGATGCCTCACTAAGCTGTGACGATTGCAGCGGAATCGTGCCAGTCGCAGGTGCATGTCGAAACCGTACATTCCCAAAATAGAGGAAACTAAACAGCACGACGAGTAACAATACTCCCGCTACACCAATAGACCGGTCAAGTTTTTTATCAGGGACGTATCTATTGCCTAAGCTGTATAGCAGCAGCCCTAGCAGTCCGCCAGAAGTATTTGTGATTACATCGGTTATATCTGTTATACCGATCGCGAATACGAATTGGATTGTTTCTACTGCCAGGCTTAAAAGGAAGATAAAAGTAAGCTTTCGCCAAAAGTTGGTTTGTTTGAAATTAGCACTTAAAAGCAGACCCAAAGGGACAAAAACGAGAAAATTGAGGATCGCTTCCCCCATATTACCTTCCGAAGTATCCGCAAACGGAACTAAGTTCAGACTTCTCCTCTGATAATCCAACACCGAAGACAGATCAAATGAAAATTTGAACAAAACCAGCCAAAGTAAAACTAAGAGATAGGCGACTAATACTATTTTAAATAATGGCTTCATTAGCAAAATCTTTTAATAGTAGCGTAGCTTATGCCTGCTTAAAATAAGCTGAAAAGCAGTCCTACAGGCTAATATGAGAATGCTTATGCTAAAATCTTGATATGACCAGCAGACGGAAACTGCAATTAGGAATAGCCGTCGTTGTCCTTGTCTGTCTTATTGCAGTCGGTATATACGCGCTCGCCGGTAATCCTTCAACCGCTTCGTCAAATACCTCGTCATCTAACGCAGTATCCTCCTCACCGGTGCAAAATAATACTGATCAAGATACACCCCGCCCTCCCGAGGGAGAACCGATTACTATCACCGGCATTATCGAATGCTTGTCTCGTGTTGATACTGCCGGCCCTCAAGATACAAGCTGTGCGCTCGGTCTCAAACAAAATGATGGAAAAAGTTATGCGCTAAGTAGCCGAGATCCTATGCAGCTTTCCGGTTTCCCCACCGGCCAAAAGGTGCAGATAAACGGCACACTGACTCAACCAACCTCAAAAGATTTCGACATTGTAGGGACTATATACATAGACACCATACAGCGGCTATAACATCCTGCCTTAGCGATGCGAGTTATTGCGCTACTTTCCTGAGTATCTTTTCCATTGCCTTACCTTTTGCTAGTTCGTCGATTAGTTTGTCGAGGTAACGGATTTCCTGCATAGTCGGCTCTTTAATGTCTTCCACTCGTACGCCACAAATTACACCGGTGATCAATCTTCGTAAAGGGTTGAGCTCAGGAGCTTCTGAAAAGAAGGTTTCAAGATCTGTTTGCTTTTCAAGTTGCGCCTCTAAGCCTTCTTGGCTGTAGCCAGTCAGCCACCGAATAATTTCATCAACTTCGGTTTTAGTACGTCCTTTTTTCTCCGCCTTCTCAATATACAGAGGATAAATGCGGGCAAAGCTTATGGTATAAATTCGATGTTTTGTCATAGTACCTTATCCTTTGTTCGCTTTTTTAAGGTTTAATTGTACTGCTTCGCGAACAAGTGTCTGTAATGCATCTTCATTGATAGTGTCACCTTCCTGAAGTTCAATTGCACGATCCGTGGCACTATTTAGACGAGCATTAAAGAGTTTATTTGAGTCTTTCAACTGAACGCCTTTAAAGAATACGAGCTTTATATCGTTTTTGAAAGTTTCGGCGATGCATACTATGCCGTCATGCGACCACACTGGCAGTCCTTCAGGCCGAGAACGCATTTTCCATTTCACTTCTTCCGCTATATCCGGATCAGCTGCTTTAATCACTGCTCGCAGCTGTGATAGAATCTCACCTTTCCAGCCGCCATATAGCTGGATAATGTCGTCTATTTGTTCTGAGGCTGACTTATCTTCCATAGTATTAATCATATTATAAATTGAGTAACTAAAATTAGCTGTGTAATCTTCACACTATAACGAACTTGAAACTTGCTCAAGTAAATGTGAGATCTTGGAAACGTCTAGTTGTTGACCTTCGGTAATGTCTATCGTTTTTCTATCACCATTACCCATAGACCGTAAAAAGCCTGATTCTTCTGCGATGTCTTTTGCGTTAAAAAGCATGAAGGAAACTTTGTCTTTACTCACATGAATAACTGCCGCATAGTGGCCGTTTTTTAGATAGTGGGGTTTGCCATACTGGAGGCGTTCTTCAACATCCTTGATTGTGTCTTTTACGATGTTTCGTAGCGTATTGCAAACCTCAATTTGCCACGGTTTTTGTTTCGCAATATATTGAGTGACTTCTTCGTTCATACCGTTCTCCATTTTTAAGTAATTATAATCTTATTCTAGCAAGCTTCATAAAGCTAAATTTTAAACCATAGCCAAGAAAGTACTGTTGTCAGAATATAACGTAGTCTTTACTAGAAAATAGCACAAAAGCCTGTCAAAGATCTTTAGTCTTCATATTTTATCTTTACACTATTCTTTAGGGAGTATGACTTTTGCCCAGCGTCGGAGCCTAATAGGGTGATCTCTAAAAATCCCTGTCACGTTATTAAGTGTTGCCGGTATATCTACCCGCCTCCCCCTCCCTTCATACGCTGGCCTTTGAGTAGTAGCGTGATTTAGGTTTAGTTGTTGCAAGCGTTTAGCCCTAAATATATCTATTACGTTGTACGGATTAGCTGATAATTCTTTTACTTTTTCTATTGTTTCTTCAGGAATAAGGCCTTCAGTCTGCTGTTCCGCATCTTGAGACTCAGCTCTATTAAGATGTCTCTCTATTGACACTATTACACCCCTTGGATTATCTGCACCAGTTCGATACCCCATCAACATTCCAGGACTGATGGGATACCCAAAGAATCTTGTAAACTTATAATGGTACGGTGGATAAAGCTTACCTTGTGTCTGGACATAATCTTCACCGAGAAGAACAGTATTTTTAACAAAGTGAGCCGCCAATCCCCAGTATCCCTCGGCTCGTTCTTCTAAGAACTCGGCTTTTATGCCTTTCTTGGTTTCTTGAACTCGTGCAATCCCGCCCATGCTCAGCATCCATGGCGTGACAGGAAACTCAGCTATAGTATCTGGGATGGCAAAACGCTCAAGGTAATCTGTTGCTAAAGCGAGATTACGCTCATGCTCTTCTGCATTATATACATCCTCCGGGTGAACGTTGGCCCCAGGTTCAGTGATGGGATATTTCAGTTTCATATCAACCTCTTGAGATTAATATTAATTATACAATTTTTTTTAAAACTTATCAATAACATCATGGTTCTTTTGTCCGAGATACGGACTGAACAGAACTATCAATAAGCACCTGCAAGACCTCAACCTCTTATGCACTCATCGGAGAAGTATGAAAGTACTATACTATAGACTTAAATGTTGCATTATAACCAATAATAGTGTATAGATATTATTTATGACAAATGTGAGATTCAACGCTCCAGAGGCGGACGCTATTAAAGAAGAACTAGGCGGCCTTTCCGATAAGCTAGTGGGTGCTGTCAATGACAGAGCCTACAATATATATGGCAAAACAGCCCTACGTGATCCTTCAGAAATAGAAATAACACCTGCAGTCCTGGATAAACCGGTGTTCGTTGTACGAGCATGGCATGAAACTGGCAATGATGACAATGTTGGCATAGTGCAAGCACACGATTTCACCTTCCGACTAAAGGCAATGCGTGAGGATGTATATATAGCCACCGAAGATGAAACAATGTATCCGCTAACCACACGTGAGGCGTTTTTGCTAGCCAGGATAGGGGGTTTAACGATGATTAGATCACTTAATGCATCCGAACCGCCTACTGGTCATCAAGAATAGCGCCCCTACTATAAATTTTAAGATTTAGACATAAACGTTTAACGCCATGTATCTATAAGCCGTTTACTTCATACAGCGCCACAACGTACATACTTTCTGACCAACCTAGCGGCGTGTTTTCATTCGCTTTATTGCTGTTAGAGAAATACAGCTCTGGGATCTTACCGTCAATAGTTACCGTGGCAGTTGCTTTATCTAGATATTCCCGAGCCTTTTCTTCGTTACCCAACCACTTATAGGCAATAGCAAGCCACGACAAGCCAAAACACCACTCTGCCTCTTCACTATACCCGTCAGGATTTTTGTTGTAATACCGATCAAACTTATAGCGCAGTACGCCTTTTTCTTTTGCTAAGTGATATACCAGATTCTCAACAATTTGTGCTGCCATCTCTTTACTTACAACCGCATATGGATAAATTAAGGACAGTAACGCTAGGTCTGTAAACTTTGACTCAGATTCACGCGGCAGCAGGGCGTCAAGCGCCGCCTGACCGCGATCAATCGCGTCTTGGTCAACATCCATACCACCCACTTCTTGCCATTTCTTAAGTGCTGCTAGTACCGCGCCGATTGAGCTGGCATGTACTTCCTCACCTTCTTCCCACATGCCGTTATCTGCATCGTGCCAATATTCAACATTGCATATGTAATGGATCAGTGTCTGGACAGTACGACGATCTTTCTCGTTTCGTAGTACGCTTTTACCCTTCGCTTCAAAATCTGCGATTTTAAAGAGCACTGCACCAACCGCATCATGCTGCTTATTACCCCAAGATTCCCAAAATTCTTCGAGCGTTTCGGGACTGTAACGAGCGTGAATAAACTGCCAGCTTTCAAACGGCTTATTAGTAGTCGCCCAGTTTATCTTGTCGATGTGTTTGTCAAAAATATCTAGGAGGGTATAGTATGTTTTTTGCACGACTTCCCAGTCGTTTACATATTCAAATGCCAAAGCCTCATACACGTTGTCGCGTAGCCACGCTTTATCATAGCCAGTTTCAACACCATGGGATGAAGCTAAAAACAACCCCCGAGGTGTAAGTAGCTGCCGTAAGTTGTCTATATGCCGTTCAATCTGTGCAGGTAAATCTGTTTGTGCCATATGTATTTATGATCCCTGGTGATGGCTATGCTGATAATCATCGCCGATATGTCGGTCGTATTGGAACCCAAGCAGGCCATTTAGAATTTTTTCAGTACCGTAGCCATTATGAAATTCAGCACGAATCACTGCTGCTTCAGCTTCCTTTTGGAAAAGATCGGCGGCAAGTACGAGATGTTCTTTCACCGTCTCGTCTTCGAGCTCATTCGCTTTAGTGCGTAGCGCTTGTTCCGCGGCTTGGGCTTCCGCGATTGGCGTAGTGCAACGTTCGCAGACACCATACTCACCAATTTTTAAGATATGGCCGCCGTAGTCAAATGATTCGGCCTTAGGTAGTTCCGCTAAAATCTCTTCGATGATGCCTGCCGCAACGCCGGCAGCGTGAGCAACGTCAGGGTCATCAGAATGTGTTTTGATCATGATTGCTATACCACGTTTACTAATGGTGATTATAGCATAACCGTAATAGAAACATGACTTGCTTTCATTATTAATATGATTGACACTAACCCCACCCAAAGTCTACTACTGTGTCAACCGATACTACCTAGCACTTATGCAATGTGCTTTATCTTAAACCGAATAACAAATAACTTGCGGTATTGAGTAATTATTCCCTAAAACAATTCTTCAAATGATTGACCGCTCTTAATTTTTAATCAGTTAGCAAACCTTATAAATGATGTCCAAGATGCTTATGCATGCAATCTCTTTAAGAGCGCGTTATTATAAAGCTGTGTCTAGAGAACCACGTAAACGGAGTAGTCTGTATGGTGCCCTCTCTGAACGTATTCTTATTACCGCTCAAGTTCGCTTTTGTTTGTCTATTTATTGCCGCGGACATATTCTTAGTAGTTTTGCTACTTAACTCTATTCAAGTGCTGGATATTGACTTATATGCTCACGGCTCGCAAGCTAACCCTGAAGAAAAGAATGAAGATAAAGACATGTTGAAATCACTCGGAAAAGATGTTTCTTATATCAGTAAAAGCATAGGCAATACTATAACGGGTACAGGGGAAGCTGTCGGTAATGCGTTAGGCTCCGCAGTGCATACAGTAGCTACAACAACCGGAAATGTTACCGAAACCGTTGTAACGACCATTACTAAACCAGAGACAATCATTAGGCCCGAACCTTCATACAAAGTACCCATAATTGAACCGGTAGCGACACCGGTTGCAGCTGCAGCACCAGCTTCAGTTGCAGCGCAACCAGAAGCGGTTGCTCCTGCCACCCCTGTACAGCAACCGGCGCAATCTTCCGTATGGCCCTTACGAGGACACGTTACCACCGAATTCGGCGTACCACACCGGCCGTTCCAGCCAAGACATACCGGAATAGACATCTCTAGTTATTTGCCGTCAGGACGCGTGGGTATAACCCCTTTTAGAGAAGGGGTAGTGATTGATGCAGTACGATCATCACGCGGCCTGGGTAATCATATTATCATTGATCACGGTGGCGGGCTTACTTCAACGTATGCCCACCTTTCCAGCATCAATGTGTCTGAAGGACAACGGGTAAAACCAGGAGACACAATCGGATATGAGGGAACTACTGGTACCTCTACCGGTACTCATCTTCATTTTGAGATACGAGAAAATGGTAATCCGGTTAATCCACGGAAATATATCAGTAACAATCCTTAGAATTCAAACAAATCACCCAAGAATGATTCACGCTTCTTCTTTTTTGGATGGTGATCATTATAGTCATGGTCAGATCGTCGATACTCAGGTTCGGGTCGACGCTCAGGCCGAGTAGATGCGCCATACGCCTGCTCTGATTTATCAATAATCTTATCGAGTTCGCCTCGATCCAGCCATACACCCCGACATTGCGGGCAGTAATCTATTTCTACGCCTTGGCGTTCAGTGATAGCAAGTGGTGTTTCATCAATCGGACATTTCATACTTTTAGTATATCAATAGCTCATACACCTTACAAACCACCCTACTTTATTATTGTCTTGAATAGGTAAGGTTCAGCTCTATTAACAGCTATAAACTTACTGTTTTCTAAATCACCACCGAATTGTTGAGGCTTATCAGCTGCGAAGACCCGCGAAGGACTTACGATACTTCACAAGTAAGAACGAAGAACCGAGCAGTAAAGAAATACCCAATATAAGTAAAGCAAAGAATGATGAGCCAGTGGCAGCTAACGGTGATGATGCCGTTACTTCCACTCCAATATTGGTGCTATTATCTGGATTAGGATCATATTCATTAATATTTGAGCTTACGGTATTAGTTGACTTCCCGGCTTGTGTTACTTTGGCCTTTATAGTGATCTTAGTATCGGCGCCGTTCGCTAGATTTCCTAGTTGACACACAATTGGTGACGAGCCGCTACATGATCCTTGGTCCGGTTTAATATCAGTAACTGCAAACATTGTAGGCATATTATCGGTAACGGTTAAGCCAGTCGCATCATCCGGACCATTATTCTTTACATCAATAGTGAAAGTAACGATCTGGCCGACAGCTGGCGTTGGATCATCTACTGTCTTCTGCAATACTATATCCGCCGGATCAACTAAGGTGTCGATTGTGCTGGAGTTGTTGTCTCGATTTGGATCCTGCTGGTCTGCTTTGACAGTAGCAGTATTAACTTTTTTACCAGGAGTCTCTCCAGTAACATCTACAGTGATGCTTACTGTTTGACCGTTGGCCATCGTCGGCATCGTACAATCAATAACCTGACCAGTTACTCCACAGTTCATATTCTGATCATCGGGAGTGATAGCATTCACCTTTACACCGTCAGGAATCTGGTCATGTACTGTTACATTCGTAGCAGTTGCTGGCCCGTTATTAGTAATTATGAGGGTGTAGTGGTAATCGTGCTCATGAAAGACAGGGTCTTGGGACTCTTCTTTCACTATCTGCAAATCAGCAATCTGCAATGGTGAAGTATCTGAACCAGTATTGTTACTGCTGTTGGCATCGGTGCCGTCACTTGGCGATGAGTTTACAGTAGCGGTGTTGGTAATTTGGCTGACATTTTCTGGCAAGTTATCATAACCTCTCACTGTTACTGCAAAGGTGATGTTCGTTGAGGCCGAAGCTGCCAGAGGATCATCGACCAAAACTGATTGCGTATGGACTTAGCCTTGGTTCATACGGCAGCCAATCAGCTTTTAAGGATATTGCCGACATACAGAATAAAACAGACGGGGCGTTATTTATGGGTACGCCAAACGATAGCCAACCGTGGCGCACTATAATAGACAACCGGGACAAAGGTAGCCCTGAATGGCAGCCTGTATATCAACACGGTAAGACTGTTCGGTTCGCTGCAGAAAGCGGGGATTTTGCTAAATTATCCGGCAACTGGAATACACCAAGAATAGCATATCTTCAACACGCCTCAGACCCAGTCGTTTGGTGGAATCCAAACCTCATTTGGCACAAGCCTGCGTGGCTCTCCGAAACACGCGGGCCAGACATTACGCCAAATATGAAATGGTATCCGTTTGTAACCTTCGCCCAAGTTACCGTTGACCAGTTCTTTGGGGTTGACGCCCCGAACGGCCATGGACATAATTACGCAAACGCTGAAGTCGCTGCCTGGGCCCATGTCACTATTCCGCCCCAATGGGACAATACAAAAACGACACAACTCCAAGCCATCATTTCCAAATATCCAACCGACTAAGCCCCTACCTAAAATTGTTATTATCCTTATTTTTCTCATAAAAACATAAGACTGTACAGACTTAAAAGCTCCAACATTTTTAACATGGCATAAAATTTGAAAAGTTTAAACGGTTTAGGTTCTCAGCAGGTACTATTAAACCATAAGCATTTTTTGTATACTGTGGACATATGGCTACCAAGAAAACAACGAAGAAAACGCGTCCTACCTCCAAGAAATCAACTACTAATTCAACTCCACACCGTAAACACAGGCTCTGGAAATGGCTCGTAGGTGTATTGGCAATAATCGCCATAGTGATTATTGCAGCGATTATTGCATTCCGTACTAGTCCCTGGCCTGGCGCACTCATTATCCGATATGCGTTTGATAAAGGCGGAAAAGAGACATCCCAGAAACTTGAGAAACACGTGCCCTCTGGCGTAGCAAGCATTGAAAATAAACAATACCGTCCCGGAGACAAAGATGCGTATCTTGACGTGTACTACCCTGATACGATCCAGGGTACAGACAAGGCCTTACCGACCATCGTATGGATTCATGGCGGTGCTTGGATTTCTGGCAGCAAGCAGGACGTCGCAAACTATCTCAAGATCCTTGCGTCACATGGCTACACCACAGTAGGCATCAATTACACTATAGCTCCGGAAAAGAAGTACCCGACACCACTCCTACAAACCAATGACGCTTTTACCTACTTACAGGAAAATGCCAAAGAGCTGCATATTGATCCGTACAATTTCGTACTTGCTGGTGATTCTGCAGGATCCCAAATAGCTTCACAATTCGCAACGCTTGTGACGAACCAGCCCTATGCCCAGCAAATAAATATTGATCCGACCTTGCAACCAAGCCAGCTAAAAGCAATGGTTTTAAATTGTGGTGCATATGATCTTGCACTGCCTAATTACAACGGTACTGACGGTAAATTCTTAAAGACTGTACTTTGGGCATATTCAGGCAAGAAGGACTTTCTTCATGACCCGAACTTGCAGTATGCTTCAGTAGTTGACTATGTAACCGCTGATTTTCCTCCTACCTTTATTACTGCAGGCAATGCCGACCCACTTGAGTCACAATCACTAGAATTCGCACAGAAACTTGAAAGCTTAAAAGTACCTACCGATTCCTTGTTCTATGACAAAAACCATCAGCCAAAACTACCTCATGAATATCAGTTCAACCTGGATAATGCCGACGGCCGCCAAGCCCTTAGTCGTATTGTCGCGTTTCTCAACCAGTACGCCCACTAATTTGTAACTAATATTACAGAGTCCTGAGGTATGCATTGGTACAATGCGCGCTATGGAGCAAAAGATATTACAGAGGGTGCTGAGCCAGATTAAGCACGGGACACTAAACCTAACGTTTCCTGATGGTAAAACCCAGGCTTTCGGCAGCGGCAAACCGGTCGTTGATGCACGCCTCAATGATCCGGACATATTAAAAAAAGCACTGAAAAACCCTTCGATCGCTTTCGGTGAAGCATACATGGATAGCCGGCTGGAAATCATGAGCTCGCTTGATGATGCTGTGAAGCTTGCAGAACTAAACCCTATGAAAATCAGAGCGAGTGAAACGCTGAAACATTTGCCGAAATTACACAAAAATAAAAAGACCAAGCAAGCCGAATACATTGCCCACCACTATGACCTTGGTAATGACTTTTATAGACTTTGGCTTGATCCCACAATGAATTATTCTTGTGCGTATTTTCATACCCATAAAGACAGCCTTGAAACGGCGCAACGACAAAAAACCGACTACATACTCCGTAAGCTCCAGTTACAACCAGGAATGACGCTTCTAGACATCGGTAGCGGCTGGGGATTTTTATTAATAGAAGCTGCCAAAAAATACAAAATCAAAGGTTATGGTGTTAGCCTCAGCAAAGAACAGGTACTCTATGCGCAAGACCTTGCAAAGCATGAAAAAGTCACCGACCTTGTGACGTTCGAGTATTTAAATTATTTAGATATTCCGCAGCATATTGTATTCGACCGTGTCGTCAGCGTCGGTTTTTATGAACACGTAGGGAAAGATAATCTGGCAGATTATTTTAAAGTTGTTGACCGTCATTTGAAGCACGACGGCATATCAGTGCTTCACGCAATTTCCCATCGTCTCGAAACACCAAGCGACGCATGGATAGACAAATATATTTTCCCGGGCGGTTATATCCCAAGTGTCCGTGAAACCGTAAACTTGATAGCAAACCAAGGGTTCCAGCTTTTTGACTATGAAAACCTCGGCCAGCACTACGCTATGACAATTGAAAAATGGCGGCGAAATTACGAAAGCCACAAAGCAAAAGTTATCGCCATGTACGGCGAACGGTTCTATCGTATGTGGCAACTCTATCTTATTGGTGCAATGACAGCATTCAAGGTTGGTAGTACCGGCTTGTCACAATGGGTTTTCAAAAAAGGACAAAATCCAACCTGGCCATTAACCCGCGAATATCTTTATAAGACTTAATCATTACAAACATTTCTGAAATTTAGTCCATATTCTTTAAATCGTGTCTTAAGGCGAACTTAGCTCCGTGTCCGGCTGCACATGCTTATTAAGCACCTTTAAATGCGGTCGGGCCCGAGCCGAGCTTCTTCCTTCCTCTGTAATTCTCCGTCCCACTCTGCTGTCCAATATTTTTGATAGTTTAGTTAAATAACCAGCTCAATGCTGGTTATTTTTTACTGTATTTTTCTTCACACACCCTGCAATACGGTAATGGTATGATTCATATATCACATACGTAAGGAGACAATTATATGCAAGACATTACCTTAAACCCGTATATATTTTTCCAGGGGAATTGCCGGGAAGCAATGGAATTTTATCAAGGTATTTTCAATGGTGAACTATATTTCCAAACCCATGGAGAAGTTGATAAAAACGCACCCCCTGAAATGAAAGATAAAATTATGCACGCCAGCCTCACAGGCGGCCTCGTAACTCTCATGGGCAGCGACACTGAACAAGCCAGTGCCAAAGCTGCAAAAATTAGTTTATCTCTCAATGGAGGTGATGAAGAGAGGCTTACTAATATTTTTAATCGCCTAAGCGTGGATGGTGATGTGCAATATCCACTCAAAAAAGAATTTTGGGGTGATACGTTTGGGGGTTTTGTCGACAAGTTCGGTGTAGAGTGGATGGTAAATATTAGCGGAGAAAAGGAGTAATCTATGGATTGGAAACTCGAATTAATTACTATTCCGGTATCTGATGTGGACCGAGCAAAAGCTTTCTATGTAGAAAAACTCGGCTTCAATGCCGACCACGACCATCAAGTCAACGAGAATTTGCGGTTTGTACAACTAACCCCGCCTGGATCAGCGTGCTCAATTGCTATTGGCACTGGTCTCACTGAAGCAAAACCAGGTTCGGTTGAAGGGCTACAAATTGTCGTTAAAGACATTGAAGCTGCGCGCACAGAACTAGAAAATCGCGGTGTTACGGTAGACCAGATCCATGACTTAGACTGGGGCCGATTTATCTACCTGACCGATCCAGACGGAAACAAGTGGGCAATCCAAGAGCTACCATCCAGACCATAGCGTTATAATAAAAGAGTGCTTGACCATCATATCCAACGTGCAATCGTTTACCGGCTGGCCTTTACGCCAGGCCTTAGATTCAGCGAGCTCAAGCCCGGTGAACTTGAAAACAAGTTATTTACGTATCACCTGAAGAAAGTCCTCGCCGAGGGACTCGTAGAAAAATCTGAAAATGGCATATACACGCTTACCCCGGAAGGCCGTCGTATAAGCACCGGTGCGCTTGATAAAGAACAAGCCCTGATTACAGACCGTGCGCACTCAGTACTCTTCTTAGTCATACGTCGGAAACGTGATAGCGCCTGGCTATTTTATAAACGTGGCACCCATCCTATGCTTGGGTTTTCCGGGTTTATGCACTGCAACCCGAATGCCCAGGAGTTTGTTACTGAAACCGCCCATATTGAGTGTCGTAAAAAAACTGGCCTAAGCGGCACATTCCACGCATTGGGTAGCGGATACTTTCGAATATATTACGGCGGTTTTCTAGAAAGTTTTACGAACTTTACCTTATTGTACTGCGATGATATCCAAGGTGAACTAAGTCCACAGGATCCGAAGGCTGAATATTACTGGGTAACTAACCCTGATTTTTCAGCTGAAGATATGTTTCCAGGTACCCAGTTACTAAAAGAACACTATGAGGCGAAACAGCCATTTTTTGCAGACGAAACATTTTCTATCGGGGCATAGCGTAGAGCGTTACCCCTTCTTCATAGGCCTGTTCAACAACGTTCGGAGCATTTCGCCTGATTTCTACAGCCAAATCACTATTGGGATCCGCAAGCTGCGCAAATGAGGGCGGCGTACCGATATTTGCTGCCATTGCACGAGCTTTTTGCAGCACACCCATACCCTGTTCACGCACCCATGCCTGCGTCATAAACGGCGTAAAGTTACGGACCGCTTCACCTGCAGGGACACAGGCTAAAGCGAGGGACGCATTACCTAACGTCTTGCCTAGCACCCCAGTCTTCTTCCCTCTTAAGGGTGAATTTGTCTCAACAGCACTTAACAACCCTTGGGCAGCCACAATGGCATCATCGAAGACGACCCGAGCTTGCTCCTGTAAAGCAAGACCTTGGAATAATGTATCGTCTTCACCACGCGCTAATACCGGAAGCTTAAAGCGCTTACTCATCGTTTCACTATCTCTAGCAGATAAGTACCATGCACTGCTCATCCCACTTGCAGCAAGCAACTGGTACGCATACGTAACATCAGGCTCGTCTTCAACCTTGCGAAGTATTCGTGCGCCAATCAACATACCTCGGCATTGCTGTTCAGCTAAAACTACTCCTTTCGGCTGTGAGCGACGCCGTTCTATTTCTTCGGAGCTTCGCGCTTTAGGCGGCACATAATGGTTATTATCTGTTAAATGTTGTACTGGTAGATTAAAATCTCTGTATGGTCTTTTCATACTCAATAGTATGAGGAGGCAGCTTTATATACACAGTGAATACTTTTTCACTCGCGTCACTCAAGAAATTACAGTACGAGCCATTCCCAAAAGCTTCGATTTTATTCCATGGCTCCAAAGCCTTAGCTATCTCTTCGTTAGTAACTGATGGCCCGACAAACGTCGCCGAAACAATCAGCGCCTCATTGTCCCGATGAGCAAAAGCCGTGATCCACCGGTACACGGTTGCCTACATAACAGCCGCTTTATCGTCATTAACGTAGCACGTTATAATGACCGCTGCTGCCGGATTGCCGTCGCAATCGGTCGGTATTCAGGCAATATGTGGGTCTCAATAAATTCCTCAACTGTCGTTTGCCCCATATTCCCCTTACATAAAAGTTACTGTGGAATCCCTCTCTAAAGGTGGGGGGTGGACTTATCGTGTACCTTGGCGCTTAAAAAGCCATGCGGCAAGTGGTATCGAGACTGCCAAGATACCTAAACACCAGACGACTGCAAGCCACCCGTGGTTACCGATTGGTTCGCCAAGTATTAGTGCGCGTATTGCTTCAACAATCTGGCTGATTGGCTGGTTTTCAGCAAAAGCTTTCAGCACCGAATTCATACCTTCCGTCGGTACAAACGCGCTACTAGCAAACGTCAACGGGAAGACAATGACAAACGACATCCACTGCACGCCTTCAACGCTTTTGGCTAGCACGCCCATAATGGCTGCGAGCCATGAAAATGCCAAGGTAAAGAGGAGTAAGATACCGGCGATCGCCAACCAATCCAGCAAACTAGCATGACTGCGAAAACCAATGATTAAGCCAGTGATAAGCATAACTACTGTCGATATACCATTGCGAAACACATCAGAAATGACGTGGCCGCTTAATACAGCCAAGTTATTCATAGGCAATGAACGGAACCGGTCGATAATACCCTTCTGTAGGTCATTACACACTGCGATCGCTGTGGTCGTTGAGCCAAAAGCTACGGTCTGGACGATAATACCCGCCATCAAAAAGTTCAGATAGCTGACGCCCTCAGGCAAAGCTTTGGAAATTGCTCCGCCGAATACTGCTGCGAACAGTACCAAGAACATGATCGGTTGGAAAAAAGTACCGAGTAGCTGATCGGTATTCCGAAGAATATGCCGGCTGCTACGCTTGATCATAATCATGGCATCTATAAACGCTTGGATAGGCTTGGGCCGCCGTACAAATTCAAGTTCTACCGCCATAACTATTTCTCCTCCTCTTTCTCGACCTTCTTCTGTTTACCAGTCAGCGACAAGAACACGTCGTCAAGTGTTGGCTTATGGACTGCCATGGATTCAATCGCGACATTCTTGTCAGATAATTTTTCTAAAATTTCTTTAACATCTTTATTCGTGTCATTGATCACCAAAGACAATGTGTGGTCATTGCCATCGGTTTCTGAGGCAGCTTTACCAAGCACTCCCTTTGCTGCCTTCAAGGCCTTCTCATTCTGGAATGTCAATTCTAAGCGGTCTTTACCAACCTTGCTTTTCAGTTCTTTAGCCGTCCCTTCAGCAATAACTTTACCGCCATCAATCACGATGATTCGATCAGCTAGCTGATCAGCTTCTTCAAGGTACTGTGTGGTCAAAAGGATTGTCGTACCACTTGCCATAAGGCGCCGGATAATTTCCCACATCGCAATGCGTGAACGCGGATCAAGGCCCGTCGTTGGTTCATCCAAGAAAATGATTGGCGGTGCCGCAATGAGGCTGACTGCCAAGTCTAACCGGCGGCGCATACCACCAGAATAAGTCTTTGCTGGACGGTCAGCTGCTTTGACTAAATCGAATTCCTCAAGTAATTCATCCGCCCGGGCTTTCGCACTCTCGTTTGTCAAACGGTAGAGTTGGCCCATCATTACCAAGTTCTCACGACCAGTGAGTAGCTCATCAACTGCCGCAGACTGGCCCGTCAAACCAATAACGCTGCGTACCTTGTCCGCTTCGTTATGTACGTCATAGCCCTCAACCGTAACCGTACCACCATCAAACGGTAAAAGTGTACTGAGAATCCGGACAGTTGTAGTCTTGCCAGCACCATTTGGGCCCAGCAGCGCCAACATGGAACCTCGCTGCACTTTAAAGTTTATGCCTCTGAGGACTTCATTGTCACCATAGGACTTTTTTAGATCCCTTACGTCTATTACCGTACTGTTCTTTGCCATTAAGTCTCCTGGGTGGAAATTACAATTACATTATTTGTATTTTACTACAGATATAACTACGCCTTAAGCTTGAGTCAAATATTCTTCTAACTGATCCCAGCTTTCTTCGGCGCCGCCTTCCATACCGGATGCGATCATGCCGTCAAGGTCTTCGACATTAGCAAAAGTGCTGGTGACAGTCATTTTTGTATGACCGTCTGGCAAGGCTTCAAAAACCGCGTGGTCAGTTGAAATATGCCCAGGCATTGGTTCGAATTCGAATGTAGACGTTAATTTTGTGGGCGCTTCCACCTCTGTGTACTCTCCGCGGAAGGCATATTCAGTGCCGTCCTTCTCGCGTTGGATATACCGCCACTTACCGCCGACACGCACATCCATTTCTTCAACAATAGTTTCGCTGTTACGTTGACCCCACCATTTCGAAACAGCTTCTGGGTCAGTGTATGCTTTCCACACCTTTTCAATCGGCGCGTTAAGCTCCCGTGACATAGTAAATTGTAGTTTTTCGCGTTCTACGACCAGATTATTTTTACCCATTTTTTTACTCCCCTCCTTTTACAAATTCTTCTAGACGGTCAAGAGTCTGGGTAAGACCTTCAACCATACCCATGTCGAGTACTTGCTGCAGGCCTTCGGTAGAGGTATAGGTACTCTTGCATACGAGCTTGGTTTTTCCGTCCTCTTCAATAAAATGCATCGTAACTTCTGTCGCCGGCAATTCATTATTAATTGCACCTTCAGCATCTGAGAAATAATCAGTATAGGTAAAGGAGTTTGGTTCATCAATATGGTGATAAACTGCCTTGCCCCATGATTCTTGTCCGTAAAATTCACCTTGGTTTTCATCGACACACTTCATGCAGTAATGCCATACACCTTCCGGACGGAATTCAAAGGTCTTTATTGTTGTCTCCCAGCCACGCGGCCCCCACCATTTCACTAGCTTGTCTGCATCGGTATATGCAGACCATACTCTTTCGCGCGGTGCGTCGAACACCCGCTCAATTGTGAGTTCATGCTTTTCCAAATCTTTAGTTACTTTTGTGTCACCCATATTATTTCTCCTTATTTATTAGCTTATCGTCCACAGTCTTCCTCCTCTAGATACTTTTCTAATGCGTCAAAGCGCGCGTTCCACAAATTTTCATACTGTTTTAAATATTCGCTCGCATCTTTAAATGCCGCTGGTGCTACCATCACGATATGCTGTTTACCCTCTTTGCGTTTACGAATTAAATTAGCTTTTTCTAGAACTTTCAAATGCTTTGATATTGCCGCTAAGGATATATCGTAGACTGAAGCGATCTGACTTACCGTAAGTTCACCTACAGAAACCCGGCGCAAAATATCCCGGCGAATCGGATCCGCCAGCGAGCTGAAAACATTATCGAGGTTCATTGCATATTCAACCATATGGTTAAATGTATTCTTAAATCCCGTAGCTGTCAAGCTTTTTAATTTTTATAGGTGTTACAATCAAGATTATGGCTCTTACGTTTACAGCTACCATTAAAATTCGTGGTATTAACCCATACGTAGTGGTAAGCCGTATACAAGCTAGAAAAATCAAGCCACACTGGCGAAAGCCCTTGCCCGTGCTAGTTCAAGTCAATGGCCTACCTAAAAAAACCTTGGCAGATTAATATGATGCCAGTGGGTGATGGCAGTTTCTACCTATACCTCCATGACAAAGTCCGCAAGGCATCACATACGAAAGTAGGCGATACGGTCACTATAACTATTAAGTTTGATGAAGCATATCAAAATGGCCCGCAACACCCCATACCCACTTGGTTTGCGGATGAACTTCGGAATAATAAGGCCGTTCAAGAAAACTGGAATGCGTTACCACCCAGCCGTCAAAGGGAAATCTTACGTTATTTTGCAAACCTTAAATCCAATGAAGCAAAGCAAAGAAACTTAGAAAAGGCTATACACGTCCTCTCTGGCAAGCCCAGGACTTTTCTCGCCCGTATATGGAAAGACGGCCGATAAGATTTCATACAGATACATCTGCTGGCTAAGCTTACAATAAACTTGTTATGACACACCGTGAAATTGTTGGTGAGTTTTTCGAAAAGAGTAGCTTAACTCTTGATTTAGTTGGCCTAAGTGAGACTGATCGAAAGAGCGCGAGCTTCTTTCTGGGAGGTTCTGAAGCTGTATTTGTAACCCCTGAAGACCATTTTGGCTATGAGCAAGTCGGCATTGTAGTTTTTAATTGGGGAGATATACGTATCATTAATACGCTTGCCCAACTCTTTGAGCACAGAGAAGCGCCATCTAGTGATACTTTTCCCTTTACAATGGCAACAGTCCTTGAAGGATATATATGGGACATTACTTTATATGATAAGGATTTTGACCCCGAAACAGCATACCCGTCAAAAAGCGATTATCGTATTCTCCCCTTTAATACTGATGCTCAACAAGTACTAAAGGACTACATATCCCGACCCACACCTCGCCCCCAATTACTTGGAGAAATTGATTCAAGGTTTGTTTTGTTTGGCGCAGCCATTAAGCAAACCAATACCTAGATTACCCTTTATAGCCGGTGCCATAAGCGCTATAATGCATAGGAATATGCGTTACGATATTTTTGATTCACCTATTGGTGCATTAACGGTAGCTACGGATGGCGAGGCTATTACAGAATTGCACATTGAGGGGGACCGATACTTTACATCCATTCCCAGTGGGTGGGTTCGTGAGGCTAGCAATCCTGTGCTTATACAAGCAAGGCAAGAATTAAGTGCATATTTCAAAGGTAAACGACAGGTATTTGAAATACCGTTCCGTGCTCAAGGTACCGACTTTCAAAAACAAGTTTGGAAAGCTCTGGAAAAGGTACAATCTGGCTCTACGACTACTTACAGTGAAATTGCGATGAAAATCGGTAAGCCTAAAGCTGTACGGGCAGTTGGTACCGCAATCGGCAAAAACCCTATTTGCGTCATAGTACCGTGCCATCGGGTACTTACGCGCAGTGGGTCACTTGGCGGTTTTGTAGCTGGTACCGAGCGCAAGCAATCACTACTCGCCCTCGAACATGCCATCTAAACACATGGAATACTATAAAGACTTACCCCTCCTTCACTTCGATACACAGACCGATTGGCTTACATGGCTGGAAGCCAACCACACCTCGTCAGCTGGCATTTGGGTAAGGTTTGCCAAAAAGAATACTGGCATACCTTCAATGACCTATGCTGAAGCACGTGATGGGGCACTGATGTACGGTTGGATCGACGGAGTAAAAAACCGCATTGACGATACCTATTATGCACTGCGTTTTGTGCCACGTAGGCCCAAAAGTGTTTGGTCAAAAATCAATTGCGAGATTGCTGAGATGCTTATAGCCGAAGCTAAGATGAAACCAGCTGGCTTGGCGCAAGTCGAAGCAGCAAAAGCTGACGGCAGGTGGGATAATGCCTACGCCCCGCAATCAAAGATGACTATCCCACCAGAGCTTCAAGAGGCTTTTATCAAAAATCCTGAAGCTAAGGCTTTTTATGAAACAATCACTAAAGCAAACCAATACGCGTTTTTGTATAGAATCCATAACGCCAAAAAACCGGAAACCCGTGCGCGCCACGTCCAAAAAACCATAGACATACTTCTAGAAGGCAAGACCATATACTAAAGCTTGAGACTTGCGGTTGACATTGAAAACCTGAACCTTCAAAATAAGCGTAAGTACAATAAGATTGGAAGTATAATGCCTGAAGATATTATCAAACCAAACCAACCACAAACCCCAGAAGAGCCAAACGAAAAAGAACCAACAAACAACATAGGTGAGGAAACGACAGATAGCGTTTCTTCTCGGCCTGCACCTGAAATTACCGAGCCGTCACCGGAATCAAATACTGTTTCAAATGGGCCATCAGCTCCACTGGCTGCTCCAAGTCAACATTCTACTCCAGCCTTTGGGCCTATCACACCAACAGCAGCTACCGATCAGCCCTCACCTGCCGCGTCTACACAACCTCCTGAGCCAAAGCGCAAAGGCGCAAAAGCATGGATCATCGTACTGCTTATTATCGTAATCGCAGGCGCAAGTGTTGCCGCTGCCTTGTTTGTTACAAAGTCAGATGAAAAAGACCAGAACAATACTAGCCAAACCAACACAAAGAAAGATATAGCCCATCTCAGGTACGCTCTACCCGATGGAGATTTAAGTAAATTCTATCCGTCAGGCAACACAGCTACTTCCGTTCAGGTAAACAGCCAGATTTTTGAAGGACTCGTCCGTTACAACCAACAAACTAAAATTGAGCCGCTACTTGCTACGAACTGGTCTAACTCTGACACAAGCACCTGGACATTCGACCTACGCAAAGATGTAAAATTCCATAATGGCAAGCCTATGACTGCCGAGGATGTTAAATATAGCCTTGATTACGCTATCCAACACCAGGATGATGAAACCTCCAACTCATTCTTAGCTGCGTCTATTAAACAAGTAGATGTCGTCAATGACCACCAAGTTAAAATTATCACTGATGGTCCTGACCCTATTCTTCTAAACCGCTTGGCATATTTATACATCATTGACTCTGAAGCTGAAGTCGGCAGTCCCATAAGTGGTACAGGGCCGTATACGGTAAAACCCGGCACTACTCCAACTGAAACAAACCTAGAGCTTACAGCCGTAGACAACTACTATGGTGGCCACATCTACACGAAAGCCATTACCATTACTATCGTACCGAGCTCAGACCAAATGATTGCCGATATCAATGATGGTAAGTTTGACCTTGCAGGTAGTCTTGAGCCTGATGAACTTGCAAAAGTAAAAAGCTACGAGCCAATCGAAGGCCAAAATTTCAGTATTGGCTTTATTGGACTAAATACTACGAAACCTAATTCGCCTCTTAGCACCAAAGAAGGACGTGACGCGGTAGCGTATGCGCTCGACACACCTAAAATCCTCAAAGCCGGTGACTTGGGCGGTGAACCAACTGGGCAATTAATACCTCCAAAAATTCCTGGGTACGATGCAAGCATAAAGGCGACCCCGTATGATCCAGCTAAAGCAAAAGAACTCCTAGCCAATGTACCTAATGCAACTATGCCACTGACACTCAGTTACGGTGGTGGTGACGACAATAAAGCCCACATGACTGAAATTGCAAATGAGCTTAAAGCAGTTGGATTTAATGTCAATCTTGTAGAGCAACCCGATCTTAATACACTCGTTGATAAAGCGTTCAGCGGCCAGGTTGATATGTTCTATATTGTGTATGACAGTCCAACTCTTGATGGCTATGATTTCTTCAGTAGTATCTTACAGGGCAACGATATATATAAAAACGAAGAGATAGACACTCAAATTAATGACACAACTTCGATTATTAACCCTTCAGAACGCTTGAGCTTGCTCAAGAAAATATCAAAAGAAGTTGCAGATGAAAAACCCGTCATCCCTCTCTATGTACCGACTGACGTATTCGCCCTAAAGAAACCATATTTCATTCAAACCGACATACCTGGCGGCCAAGCAGGTGTTTATTTCTGGCAAACCTACCAAAAGTAGCCTATGAAAAAAAGATTGGGTATACGTGCCCGGTTCTTACTACTTCTCATCTGTCTCCTCGTCTCATTGTTTGGTGCCGTGACATACGTGATCGTCCAACAAAACACCAATACTTTGCGTAACAATTTAGTCACCCAATCAAGGTCATTTGCAGAACTTGCGACAAAACCTATTGGCGATACTTTCCTTCTCTACAAGGATGGCGGTACCATACGCATTAAACAGCAGATTGACCGTTTCACTGACTTAAACCCCAATATCAGCCAAGTAGCGATAGTTGATATGGAAGGCGACCAAATTTTTGCCACCGACCCTAAACACCCTATAACTATCACGAAGAACCAAGCTACCAGCCTGAAGCCAAGTTATATTTATGATAAGAATAAGAATTTAATTGCAGTCGTACAACCCCTCCTTGAAGACTTCGGCATCCACCGTTACGCAGTTGTATATGGGATATCTTATAAAAGTGTCCAAAAAAGTATCCAAACCACTGTTACCTTTATCCTGATATTGAGTGTCGGCATATTACTTGTGGTCTTACTTTTGGCATATGTGCTTATAGACAAACTATTTTTGCAACCCCTTGATTATGTCAGCCAAATTGCCTTACTAATTAGCAAAGGTAATTTAAGCAAGCAGATTTCCTTGAAGCGAAATGACGAAATCGGAGACTTAGCTAACGCAGTTAATACTATGGCGGATTCATTAAAATCTGATATTGCAAAATTACGAGCTGTCGATGAGCTCAAGAACGAATTTCTTATAATTACTTCCCATAATCTCCGAACGCCACTAACAGTCATTAAAGCTTATGTTGAGACACTTGAAAGTATGCAGACCGACGAAAAAATGCAAAATCTTATCGAGCCTATTAAACTAAGTGCCATGCGTCTTGACGGTTTTGCTGAAGACGTATTGACCATTTCCACCTTTGAAGCTGGGAGGAATATTTTACAACCTGAAACGACAGAGATGAAACCTGTCCTAGAAAAGATTGCAGATGATTTTAAGACGCTTGCAAAGCAAAAAAACCTTGACTTCACGGCCAGTATTTCTACAAATGCTTCAGTTAACCTTAGTAAGCCCCATTTTAGAAGCGCGTTATGGAACATTTTAGACAATGCATATAAATTTACCGCCAAAAAAGGTTCAGTTACACTGACCGCTGTAGATAAAGACAATCAAATCCATATCGCAGTGCAAGATACCGGTACAGGCATCCCTCAATCTGAAATACCAAAGCTGTTTACCAAGTTCCATCGGGCAAATGATGTCATGGTCTACAACTACGAAGGCACAGGTATTGGCTTATACATCGCAAAAATTATTATTGAACAGCATGGCGGCAGCATCACTGTCGAAAGCGCTGAAGGCCAAGGTAGTACATTTACTATCTCTCTTCCCCTTGTACCATCACGCAATGCTTAAATAATCCGTTTTATTGACAACAGCATTATTTGGGTAGACAATGAGCCTATAAATAAGGAGGTGTATCATGGCGACAAACTCTCAAAAACAAGTGACTGGCTGGGTAGGATGGGTGTACTTCGCGGGAGCAATGATGTTATTGCTTGGCGGCCTACAAGCACTTGCAGGTCTAATAGCACTATTTAATAACGATTTCTTTGTCGTAACCCAAGAAGGTCTTATTGCTCTTAACTTTACTGCGTGGGGGTGGATACACATCATTTTAGGCGTCATAATCTTCGCAGCCGGTATTGCCGTGCTTGCTGGAAATGTCTGGGGACGCGTTATCGGTGTATTTTTAGCAGTATTAAGTGCTATTGCCAACCTTGGCTTCATAACCGCATATCCGCTTTGGTCAATCGTTGGCCTCATAATTGATGGCCTTGTTATTTACGCTCTCACCATGCATGGTGCAGAAGCTAGAGACTAGAATATAGAAATATCGTATACTAAAGCTTAGGCTATGGCTAAATCGACTGATCCTAAATTCCGGCCGCTTACTATCGCTGTCGTTATCGCCCTATTATTTGGTGCGTATTTTTTGCGCCATTACTTTTCTCTAATTATATTGGCAGCAATAGTAGCCTACACATTTAATCCGATATACAAGCGCCTTACCCGCAGATTTAAAAGGCCGGGCAGCGCAGCGTCAATGACGCTTTTAATAAGTTTCTTGGCGCTGCTTCTACCTCTGACACTTGTGGTCACTCTTTCAGTGGTACAAGTTAAAGATATGATTGATTCTTTTTCAGCCTCGCATGTTGACTTAGGTAAACTCGGTCAGGACGCGCTCAAGTGGGTTAATGAAAATGTCTTACAGTATATCCCTGGAGCTCATCAAATCTCTACAAATGATTTACAAGAATACATAAGCAAAGGCGTCAATGCTGCAGCCGAGTGGTTCCTCGGGGTACTTACCTCATCCGTAAGTAGCGTTGCAGGCTTTTTTACGGCAGCAATCTTGTATATATACATATTCTTAAACCTTCTGACCCAACAAGATAAGCTAATTAGCATGTTCAAGGAATTAAATCCGCTCGGCACTAAGAAAAGTAACGTGTACTTAAAGAAAATGGGCGCTATGACTGGTGCCATGGTCCGCGGACAATTCATTATCGCCATCTGCCAAGGATTAATGAGCGCGATATTCCTCTATATTGCCGGGCTGCATAGCGTCTTTTTCTTTATGCTTGTTATTCTAACCCTTTTATCCATTATCCCATTAGGGGCAGGTATCGTGACCATTCCTATCGGTATCGTTATGATCTTTACCGGTGATATTTGGCAAGGCCTCCTGATCCTTCTTGGACACTTCTTGGTCGTTACGAACATAGACAACATTCTGCGTCCAAAGCTTGTACCCAAACATGCCCGCCTGAATTCAGCCCTCACGCTCCTTTCGGTGTTCGCCGGTATTGGTATGTTCGGCTTCCTGGGGATCATCATCGGCCCGGTTATTATGATCGTTATCACTACTACTATTGAGATGTACCTCGAAGCCAATGACCCTGTAGCGTAACATCCACATAAGACATTTTTATTGACAACCTATCCAACGCGTGCAACTATTAGGTTAATACTAATGATGGAGGTGTATCATGGCGACAAATTCTCAAAAAGAAGTGACCGGCTGGGTAGGATGGGTGTACTTTGCGGGCTTCATGATGGTGATAATGGGAATCTTTCAAACGATTGCAGGACTTACGGCGCTACTAAACGACAGGTTCTATGTAATTTCGGAAAATTCACTTGCGGTATTTAACTTCACTGCATGGGGATGGATACATCTCATCTTGGGAATTGTTGTCCTTTCAGCGGGCAGCGCTATTATCAGCGGACATGCATGGGGGCGGGTTGTAGGTGTAGTACTCGCAACACTCAGCTTACTTGCAAATTTCCTCTTCATTACTGCATATCCACTCTGGTCGATCGTTGTTATGGTAGTTGACATACTTATTATTTACGCTCTTACCGTACACGGCGGTGAAACGCGTACATAAAGCTATCCCCCTGAAATAAATAGCCGGTTCGTAACGTGAAGCGGCTATTTTATTGCTTTTGTATCTCTTGAGCAGCTTTCCCGAGCGGCATTACTGGTATATTACTCTGCTTTATAGCATGTAGCTGCTCATCAAGTTGCTTACTTGTAACGCTATATTCCCCTTGTTCATCAATACGGTGATACGCAATAACTAACCACGCCTTATGGTGTATCGCATAATCAAGCCACTGTCTAAACTCGGCTAGGCTGGTTGTATTGAGGACAGCCATTGATCGGATGTTTTCTGGGTCAAAGTAACGGTCATTGTAACCCACATCTGAGGTCCTGATATAATCGTATTGTTTTGCAATCACCGATTGGGTCTTTTCATCATATTGCCCAAGAGGATACGCATAGATATTGATCGAGCCAAGCTTCTCGTTTTTTAAAATACGCTTACTGTCCCGAGCATCCCTATATATCTCAGCCTGGCTCAATGTGGTTTGGTTGCAATGGCGTAAAGAGTGCGAACCTATTTCCATGCCTGCCTTTTGCATTTTACTTACCGTACCCAAATCCATATATTCAGGCGTTTTCTTTTGGCTTACCTCGCTAATAATAAACTGCGTCGAATGCATGCCATATTTCTGTAGTAATGGTACGGCCTGGTCATGTACACTCTGCCACCCGTCATCAAATGTGATGCTGACCATGCCTTGCGGCAACTGCGCAGAAGGTATACGGTGTACTTCATAGTTACGTACGTCAAATTCACCAGGATCCTGGGTAGTTACAATAATCCTCAAAGTATCAGCGTTGTCACTGTTCTGGAAATGCGTCGTAAAATCCCGCCACACATTAGTAGTCGGTAGCTCTGTGACACTTTTGTAAGCCGGCGCCCCTCGAACGGTCAACTCCAACGAAACATGTAAAGGTACGTTCGACCGATACGCAAAACCGTAGGCATATGTCTCACCAGGCACAATCGCTATTGGATCTGTCGTCCATCCTGGTGCTGCTGCCGGTTCAACTGTTTTAGGTTGCATATTTGCAAGATGAAGAAAGTAGTTCCCTAAGTTTTGGTCCCACTGTCGAGTATAGGTTACATTACTATTATCCACCGTATGTACGTAGCCTTGGATTCCATCATTGTCGTCGAGAAGTGTTAGATTAGGATTCGCCACCATATTGGGACTAAGGCGCTGCTGGTTTTTTATAGTGTTTTGGTATGCCTCAGATAAAACCGGACTGTTATCATGCGTATTTGCCTTGTCTTCCTGGGGTCTACACACGACATTCCGAGCCTTTGAAGTGCCAAGATATTCCTCACTAATTACCGCAGCCGGCAAAGCCACCATGAAAATTCTATACAGAAAATACGCAAGCGCAATAAAGCCACATGCCAGGGCAAAAGGTGTGGCAGCCTTTACTTTCCGCCATCTCAGAACCTTTTTTGAGATACGTTTCTTAGCAGGTCTCCGACGCTTCATGAGGCGCTATCCTCAAGTGCCTTGGTATCCAAAGCATAACGTCTTCCCCTAGTTTCCCATCCGTCAGTTGGTTCGGTGAAACGGCGTACAATAATTACCTCGACAAAAGCACGGAAAAATAACACCACTTCTAAGAATCGTAATACGTAGAAATATAGTATAGACAGTAAAATTGTTGGACGTTTTGCAACGAGTGCAGCGAGTACAGCCAATATACATACAACCAAATAATCGAAAGCCAGTGCAATTGGTAAAGCACGCCAATTATGGACTTGTAGCGTAACAAGCGGTAAAAATATAAAGAGTTGGACAAAATAAAACAGACTCTCGCTCACCTGATATCCGATACTGAAGTCGAATAGCCGCGGTCGCATACCTAACCGGTACTTACGTACTGCCTGAAAAAATCCACGATGCCAACGCATAGTTTGTTTGCAAAAATCCTTGATCGTACGTGGATCTTGCGTAAAATTAATTGCCTCTGGAATAAATGTGATAGCCCCTAACTGTTTACGGTGTATTTGTATTGTCAGATCAAGGTCTTCGGTAAGGCTGCTGGTAGAAAAATTCAAATGCTTTATAACATTTGTCTGAAAACATGCGACTGGACCGGGCATAACAGCAATAACTCCGAACCAAGACTGTATGCGCCGAAATATATGTTGCCCGCAAGTATAACTAAAGGCTCTGTAGTGCGCGATCCAGTTGCCACGCATACTTTGCACAAACCCTACTGCGGCGACACATTCTTTCGTATTTAAATTACGTTTGTATATTTTAAAATAGTCTGCACAAAAGACACTGTCGGCATCCGCTATATGGAGCCACGTATATTGCTCGACAAGGCAAAAATGCTGTATAGCTTGTTGTACCGCCTTAGCCTTGCCTCCATGAACAACACTGAGGATATTCTTTTTCGATAATATCTTCCTCGCTTCTTTATAAGTCTTATCTTCAGATCCGTCATCGACTACATAAATATCTTCCTCCTTAAGTCCTGCGGCAATTGCCGACGTAATCGTAGCAGCGATAATGAGCTCTTCATTGTAACCTGGCAATAGTAGCGCAAGCTTTTTTCGGCGCCCACCCGTTAGGTTCATTCCAATACGGCCCATATACCCACCTTTCCTGTCACTCTGTTTTTTTATACTAATTTTTTCTACAAAACCAAGGTGTAGTATTTTTTACAGTGATTTTATAAGCAATCTTACACTTCAGGTAAACCATATGTATTTTGCTGGGGTCAGGTATAATAAAAGAGAGCAGCAAAAAACAATGAAAAAAATAAGAAACAATACAACCTTTTTTTGTTTTTCACCGCCAGTTATGATCGCAACTTTTGCGATCGAGCTTGGCCTGCTACTCTACACTATCATTCGCTACAAAATGAGTCCGCTCACTCGTATAGTGTCAGCCACCTTGTTGTGTCTCGCTATCTTTCAATTTGCTGAATTCAATGTATGCGAAGGTGCAGCCGGCCTTAACGACTTCTACTCTCGACTTGGTTTCATAGCAATCACCGTATTACCGCCCCTCGGCATTCATTTAGTACAGACCATTGCAGGTCGGGGCTCAAAATTCTTACCTTGGATTGCCTACGCTACCGGCCTTATTTTTATTATTATATTTGGACTTAACAGCACCGCGTTTGAAAGCCAGGTATGTGGTGGCAACTACGCCATCTTCCAACTCACCCATAACCTTGGGGGCATGTTCTTCCTATATTATTATTTCTGGCTTATTGTCGGTATCGGTATGTGCCTCTACTTTAGCACAAGCGCAAACAAGCGGACACGTGAGGCCCTTAACCTACAAGCTTTTGGATATCTCAGCTTTTTGTTACCTACCGGCATCGTTAATGCTATAAATCCAGACTCAATCAAAGCTATCCCTAGTATTATGTGCGGTTTTGCCGTTATTTACGCCCTCATTTTAGCATTCGGCATAACTCCGCGTATTCTCAAGCAAAGATAATTTCGCATTTGTAATTTTGAGCATATAATAACCCGTATAAGGGAGGTTTTGTTATGCAACAAGAAATCAAAGTTCCTGGGTATCTTAAATTTAGCAAAATACTTGGCTATGTTATGTATGCGTGGGTATTTTTCGGAATTATTGTATTAGGGTTGCGGGTCTTTTTGTTAGCGTTTTCTGCCAATGCCACTACTCCATTCGTAGAATTTATCTATCGGACATCCGCCGATTATCTTGAACCATTCCGCGGTATATTCCCTTCAAAGTCAATCAGTGAGACGGGCTATCTTGACGTAGCAGCCATCTTCGCCATGATCATTTACCTTCTCGTCGGCTGGGGATTCTCCGCGTTCATTAATTATATTCAATCTAAAATTGATCATTTCCAAGCTACTGAAATGGCACTGCCTAGTAGCTCCTCAAGCAAAACCATGACTAAAAACATTCGAAAAACAACCAAAAGACCTGCCGTTTAACCTTAACGGAGCTTTTGGCTTTCATCTTGAATTTCCCCTACCAATTCTTCAAGCGCATCTTCAAGCATAACTATACCGAGCACCTCGCCTTTGTTACTGTGTACAAGTGCCATGTGGGTGCCAGCTTTTTGCATTTTTGTAAGCACTACTCGCAAGGTATCATCCTCAGTTACTTCACCGAGCGCACGAATCATTTTTCTTGACAGCGGCTGGTTTTGTCTTGCATCTTCAATACCAAAAACATCTTTGATATGCACATAGCCCACAATATTTTTACGCGCGTCCATCACCGGCAGTCTGGAAAATCCAGTCTTTGAGACCACTTTTTCGATATCACTTACCTTAGTAGCCGTCTTAATGGTAATCAGCTTAGGAAGAGGTACTAGAATATCTTTTGCGGTACGATTATCAAATTGTAACGTCCCGGTAATTAGATGCTCCTTCTCTTCACTCAGCAGTCCTTCACGATGCGATTCCTCGACAAATCCTGCCACTTCGTCCCTTGTAAACGCACTCGCCACTTCATCCCGCGGCTGTATACCTACCAGACGTAAGCTCATATTGGCAATCGTATTTAATCCTTCTACAGCAGGCCGTAACAAACGTACTACGTTTCGAAGGGCAGGCGCCAACACTATTGCCGAACGGTCAGGGCCAGCTAAGGTAATATTTTTCGGCACCATTTCACCTAATACCACATGTAAGAATGTCATAATACTGAGTGCTATAACAAAGGATATTGGATGGAGTAAACTGTGAGATACGCCAAGTTCGGATAAAGGATGTTCTAGGAAGTGTGCAATTGCCGGCTCGCCTAACGCACCGAGCCCTAGCGAGCAAAGCGTAATACCTAGTTGTGCGCCAGCCATCATAAGCGACACGTTTTCCATAGCTTTAAGCGTAATCTTCGCTCGGCGCGACCCAGCGAGAGCTTGCGGCTCCAGAGATGATCGACGTGCAGACACCAAAGCAAACTCTGCAGCAACAAAAAAAGCATTGCCGCACAGTAATAGCACGGCGAGCAGTAGTGCTAACTCGCTATTCATCGTCTTCCTCTCGTAGGCCTGTTAGTAACGTTACTTCAAGTAGATCAACTCTATGACCGTCCATACGAGTCACTTTTAGGATTACGATTTGCTCTCGACCATCTCGATCAAGTGCAGTTACACGAGCGATATCCCCTTGCTCTGGCAGCTTTTCCAGCCGTTCAGTAACGAGGCCTCCTAACGTTTCAAACTCCTCTTCTTCCGGCAGCGCTACGTTTATAATCTGACTCGCTTCATCGGGACGTAACAGACCTGAAAGCAGCCACTTTTTATTATTAAGCTGCTGGACAAGCATATTGCTTTGGTCATGTTCATCTTTTAATTCTCCTACAAGCTCTTCGATTAGGTCTTCGATCGTTACAATGCCATCAGTACCACCAAACTCATCAATAATAACCGCCATCTGTAATCCACCGCTTCGCAAAGTCTCCAAAAGTGGGTCAAGCTGGAGATTAGAAGGTGCAAGCACTGGTTCTTTCATAATTTTAGATACTTGCATACTTCCGCGCTTCTTACGAGGTATAGTTACCGCATGTTTTACATGTACAATGCCCACAATATTATCAATATCTTCACCGGTTACCGGAAATTTCGAAAAGCCCGTATGTTTGGCGAGTTCTAATACTTCATTAACCGTAGCAGTCGCTGGGATGCTTTCTAGTCGGGCGCGTGGTGTCATCACCTCTTCAGCCCGTCTCTCTCCAAACGCCAATGAACGCTCCAACATTAAAGCTGTTTCTTCCGGAAGCGTACCCTTTTCAGCAGAACGACGGACAAGGGATGACAACTCTTCCGCTGATCGAGCTGAAGCAAGCTCTTCTTGTGGCTCTATACGTAATCTTCGCAAGATCCAATTTGCAGTACCGTTACAGAGTTTTATGGGATATGCCATGACCCAACTGAAACTACGCTGGAACTTTTGAATAGATTTTGCGGTTTGCAAAGGCATGGTTATAGCCAGATTCTTTGGTATAAGCTCTCCAAAAATCATTGTGGCAGCAGTCGCCAGGAGCAACGCTATTGCGACTGAGACACCTGAAACGGTAGTCCCAGAAATACCCACAGCCTCTAATGGACTCCTTAGTAATGTCGCAATTGAAGGCTGTGCCAAATACCCTATAGCAAGATTAGTTATTGTGATACCAATTTGCGCCCCTGACAATTGGGTCGACAAGCTTTTAAGCGCTACGCCTACCCCTGCCGCCTGCTTATCGCCTTTACGCGTTGCTTTGTCAATTGTAGCCCGATCAACAGTAATAAGCGCAAACTCTGCTGCTACGAATAGTCCGCATATGATTATTAGGAGGACTGAAATAAGTAGGAAAAAAATTTCACCCATTAATTACTCACTATTATACCACTTTCATTTATAGTGCTTGTGGTATAGGCTTAGATATATAGTATAAGCCGCCCTATGCCAATTAATGTTACCCCTTCGCTTTGCCCTCGTGTCACCACAGACCGTATTACCCTTGATGACGGATTACAAACCTCAGTGCATATAGCCCGTTATCCACGCGACACCGTACGTCCTAAACTTGTGGTATTTGAAAAAGAAACTCGTTTACCTGCATGGTGCCGGGAAAATGGTGTAACCGAAGCACTGGTGGGCGGATTTTTCTTGCGAGCTGAAAATAAATCGTTAGGTGAACTATGGATTGAGGGCATTAGGCAACCAAGTGTCGCGTTTACTGCACCATGGGACAGAAAACGAGGCAGCCTTCATATCACGGATGATGGTCTACAAATTGATTACCGTCACTCTCTTCCTCCGCTACCTACAGGAGATATGCTGCAGGCGGGGCCTCTGCTTGTTAAAGACGGCCAGTCCTTACTTTCTAACGCCAACGACGATGAAGGGTTTTCAGCAGCCTGGCATCAATTCGATTCTGACATTACCGATGGGCGCCATCCTCGGGCGGCTATCGGTATAAATGAGGAACATATCTTTGGTGTCGTATGTGACGGGCGCCACAGCACCGAAGCAGGTATGACCCTTACTGAAATCGCTCAAGTCATGGCCAACCTTGGATGCAGCCATGCATTAAATCTGGATGGAGGTGGCTCAGCTTCTTTAGTGTCGGGTGGGAGATTGCTTAATACCCCTAGAAGCAACGACCAAGAACATCCTGAAGGTCGTCCGATCTTCACTGCGATAGTATTGGGTTAAAAATACTTACCATTGGCGCTGTTCACTTTGAGAAACGTATCTTAAACCCGCATCCTTACTGGCTTGAAGAGGCATTACCTAAAAGTGTATGAAGACTAATCCGGTTGTTGCTCGACGGGCTTCGCTATAGTTACCGTCCCAGTTGGCATTGTATTGGCTAACTGTAATAGTTCCATCACCATGAACCGCTTCAACATACATTACATGTCCATACGTACCTGAGTTACTTACAGCAACGTCACCCACACGAGGATTGGTATCTACGGGTATGCCTTCGGCCCGAGCGTTATCATCCCACTGTTTAGCGTTACCACGACCGCCCCAATATGGCATATAACGTCCGGTACTTGCGACTTTCCATGCAGCATATGAAACACATTCGCGCTTATACATACCCCATGGATCAGGTGAACTGCTTGGATACGGTACATTCGCCCATGGGTATCCGCCGCTACCACCTGTTATTACCCGACCGACGTTGTAACGAGCGTTTTCCTCTGCTTGTTTACGTTGTAGGTCAGTAATTTGCGCATTACGGCTCTTCATATCTTGTTCAAGTTGGGATTGCTGCTCTTGGTTCATAGCAAGCAACCGGTCATTTTCCGCTTTTTGGGCTGCTACACGTGCCTGCATAGCTTCCTGGTCCGCTAATAAGCGTTGTACAGCCAATCGTTGCTCATCAAGCTGCTTTTTAAGCGCATTGATCTTATCTACAGTCGCTGTGATCTTGTTTTGTACGCTATTCCGGTATTGTGCCCTGTCGACATAATCACCAAGGTTTTTACTTGATGCGAGCATCTCAAGCGTACTCATGTCGTTTTCGACATACATTTGCTTAATATTTTGACCAAGCACTTCTTTTTGATGTGCTAATTCTGCTTCAGCTGCAGCAATATCACCCTGGAGTTTTTGGTCTTTGGTTTTACTATCCTGTATCTGTGCTTCCAGTCCGGCGATTTCTGCCTGCAAACTTGCGATTTTATCAGAAATACTGCCAGCACTTACCTGTAAATCCTGCTGCTGGGACTTTGACTGGGCGTTTTGATTCTTCAGTTGGTTAATTTGCGCATCATATCTACCCGCGTACACGATAGCCGACGTGCCAGCTACCATCAGTAGTGTCGCTACTGCTATAGCCATTATCTGATTCTGTTTTTTTGAAAAATGTGTTCGTATGTTGCCTAAAGTATAATTGAAACCCGCTTTCATGAACCCTCGCTTATGTTTGATACATTTTGCTGTTTTTGTTTTATTTTTACACCGCTCTATACTAGAGCACGTATTTTCACGTGTTTGTCTAAACCCCTAACCCATGCTCTCAAAAGCTTTATAGGTTATGTAAAATGCCTGCATGCCGGTTCAGGCTCAGGGAGTACTAGACAGTCTGTAAAGTGAATATAAAGATATTCCGGTCAGTCTGGACTCTACCAATTATACAGGCATCGTCTATACATGCAACCCGCTCATCCTTACTTTCTTTATCCACGGCTGTTTTCGTAGAGCGCAATGAATTGTTCAGGCGTATACTGCGCCACCGTCTCAGCAATCAAATCCAGTGGTAAATCCTCGATCTTTGTGAACCGCACACAGCTTTTCCCCATATCTAATTTTTTACCCGTTTTTCTGTAAGCCCGCTTAAACTCTACTTCACCCTGGCCATAGATACCCATAAGATAGAGCGATACGTAATTTTTATGGGATGCAATTGAAATATAGCCGAGCGGCTGCCCGTTGTAGGTTTTTGGATAGCGAGACAGTGGAACATAATAAGCAATCATGCCATATTCCATACCTTCTTGATAACCTTTCGGCAAGTTCTCGAGTATGACTTTACGCAACGCTGAAATTACCTCTCTGCGATCTGGTGGAAGACTTTTGAGGTATATATCAACGGTTGGCACCATACCTTCCATACCTAAAATTATAATTAAGTGCTTCTGAGAAACCTAATCGTATAGGTCACAAATATGCGTGATTTACAACAATGTACCGAAGTAATACCAAAAATGTTTAAGAATGAGAACGATAATAATAAGGTACCACAATATAAGTATGTCCAGATGGTGCCTATGGATAAATGCGACAAACCGTTTCCACCTGAGTGGCGTCTTAATCACTCCTGTCTGTAGGTTATACAATAGAACGTACCAAAAGGCGGCAATCGAGACAGTCCAGACTACCATACACCACGGACAAAGAGCATTGATTCTATATACTGCTTGGAAAAAGAGCCAGTGTACAAAGCCTACTGCAAAAACAAGCCCAAGCTGAACCGCAATCCAAAACCATCGCTTAAACCTTGCGCCCGCTAACATAGCTGCTCCAACCGTGGCTACAATCGGAAAACCTATGAGCCCTAAGAAGGGATTAGGAAAGCCAAAAGCCTCAGCCTGATCTGACCGCATAACCGACCCACAGCTAATAACAGGGTTTATGTCACATGAGACAACGTAGTCAGGATTTTTAAGGATCTGAAGCTTATCGAACATGATGATACATGCACAAATCGTACCGATAATTCCCGCCGCAACCAGTAGCCACGGCAACACCCTCTCTAAAGTCCACTTTTTTGTAGACTGCTTAGCGTTTGCTTTGCTCATTCTACTTCTAATTATACTGTGTAATCATATTCTGCTCAAATGGGTTATACTATCTAAGAAGTTAATTAGAGATAAAATGTCATTTTCCGAAAAACAAAAGCAATTCTCTTTTTCTGTTGCTAAACGCCTTGATGGCCATCTTGGACGTGCAGGTATTATTTCAACCCCACATGGCGAGATTAAAACTCCGGCGTTCATTCCTGTTGGTACACAAGCTACTTTGAAGGCCTTAACGCCCGAACAATTGGCTGGAACCGGTGCTCAAGCAGTATTAGCTAATGCTTATCATTTGTATTTACGGCCTGGCCCGGAAATTCTTGATCAAGCCGGCGGCCTTGGAGCATTTATGAACTGGCAAGGGCCAACATTCACCGATAGTGGCGGATTCCAAGTTATGAGCCTTGGTGTTGGGTTTAAAAAAGTTATCGATATGAATGGTGATGTGCCAGATAAGCCGCTCACCAAAAAAGAAAAACTTGCTTGGATCGATAATGATGGAGTTACTTTCAAGTCTCATTTAGACGGCAGTCAGCACCGCTTTACTGCTGAAAAGTCTATGCAAATCCAACACGCCATCGGTGCCGATATTATTTTTGCTTTCGACGAACTCACTACCTTACATCATGACTACCTATACCAGGTGGAGTCTCTTGATAAACGCACACACCCCTGGGCACTTCGCAGCCTTGCAGAACATAAAAGACTTACCGAGGAACGAACCGACAAGCCATACCAGGCACTCTTTGGTGTCGTACAAGGGGCACAATACGAAGATCTCCGCCGAAAATCCGCCCGGTTCTTAGCAGAACAAGAATTTGACGGCTTTGGTCTAGGTGGCGCGCTGACTAAAGACGGTCTTGGTGAAATCGTCCGCTGGATGAATGAAGAACTACCCGAAGATAAACCACGCCATATGCTAGGCATCAGCGAGCCAAATGATATTTTTGCATGTATAGAAAATGGCGCCGATACCTTTGACTGTGTCAGCCCAGCCCGAGTGGGCCGTAACGGTGCCATCTATACACCATATGGCCGGATCAATATCACAAATGCAAAATATAAAAATGATTTCTCACCAGTCGATGAAACAAGTGACTCCTACACTGCCCAAAACTACACCAAAGCGTATTTGCACCACCTATTTAAGGCTAACGAACTCCTTGGCTATACACTTGCAACCATCCACAATGAACGCTTCATAGTAAAACTTGTCGAAGATATTAGGGTTAGTATCCTAGATGGCACGTACCACGATTTTAAACAGCAGTGGCTTAGCCGGTTCTATTCTTAAGAGCTTGCCCCCTACGACTCTTGTCTTAGTAAAAGCTTACCTGTTATATCAAAATATAACTTTGGCAATGAAGTTCTGTAATTGGGTGGCACGCCCTCTAGATGTACGATCTTAATCCCATGCCTACCTAAGTTTCTAACAGATAATGCATCATCTACAGCAGCACGGTGCACCTCTTTTGCATTCTCTGCATTTTCCGGCTCAGTCACTATCCACGACATAAGAATGCCAGGATGACGTTCAATAAAAGCGCTCACATCGGCTGGCCATGTATGTGCCTGTCTGCCCTTTCGCTCATATAGCGTTTGAAAAGGGATTCTTACCATATCTTTTCCGATCTGCCTAGGTCTTAAGGAACCAGCAGGAAGCTGCCTGGCCTCGGGGTGTGCTTTTCGATACCCCTCCAGTACAAATCCTCCGAGGTTGCCAATGTCAGGATGATTAACCCTTAGTTCATCAGGAGAAATTTTGCTGAGCATCGACTTACTGAGTACGGCGGCTTTTCCTGCCGCAGGACCATAAGCAGTAGAATCAGGCCGTTTTGTGCGCGGGCCATCAATTTGTATGGCCTCAATAGAGTTTTCGGTAGCAGCTACTCCATACCCCATAGCCATATCACCGCCATACTGGTCAGCATTGATATGGGTTGGCTCAAGTCCTATTTCTTTTAGTGCTCTATCGAGATGGACAAAGTAAGGCAAAGGCCCTATTTCACCATGCTCATCCTGTGTCATACTGCCAGTTCTAAGCATCTGTATTAATTCCGGAGCAGTAAATAGTGTATTTTGGCCGTTCCCACTAGCAGTGCCATACACATGAGCCATATCGGGAAACCGACGCAACTGCATCGCAAATTCATACACATTTCCATCATTAATCGTTGGCGACGAACGACCCGTACCAAAATGCAACATTATCCCGTTTTCTTTCTTTTCGAGATTGCTAATCATTATCTCAAACGCGTAGCCGCCTGATTTCAGCTGCTGTATAGAGCTCGCTGCTTCTATCATTTCCCTTTTTATATCCTCTGGAGTGAGATCTTCGGGAAATTCTCTTGCAACCATCAGAACCCCTTCATGTGTCCTGACAGCAGGATGGCCTTGTTGAGCCGCTTCAGCCCCAAGCCGTTCTTCTACCTGTGTATAAGGTAACTCGACGGCGCCAGTGCCGTAAAAATCCCTTACTTGCGGTGGCAATAAAGTATTCATAGTCATTTACTGTATAAAGAGAGTGTCAAGGCTACAGTTAAATATTTGACATGTCTGAACGCCATTTTTCTATTTCAGCGTGATGGCCGCTTAAGAGGACTTTGGGCACTTCTAGGTCTCTAAATTTTTCTGGACGAGTGTATTGTGGGAATTCAATATTTTGGTCGTTTTGCTGGAACGATTCAATTTCCGCACTCATTGCACCGCCTAATACTCCCGGCAATAGGCGTACGACACTGTCAATGAGTACCATAGCCGGGATTTCCCCGCCAGTAAGCACATAATTACCTATGCAAAATTGTTCATCTACCCAATTCGTTACCCGCTCATCATAACCTTCATAACGCGGACAAATAATAATCATTCCCTTATTATCGGCTGCGAGTCGTTTAGCGTCAGATTGTTTATATACTTTTCCGCGAGGGGTTGGCAAAAACACATTGGCCGAAGGGTCATTTTCTTTTGCTTTCTCAATTGCTGCCACCAAAGGTTCAATACGAAGCAACATACCATCACCGCCGCCATATGGCGTATCATCTACTTGTTTACGCGGCCCCAAACCAAATTCCCGTAAATTAATGTACTCATACTCAACTGTGCCTTGATCTTTTGCCTTCCAAAGCATGGAGTTGTTAAGTACACCTTCAAACATCTCAGGAAATAGAGTAATTATTTGAATTTTCATTATTATATATTATAACATGTTTTACTACATTAGTTAGTAAATCTGTCTTAAGTCTTCCATTGCTCAAAATAGAGTCTTACACATATGCGGTATTTTTATGGTATAATTAATCTTTGGGAGGAAATTTATGGTAATAAATACGGCCGAACTACCTCGCGAACCAATTGAACATACATATGGCAATAAAGGCCTCTCTCCATCATCATTGTCAGACATTGATCGTGTAAGAGAAACTCGCCTAGAAACAGCCTCACTGCCCGCTACGGAACTTAAAGTAGCAACCAGTGCAGTACTACAGGTTCTACGAGAAAAAAGGTAATTTACCTACTGTCAAAGAGCCCGTGCATCGCACGGGCTCTTTGAATATTACCTGATATTTAAGCTTCACTACTACAACCAAAAAGACCTCATGAATTCATGAGGTCTTTTTGTCACATAAAGCTCCCAATCTGATTTTTAGGTCAAATTGGCTCGCAATGAGCTTTTAAATAAGTGTTTGTTTTTAATTTTCGTCGTAACTAAAAGTCGACTAGCAATTACTATACATCAAGGTCGTCAAGTTCTGCAAGCTCTTTGCGGGTTTTTGACGCCATGCTTGATTCGTCTTCTTGGTTTTCGTCAGCAATCCCTGTATCGTTATTGTCGCTTGAAGCTTGTGTGTCATCCGCTGGCGTATACTGGCCGCCGCTTACATCCACAATTTTCAGGTTGTAGCGGGCGTCGTTCTTTGTGCCAAGTGCACGCAAAAGCGTACGTAAGCTCTGTGCAGTTGCCCCGCGCTTACCAATAACACGACCGAGATCTTCTGGATCCACTGTTAGTTCCAATAGAACACCTTTTTCATCAATACGTCGTTCAATTTGTACTGCGTCGGGTTTTCCAACAAGCGACTTTACAATATATTCAACAAACTGCTGGTCAATACTACTGCTCATGCCGTTCCTCCTTACATAACCATCTCATTATAGCAAAGCAAGTCTCGCCCTGTGTAGGATATACTACTGAAATGATTTAATTTAAATTTAAGTTCTAAGCTTCAGTTTTTGCTTCAGCTGTCTCTTCTACCGGTTCAGTTGGCGCTTCTTCTGCTTCAGCTACTGGCGCTTCAGCTTCTTTTGGCTGGTTCTTTCGTAGTTTTTCAGGGTTGCGAGTAGCACGCTTCTTTTCAGCGGCTTTCGTAAACCATGCTGGCATTGCAACGCCTTCAGCTTCTAAGATACGCGCTGCACGATCAGATGGCTGGGCACCATTCTTTAGATAAAACTCTGCCTTATCTTTTACAATAGAAGCTTTTTTATTATGTGGGTCGTAGCTGCCCAAAAGCGCTACAACCTTGCCGCTCGTAGGTGTCAAACGTGATTCTTGAACTACCACGCGGAACATCGCGTGACCCTTACGACCGGTTCGTTGCATACGAATAGCTAACATGTTTACTTAAAACTCACTTTCAATTAGATGTTACTAAATACAAGTTAATCATAATTTTACAGATAAGCGCCTCCGTTGTCAAATGCATTTTACATATAGATACATATAGTATATAATTTTTATTTACGGAAAACATACAGTTTTCTAGAACTTTCCCAACAGAGGAGGAGGCCTTAAGCACTAATTGCCCCACCGAGACACACCTGTTCTTCTAATAGAAAAGGAGTCGCAAGTTGTCAACCGCCGCAATTATATTGACCGTGATAAGCGTGGTAATGCCTGCCGTATTGGCAGTCTTCGCAACAAAAATGGATAGCAACCATGTTGTTCGACGAGATGGCTGGGAAATACACGGCATCCCTAAAGGCTGCACTACGTTCGTGCTGTTCATAGATATACTGTGTGCAGCAAGTCTCATTTTGATAGGCTTCACACAGCCTATCAGTGAAGACCTTTTAATCCTTTCTGGCTTTGCCGTGCTTGGTGCCGGGTTTTGGGTGCTTATGCTTCGTTGGGGAGATAGAGCGAGATACACCGCTACATAGCACGCCCTCTTCGCTAACACAGAAAGAACCCGGCACAATAAAAAATACTTTTATTGTGGTCTGTGCTAGAAACCTCTCATATCTGGCCTAGGTAGGTTATTGATCGTGAGAGTTCTCTAGTCCGGGTATTTGTTTTTTTTGGTCTACTTTTATTCTTTAAATTTTACTTATATTGCTTGAGGGCGGCTTCGGCAGCCTTTTGTTGGCCGGCTTGTTTGCTCGGGCCAGTGCCTTCACCAATTAATTTGTTATTTACAAACACGCCAACACGGAAGGTCTTTTCATGGTCTGGACCTTCTTCATCAAGCACCTTATATACCGGCGTAAAACCTTCTCTACTTTGAGCGGCTTCCTGAAGATGGGATTTCGGATCCATCCACGAACCTGTCTCTAATATTTCAGCGAACGTACTTAGAACGCTTTTCTCTATGAATTTCTTAGCAGCCTCATAACCTTGGTCCAGATATAGTGCGCCGACGACAGCTTCATAACTATTTGCCAAAATCTGGGCACGTGCACGCGGCGTACCTTGTTTTTCACCCCGGCTCAAGCGTAACAGCGGCTCAAATTCAAACTTTGATGCCGCCGCACTAATACTTTCCGTGCGCACCAGAGCGCTCCGCCAGTTAGTAAGAATTCCTTCAGGCTCGCTGTAATTCTTATAGAGATATTCTGTTACAACCAATTCTAAGACGGCATCACCCAAAAACTCTAGGCGTTCATTGTGCTCTTTGGTGCTTTTCTTGTGCTCATTTAAGTACGAACGGTGCGTAAACGCAGTTATTAATAGAGTAATGTCGTTAAATGTTACGTCTAGCTTTTCTTCTGCAAATTGTTGGTATCTATTCGTATCCATAGTTTTGCGGCCTATAGCCCGGATTTCCGTATCTTCTTCATTCCTAATAATATTAATTTACCAATATCTTCATACGCGATCTTATCGACCGCCTCAGCGGCATCAAACCATTTAATGTCTGTCAGCCAATCTTCGGGCTTTAGCTTGTCAGTATCACCAAGGCCTTGCACCAAATAAATGTGCATGGTCATCAGCACCAAGGTATGGGTACGGCGATACCGAAAATTCACCTTGCCCAGCCAATTCATGACCTTCATTTCTTGAAGGCCGGTTTCTTCACGGATTTCCCGCTCGGCGGTTTGGCGTGGCTCTTCACCTTCTTCAACATGCCCTTTCGGTACGGTCCAACGATTTTTAGCATCTTGGATTAGGAGAATTTCAAGTTTATTCGTCTTTTTGTTACGACGGAATACAATACCACCTGAGGTAGTTTCCTTCACCACTTCTTCAATAGGCGGCCGGCGCTTTGGCAAGAATTTTTTAAATCCTTGGATCGGCTTTGGTCGTTTCATAGGCGCTTTACACCTCCTTTGTCGTTAGAGGTTCAGATGCTTCGTCCGAATCTTTTTCTTCTGTAATTCCGTTGAGCTGACGATATGCCGTGCCTAATACGCCATTAATAAATTTTGACGAGTTATCGCCGCCAAACGCCTTGGCAAGCTCTACCGCCTCATTAATGATCACTTTAGGTGGTGTTTCTGGTTCGTACTTCAGCTCGTATAGACCCATTCTGAGCACCACGCGGTCCATACGGGAAATTTGGTCAATTGGCCATTCTGGTGCAATGGGCTGCAATATATCATCAAGCTCCTTTTGGTGCTCGACAACACCCTTGACTAAACGCTCTACAAACGGCGTATCTTCAACCATATTCTTGTACCGGCCGAGGTTTCGCTCCAGCACTTCGGCAAGAACAAAGCTCTTGTCTTCTGCACTCAAACGAAAATCATGCTCATACAATGTTTGCAGTGCGATGATGCGGCCAAGATGTCGGTTCGATGCCATATTGTTAAAAATTCTTCCGTTTAGTACTAGCTATAAGTATAGCTTATTTTGCTTGAGCGGTTTGCTTTTTTGCGCTTTCTTTACGAGTAGTATACGCCTTTACTGGTGATTTTGCGTTTACTGCACGCGCAAGCTTTACTACAAGATGACTACGGCGTGTACCGGTACGTCGTGGGCTGGTTCGTTTCTTTGGCTTACCCAAAATTAAACTCCTTATGTATTGCTTATGATTATTTGTAAGTTACAGGTTATTATAGCGAAAAACCACCTATATCACAAGTAGGCTGCACCTACGCTCTCCGTAAGCGTCCAACTAAACTCCTAAAAGCAAGCCGCGGGAGCGTACCATCGCCATACCCCGGCACAAGGTCAATTAGGCGTTCTTGTATGGCTTCGTGGTCACCTGGCTTGGTCCCTCTCAGTATCTCCCTTACTAATACAGACCCTAGCGGCTCCCATATCCTTTCTTTAATACCAGTCTTCTCAGGAGCAGGGATACCAGTTATGTCAAAATCTTTTCCGTATACATGCCCAAAGATTTTAAGTGCGCGGGCTAGATGGGAGTCTGACGTTACAACTGCTAGACGCTCCCATCTATTTGGCATGATATGGTTTGTCTTAGAAAAAAGAGCATTACCTACCGTATCCAAGGATTGGCTTTCAGCCAAAATATTTCCTTCTGGTATCCCTTTCCCCAACCCATACTGCAACATAGCTTCAGCTTCGGATGATCGGGGAGGTTCACCATATAGAGAAGTATGATACAAAAAAGAATGTCTACCACAGACTACTATATTTGGAGCCACTCCTTCGCGCCACGCAGCAATACCCGTATCCATCCGCTGTACAGTATGTGCATCGGGTTTTTCATCCGGTGTCAATCCGTGACCGTGAATAATAAGCACATCACGTTCAGGGTTTGTTTTCATTAGAATTAACTATATAATTTTTACAACCATTTTGCAATAGTTTCCAGTTTGTGTATTGACATTTTTTGTATCTTATGGTAAAATGCAGTCACCTTAGTAAATTAAGGATTTTTTAAGATTATGATTTCTCCCAACATTAAACCGTATGGTCTCGTGGAAGACTATGCACATAAACAACCGATGACTCCAGAAGAGAGCCATGCACGCCATAATGCAGACAAGGCAGCACGTCATCGTACCAGGCTACGTCGAACATACGCTACTATTTTGGCTGCGACAGGCATATTCGCCGCAGCGAAAACAGGCCCTGAAATCGTTCATGGAGTAACAAGTAGCGTTGACAACCTTGTGCAAAGCGCCCTTCACACTGGTAATGACACCTTCGAAGCTACTGGGTCTGATGTAGAAACGATTACCTTCAGTGGGTTTATAGAATCTGGCGCCCATGTCCGTACAGATCCATGGGTTGAAGAAGGTACCGACAATAACATTTGTGTTGTAGCCTCTGATGCACTCACAATCTCTGGCCTTCATGCGATCGTGACGGAAAGCCGGGGCGATGGAAATGGCCGGTGGCTCGGATTCAATTCAAATGATTTACCTGCAACTATTCAAGCCGGCTGCGAAAATGATGCTGATAGCCTAGTGTGGGTTACCGAGAACAACACCCTCTCATTAAACCCTTAAACCACGAAGTTTACTAATTTCCGAGGTACGTAAATTGTTTTGCGTACCTCTTTTTGTTGGAGGTGTTCGTGGACTTTTGGCTCGTCTTTCGCAGCTGCTTCAATCGTTTCTTGGTCAGCGCCTGCACTAACGGTAATGTTTGCCCGGACCTTCCCGTTTATCTGCACTACGATGTTCATCGTATCGGAAACTAAATATTTTTCATCGTAGGCTGGCCACTTATTCACATGTACTGAGCCTTCATTGCCCGTTTGATGCCACAATTCTTCAGCGATATGAGGTGCGAAGGGCGCTAAGAGCGAAATTAGTGATTGAAGTGCGAAGTTCCAACTCTCTTTATCCGTAAATCCACCAGCAGCTTTAATCTTATATAAATCATTGGTCATTTCCATGAGCGCAGCAATGGCTGTATTGAAGTTCATTGCATGTAAGTCTTCACTAACTTTTTTTATAGTTTTATGCGTAGTCGTGAGCAGCTGCTTCTGTTCATCGCCAGTACTACCATCGCTTTCCAAAAACTCTTGAGTGATCGTCCATACACGGTTTAAAAAGCGATACGTGCCAGCTACACCCTCAGGACTCCATGGAGTAGTCATGTCGTACGGAGCCAAAAAGGTGATACTTAGCCGCAAGGCATCAGCACCATAGCCGCTCTCAATAACTTCGGTTGGATTGACAACATTGCCCTTACTCTTGCTCATTTTAGATCCATCTGCAGCTAAAATAATGCCTTGGCCACGTCGGGCTGCATAAGGCTCGGGAGTCGGTACTAAACCTTGGTCATAGAAGAATTGGTGCCAAAAGCGTGAGTACAACAAATGTAATGTGGTATGCTCCATACCACCCAAGTACATGTCTACTTCGCCCCAGTAGTCTAATTTTTTACGATCAGCAAAAGCCTGGTCGTTTTGTGCATCAAAATAGCGTAAATAGTACCAACTAGAACCTGCCCAGTTGGGCATAGTATCGGTCTCGCGTTTAGCAGGTCCACCACATTCAGGACAAGTTGTGTTCACCCACTCGGTAATTGCTGCCAACGGGCTTTCGCCTGTATCAGTCGGCTCATAATGCTCAACTTCTGGCAGCGTAACAGGCAATTGGTCTTCTGGTACTGCAACTGCACCATGGTCTGGACAATGGATAATTGGAATTGGTTCGCCCCAGTAGTGTTGGCGACTGAAAATCCAATCACGTAACCGGTAATTGATCTTTTCAGTAGCTACGCCTTTTTCAGTTAGGTCAACTATAACTTTCTCGCGCATATCTGCGCTTGGCATACCATCATACTCACCTGAGTTAATCATGGTACCTTCAGCATGAGTGCATTCATCGTCAGCCGCATCATTTTGTACGACACGTACAACAGGAAGTTCATACTTCTTAGCAAATGCCCAGTCACGTTCATCATGTGCCGGCACTGCCATAATGGCGCCCGTACCATAGCCAGTTAACACATAATCTGCAATCCAGATAGGAATTTCTTTGCCGTTCACTGGATTGATGGCATGCGCACCAGTTGCTACGCCGGTCTTATCTCTATTGGTATCCTGCCGTTCAATTTCAGTCTTACTTTGAGCACTTTTGATATATGAATGCACCTGAGCCTTATGGTCATCGGCTGTAATAGCATCTACCAAAGGATGCTCAGGAGCTAGGACCAAGAATGTCGCACCAAATAATGTGTCAGGACGTGTTGTAAACACTCGAATCGTTTCATCGTGACCTGCAATGTTAAAGTCAACTTCGGCGCCCTTACTGCGGCCGATCCAGTTTATCTGTTGGTCGGCAATACGACTTGGGTAATCGACTGTCTCTAAACCGTCTATCAAACGGTCAGCATACTCGGTAATCTTTAACAACCACTGCTTTAACTGCTTCTTTTCAACTAAGGTATCACATCGCTCGTGACGCCCGTTTACTACCTCTTCATTAGCAAGCCCTGTCTTACAGTGCGGGCACCAATTAATTGCAATCTCGTCTTGATACGCCAAACCTGCTTTATAAAATTGCAAAAACAACCACTGCGTCCATTTGTAATACGCAGGGTCAGTGGTATTAATTTTGCGGTCCCAATCAATGCTATAGCCCAGTGATTCAAATTGCTTTTGGAAGTTAGCAATGTTGCGCTCAGTGGCAACTTGCGGGGCAATTCTGTTTTTGATTGCAAAGTTTTCAGTTGGCAAACCAAAGGCATCATAACCCATTGGATACAACACGTTATATCCCTGCATGCGCTTGTGACGGGCCATGATATCGCCGAGTGTATATTCACGAGTATGCCCTAAATGCAATCCATCCCCTGATGGATATGGGAACTCGGTGAGCATGACATATTTAGGCTTGTCAGAAAAATCTACGGCTTTATGGATACCACTCTCGACCCAGTTTTTTTGCCATTTTGGTTCGATTTCTTTTGGATTATATCGTTGCATATCATTATTCCTTTTCAGTTACGGTAAGTTTTTCGAGAAGCAGAAACTACATCCCCTGAGGGAGTAACTGAAATTTCATTGGCAATGATACATACTTCATTCGTCCTATTATAACAGAGGTTATAAAGGGTGGAAATTGCTTATTTTAATTACGGTATGAAAAGAAAAATGATCCTTTTGTCCCATGAAGCTTCTTGATAAGCTCCTGTGTGCCAGGGAGAAAATCAAGCTTATCAACATTTCGATGCCAGCTGTATACATAGCGTTCAGTTTCTGGAGGAGTGTCAACTGATTCAACCTTAACTTCATATACTTGACCAATGATATGGGTGAGTAATACGTGCGAAGCAGTCTCATACAACATAATTTCTGCTGTTCCACGCCTTATGGCTTGCTCAGAGATAGCAAACTTTTCTTGTAACTCTCTGCGAACATGCTCCTTAAACGACTCTTCTAAGCGCTGCTTACCGCTTGGCAACATATATTTACCGATAAACGGTTGAGTCTTCCGTTGAGCGACCAATGTATCGCCTTCTTTATTTTTTATATATAAAATACAGATTGTTTTTGGTTGAGCATGTGGTCGGTTGCCGTCGGAACTAAGATTATCTACGTAACGCAGTCCTTGCGAAGCAAGTGTGTAACCTATATCCGTTTTTGTAACAAAACCTTGCTTTATGAGCTGCTTTAAATGATACATGAAGATATTACTCTCCATACCACCGGGCTTCAGCTCTTTAAACCGCAAGTGCTCAGCGTGCTTTAGCCGGTCGATGATCTCACGCTGGATATGGTGCTCTATCACATGCATAGTGTACCTCAAATCTAGTCTATATATATAAGATCTCTCGCACTCGTAGTTACACGTTTACGAATGCCTTTATAGAGCAAGTCTAGCTCGTCGGCTTCAGCCTCGGTTTCAACATCCGTTTCGAAATGCCACCGAGGAATATACGGCTGCTCGTATGTATCTGCGTTCCATAGCCGTCTTCTCCCATCACCATCTGGGGTATCAAGCAGTGTATATCGGGTTTTATAAAGCTCATTGCCAAGGCGTGGGACTTGGCGTAACATTTCATATTCGTCAGCAGTTATACGCCGTTGCACTTCCGTACGACGCACACCCTCTCCCCGCTTGATTGTTAAAAAGAAACTTCGCGCTCCTAAGCTCTGCTGCTTGCGCAACCGGAATTCTTGCCCCTGTAACTCATGGTATGACTGATATATACCGTGCATACATAGGATTTCAGATACTTCAAGTATATTGATTGCGTCAGGATGGGAAACCGATTGCTTAATTTCCCATTCTAGCTCCGGCTGTAATATACTCTGTGCTACTCGTCTCATCTTCTCAGCAAATTCGCCGCCCCATGAAATGTGTAACTCTGGATGCGCAGACACAGCCCAAAGATTGGCTTCGCATGTTGCTATGGCTGCCCCTGCTTCTTCATAGCGTCCTGTATTGGTGTGTTTCAGCCTATCATATTTTTCGGGGTCTTCACGGGCGACACTTGGTAAATAATATATCTTATCTACATGCTCATGGAGAGGTGAAATTACCCTTTCCAAATTGCGCAGAATTAACTTGTTCTCTTCAGGGGTAACGTAAGCGCCGATATCGCAGCGATCCATGACAATAATTGCATCCGTATCTTTGTATTCATCCTTTTTAGCCTCAATTTCCGCAATGATACCCGCTAAGATATTTTGCTGAAACTCTAGAAACCCCGGTCTGTTATTTTGCGCTAGTTCCGGTACGGTAAAACCTGCTCTCTTCAATTCCTCAATATGGGGCGTAGCCACTTCCGGAATTATTACTACCTGCCTATTGACCCCCTCCGCTTGCCGCTCAATTTCTGCAAGTAATGTGCTCTTTCCGCCGCATGGCCCGCCTTCTATTGCGATGACTGTGGGTTGTGGTTGTAGCAGCCTTTCGAGCAATTCTTGTTGATTTACATAAGTCTCATTATTTGGATGTAGTTCACTCATACTTCAAAGTGTATGAATAGCGATGTCGAAAAACAGTGCAATAAATTTGCGTCAAAAATATTTGACTAAAACTGTTTGAGATAATTAGTAGCAAAATTGGTAGTACGGACAGTTTTTTCTTTGTGCAAAGATGCGGCGTAACTAATGAGCTTTTGCACAAGTTCAATATTGCTATAGCCTGCTTTATTCCAGTTGTGCGCATAGAGGCCACCTGGTAGAGGGTTTACTTCGTTGAAATAAATGGCTGACTTTTTAGTGTCTATTAACATATCAACACGGGCGATACCAGTACAACCGAGTGCTTTATATGTGGCAATGCCAGTTTCCTCTGCGGCTTCGTAAAGTTTCTTTGGTAAGTCTGCAGGAATTTGGCTATAGCCCTGCGAGCCAGATTTAGCGTTCTTGCCCCCTTTTCCTTTTTTGCCGCCTTGCATATATTTGGTTTCGAAATCAAAAAAATCTTCCGCATGAGTAAGCGGTTGTTCGAGAAGCGCCGGGACAGGCTCTTCATTGCCCATGATAGGCAAAGTAACTTCTACAAGGTTTTGCACGCCTTCTTCCACTAAAACTTTATCGTCATAATGCAGTGCTACTTCAATGGCATTTTCAAGCTCGGTCTTATTCGTGACTTTTGAAATACCTATACTCGATCCAAGATGCGGCGGTTTTACAAACAGGGGGTACTTGAGTTCCTTTTCAATTTTAGTCAGCCATTTTTTTGGTTCGGCTTCGTAGTCAACTTTGCTAGCGGTTACAAATTTAGTGACCGAAATACCATGACT